>TARA_R110002073_G_scaffold152651_2_pt1 | contig 335143 bp, 285 predicted proteins | sample TARA_R110002073 | Tara Oceans TARA_R110002073 (sample SAMEA4397174) | marine metagenome | biome: Polar Biome; feature: [DCM] deep chlorophyll maximum layer (ENVO:01000326); material: water (ENVO:00002006), including particulate matter (ENVO:01000060) such as... | depth 40 m
TCCCAGCGACTATACGCCCTATTCAGACTCGCTTTCGCTCCGCCTCCGGCCCGGTAGGCCTTAAGCTCGCCACTGAGACTAACTCGCGGGCTCATTATGCAAAAAGCACGCCGTCACCCCGGAGGGCTCCGACCGCTTGTAGGCACATGGTTTCAGGGACTCTTTCATCCCCCTAATAGGGGTGCTTTTCAACTTTCAATCACTTTACTTCTTCGCTATCGGTCGTCAAGGAGTACTTAGCCTTGGAAGGTGGACCTCCCATGTTCAACCCGGGTTCCACGAGCCCGAGCCTAATCGAGGGCTATGATGCTACACCCTACTACCGGACTTTCACCGTCTTTGGTCACGCATTCCTTCGTGTTCGTAGGTTCACATCTATCCGCTTTCGCTCGCCGCTACTTACGGAGTCGCATATTGCTTTCCTTTCCTCCGGGTACTTAGATGTTTCAGTTCCCCGGGTTTGCCTCGCATACCTATGCATTCAGTATGCGATACCCTTGCGGGTGGGTTTCCCCATTCAGATATCTACAGATCACAGCTTGGTTACCAGCTCCCTGTAGCTTTTCGCAGGTTCCAACGTCTTTCATCGCCTCTTGACGCCAAGTCATCCGCCATGTGCCCTTTGTGGTTTGATCAACCCGACCAAGCGCCGATCCGTGCCTCCCAATAAAGTTTGGCACACATCGTTACTAAATCGTTCCGTCAATGACTGCCCTCCTCTGCCGAGGGATCAGGACAGCCAATCATCTTGTGAATATCAAGATGACACCGTTCAGACGCATAAATGAGATTTCTCGTTCGTTAGTTATTTTCTCAATACAGTCTACATCCAGACCTGTGGGACTGGTGCATCTGTATCTGCTCGTCGTCATTCGGTTGTCAAAGATGCCAGGTTGGGAAGATCAACTTTCCAACTTGTTCGCGGCCCAATGTGAGTCGCGGGGAGATAATACACCGCTCATTTCTTCGATCAAATTTGGAGGGCGACAATTCTGCAATTGAGGTCACAATTCTTTACAATTCACACTCGTGCGCCACGCGATTCATGCGCCATCCATCCTTGTAGAATCAATCTTTCACCATCAACCTCTCAAGGTCCATAAAAAAACCCGCTCATGAGCGGGAAATGGGGTTTCTTGGATTCGCTCGTAAATGCTACGGCTTCTGGATCTGGAACAGTTCTGTCGCTGGAGAGATCGCAGGTTGACCGGTCGGACGCAGCTGTGAGCGGGATGCTTTCGCAGACGACGACTGGGCTTGCTCGTAGAGCTGTGAGACCTTGTCGGTTTCCGAGCTTCGGTGCTGGAGCATGCCGTCGGCAAGACGGAAGATCAGACGCGAGCTCTGAACCCCTTGGTTTTGGGTCTGAATCGGATCACGGGTGATCTGAACGAGGTATGCGTTGAGATCAATCGAGAGGCGATCTGGTGCGGAGGTGATTCCGTCGGGGAGATTTGACCCTGCGGCGTTGGTCCCTGCGTTGAGATCCTCGATGAACTGGGCGGTTTGCTCTGCGTCGAGTGCTTCTGTATCAATAAACACGAGGTCCCCTGAAAGGCGGAGGTTGGCAAGCAGGGGCTGTCCCGGTTCGATGGTCATTGAGGATCTGCGGTAGAAGCCGTAGTACATTGAGTAGAGTTCGATCTTCGCTTGTGGAGGTTCAGCGTCGGAGATCGGCTGGGTTGCTTCGGTGACGAAGAAGAACTCTTTGGCGCCAACATCTACAGGATCGGACCAGTCTGACCAATCGCCTCTGGAGAATGGCTCAACGGTGAGGGCTTGCTGGGCGTCGTCGGTTTCGTCGAGGTACGGGCCTTTCCGGAAGTACGGGTTGTTGAGCACAACGCGGGTGCGGTAGCGGTAGGTTGCGCCGGGCTTGGCACCGATGTCGTGCGCCCAGAGTTGTACGAACTCGTGCTCGAGGATGTCGGATGCGGATTCAGCGACATTTACTTGCGAGACGACGCCGAGGTTTTCGAGGTCGGTTTTGATTGCATCGATCTGCTCTTCGAGTTTCTCGATGCGTGCGCGGTTGCGATCATTCGAAGGCGGACGCTGGACTGTTCCGGGGTCTTGGTCACGACCTCCGAACTTGCCACCCCCACCGCCGGCACCTGGACGGGCGTTTGGTCTTGCGGGACCTTTGCGGAGTCCTTCGAGTTGGGTGGTCAGTCGCGCGAGTTGTCGCTGGAGTCTTTGTGTTTCGGTCAGTCCCAGATCTGCGGAATCAACCGACTCTGATGGGGGCGCCCAAGCGGGTCCTGAAATGGTTGGGGGGTACTGCGGACGCATCACTTCGTCTGCGACATCGCGTGCGCTTGCGATGATGGTGTTGAGGCGGACGAGTCCGTCATCTTTGGTGACGGCTTGGGTTGGGAGCGGTGTCCCAGGAGGGGGAGTGATTGGTTGAGATGCAGACCATGAGCCGTCGGCTTGGAGCTGTTGACGCTCAACATCCAGTCCCATGATTGCCATCCCGGTTGGACCCCAGAAGAGGCGTGGGACGCCGGGGTATCCGTCGTTGCCTACGAGGACATCGCGGAGCGTTGTTCCGGAGAAGTCTGCTTCGATGGAGACTGTTGGGAAGTCGAATGGTTGTGCGGCTGGAACAAAGTTCGCGTATTCCGGGACTTCAAGGATTGCGTAAGGGTCGAGTGTTCCCCAGTTGGATGCGACGAGCGGCGTTGAGGTCGCGGGAACTGAGAGGGCTTCGATTTCAATTTCAGGACGCTTTGTCGGATCAATATCTGGGACATCGAGCAGCGACGCGATGTTGACACCTTCGCCGAGCGCTGATGCGATCTTGACATTGGAATCGGTGCTTGTCTCGAACGCGGCTTGGTAGCGTGCGAGCAGGTCAACACTTTGGACTGATGGGAGTGTTGGTGAGCGGTCGGAGATCTGGCTCTGGAGCGCGTTGGCTTTGGATGCGAGTTCGTTGTAGATCTGATCCGGTGCGACTTCACGCGATCCGGTATCGACTTTGTTTGGTTCGGTGACGAACTGCATGGAGACCACGGCGAGGAAGATCAGGCCGGTGATACCGAGCACGATTTTTTCAATGTGCTGGGCGATTGGATTGACACCTTTGAGTTTCATAGTTCGTTCTCGATTGCGTATATGTGGTGAATGGTGTATCGGGGTCCGATGGGGTGAATGGAACCGGCTGGGTTAGCCGTCGACATCATCTGGGTTTCCGGAGCCGAGTGAAACGCCGAGCGCTTGGCGCACTGCTTGGGGCATGAACTCTGCGGTCCAAGAGCGGAGCCAGACGGTTTCGATTTTCAGGTGTGCTCGTACGACATGGTCGTCGCCGTAGTAATACCCACGGGTGAGCGCTTCGGTCACATCGACTGGTGAGAGGTCCATGTCTACGACGGTCATGTAGTTGGTCTTCCCGAGTGCGTCGAAGAACGCGGGGAGGTCTTTGGATGACGCGACGATGATCATGTCGACATAGCGGACATCGAAATCATTGCTGCTTGTTCTTCCTGTGTAGGAGAGGAAGGGTTTGTCTTCGGAGGATGCTGCTTGGAAGGTGCCGCCTCGTCCGCCTCGGCCACCGCCGAAGTCGTCTTGTTGGAACTCATTTTGCTGATTGTCCGCAGCGACTTTGAACTCTTGGACTCGGATGCTCTCGACATGCTTGACGGGTGCATCGGGGACCGCGAGGGCGACACCCGAAGCGTCGATGTTCCCAGATGCGACCGCTTTGAGGACATCGGAGATGATCCAGTAATCCCAGACCCAAGTGTACACGAGGGGCTCGGTGATTGAGTCGTATCCGATGCCGTTCTGACGGGCGGCTTCAATCCCGTTGGGAATGAAGGAGTATCCCGCTTCAGGCGCGGCGGTTTGGATTGCCCATTTTGGGCAGTAGAACGCGATGGAACCCGCTTGGGTTGCGTACTCGTTGAGACGGCGCTTGATGAGATCCGCATCGAGCAGATCGGATTGCTCTTGCGACACGCGTCCGTCCGAGCTTGTCGCGGCGTATGCGGCTTGCTGCTGTGACTTGAACTGCGAGAGCGATGCGGCGAGCGTCGCAGGGTCTGGAGCGTCTCCCGCGTTGAGCTTGCGGAGCAGTCGGGTGTAGAGCGACGGCGCTTCGGGGGTTCCCGCGACGAGTTCGCTCAGGCGTGTGCCTTGCTTGCGGAGGTTGCTTTGCGATCCGGGATCTGGGAGCAGGTTGTCTACTGGAACGACATGGTCTGCTTTGTTGAATCCGGTGCCTCGCTTGACCACTTCGAAGACTTGGCGCTGGCGCTCTTCTTTGGCTTCTTTATAGAAAGAAGTCACGATGGAGTTCGGTGCTCGGCTCTCGGAAAGGTCTTGCTCGCCGTTGAGTACTGGAGGGAGCGAGTACTCGATCGTGCTTGCTGACGAGAGTGATCGCTTTTCTTTGTTGTACGCTTCGGTCGCTGCTTCTTGGATGGACTTGTTCCAGCTGTTGGAGAAGAACCATCCGGTTGGGAGCAGGATCAGGATGAGCACTGACGAGATGACGATAAGCAGGTTTGCTTTCACCCACGCGATGATGTTGCCGGCCATTATTCATCTCCTTCGGATGCTGCGTTGAGATCGAGCACTGCGTACCAGGTCATGGTGACGCGGGCTGTTTGTGCGGGTGTTTCTTGTTCTGGGAAGTTGAACGGTGCGAGTCCTTTGAGGTCCGACGAATCGGTGCCTCCGCCTCGTGAGGTTGTTTGTGTTCTTGGATCGCGGACTGGGGCTTTGGCGCCCCCACCTCTTGTGGTGTTTGTGCGACCTGCCGCGGTTTCATCGGCGACCCAGAATGACGCGGGATCGTACTGGATCGCGTAGTTGGGTTGCAACGGCGGGAGCTTGTTGTCGAGGATTGGCATGACGATGTCGTCGCGGAATCCGCCGAGTGTTGAGGTTGGGAGGGGGATATCGAACTGCGCGGTGACCTTGACCCTGCGGAGGTTCCCGATGCTTTGCTGGAACTGTGAGGGTTGGTTGGTATTGGTGTCGTTGAAGCCGCCACGACCACCACCGAACTGGTTGTTGTTTGCTGCAGCGGGTGAGTCTAAGTACTCTGTATCGAGCGAGATGAGTTTGAATGGATCTGCATCACCGAGCTGACGACCGATCGGCGAATCAGAATCAATGAGTGCTTGCGCGGATTCATCGACCATCGAGATCAGGTTTGAGGTGTCGCTCAGGATAGAAGCGTAGAGGGCGCGGTTGTCGACAAGATCGACAATCCCAGCGGCTTGCATCGATCCAGATGCGTCGGTGGTGACCTGGGCATCACGCGCTGCGGTCGCGAGACTATTCGCGTCGTTGATGACATTACGGATGACCGGCGGACGCTCGGCGCCTTGGAACGCGGTCGAGTCGATGAGCGGGCGGATGAACATCGCGCCAGCGGCAGCAGCGGCGAGTCCCGCTCCCACTGCGAAGTAAGGCACTTTGCGTTTCCACATCGCTTCTTTGAGGACAGCGACGGGCATCAGGTTGGCGCGGAGCGGAGCGCGATCGAAGACTTGGTTCACACAGCCGTACGCGGTTGCCATGTTGACACTCGCGGCTTGGAACTCTCCGGCGCGTGGGCCTTCCATGTTGAGTTTTTTGAACTGCTCCATGCGGTAGACATCGAGCTGGAGTTGTTGCTTGAGGTACTTGCGGAGACCTGGGAGGCGGAAGGTTGATCCGAGACCAATCAGACGCTTGAGGTCCGCATCGGCATGGACGGATTGGTAGAACCCGATGGATCGTTGGATCTCACCCACGATGTCGGAGAAGACTGGACGCATCGCTTGGAACACATGGCGAGCGTGCTTGGATTGATCGGACTCGCGCTTGAGCTTCTCGGCTTTGGAGTACGAAAGCTTGAATGCGCTGACGAGTGCTTCGGTGAACTGGTGACCACCGATCGGGAATGAGCGGACCCAGACTCGGCCCGCTTCGGCGATGATCATGTCGGTCGCGACGGTCCCGATGTCGAGGATGATGGTGCCTGGGGTTTCTTCGGTGAATCCGAGGTCGACAGCGAGCGAGTTGTACGCTGCGACTGGGGAGAGGGTCGCGAGCTCTGGGGTCAGACCGACATCGTTGAGCATCGCGAGCTGTTCTGCGATTTTCTGACGCGTGACGGCGAAGATCCCGACCTCGATGTCAGGTGAATCTGGAGACACGAAGGTTTGGTAGTCCCATTCGACTTCCTCGAGCGGGAAGGGGATCTGCTGGACGGCTTCGAACTTGACGATGTCGGGAACCTTCTTGGGTTCAACCGGCGGGAGCGTCGCGAAGCGGGCAAAGGACGCGTGTCCAGGGATCGAGATCGCGACGCGGGCGTTGGTCAGGTCGTGCTTGGAGACCAGGGTTCCCAGCGCGACGCGCATCGCGTCGTTCTGGTCGAGTTCTGGTGTTGAGAGCACTCTGGGGTGGTTGATGACGGCGAAGTCGACGACTTTGAGGGTGCCCCCGTCGTTTTCGACTTTGAGGGCTTTGATTGCCCCGTAGCCCATTTCGATTCCCCAGCAGACATTTGATGAAGCCATGACTTCTCCGTATTGATTGATGCACGCCGATCGGATTGCTGGCGTGGGACATGATGGTATTCGTTCTGGATGTCTCTGCCCACCATACGAGATAACGGGACCCGAGATGCGGGTTTCTGGGTGGTTGTGACAGTCGTGTGACAATCGAGATGCGACTTGATTCTGATCAAGCCTTGTATGAACTGACTAGAACATCGCAATCGCGGCGGTGGACACAAAGGTTGTGCCTTGTGGGTCCATCGCGGCGGCGTAGTTGAGGAGTTCGACCTTTTCTGGATTGGCAAGACGCATCGCGGCGCTCATGTTCCCGACGGAGCACCATCGGGTTGAGTTCTGTTGCCAGCTCAGGGAGCCGATCATGTCCTCGATTTTCTGGTCTTTATATAAGGTAAGCATCTCGTGGTCGTGCTTCGCGACCTGCTCGCGGAACCCCTTGGCGCCTTCGTCGTCGCCTGCGAGGGCTTGGTTGTCTCCGAATGCTGGACCGACATGAGAGAGGTCCGCGCTGCTGACGATGAGCGTTTTCCCAGGAAGATCCGCGAGAACGGAGTTGAGTGCTTCGACGAATGGCTCAAGGTCGAGACCATTGCCGTCGTAAGACTCTCCGGAGTTGACCAATGGGTCGTGGATGAGAGCACCGAAGACCTTTGGGTAGTTCCCGGCGTCGTCTTGTCCGAAGATGTGCTGAATCCACGGCATGTGAAGCTCGATGGAGTGCTCGTTTTCGTGGTCGTAGCGGTTTGCGAAGAGTTTTTCGGCATTTTCAGCACCGAGAGCGGCTTTGAGCTTCTCCATGACATCGGTGTCGAGGTTGCAGACACCGAGCGGCGATTCGTAGCCCTTGTTACATCCGCAGACGCCGGTGGATTGACCGAAGTGGTTGGTACCAAGGATGATAATGCGATCTGGTCGGTCCGCAACGCGGAGTCGGCCGTAAATATTTGCGTAGTTCATCCATCCACGGGCGTAGTCGATGTGGGGAGCGACGATGGCTTTGGGGAGCGTGTCGTATGCGGGGGATTCGACATTCTTGAGTGCTTCGTCGATCCATTTGTCCATGATTTCGCGGAGTTTGGCGGGTCCTTCCGCGATTTTTTGCTCTTCGGTGGTGCTTTCGCCGTGCTCTTGCATGACGAGGGCATCGGTGAACTGAGCGGTGGATCCTGGAGGGAGGAGATCGCTGTTATCGAAATCGTTGTGGAGTTTGGTGAGGAGTGCTTCGTAGACTGGGCCGTAGAGGAGTCCAGCGTCGTCGAGTTGTGCGACGAGGTTTTCGAGCATTGGGCGCTCTAGGCCGTTTCCGACTTGGGTGATGATTTCATCGAGGGAGCGTGAACCATCGAGGAGTCCGATAACTTGCTGGAAAGCGGGGTGTGTGACGACCATTTTGGGTGAGATTTGTTGTGCGTCTGTCAATCCGAGCATGACGGCTTGGTTCCCCTGGGCGTCTTTGGCAGGGAGGGGGACCCCTCTGACTCGACGGATTTTGGGTGACTGCTGGTGTGCGGCGTCTGGTTTGAAGGTCGGCTGTGCTGGTTGGTCGGTCATATTCAACTCTCCATACGGGAGGGGCATTTACGGATAAAATACTGGTCGGTAAGACTCTAGGGGTGCATGAATTGGATTCCTTGACATTCGGGGCTAAACTTCTCGTCCCGCACAGATTTGGCGGGAATCACAGAAGAGACCCGACCGCGCCGCTCACTCCGAGACGACGCAGTTCTTGGAACGGATTTAGGAATCAGTTATGATCGATACACTCAGCGCCGGCGACACCATCTCACTGACCATCGACAAGGTGCCTGCGAATAAAGCGGCGTGTGACACCATCGTTCGCATGATGCGTCGTGATCCTGATATCAAGCGTTCACTCGCTCGCGCTCAGCGTATGCGTCGTCAGCGCATGCACTCGTACATCCGTGGTGGCCGCATGTGGTACTCACGCGAGAAAGCAGCGAAGATTGCTGTATGCGAGCAGGGCAAGACTTGGAATATGGTCTTCACGCATGACATCAGCCCTGATCTTGGATCGGTTGAGAAGTACCTGAAGATTTCGAAGTCGTAATCGATTCGAGCTTCGCTTCTCCGATCACTCTTCTGATCATTTGAACCCACAACCTGAATGGAGCTTTGCATGAGCTTGCTGAACACACTTCGTTTTTCTTTGACGGGTTTGCTTGTTGGTGCGCTGACATTGACTGGATGCTCTGACGCGAGTGAATCGCATGCGGACCATGCTGACCATGACCACGCAGAACATGCAGAACACGCGGCGGACACGCATGACACACATGCGGGACATGACCATGGGGATGGAGCGACAGAGCATGTCGATGAGAATATTGTGCGGACCGATCTGTACGAAGGCGTGCTTGGGGAGTTGACCTTTATTCCTGAAGCTGGGGATATGAAGCGTCATCCGAAGATTCATCATGTGCAGATCCCGGACTTCAAAAAGATCGATGGGACGGTTTCGATGACGCCTGACGGGATTCCTGGGATGCGTTCGATGACGATGGAGTTCCCGCTTGCTCAAGGCGTTTCGCTCGATGGATACAGCGTCGGGGACAAGGTGAAGTTCTCGTTTCGCGTGAACTGGGGTGGTCAGGTTGCTTGGGAGATGACTTCGATTGAGAAGCTTGATCCAACGACAGAGATTGACTATTCCAATGTGAAGGCGGAGCCTTGAATGTGAACGACATTCAGGTTTCACCTCGATGAACCTGCTCAGAATGGACTTTCAATGACCACGCGATGCGTGGTTTTTTTGTGGGGTTTCTGATTTAGAATGGGTACAAAAAAACCCGGCGTCCAGCTCGAAAGCCAAACGCCGAGTCTCGTGGGGGTCGGGAGGAAAACAGTACTCGGCACAGCGTAAATAAGGATCGAAATCATCTTCGATTTGCTGTATCGGACTGGGTTGATCGAACGGTCTTGAGAACCAAGTCCGTGCGTGCGAGAAACACATCGACATATTCGCACCACACACCAAGACGGTTTCGTGTGGTTTCAAAAAATAGTCAACTCAATTAAAAGTGTCAGGACCAGTGCGAGAATCAGGGTTTGCTGAGCCCTAGACGCTCGATGACTTGCGTGAGATCGGACCAGACCTTTCGTCTGTTGTCTTCGGTGTACGCGCGGAGCAAGAACGCGGGGTGGTAGGTCGGCATGAGATCGATTGATGGGAGTCCCGCATCAGCGAATGGAGGAGATGGGAATGGGTGGAATTGCCCTCGCATGGATCGCATGGGCTGTGTGGTCGCGAGGAGGAGGTGTGTCGCTGGGAGGCCGAGCGTGACGATGACTTTGGGACTGATGATCCGGATCTGCTCAATGAGGTACGGAGCGCAGAGGTGGGCTTCGTTGACCGTCGGAGTCGCGTTGTTTGGGGGTCGGGTTTTGAGCACATTGGCGATGTAGACCGATTCTCGGCTGAGACCCATCGCGATGATCATTTTGTCGAGGAGTTCGCCTGCTCGTCCTACAAATGGTCTGCCTGTCTCGTCTTCTTGCTGACCTGGTGCTTCACCTACGAATATGAGATCCGCGGTTGGGTTGCCTTCGCCGAAGACGATGTTGGTGAAGTTCATGTTGAACGCAGCGTGCGGAGCGTCGGCTGTGTATTTCTCTTTGAGTGCATCAAGCTTTGCTTGGGGGTCTTTGAGCGATTCGTAGGATGCTCGGATCGACGCGGTGTCGATCGTGGGCATGGCTGGTCGCGGGGATGACGCTGGGGTTGGGGCAAAGTCGCGGACTGGTTTGGGTTCGACGAAGGATTCGGATTTCGAAGCGTGCTCAGGTTGCGCGTTCTGGTCTTGCTGCTGAGATTGCGGGGATACAGCGAATTGAATCTGTGGCGGGTTTCCCAATGGATGAAAGTCCACCCCAAGGAGTTGGGTGGTCTTTGCGTGTTGATGGAGGAGCTTTCGAGCGTGATCCGACATGCTTGAGTGTATGTCGGTACCGCGCCGAGATCAGACGAAATGGTGCATCGCTTGAGAGCGCTTGGCTTATGGGGAGTCTGGGAGGGTGTTTGTCGCGTCGTCGATCAGGTCTTCGGCGGTATCTTCGGCGTCGTCGACAAGGTCTTCTGCTTGTGTTTCGAGTTCTTCCAAGCCTGCTTGTGCGTCGTCGATGAGGTCTTCACCCATGTTGTGCTCGTCGCGTTCGTGGACGGCGTTCCCTGCGTGTGCTGGATCGACTTTGATTTTGGTCCCGCTCATGAGGTCTGGGACGAACGCGCCTGCGACGGCACCGATGATCAAGCCGAGGATCAGGCCTGGGAGGAATGCGTGGGCAAATGAGGTGTTGTTTTGGTCGCTCATGGGGTTCGTTTCTGCTTTTGGTATGACTTTTGGTATCTGCATGAGTCTACGCGTGCGATACCTGATGTGTAACTACTCGGATCTATCGGCGATTCTGGACCAATAATTTAGCGCAAACGGCGAATTCTGAACGCCCAGCGGGCATATTCGTACGCGGAATGGAGCTTTCCGGGCTGTCCCGGCTCTGGTTTGCCTTGCGGGAATGCGGTGTGCATGCGCCAGGTCCAGTAGCTGTTGGAGAAGTTGAAGCGGGACCGGATCGCGAGTCCTGCGAGGACCCAGAGGGTGCCGAGGAACTCGTAGATTGTGATGAGAAGGTTCCCGATCGCGTTCATTGCTGGCTCGATCCCGCGGCTTGGTGGTTGTTGCGGTACCACTCGGCGGTAGATTTGAGACCTTCATCAAGTGAAGTGATTGGGGTATACCCCAGTGCTTGCTCCGCTTTGGAGATGTCGGCGACTGAATCGCGGACTTCACCGGTGCGTTCTGGTTTGAGGTCTGGATTGATCCCGCTCACGCCGACAAGTTTCGCGAGCGAAGACGCGAGATCGTTGACGGAGGTGCGTTGTCCCGCGCCGATGTTGAAGACTTCTCCAGCGACTGGGGAATCTTGTGCTGCGGCGAGGAGGTTTGCGTAGACCGCATTGGAGACATGGGTGAAGTCTCGGGTCTGGGTGCCGTCGCCGAAGATTGTTGGGGATTGGTTGTTGAGGTAACGATCAAGGAACGCGGGGATGACAGCGGCGTACGCGGAGTCCGCGGCTTGTCTTGGGCCGAAGATGTTGAAGTAGCGGAGGCACGCGGTGTCGATGCCGTAGCAGGTGGACCAGCTTCGGCAGAGGGATTCACCGGCGAGTTTGGACGCGGCGTAAGGGGATTCGGGTTCTGGAGCTTGGGTTTCGATCTTTGGGAGCGCGGGGTTGTCGCCGTAGGCAGAGGAAGATGCGGAGTAGATGACGCGTGCGGCGCCGGCTTTTTGAGCGGCGGTCAGGACGCGCATGGTCCCGGTCGCGTTGACGACCCATGTGCGTGCGGGATCCTCGACAGATTTTGGGACCGATCCGAGCGCGGCGAGGTGGAAGACATACTTTGCGCCTTCGACTGCGGAGCTGAGGGAGATGGGATCGAGGATGGAGCCTTGGACGAAGCGGATTTGTTCTGGGTGGGAGTCGACGATTGAAGCGATGTGTGATGCGTTTGAGTTTGCGAGGTTGTCGATGACGGTGACGCGTGCGCCCAGTTCGATGAGTGCGTCGACGAGGTGTCCGCCGATGAATCCTGCACCGCCTGTTACGCAGACCACGGTGTTGCGGAGGTTGGTGCTGAGGCGTTTGGATTGTTGATCGGTGAGCCGGGTCATGTGGGGGGATTGTACGAGCGGAAAGTGCTCGGGTCGCCCCACTGCTTGTCGCGAATCATCGATTCCGTTGCTTGTTGCAGTATCTGGGTTTATGGATGTTTGATTATGGGCATCCATCACCGAAAGCGGAGAGGAATGCGGAAACATCGAGGAAGTTGAAGTTGCCGTCTTCTGTGAAATCTGCGACTGGATCTTGGCTCCCGAATGCAGCGAGGAACGCGGAGACATCGAGGAAGTTGAGACTTCCATCATCCGTCAGATCCGCTGGACACGGGGCAACGGTTGGCTGGAACTCGAACGCGCCTGCATCGACGATTGGCGCTGTGCCCACTCCGGTGTCGCTGGTGTCTGGATCATCGTACTGACGGAGGAGTCCTGCGTAGTCGATCGGGAGGAGTTCGAGGGTGTCCGCGTCGTTGTCGAGATCGAGATGGTCGAGTGGGAGCGATGTGTTGTCTCCCATGTCGATCGCGGGTGATCCTGCTTGGAGGGAGTAATCGAATCCGGATGGATCAACGAACATTGGATCGGCATCGGTTGAACCTGTTCCTGGGATCAGCGCGTCGAGTTGATCGATGACGGAATAGTCCGCTGCTCGTGAGCTTCCAATGCCGGTTGCGGCGATTTGTCCATCGCGGGTGACCGCACCTCCTGAGGAGTTGTTCCAGACGATGGAGTTTTTGAGTGTGCCTACGCCTCGGTTGAAGTAGACACCTGAGTTGTAGACGGTGAACGCGTTTGGTGCGGTGTTGTTCGCGATTGTGGAGTTGGTGATTTTTAGATCGTCTGTGAGGATCGCGAGGACTCCGGAGTTTGAGTAGATGCCGTACCCGATGTTGTCGGTGACGAGGTTGTTGGCGAAGATGGGATCTCCACCTGCGATGTAGACACCGGAGCAACTTGTGTTGACTTCGTTGAACTGGACGCGGTTGTTGATGAACTGGTTGTCTTCACCAACTTGAAGCCCATTGAGGTGGACGGTCCCTACCCCTTCGTAGAGGGTTGGACCTGCGACCGACGAGGCGATTGCATCGACGGCTTTGTTGTGGTGGAAGTTGTTGTGGGAGACGCGGGCTTTGGTGCCGTTGGAGATGACAAGGGCGGAACCAATGACTCCGGTGTTTTCAGTGAACTCGCAGTTGGTGATGATGACATTGGACTGGAAGGCCATCATGCCTCCGCCGGTATGGATGAATCCGCCGCAGTTGACTTCGAGGTCTGCAGCGCCGCCTGTGATGGTGAAGCGGTCGATGGTGACTTGCTCTGGTTCCCTGTAGGCGTAGAGGACATGGAGGGTGTTGTCCTCACGGTTGGTCGCGCTTGGGAGATCGTTGTCGTAGAGATCACCTGAGAGGATGGTTTGGGCGCCGATCGCGGGGCGCTGGGATGGATCGGATTCGGTGCCGACGAATCCGCCGAGGAGTGAGGTTCCGCCGTGGAGATCGAAGTATCGGGCGCGTTGTCCGGAGTGTGATGGTTTGTAGGTTCCCTCGGCGACCCAGATCTCGGTGACCGCGTTTGAAGCGTGCGCGAGTGCGATCGCGTCTTGGAGGTCCGTCATCGCGTTTGTCCAGTCCAGACCAGTTCCGGTTCCGGTCGCGTCTTGATCAACGCGGAGGATTGCGGACTCCGCTTCGTCTGGGACGCCGTCGTTGTCCGCGTCGGTGCTTGTTGCACTGGCGATGTCGCAATCGTCGGGGATTCCGTTGCGGTTGTAGTCTTGTTCGTACTGGTCTGGGTAGCCGTTGTTGTTGCAATCGTCGAGGGTCATCGCGGCGATCTCGTCGGTGTCGAGGATGCCGTTGTTGTTCATGTCGCGGTCGCGGAATCTCGCGACGAGTGGCGCAGCGAGCTCGGCGTTCATCGCGTTGTCGGCTTCAAACTCCATCCCGATGGGGACGCCGGTGGGTTGACCCATGTAGTCGATGTCGGGGTTCGAGAAATGTCCGACGCGTGGGAATCCGGAGACACCCATGATGGTTTGGAAGGTTTCGTCCGGCGCGGTGTGCCCTTTGGCGTAGGGTTGACCACCATTGGCACAGGGGGTTTCGATCCAGTCGTGCATCATCCCGAGGTTGTGACCGATCTCGTGTGCGAAGGTGAAGCTGCCTTCTCCGAAGCAGTTTTTGTTGATGATCGAGAATCCGAGTTCAGGTTTTGGGGTGTTGGCTTCGTATCCGAAGTTAGCGACGCCGCAGACTGTTGTGGTGTTGGTGATGAGGGAGACGAGGTCCGCTTTGTGGAGGTCGCGGAGGTCGTGGACTTCATCCATGACGCCGTCGTTTGGTTCGCGGAGTTTTTCGAGTTGGTTGAACATATCACCAGACTCGGTATAGACGAGTTCTTCGGTGTGGACGAGACGGAACTGGGTGGTGAGTCCTGATGCGGTCATCGCGAGATTGAGGTTGTCCATCGCGGTGTTGATGCGATCGAGCATGACCGCTGTACCACCGATGTTGGTCGCGGCGTTGGGCGTGTAGACAACGAGGATGTCGATGAGCGAGCCGTCTTCGAGACCTGCTCCTCGCTCGAAGCTCTGGTGATTCGAGACGCGGTCGATTGCGCGGATTGTGGTTGGGGGGAGGAAGCTTTGGTCCGCACCAGTGCCGCAGGACATGGAATGGATGTGCTGCGCATTTGCAGCGGCGGCAAGAGCAACGACTGGTGCGATTCGGGAGATGGTGGTGTAGTTCAACATGATTCACGCTTCCTCTGGGTAGCTCTGGCTGGGTACAACTGGACCTTGGGTGGCCACAACAATCCATGCGTCTTCCGCGGTGCTCGCGCGTGATCGATTCCCGAAAAAAGTATCGAACGATGCCAAATGGGACCCCCTGGACTGTTATCGGCCCTTGTTACGGACACCCTACCCCGAATGCGGCGAGGAATGCAGAGACATCGAGGAAGTTGAAGCTGCCGTCCGCTTCAAAGTCCGCGATTGGTTCTTGGTTTCCGAAGGCCGCAAGAAACGCGGAAACATCGAGGAAGTTGAGTGAGCCGTCATTGGTCAGATCCGCTGGACATTGGACGGCACAGTTGAGATCGATCAGATACGCGGCTCCTGCATCTGGACCCCACCAAAAATCATCGTTGCCATCGGCGCCGATGATCGCGTGATCGTCGGTGATCCCGACGCCGTATCCGAAGAAGTCGCCGCCTTCTTGGTCGGACGCGATGATTTTGGCATCGAGTGACCATGCGCCGTTGGTTCGTGAATAGATGTACGCGGCTCCGGCGTTGAAGAATCCGAATGGGTCATCGACCCCCCATGATCCGATGACGGCGCGGTTGTTGTGGATTGCAACATTCTGTCCGAAGTATTCGGAGCTGGTGCCATCGAAGGGGAAGAGCTTGATGTCTTCTTGCCATTGCGTTCCGTTGTACTCGAAGATGTATGCGGACCCGGAGTTTCCACCAAGTACATTGTCGTAGCGTGAACCGATGAGTGCGGTGCTTCCACTGAGGGAAACGCATTCACCGAACTGATCGTCTGGATCGCCGTCGGATGCAATGAGTTTGGCGGTTTGTGTCCAGGTGGTTCCGGAGCGTTCGAAGATGTACGCTGAACCTGAAGATGGTCCGTTGTCGTCATCGGAGTCTGCGCTGATCAGGACGCGGTTTCCGGAGACGGAGACATCCTTTCCGAAGCGATCGAACTCCGCGATGTCGTCGGAGAAGAGTTGGGCTTCGAAGGTCCATTCGCCTTTGATTTTGCGGTAGATGTATGCGGTTCCGGAGTTGAAGCCGTTGGTATCGGTGAGTGATGCGCTGAGGATGATCGTGTCGTTGTCGATGTCTACGGCGGAGGCGCAGTTGTCACCAGCGAGGAGCATCGGGGGGACGAGCTTGGTGGCCTGGGTCCAGGTTCCATCGACCTTGGTGTAGACATACGCTGCTCCCGCGCCGGAACCCGCGTCGTCGTCACCTGATGCGCCGATGACGATGGTGTTGTTGTCGATCGCGACGCAGTTGCCTACACGATCGGCAGAACCAATCCCGATCGGGACGAGTTTTTGGACTTGGTCCCAGTTTGTGCCGTTGTATTCGAGGACATAGACGGACCCGGAGTCTGAACCGATTGCGTCTTCGTAGATTGAGCTGACGACGGCGGTGTTGGCATCTATGTCTACTGACCATCCGTATCCGTCACCGACATCGCCATCGTCGGCGACCATGATCTGGGATTCGACTGGTGCGCAGGGTTGTGCGTACGCTGCTGAACCAGCGAGGGTGAAGATCGTGAATGGAACTGCAACTCGGGGAATCAGCATGATGAACGACTCTCTGGTATGAAGGAATATGGAGTATGAGGGTACCAAAAAAACCGCACGACTCCAAGCGGAATCGTGCGGATTGATGTTGAAGATGTTGGTTGATCTCTCGGATCAGACCCGAATGATTATGGGCAACCAGCGCCGAATGCTGCGAGGAACGCTGAGACATCGAGGAAGTTGAAGTTGCCATCCGCTTCGAAGTCCGCGATTGGGTCTTGGTTCCCGAATGCTGCGAGGAATGCGGAGACATCGAGGAAGTTGAGTGATCCGTCTGGTTCGAGGTCTGCGGCACAACCAGCGGCGACCAGTGCGATGACGCGGTTGGATGCGACGCCGTCGATGTTGCTGAATCCACCACCGATGATGAGCGATTCGCCTTCACCTGTGTCGTAGACGGTACCGGTGAAGATGCTGCCGTTGACTGATGAGGTGACGCCTTCCCATTTGGTTCCGTTCCACTTTGCGACGCCGTCGGCGACATTCGGACCGGAGTTTGAGAAGTTGCCGAGGGCGTAGAGGGTTTCTCCGGAGCCGTCATCGAAGACGACGAGTTCGTGGACATCGCCGTCGAAGCCGTCACCCATTGAGGACCATGATGATCCGTCCCACTTCGCGATGTTTGTGGAGACTGGTGCGCCTGCTGCGAGGTCGAAGCGACCACCGACATACAGCGCTGGTCCGCTGCCATCATCCCAATCGGTCATGTGGAGGACTTGCGCGAAACCTGAGACTTTGGAGACGCCGAGGTCCATTGCGGACCATGAGGTGCCGTCCCATTCTGCGACATTGAGCGCTGCGTTTCCTCCCATGGTGAGGAAGCGTCCGCCTGCGTAGAGGTGGTTTCCTGAACCGAGGTCGACTTGGTGGAGGTCAAGGACGATCAGCGGGACTGCGCCACCGATGGTGCCTCCGACTGCTGTGTAGTCTGTCCCGTCCCACTTTGCGATGTGATCGAGCGCGATGTTTCCGTTGAGGTCGCCGTAGTTCCCTGCGATGTAGAGTTGTTCGCCTGTGACGCCGTCGTCATAGACTTCGAGGTCCCAGAAGGAGTTGAGGAAGATTTCGGATTGTGCATCCATGGAGTTCCATGCGCTGCCGTCCCAGCGAGCGAGCTTTGCTGATCCTACGACACCGCTTGCGGAGTCGAAGTATCCCGCTGCGATGAGGTCGCCTTGGAAGCTTGCGAGCGCGTTGGTGTATCCGCCGCTGAGTCCTGCGCCGACTGCTTGCCATGCTGCGCCGTCCCAGCGAGCGATTTGTGAGCCGCCTGCGACTCCACCTGCGATGGTGAATGATCCGGCGACAAAGAGCGATTCTCCTGAACCGTCATCGTGGATTGCTGTGCCTGCGACATACGAACCAGCGAAACCTGGTGTGCCGAGGGTGTTTGAAAGGTCTTGTGCGTGCGATGTGCCAACGGCTGCAGCGATGGCGATTGCAATGGTCGTGGATTGATTGGTAATTCTCATGTTTCCTCCTACGGAATGGTGTGTACGAATAGGAGTCATAAATTACACGAAAGTGAGCGTCGTTTTTATAGGAATTTCGGAACAATTCGCAAATTGGTGAATCTCACCATGTAGAACGGTCTTTGCAATGTTGGGCGATGATTTCAGTTCCGGTCCCAATGAAGAACAGTTGGAATCGTTGTATACAACACCTCGCCAGCTTGGAGGCTTGGTAACTCACACTCGAAACTGACAGGCAACGGTGGTTTGCTCTCGCTTTGGTATCTTTGACAACGCTTACGGGCAACCAGCTCCGAAGGCGGCAAGGAACGCGCTGACATCGAGGAAGTTGAAGTTGCCATCGGTTTCGAAGTCCGCGGCGGGGTCTTGGTTTCCGAATGCGGTGAGGAATGCGGAGACATCGAGGAAGTTGAGTGTGCCGTCGGCGGACAGATCAGCGGAGCAATCTTTGAGCGGACCCTGACTGTACATCACACTGAACTCAAAGGAACTGGAGCTTGCGGTGATGATGTCTATCGAGCCATCATTATTTATGTCCCCTGAAGCGATCATGTCTGATTCTTGAATCGTGATGTATCTGTGGTTTTTCGTATAGACACGATTGCCGTCGTTTAGAATCAAAGTTACATCAGTTGTGGTTGGTTGTACAATCGCGATGTCAAGATCTCCATCTTGATCTACATCCAAACAAGTGGATTGGGTGGTGCTTGCGCCGGTGTCGATTGTGAGTGGAGTCTCGAAAGTTCCATCACCGTTTCCGTGTAGGATTGAGATCGCCTCCCCGACACCATGGCTTAGGATGAGATCCATTGCGCCGTCACCATCGAGATCCTCAGCGAGGACATCCAGCGGCTCGGCAAGTGTCGCGATTACTGTTGGTATTCCGAAACTACCACAGTCGGTGTTCAGAAATATGTTCAGTTCATTTGTGCGTTCATTGGTCGCGGCTATATCCATGATTCCATCCGTGTCGAAGTCCGCGAGCACGAGGGACGACACCCCGGGTTCAACCGGATACTCATCGGGCGTGAAGAATGCGCCGACTCCAGCAAAGTTCTTGTACACGGAAACTGCCAACCATTCAGCAAGCACGATATCCGGAGCGTTGTCGCAGTCGATGTCGCCGACCCCGATCGACATTCCGGAGTTTGGAATTGGATAGATACTTGGGGCGTTGAACCCGCCGTCAGATCGTCCAAGCGACACGCTGATCTGGGAGTCTTGCATGGTGATTGCGATCAGATCGGTGATTCCATCATTGTTGATGTCTTGCGCGGTGGCATCTGTAGGAATGCGACCGAGCAGGACTTCATCCGATTGCACAAATGTTCCTGTGCCATCCCCGAGATGTAACCGCATCGCATCGCTCGCGAATCGAACAATCGAGCCGACGAGGATATCGAGATGAGAGTCTCCATTGACATCGAGCAACTCAAGGGAGACTGGCTCGTCATCCATTTCAAAGCTGGAAAACTGCTCAAAGTCCAACCCGCCCCTGTTCTCTGCGACAACGAATCCATTCGGATGTCCTGAGCTTAAGAGATCGATTTCACCGTCGTTGTTGATATCCACGGCCCATGCTGCTCTTGGGGCAGATCCATATTCCACACTTGCTTCAAACACGAAGCCGCCGGTGCCATCATTGAGGAGAAACTGGACGCGTGGTTCTGTTGCGACAATTGAACTGCTGAGGACGATGTCGGGGAAGCCGTCCGCGTTGAAATCCTCTATATCCAAGCGGTGGTATCTTCCCATGTCTTCGTGATACGCCTGCATGGGTTCAAAGGTCGCGTCACCGTTTCCTTTAAACACGCCGACACTCGAGGGCGATACCGAGACCCTTCCGAGATTGACCGTGATGATGTCGATGTTCCCATCAAGGTCTACATCGCAGAATACCGCATGACGGGGCTCATGCTGTGAGGATTCAGTAATGTTGAATGCGGCACTCACTCCTCCGGCACCGTCATTGATGCAGATTTGAATAGCGGGGTGAGCGCCGCCGTATGCGTTATCGGAGAGCGAGAGGATGTCGAGATCGCCGTCCATATCGATGTCAGCAAGATCCAGCGACTGGGATTCCCGGATTGAAGCTTCGAGTTGCACTTCTCCGAACTGTTCATCCCCCTCGTTGAGGATGATACCGATCCCCCCCGGTAGAAAATGGGCGACGACGATGTCGTAGTCGCCGTCTGCGTCGATGTCATCGCATTTCACATACCGAGGCTCGCTCCAAGTATCCAGCACGACCCGTTCACCGAAGATACCGGCACCATTGTTCTTCAGGATGAATGCGCTCGATTCGAATTCATAATTCGAGACACCAACGATGTCGAAATCTCCGTCGCCGTCCATATCCACGATATCAAGATCATAAATATTCCGAGCGGCTTCATACTCAACGGGCTCGGCGAACCTGTTGTTTCCCAGATTCATCACGATGCGGAGCATCCCGGCCGAGTTCCAGAATGTCTGAATGACATCCTGATCCCCATCCATGTCAAGATCAGCATGAAAGACCTCATAGGCGTTGTCGCCATTCGCATAGTGTGGAAAGCCAAAGAACCAATGCGATGGATTGAAAGCGATGAGCGTGTGAATGAATAAAGCCGGAACTGTACAAAGCATCATCTCTCCCGTTCATTCAGTCTATCGAGCATGAACCACATCACACATATGCGTTTCTCGATTATACAATGAATTCAAAACTATGAAAACAAAAAAAAGCACGCCATAGAGGCGTGCTTTTATAGGGTTGAATCGAAGTTATCCGTTCCAGCCGGCTTTGAAGTTGTTCAAAGCGTCGACGAGCTTGGTTCCGAGTTCGTCGTTGATTGCCAGATCGTTGTTGAGTTGGTCCCAGATCGCTTTGCCGCTGGTCTGGAAGTACTCGTGCATGTCCTTCTCGAATGCGGAGACCTTGGTGAGCTCAACATCGTCGAGGAAGCCCTTGGTGCCTGCGAAGATTGAGATGGTCTGATCCACAACATTGAACGGCACATACTGTGGCTGCTTGAGGAGTTCAACCATGCGTGCACCGCGGTCGAGCTGTGCTTTGGTTGCTTTGTCAAGATCAGTACCGAGCTGAGCGAACGCTTCGAGTTCGCGGTATGCCGCGAGGTCGAGGCGGAGTGAGCCGGCGATCTTCTTCATTGCTTTGATCTGAGCGGCACCACCCACGCGGGAAACCGAGATACCCACGTTAATCGCGGGGCGAACACCTGAGAAGAAGAGTTCTGGTTCGAGGTAGATCTGGCCGTCGGTGATCGAGATCACGTTGGTTGGGATGTACGCCGAGACGTCGCCTTCTTGGGTTTCGATGATCGGGAGTGCGGTGAGTGAACCAGCGCCGTTCTCGTCGGAGAGCTTGGTGGAACGCTCGAGGAGGCGTGAGTGCAGGTAGAACACGTCACCCGGGAATGCTTCGCGTCCTGGAGGACGGCGGAGCAGAAGTGAGAGCTGACGGTACGCGACCGCTTGCTTGGAAAGGTCGTCGTAGACACAGAGGACATGCTTCGGATAAGGCGAACCATTGGACATGGTCTTGCCTTCTTCTTTGCCAGACCACATGAAGTGCTCACCCATCGCGGTGCCGGAGTATGGAGCGATGTACTGGAGCGGTGCGGGGTCCGATGAACCCGCGTTGACGACGATGGTGTAGTCCATCGCGCCCGCGTCGCGGAGGGTCTGGACGACGCCTGCGACGGTTGATTCTTTCTGACCAACAGCGACATAAACACAGACGACCGCGTCTTTGGTTCCCCAGTATTGCTTCTGGTTGATGATCGCGTCGATCGCGACTGCGGTCTTACCGGTTTTGCGGTCACCAATGATGAGTTCGCGTTGACCACGACCGACGGGGATCATCGCGTCGATCGCTTTGATACCGGTCTGGAGTGGTTCGTGAACTGGTTGACGAGCGGCGATGCCTGGCGCGATGATGTCGACCATTGAAGTTTCGGTTGCGTTGATTTCTGCACCGTCGTCGAGGGGGACGCCGAGCGGGTTGACGACGCGGCCGAGCATTGCTTCACCGACTGGTACGGAGAGCAGGTTGCCTGTTGCTTTGACGGTGTCGCCTTCCTTAACAGCGAGGTAGTCGCCGAAGATCACAGCACCGACGGTGTCTTCTTCAAGGTTCATGACCTGACCCATGACCGATCCGGTCTTGGTCTGGAACTCGATGAGCTCGGAAGCCTTTGCTTTGGAGAGCCCGTAGATGCGAGCGATACCGTCACCGACCTCGACAACACGACCGACCTCTGAGATCTCGAGTTGTGAGGAAAAGCTTTCGATTTCTTGTTTGATGACGCTGACGATTTCGTCGGTCTTGATCTTCACGGGTTGCTCCCTGATCGTCCGTAACTTGGACGGTTCTATCGTGTCAATAAAGCGGAACTGACTGGTCACCAATCGTCGGCTCCGATGCCGACAATGGGGAGTGAAGGGTAGGGCATTGACTCACGGAAGTCATTGAATTGGTACGGATTCCGCGCCTTGGACTGGGCAATTTTGGATAATTGAGACGGGTTTTAGGGAGTGGTCGTCGCGGGATCTTGGGTCCGCTCGACGATCCTTGAGATCGTGAAGGCGACCTCTGGGATTTCTGAGATGATCTCGACTCCGTCGGGGAGGCCGAGGATCTGGATTTGCTTGGTCGAAATCGAGCGTTCGAGGTCCTGGAAGGACAGCGAAAGGACGGCTGATGGGACGATTGAGCCGGAACCGATCGCTTCGAGGGCCGCTGTGGGACCTGAAATTTGGACTGCAACGAGGTCTTCGGAGCCGGGATTGAGCGCAACTTCCCATTTGCCCACTTCTGCTGGTGCGAGGAGGATTTGGACTGGAAGGCGGTCGATCGTGGTATTTTGGGTCAGCGAGCGGATGGTGAGGCGGATATCGACCCGACTTGGGGTCAGGATCGGGGTCCAACCTTGTGCGGATCTGGGTTCACTCGCGAATGGGAGATTGATCGCGACGCTTGGGATGGTTTCGAGCCGACCTGGGATGAGTGCGGAGATTGCGCTAGGAGGGGGTGTCGCGATGACATCGCGGTCTTCGTAGTCCGCGATCAGGGTTGATGGGCCTTTGATGGTGATTGTTTGTGGGATGGCGCGAGGAGGGCCGTCGAGTGCGACGCTGTCTGGGAGATCCACTCGGACTGGGAGTTCGAGTTCGATGAGTTCGTCGACTTCTATTTTCACGATATCTTTGGAGAGCGATCGGATGGAAACGCCTCTCGTTCGCAGCGCGGGGAGGTGTCCGAGCGCGGATCTGAGATCGAGTTCGTGGACACCAACTCGTGAGGGGATCTGGTCCCCCACCATCAGTTGGACTCGGCCTCGGAGTTCTCGCGAGACTTCGTCGAGGGATGCGAGGGAGCCTTCGAGTTCCAGATCCACGGATGCGGACCAGACCTCGCTTGGTGATGGACGAACAACAAACTCGTGCGTTGGGTCTTGCGTGTTTCCGACAAGGACAACCTGCAGCTCGACGATGCGCGTCTGGACCATGCGGGATTCAGCGAGGAGCCAGATCAGTACGGCGAGGAAGGTGACGAGGATGACTGTCCGGAACGACGACCAGAAGTTCGACTGGGTGGCGGTTGTTGAGGATGGAGCCATCATGATGCCTCCTTCTGATCGTCTGGGGACTGGTCTTTGGGCGCATCTGCATCCGGCTTGACTGGATTGGACGCTTCGGAGATGGTCCCGGTCGGTGCGGGCTTGCGGACCTCCTCAACAAACCCAGATTCGGGGTCGTCTGCCCTGCCTTCTTCGATGCTGACTGCGGAATCTGGATCATCGTGGTGCCCGAGGAGCTCTCGGAGAGTGCCTTCGAGATCCGCGCGGTCGATTGGTCCCGAGAGCACCCCTCGCTGCGCGATGCGGATGTATCCGGATTCTTCGGAGACGACGACGACCAATGCGTCCGAATCTTTGGTGACTCCGATCGCGGCGCGGTGTCTAGATCCGAAGGATTGATCCGTGATTTCGGTGGCGCTTGCCATGGGAAGCTGGACACCTGCGGAGTGGATGCGGTCGCCTCGGACGACAACGGCGAGGTCGTGGAGTGCTGAGCCGGGATGGAAGATTGTTTGGATGAGCGAGGAGGTGAGCTTCGCGTCAAGATCCGTCCCTCCCTCGATGACCGCTTTGAGTCCGACACGGCGTTCGATGACGATGATCGCGCCGAATCGGGCTTTGGAGAGGAACACGCACGCCGGCGCGAGCTGGGACGCGACGGCGGCGGCGCCCTGCTGGGTGGTCCCGAAGAATCTCGTTTCACCCAGACGGATCAACGCTCTGCGGAGTTCAGGTTGGAAGATAACGACGAGGGCGAGCGCGAAACCTGCGAGAACGCGGTCGTAGAGGTAGGTGAGCCGTGCGAAGGTGTCTTCGCCGAGCACACGGACGATGACGGTTCCAACAATGAGGATGAAGATAAGTCCTTTGATGGCGCGAGCGGCGCGGGTGCCTTGGAGGAAGCGGAGGATGAAGTACACGACGATCCAGATGATGGCCAACTCAACAAGCACCTCCCACGCGTCGTACGCGCTGAGACGGCTGAATAGGTCTTGGAGTCGGGTCATCAATCCCACGGGCTACCCTTTGTGGGTCAGGAGTTTGAGGAACGGGCATATTCTGGTGCTCTGATTCTAACCGATCTGGAGTGATGATGCGCAGAAATCGTCGCTCAGAGAATGGAATGAGCGGTTTGAGAAGTCGATGACGGAGACGCGAACGGATGGGATACACGATCAAGCACATCGAGACAACGCCGAACCCTCTGGCGCGGAAGCTGATTGTTGATCCCGCGCCGGGACGGATCGTGTCGGTGTTTGATGCATCGAAAGGTTCGGATGATCCGCTCGCATCGGCGATCCTCTCGTGCGAAGGTGTGAGCAATGTCTTGGTCCATACCGAGTTTGTTTCGGTGTGCTTCACCAAGGAAACCAAGTGGGCGTCACTGAAAGGCGCGATCAGCAAAGCGATTGGTGGGGTTGATGTCTGATCGCAAGATCGCTCGAGCACTCGAAGCGTGGTTCGTCGATGCGGCGAGGGAGATGCCTTGGCGGATCACGCCTCGTGATCCGTATTGGTCGCTGGTGAGCGAGTTCATGCTTCAACAGACGCAGGTGTCGAGGGTGCTTGAGAAGTTTGGGCCGTTCGTTGAGCGGTTTCCATCGATCCAATCGCTCGCGGAAGCGGATGAAGAAGAGGTGCTTGGTGAGTGGTCCGGGTTGGGGTACTACCGGAGGGCGCGGATGCTTCATGCGTGCGCCAAAGCGGTGGTCGAGACTCACGGCGGGGTGATCCCGAGTGATGTGGAGTCGCTGATGGCGCTTCCTGGGATTGGTCGGTACACGGCGGGTGCGATGGCGTCGATGGTGTTCGGGGATCGGGAGCCATTGGTTGATGGGAATGTCATGCGGGTGCTCCAGCGCCTGCACAATGTGGATCGGCAGCAGACCGATCCCGCGACGATCAAATGGGCGTGGGAGCGCGCAACGGGGTTGGTTGAAGCGTCCACAAATCCCGGCGTGCTCAATGAGTCGCTCATGGAACTGGGCGCGACGGTGTGCACTCCCAAGAAAATCCGATGTGATCGGTGTCCTGTCGCGAAGTTGTGCGAAGCGTTCAAAGCGGGGACAACCGAGTCTGTCCCGCCACCGAAAGCACGCGCGAAGCGCAAGGAGTTGTTCTGCGCTTCCGTGCTGAGCGTGGATGATGATGGGCGCGTGCTGATGGAGCAACGCGGGAGCGACGGGATGTGGGCGAACATGTGGCAGGTGCCGACGATTGAACGGGAGGATCGCCCCACTGCTGTTGATGAAGTTGGTGACGATGCGGAGTTGGTGGATTCGTTTGTGCATCAGACGACGCATCGGATTGTGCGGTTTGATGTGTACCGATGCACGCTGAGCGAGCTTGCGGATCGCAGGTACAAAACGCAATCACAGATCAATCGGCTTGGTATTTCCAACGCGCAGCGCAAGGTGCTTGGGTTGGTGTTTGATCAAGATTGAAACTGGCGCAGCGGATCAGCCGACGATGCGTGTGAAGCGTTCGAGCATCGCGTCGAGTTCTTGTTCGGTGGGTGCATTGAGTGTGATGTGACCGATTTTGCGTCCGGCGCGGGGTTCTTTGCCGTAGAGGTGGACATGGGCTTGGGGCATCGCGCCCAGTGATCCGGGTCTTGGCTCGTTCCCGATGAGGTTGATCATCGCGCTGCACCCGATGGGGTCGGTGCTTCCGAGCTGCATTCCCAGCACGGCACGCATGTGGTTCTCGAATTGGCTGGTCTTGGTGCCTTCGATGGTCCAGTGTCCGGTGTTGTGGACGCGCGGCGCGATCTCGTTGGCGAGGAGCGTCGCGGTTGGACCATCCCCGAGCTGGAAGAACTCCACGGCGAGCGTCCCGACATAGTCAAAGTGTTCGAGGATGCGCTGGATCGCGGATCGCGCTTGCTCCGCGACAGCGCCGTCGACATTGCGAGCGGGCGCTTTGGAGAGACGGAGGATCCCGCCGCGATGGATGTTCTCGCTGAGCGGGTAGTACTCGATGTGTCCATCGACCGAGCGAGTTGCGATGATGGAAAGCTCGCGATGGAACTCGATGAAGCCGTCCAAGATCGCGGGGACTTTGGCGAGCGTTTCCCATGCGTTTGCTGCTTTAGAGGGGTCGCTGATGAGGACCTGTCCTTTGCCGTCGTATCCGAGGGTTCGGGCTTTGAGGATCGCGGGGACGCCGAGTTTTTCGAGTGCTTGGTTGAGTTGGTCGAGCGAATCGACCTGTGCGAATGGGGGGACGGGGATGCCGAGTTCCGCGAACATCGCTCGCTCGCTGAGGCGGTCTTGTGACACGCTCAGTGCTTTGGGGTTGGGGTGGATCGTTGAGTGGTCCGCGATGAGCGAGGCGCCCTGTCCCGGGACATTCTCGAACTCGTAGGTCACGACATTGGAGGATTGGGCGAGCTTGATGAGAGCTTGCTCGTCGTCATACTGTGCGACGATTTGCTGGCACTTTCCGCGTGCGTTGGTGGCGCAGCAGTCTGGGTTGGGGTCGAGGACGATGCACTTGATCCCCAGATGGTGAATGGAGCTTGCGAGCATCTGCGCGAGTTGTCCGCCTCCGATGATGCCGACGGTTTTACTTGTGCCGTCCTGAGTCATGATCCGATTCTCGGATCGGGATTGTCGAGCACGGCTTTGGTTTGGTTTGCTCGGAACGATTCGAGCTTGCTGTGGATGTCAGGATACTTGTTGCTCAGGATCGAACCTGCGAGCAGTCCCGCGTTCGCGGCGCCCGCTTTCCCGATCGCGACGGTCGCGACGGGGATCCCTGCGGGCATCTGCGCGATTGAGAGCAGCGAGTCCATGCCTTTGAGTGCTTTGCTCATGACCGGCACCCCGATGACAGGGAGGGTGGTCATGGACGCGACCATCCCAGGCAGGTGCGCCGCTCCACCAGCGCCTGCGATGATGACCTCGATCCCCCGCTCGCGTGCGCCCTTCGCGTGCTCGACGAGCAGATCAGGCGTGCGATGCGCGGAGACGACCTTGACCTCGTGAGGGATGCCCAGTTCATCGAGCGTCCTCGCGGCGTGCTCCATGACATCGGGCCAGTCGGATTTGGAACCCATGATGACGCTGACGAGGGGGGTGGTTGGTAGAGCCATGAACGAGTCTAGGCGGGGTGCGGATTGAGTCCAGAGCGGGGAGGGCACTCAGGGTGCTTACCACTCGAAGGAGCATCCGAAGACGATGGAGCCCCAGGTTTGTTCGTCGGGTTGGAGCTCGAAGCGTTCGGTTTGGAAGTGCTGCGCCCATCCGAGGTAGAAGCTTTCGTACTGCGCAACGATGCCGAGGGTGAAGGTGGCGACGAGGGGTTCGCGTTGTGCAGAGCGGGAGCCGACGAAGGCGGTGCCGTCGAGGTAGAGGTCGCGTGCGATCGCGTCGACGCCGATTCTTGCGTAGGAGTAGAAGGACCAGTTGGGTTCGGTGCCGTCGGATCGCATTCTGGATTGGCTGGTGCGGACGGTGTGGTCCTTGTGTCCCAAGAGGGATGCTGGACCGAAATCTGTTGGGAGGTTCTTCCCGATGCGGAGGGTCATCGCGGAGCGTGCGGCGATGGAGACGGTTCCCAGATCAAATCCCAGCGAAGGGAGCATCTCCATTTCGAGTCCGCCGAGATCCGCGGCTTTGGATTTCCATGTGCGTGTGTACGCGAAGTTGATGGTGGGTTCGCCGGGGTGTTGGGTTCCCCATCCGAGGGGATCGAACTCGTCGGGGAAGGTGTTGTGGATCCATTGCTGGATGCCTTCGGAGCCACTGGAGTGACCGGTGAGTCCGAGGGAGAGTCCGAAGTGATCGTGCTTGGTATCGTCGGCTCGTTGGAACGCGAAGAGGAGTTCGAGGTGTCCGACATACGGATGGTCGCGTGCTGGAGGGTTGGGGAGTGTGATGTCTGCGGGGGTAAAGATTTTTTGCTTGAGCGCGATGCCGACACCAAAGCGTTGGTTTGGATCGCGGGAGATCGCGAGTCGAGATTCGAGTGCTGGGGTGAGGTTTGGATCAAAGGAGACTTCGATCCCTGTCCCGTTGGTGTAGTAGCGGTCGGTGTCGTCGATGAGGTTTGGGAGTGTGCCGTCGTTTTCCCAGTAGAGTGTGAGGTCGCGGAAGGTGTAGCGCGAGAGTTCGAATATTTCGAGGATGGAATCGCTGCCTTGATCGATGTGCTGCTGTGCTTCCTCAGCGACTGCGTCGTCCGCTGGGTGTCCTGATGGCTGGGCCGATGAATGGGCCAAAACGGCGCTGCTTGCGAGTATGAACACAGTACATAACGGCATGATGCGAGAAATCATGCGTCGATGATAGCGTATACCAACTTTGTATGTATCCGAGAATCATTGATTCTCGCGAGAACTCGTCAACAAATCAGTCTCGCCGGCGATGTGCAGTGAGCAAACCTGCAATGCCGAGGATTGCCAGACCACTTGGCGCGGGGATTGGTGCTGTGGTGATGACCAGTTTGGGGACGGGCATACCTGTCGGCGTGGAATCCACAACGATGTCACTGAGTCCGAAGACAAACTCGTAAAGCGCGTCCATCGCGGGGTCGTAGGTGTCGAGCTTGCCGGAGAGTACGAAGACTTCGTCCATACTCGCGGCCATCTCCATATCCATGATCGCTTCGGGCGCGAGGTCCACGGCGTGCGGTCCTGGGAGTGTCCCGCCGGGGACGATTTCGAACCCGGCGTATGGGGTTCCGGTGCCGAGGGTTTCCCAGACTTCTTCGGGTGAGATTCCGAATGCATCAGGATCGACAATTGCTTCATACGGCGTGGAGGTTGAGCTGAAGGTGACATGCTCTGGAGCATCATCGGTGAAGTTCGCGATGACGCCTCCGAACAGGAGTTCAAACTCGAAACTGACGGAGACAATTTTTTCGCCCTCTGGGATCGCGCCGAAAACTCCGGAGAGATCGAACGCGAAGAAGGTGCGTCGTTCTTCGGTGGTGAATCCTTCGACGGTCGTGCGTCCCATGAAGTAGTTCTGGAACGACATGTCGTTGTCCGGGGTTCCTGAGGGCATGCCCATCGCGTCTGGGCCGTAGAACCCTCCGAGGTGGAATGAATCGACTTCGATGATTCCGGCTGATGCGGTGACGGCGATGAGTGCGGTCGTGACGATAGTTGCTGTGGTGCGCATAGAGCTTTTCCTTGTTGGCCTGTAGAACGACTGTCTATACCAGCGTACCACAAGAGTGTTATCGGGACCAACAAGAAATGACAAAGCGCCCACTGTAGTGGTTTTTGGCTAAAAAACAGTGCTTTTTGGAGATCTGATTATTCGTCTTCTGTTCCAGCGAGCTTCGCGACGACCGAAAGATCTTCGAGTGTTGTGATGTCTTGGGTGATCTCAGTGTCTCCCGCGGCGATCGAGCGGAGCAATCTACGCATGATCTTCCCTGAGCGCGTCTTTGGGAGCGCGGCGGTGAAACGGATCATGTCGGGTTTGGCAATTGCGCCGATCTCAGCAGCGACATGCTCGCGGAGTTCTTTGATCAGCTCGTCGCTCGCTTCGAATCCCGGACCCGGAGTGACGAAGGCGGCGATGCCTGTGCCTTTGATCTCGTGGGGCATTCCGACCACCGCTGCTTCGACGACGCTCTTGTGCGAGACCAGCGCGGATTCGACTTCCATCGTTCCAAGACGGTGACCAGAAACATTGATGACATCGTCGGTGCGTCCCATGATCCAGAAGTTACCAAGCTCGTCGCGTCGTGCGCCATCTCCAGCGGCGTAGTACGGCTCGCCGTCTTTCGCGACGGTTGACCAGTAGGTTTCAATGAACCGCTCGCGGTCGCCGTAGATACCGCGGAGCATGGAGGGCCATGGTTTGCGGATGGCCATGATGCCTCCGGTGTTTGGTTTGGAGACATTTCCGAGTTCGTCTGTGACGGCTGCATCGATCCCGAGCATCGGGAGCGTGCACGAGCCGGGCTTGGTTGGTGTTGCTCCGGGGAGGGGGGTGATGACATGTCCGCCGGTCTCGGTTTGCCAGTAGGTGTCGACGATGGGGCAGACACCTCGACCGATGATGTTGCGGTACCACATCCACGCTTCGGGGTTGATGGGTTCTCCTACGGTTCCCAGGACTTGGATGGAGGAGAGGTCTGCGGATTTGGGATGCTCATCGCCCCACTTCATGAACGCGCGAATCGCGGTGGGTGCGGTGTAGAACTGGGTGACCTTGTGTCGCTCGACGATTTTCCAGAATCGTGCGGCGGTTGGGTAGTCTGGACCACCCTCAAACATGACTGTTGGGACACGGTTGGGGAGGATGCCGTAGACGATGTAGGAGTGTCCGGTGATCCATCCGCAGTCTGCGGTACACCAGAATGTTTGGTTTGAATCGGGGATGAGATTGAAGGAGTACTTGCTGGTCATCGCGGTGAAGACCATGTATCCCGCGGTGGTGTGGACGATGCCCTTTGGTTTTCCGGTTGAACCTGAGGTATAGAGCAGGAAGAGCATGTCCTCGGCGTCGAGTTGTTCGCATGGGCAGTCTGCGGATGCTTGTTCCATCTGCTCATTCCAGCAGAGATCGAGTTCACCCCATTTGATGTCGTTGTGGCAGCGTCCATAGCAGAGAACATGCTCGACGGGTTGGTTGCCGTTTGCTTTGAGGATGTTGATTGCTTCGTCGACATTGTCTTTGAGTGGGACGACCTTGCCTCGTCTCCATGATCCATCGCAGGTGATGATCATCTTTGAGTTTGCGTCTTCGACACGGTCCGCGATTGCTTGTGCGCTGAATCCACCGAAAATCACGGAGTGTGGTGCGCCGATTCGTGCGCATGCGAGCATCGCGATCGCGAGCTGCGGGACCATACCCATGTAGATGGTGACGATGTCGCCCTTGCCGATGCCGTTGGATTTGAGGACATTGGCGAGTTTGGAGACTTCGGTCTGGAGATCTTTGTAGGTCAGCGTGCGTTGGTCGGTCGGGTTCCCGGAATCATCGACTGGTTCACCTTCCCAGATGATCGCGGGTTGGTCGCCGTGTCCGGATTCGACTTGTCGATCGACGCAGTTGTAGCATACATTGGTTTTGCTGCCGTTGAACCACTTGGCGTCGGGTGCGTCCCATTCAAGGACGGTGTCCCATTTTTTGAACCAGTGGAAGTCCTCGGCGACCTCTGCCCAGAACTTCTCAGGAGACTCGATCGATTCCTTGTACATCTCGTTGTATTGGTCCATCGACGGGACCAACCACTTTGAAGCGCCGACATCGGACGCGGCGGGCGGGTTGAAGATGCGGTCTTCGTGGAGAACGGATTCGATCGAGTTGTCGGACATGCTTTGCTCCTCTTTGACTTGTCGAGGGCATTCTATACGAAAAAACACCCCGGAATCATGAGTGCATGATGCCGGGGGTGAATCGTTGAGTTCCTGAGCGGGAATCGTTCAATCGTTGATGGTTACTGAATCGAGACGATTCATGAAATCTCGGATGAGTTCAGCGATGATGTCGCCGTCTTCTTCGAGTGCGAAATGTCCTGTGTCGAATAGATGCATTTCTGCGTTTGGTAGATCATCCATATACGGATGCGCTCCTGATTCTGGGAAGATGTGATCGCCGGTTGCCCAGGTGATAAGCATTTGCGGTTGATGTTCGCGGAAGTATCTTTGCCAGCTTGGGTAGAGTTCAACATTTGTTCGATAGTCGTAGAACAGATCGAGCTGGATATCGTTGTTCCCTTCACGATCGAGGAGGGGCTGAACGACGAGCCAGTTGTCTGGGGAGATCACGGATTCATTGCGTACGCCGTGTAGGTATTGCCATTTGGTTGCGTCGATGGTGAGGAGTCCTCGAAGCGCGTCGCGGTCTTCTTTCGATCCGCTTTCCCAGTACTGTTTGATTGGGTTCCAAAACTCCTCGAGACCTGCTTCGTATGCGTTCCCGTTTTGAACGACGAGACCTGAGACACGCTCAGGGTGCTTGGTTGCAATGCGGAATCCGACCGGTGCGCCATAGTCCATGACATAGAGCACATAGTCGTCGAATCCCTTGAGTTCGAGGAGTGTATCGACGACACGAGAAATGTTGTCGAAGGTGTAGTCGTATTGATCAGTGGATGGTGCTGAACTCATGCCGTAACCGGGATAGTCGGGCGCGATGATGTGAAACTCGTCTTGCAGGTCTTTGATCAGGTCTCGGAACATGTGTGACGAGGTTGGGAAGCCGTGGAGCAGAACAAGTTGCGGCTGTCCCGGAGTTCCCGCTTCGCGATAGAAGATGTCGAGACCATCAATCGACTCTGTCGCGTAGCGTACTTTGCTGCTTTGGTCTTGCGTTGTCGATTCGGTAGCATGGTGGTTATGGGTGTGGGTATGCTGGGCGGTTGTTGTTGTGGTGATCCCTGCGAGCGCAGCGATCGCGCTTGCCATAACGGCTGTGTGCTTCTTCATGTTGTTTCCTTTGCGTTGAAAGTGTGTGCGTGAAAACGCCCGCCCCGTTCTGGGACGGGCGTTCCGTGATTCAGGATTCAGTTCATCGACTTAGCGCCGATACTGGTTTGGATTGTTTATGACACTGCTGCGCCAGTACGGACAACAGGAAAGTCGATGCTCGTCGCGGCGATGTGGTTGAAGTAGTTGGTAAAGATGTTGATCGCAACGACGGCGACGATCTCGACGAGTTCGCCTTCGGTCACACCAGCGTTGCGTGCATCGCTGAGTTCGTCGTCGGAGATGTTGCCGCGGTTGTTGACGATTGATTTGGCGAGGTTCAGGATTGCCTGGACTCTCGGGTCGCTCGCGTTTCCTGCGATGTTGTTGGTGATTTCGTCTTCGGAAAGTCCTGCGCCTTTTCCAATTGCGGTGTGCGCTGAGGCGCAGTAGTCGCAGCTGTTTGCGCCAGCGATCGCGAGGGCGAGTTGCTCTTTGACAGCTGGGGAGAGTTCAGACTTGCTGAACGCTTCATCGAATGCGAGCTTCGCGCCCAGTGCTGCTGGGGAGTGCGCCATAGCGGCGTAAATGTTGGGGACCATTCCGATTTTGCCTTTGATCGCGCCGAGGATCTCGGATGATGCGGCTGGTGCGTTTTCGACGGTGAGTGGTTCGATGCGTGACATTTTGATTCTCCTTGCGTGTTCACTCAGAGGATAGGTTTCATCCTCGACACATATACATACTTACCGATCAGTACATTTATTTCAAGTGCCCAATGATTTTTTCGCTGAATTTGATTCACAAGGAGACGCAGAGGCCCCTGAACCGCCTCTACAGAATGTAAATGGGCTTTTTTGGACTTCGCCCCATGCGTACTTTTCAGTATACATCTTCCGAAATTAGCGACTCGATGGCAGCAATCAGTGTGCGGAAGTCACGCGGAGGACTTCTTGGATGCTGGTCAATCCTTCGGTCGCTTTGTTGATCCCATCTGAACGGAGGGAGGTCATGCCTCGCTCGAGGCACAAGCGACGGAACTCGGACACATTCGGATTGCGTGCGATGACATCGCGGAGCGTGTCATCGACGGCGAGCATCTCGTATATACCGACGCGACCTGAGTATCCGGTGCTTCGACATTTGTCGCAGCCTTGCGGGACCCACATCTCGTTGCTTGGGAGTCCGTTGATTTCGAGGAACTCTGCCATTTCTTCGCTTGGTGCTTCTTGTGCTTTACAGTGTGTACACAACCTGCGAAGCAAACGCTGAGCGAGCACGCCGTTGAGAGCGGCGCCGACAAGGAAGGGTTCGAGACCGATGTTCACAAGACGCGTGACAGAACTCGGCGCGTCGTTTGTGTGGAGTGTTGAAAGCACCAAGTGACCAGTGAGCGCGGCTTGAACCGCGGTGTGCGCGGTTTCGTGGTCACGAATTTCACCGACCATGATGACATCGGGGTCCTGACGCAGAAGTGCTTTGAGCGCTTTGGCGAAGGTCATGTCGATCTTCGCGTGCGTCTGGGTTTGGGTGATGCCGTCGAGGTGGTATTCGATCGGGTCTTCAACGGTGGAGACATTGAGTTTCTTGTTGTCGATCTGGCGGAGGGATGAGTAGAGTGTGGTTGTTTTACCCGAACCGGTTGGTCCTGTGACGAGGACAATGCCGTGCGGTTGTTTGATCTCGTTTTTCCAGATCTGGAGCGAGTGCTCGTCGAATCCGAGGTCTTCGAGCTGAACATTGATCGACTTGGTATCGAGGATACGCATGACGATCTTCTCGCCGTATCCGGTTGGGAGCGAAGAAACACGAAGGTCGAGTTTGCGTCCCTGAACGGTACAGCGGATGCGGCCGTCCTGGGGGACGCGTCGTTCGGAGATGTCGAGGTCTGCCATGATCTTGAGGCGCGAGGTGATCGCTGCGGACATGGAGGGCGGCGGGTTCATGGATTCGTAGAGCACGCCGTCGATGCGGAGGCGCACTTTCATTTTCTTCTCGCTCGGCTCGATGTGGATATCCGACGCGCCTTCTTTGACCGCGTTCTGGATGATGTAGTTCACATAGCGGATAACCGGAGATTCGCCTGCTTGTGCTTCGAGGTCCACCGCTTCGGCTTGCTGCGCCTGGGAGACTTCAACATCACCAACATCGACATCCGCGAGGATTTCTGAGAGGTCAACATCTTCACCTGAGTCGTGACCGATGAGTTCGAGAGCTGCTCGGATATCTCCTGGAGTAACGAGCACGATCTTGACGCTCGACACACGCAGGCGTGATGAGATCTCGTCGATCATGAACACATCGTCGGGAGTGACCACCCCCATGACGACGCGGGTGCCTTCTGTTCTCAGCGGGAGGACATGGTGTGCCTTGCAGAACTCTGGGGTGAGTCTTTGGAGGAGCTTGCCGTCGAATCCGCCGTCAAGACCCGCTTCGATATCGACTCGTTCGAACGACACGCCGGCGCGTTGTGCGACGACTGTTTGGACTTTCTCTTCGTCGGCGCCCTGATCGATGAGCAGATCAACAAAGAATGCTCCTGGGGTTTGTTTCAGGATTTGGTTAGCGGCGGTGATCTGCTCTGGGGTCACCGCGCCTGAGTCGATCAACTGCTGCGTGAAGTCGCCATCTGCGGGATCGGAAGCGTTATCGGCTTGGTTCGGACGATAGATCTCATGGACGGCGCTTCCGATCGATCCACCTGTGGTGGTGATCTGATTCTCAAGCACATCAGGATCTTCGTCGACGCTTGTTCCGCCATCCTGTCCGAATCGGCGTTGTCCCGATGGCATGGACGGGAGCGGGGAGAAGGACCCGGCGCGTTGATCCAAGCGGTGTTGACCGGCTGCTTTGGGTCTGATTGATCTGCGGGGGCGATGATCGTTCTCGTCTACCCCGAGCTCGTTTAGGATGTCGTCGATGTCCGCCATGGTGCCGAGTTCCTTGCGATTTATTCTTCGATACGCTTTGCGCCTTCACCGAGTCCGAGTTCGTACTTCATGCCCTCGACTTCGAGCGTGACGACCGATCCTTTGATCGAGACGACTTTGAAGGTGTCTGCGAGTGTCATCCCCACACCGACCGGTTCTCCGGAGATGCGAGCGACGGGGCGTGAGCCGCCGATTACGCTTTGGAGTTTGAGGTTTGAAGCGATGGTGTCGATCTCCGCGATTCGTTCTTCGCGTTGTAGGCGATCATGCTCTGCACGCTGACGCGCCAAGCGAGCCATCTGAGCGCTCATATCCTCTTGGTTGGCAAGCGGAGCAATAAACTCATCGGTCGGATCCGCGATCGCGGTCATGGTGAATGGTTCTTGCGGGAGCACGGTGTCGCGATCGAACTGAACCGAGACACTCACCTCTTCGAGGTCATCCATGATCTTGTCGAAGCGTTTGACAAAGTCGGGCGTGGTTGTTGACGCGGTGTACTCGACCATGGTCACGGATTCTTTGATCCCGGCTTGCATTCCGATGTATCGCATCGCGTAGATCGAACCGACACCGATCGCGAACACAAGACCTGCGAGGATGACCTGGCCGTTGAACTTGGATGGTTCCGCGGCTCCGGTGCTGAACCCCGACCCACCACCTGCGGCGTCGTTGCCCATGCCTGGGATCGCGGCGGGCACACCGGTCGCTTCATCCGCTTTGTTGAGGTTCAAGAAGACATTGGATTCGCCGTGCTCTTGGTCACCGTCTTTGGGAGTGAATGGATTGATCTCGCTCATGATGCCACCTCGTTGCGGAAGAAGATGCTGAGCGTGAAGCTCGCTTTGATTTCTGTTTCGTCGCTCGCTGTGTCTTCAATTTTCATATCGATGATGCGTGTGATTCGCGGCATCTGTTCGATCTTGAGGAGGAAGGCGTAGAACCCTGCCCATGAACCTTCGATGCTCATTTCAAGGGGTTGCTCGCGGAACTGAGCCGCGGCTTGTGGCTTGGTGCTTTTGAGCGTTGGTGAGCTCAGTCCGGATTGGATCGCGAGACTCGAGACCTGACGAACGATCTGGTCAACTTCCTTGTTGGAGGGAAGCATCGACTCCATCGTTTCGATCCGTTCGGTGATCTGCTGGTTGATGAGCAGGAGGTCGTCGTTGCGTGCGGTCTCGGCGCGGAGCTTCCCGAGCATTTCTTGCTTGTGAGCGATCTCAACCTTCGCGCTCTCGATGTTCGCGCTCTGCGGGCGGAACACCAGCATGTAGCTCACGACCGGCAGCAGCAAGACGGTGAGGAAGAGTACGAGTTCTCGGATTCCAAACTGCATAAGAATCTCCTTGGATTCGTCAAATGAAAGTCGTCGTGTCGTCAGGTCGTTGCAAAGGATCAGTCTTCGATGTCTTCAGTCGTCGATACGATGGTCTGCCCATCGATCCCGACTGAGATTGTTCCCGCAACCTTGCTCGCATCTGCTGTGCTTGAGAGCGACATGGTGATGCGGAACTTGCGGTACTCGACCGAATCGATCATGGTCTGATTGATGTACTGGAGCTCGACATCGTTGAGCAATGGGGACTGCTTGAGCGAAGCGAGGTAGTCCGCGATGTCGTCGTTGTCTGCGGATACGCCGTCGACTGAGATGCTGAACACGAACTTGGGTGGGTGGACCTTCGGTTCGGTGGGTTCCTGATCTTTCCCGTTCCCTACGCCGCTGACTCCGATGGATTTCACAGCGCCCTTGGTCGCGGCAGGAGGTGGCGGCGGACGGACGCGATCGCCTTCAAGCTCGACATCGGTCAGGGTGATCCCGTCTCCGATGCCTCGGATGATCTCTCCCATGAGCACTGAGCGTGGAACGCGATCTTTGAGCGCGGTCACGATTTCCGCTTTGTCGGTAAGGACAACGCGTTGTTCTTCGAGGAGTTTGAGTTGCTCGATCTTTGCGGTTTCTTCTTTGAATGAAGCCGCGACAAGTTTTTGTTCTTCGCGGACCCTATTCCAGCGTTGGTGGTTGACGGTGAACGCGCCGATCACGCCTGCGAGCACGAGCACGAAGAGCAGGATCGCGAACATCGAGGCGCGTGCCTGTCCTTTACCACGGACATAGTCCGATGGCAGGAAGCTGGCGCCGTCATTCTTGTTGGTTGATCGCATGGATCCTCCTCGTCATCCCCGGCTCGTGCCGGTCACATTCGATCGGTGATTCAGCACACCGATTGGTCAAAGGTCCGTCGGGCACAACACGCACCCGACCGTTGTTGCCCAGCCGGGCTGTGGTTTGTTCAGGTTGACTCCGGACACAGGGACCTTGCCCGCGCGTCCGAGAGTGCTCAGTGGGTCAACGACCCTTGTTTCAAGATTGAGCACGCGTGCGAGGTGCTCGCTGATCGCTTTGTGTCCTGCCATGCCTCCAACGAAGTAGGCGCGTTCGATCGGTGTCCCTTGGATCGAGGAGCGGTAGTAGCGCAGGCACATCATGATCTCGTCGATCAAGATTTCGAGCGGCTCAGAAATATCTGGGTCGTCCATCGATGGGTGCGGATTGGCGCTCTTGGAAGCACCGGTCGTTACGGCAGCCATCTCCTGAATCCGCTCACGCATCGAGCGTGCTTCCATCATTGTGCAGCGGAACTGGCGGCAGATGCTCTGATCAAACGAGATTGCGCCGTGCTCGATGGTGCGTGCGAAGACGATCTGCCCTTCCTTCACGATCATCACGACTGTGCATGCACTTCCTAGATCAATCAGCAAGGAAGCGCCGTTGCCCTTGGATTCGCTTGGAATCACCTGACGGAGTGTCTCGAAAGTGTTGTGGATTCCGACCGGCTCAAGCTTTGCACGCTTGAGCGAGTCCATCATGCGTCCGACAAATGTCTTTGATGCGCCGAAACAGATGACTTCTTGCTTGTTGTTCTGCTTTGCTTCCCCCACTGGGATGCTGCGTACGAGCAGCGCGCCGGGTTCGCATCCGAGTCGATCGCTCATTTGTCCAACCGCGAGGTCGTTGATCGATACTCCTGGGACTGGGGTGATCTGCAGGTGCTTGCACGACATCTGCTGAGTCGGGATCACACACGCGGCGCGGAGGCCGGTGAGCTTGCCGCTCTTGATGAGCTTGGGTAGTGCATCGAACTGGAAGAGCATCCGCTTGGAAGGGTTATCGAGCAGGTCGTCGGGTGTGCTGATCTGTGCCGCGCTGACGATTGAAGCGGGATCACCAGAAGACACTCGGAGCACTCTGAGCGCGGAGACTCCGAAGTCCACCGCGAGTGGGTATCCTGTTGGACGCATCGAGTTCATCGATTTGAGCGTCGTTTTGAGTTGGCTAAATACTTTTGGCTTCGCCATATCTTCCTTACCTTCGTGCGTCCCACACGATTCCTACACCAACCGGCGTCGTCGGTGATCGAGCCGGAAGTTCCGATTCGATCGCCGTAGAAACATGGAATCGGCGTGATGTTCGGGAGAATGTGGGCGTGATCGACCGATTGGCTCCGCTGATTGTGACGGATCAGGATCAGATCGCGCAGAACGCACAATCGGCAAGTGCTAGGTCCGTTATGAACGCAGCGAGCCGATAACTTGGGTTAGCGCCTTAAGCGATGCGTCAAGGTCCCAGACTTGCTTATCACGATTGCCTGTCGTGTTGGAGATCACGCGGAGTTCCGAGGTTCGGATCGTTGAATCAACGAGCTGAGCGGCTAGCGCGACCGACGCGCCTTCCATCGCTTCGGCAACAGCACCGGTCCGTGCAACAACGCCTTCGGCACACCCATCATCGCCGGAGCACCACGACACTGTCGCGACTGTGCCGATATCGCTCGTGAGCGAAGCGAGGAACGCGACGAGGTCTGGATCGTGGTCGATACCCATTTCGTTGTTCGCGAAGGGTGCAAACCCGATCTCGCTGAGCGGGATGAATCCATCAGGCGCGCCGATCCCCTCGTCCGAGAACACGGATCTTGTCGCGACGATGGAGTCTCCGATCGACAACGGATGCTCGCTTGGGAGTGCCCCTGCGATCCCTACGGAGATGACCGCTCCATACTGTTTGAGGGTCAATGCGCGCGAAGTACTCGCGGCGGAAGCGGACTTGCCAACCCCTCCGCAGAGTAGATCAAACCGAGTATCCAGAGGAACAACCTGACCGAACTGAATCAGTGAGCCATGCAGCTTAGAAGCTTGTTGTTCACAGCCTTGTAGTTCAAATGCACGGAGCACAGCATCGCATTCCTTCGGAGCTGCGGCGACGAGCAGGCATCGGTCTGTGCTGGTGATCCGGGAATCCATGATCAAGCGTAGCGCGTTCTTGAGCACACAGTGTTGGGTTATGCCGCTTCGTCTGGGACGAACAGGTGCAACCCATTGCTGAGGTTCCGTTGCATCACACGGAGGTCGAACTGCCCTTTGGTCACTGGGTAGAAGTTGTATTTGTGTACATCGACCCCGCCGCACTCGACGATGGTGACTGAGCGATCTTCCTTGAGGTTGTATACCGCAGAGAACTGCTCATCTTCGAAGTGTGAGAACTCGTGTACCTGAGGTCGGCATGGGTCCGCGGGGTCCCAGTCGGTGACGACGCCTTTTGCGCCATTGCTCAGCTTGACAACTGTCCCAGGCGGATACGCGGGACACACCGAAAGCAACGCTTTGAAGACAACGGGATCGATCCAATCGCCGTAGGGTTTGCCCATCATTTTCTTGAGCGTGCACACAGCGGGTTTGGACAATCCGTCTCCGATATCTTCCCCGATCGAAGATGCGTTGTGGCTCATGCGATCAAAGAGATCAGCGACGCAGATGATTCTTGAGAACACATGGATCTCATCTCCGATGAGTCCTGTTGGTTCGGTCCCGTAGCGTTCTTTGGTCGGAAATCCCGAACCATCGAAGTGTTGGTGATGGTGCAGGACCGCGCTTGCTGCTGACGCGCTGAGCGATCCTCGCACGCATTGGTATCCGATGTTGACATGCTTCTGCCATTCCAGATCAGATGCGTCGTGGTGCTTGCTCCATCGCTTGATGACCTTCTCGTCAAGATGCATCATCCCGATATCGTGGAGCATCCCAGCGACACCGAGATTGGTCACATCGGATGCGTATCGCGAGGGGACATACTTCCGTTCTCGCATGAGATAGAACCCCAGACGCATCCCGAGTAAGAGACTGAGGAATCCGACATTCGCGCCGTGGCGCACTGCGGGTGCGCCGGAGTCGACAAGCTCGCCGACGAACATGGCGCTTTTGGGGTCGTCGATCAGATTGGTAAGCAGCTTGGACATCGAGCACTTGTACTGCTGGAAATCGAGCTTCGCGTGTGCGCCGTTCGATGCTTCGATGAACGCTTTGGAAACATCTCCCGCAACTTCGGCGCGGGATGCCATGATCTTTGGACTGACAAACTCCCCCACCATTTCCATTCCTGGGTACTGGATCCAGAGTTCAGGAATTTTCAACTCGGCGAGGCGCTCGATGGTGTTTTCGCTGAGCGAGACTTCGGCGCGCAGGAGGACTGTCCCTGAGTTGGATCGCGGGTGATACACCGGTTGCGCCAGCACCATTCCGGGTTTGGCATCAGATATATGGACGCGCAGCATCGGACACTCCTGAGCAGAGCGCACGCACGCTCTACGAAACACCCATCGGCGGTACAGAACGAACGATCAAGCGGAGAGTTCACGAAACGCCGGGATTCCCGGCATATGCGGCGAGAATGTAGATCAGGTACACCGCGAGGAGAAGCAAACCAGATCCCTTCGAGATTACCGGACGAACGATTGCCCAGATCATGAGCATGATCGCGACACCAAGCATCGCGTACAAGTGCCAGGTCATGGAAGAATCAAGATTCAACGGCTTGATGATCGCGGTCACGCCGAGCACCGAGAGCAGGTTGAAGACATTGGACCCAACGATGTTGCCGACCGCCATGTCCGCTTCTTTGACCATCGCGGCGCGGACCGTCGCGGCGAGTTCTGGAACACTTGTCCCGAACGCAACGATCGTGGTCCCGATCACCGCGGCGGGGATCCCGATGGACTCCGCAAGATCTGTTGCGCCGTAGACGAGGACCTTTGCGCCGATTGCCAATCCCACGATTCCCAGAATGACATACAGGATGTCCATCCAGATTGGTTTGATCTCCGCGACGACTTCTTCGAGCCCGTGTTCGATGTTCTCTTTGTGTGCGCGGATGATGTAGATGACATACGCGATGAGACCTGCGAACAGGATTCCGCCTTCACCGCGCGAGAGTTGGCCGTCGATCAGCAGGACGATCGAACCTGCGGTGACAATGACCATGAGCGGGATCTCGATCTTGCGAATTCGTTTTTCAATCGCAATAGGGATCATGAGCCCGCCGATGCCCAGGATGAGCGCGATATTGGCAATGTTTGATCCGATCACATTCCCGACCGCGAGTTCCGTCTCTCCTTGGAGAGCGGCACCGACGCTTGCGAACAACTCTGGTGCGCTGGTCCCGAACGCGACAACGGTAACACCGATCGCAAACGGGCTGAGCCCAAGGTGCTTTGCGAGTTGTGCAGCGCCACGGACGAGCGCATCAGCGCCCACGATTAGGATCGCAAGGCCGACCAGCAGGATCAGAATGGAAACGAACTCGGTCATGATCCTGTCCCTTTGGGTGTGGTGGTTGGTCCGAGCAATCGGTATTGGCCGTCCGCTTTGGGGACGAGCACGATCAAGACCTTCTTGGGGGGCACATATCGGATTCCCGGCGCGACATACCCGGTGCCTGGTGTCGAGAGCATCTGTTGACCAAGTGTTCGTGTTTGGGGTGTCCGTGGCCCGATTGATGTGCCTTCTTCTCCCGGATCAGTCAAAGCCCCATTGCTATCGGTCAGGGACCATGAAACCAGCGGATCTTCGCCGACAAGGATCAGTGCGGCGTTTGAATCAAACACAGGGCTGATCCGGAGTTCTTCGATGAGATCACCCTCATCGAGCGCGGTTGGGAGCTTGATCTCCCCCCAGCGGTTGCTGCGTTGAGGACGGGTCATCTGGATCGCGAGGTCCATATGCAACCGTGCTTTCAATCCGTCTTCAGTGACTTCTGGAACAGTCCACACACGCGAGAGCAATCGTGGACGACCAACGAGTGTTTGGTACAGTGCAACATCGCCGTCTTGTACGCGGACTGTGTTGTTGAAGATTTCTCCGGTGCGGATGATCGGTCTCCACTGGGGGAACTCGCCCATCCATCGGACCTGTGCCGCTTGGATGTGGTCTTGGTTGCTGAGGATCGTTTCGAGTTTGTCGATCGGGACAACAACCAGCCGAAGCCCCCACGCTCTCCAGCGTTGGACATCTTCGGAGTTCATGGATCCGATGGATTGCTCGTATGCTGAGAGGTATCGCGCGACACGGTTCTCAGAATCATCAACCGTGAGAACACGAAGCTCCAGCCCTCGCTGAGCGTTGCTGGGCATCAACCCCGCTTCGATGTTTGTCTCTAGCGCAAGTGGATCTCTCGATGGATTCTTGGATTCCGAAGATGAGCACGCAGAAACCCCCGCGATGAACATCATCGCGAAACACGCGCTCATGCGAGTGAGTCGAGCATTGCGTTTCGAGACTGGACGCATCGGTTTACGCATCTGCGAACGAGTTGATCCTGTCGATCAACGCGCGAACGAGACCGAACTTGTAGCGGGTATGGGTAAAGACCACGCGTGGGAGATCGAGATGATCCTTCTCTCCTGGGAGTGGCGCGGACATGTGGATGTCGCCCGACTTGACCAGCACACCAAACTCGTCGTTGAGAATCTTGAGTTGATCGTCGGTGAGGACCTTCTTCACGCGGATGACCAGCTCATCACGGACATAGCGCGAGGAGTGGTAAACAGAGTAGAAGTTCATCACATGATCCGCGGCGTCTTGTGGGTTCTTCGCGTGGTAGAACAGGTGGTTGTCTTCAGGGCTGATCCATCCGCGCGATTCGAGCTGGGTTTTGGTGTAGTGGATCCAGCCGTCCCAGTAGGAGCCGTGCTCATCGGATTCGGCGTCGCCATCAACGAACACGACAGGGACGATGCTTGCTTTCCCGGTCTGGATGAGGGTGAGTGCTTCGAAACATTCATCGAGCGTTCCGAATCCACCTGGGAAACAGACGACCGCTTCCGCTTGTGAGAGGAACATCAGCTTGCGCGTGAAAAAGTAGCGGAAGTTGATGAGCTTTTCATCGCCCGCGATCACTGTGTTCGCGCTGGTTTCAAATGGAAGTCGGATCGCAACACCGAAGCTCGATTCGCGTCCCGGTCCTTCGTGACCCGCTTTCATGATGCCGTCACCCGCGCCGGTGATCGCCATCCATCCCGCTTCTGCCATGAGCTTTGAGAACTCAACGGCTGCGAGGTAGTCCGGATGGTCCTCAGGGGTGCGTGCTGATCCGAAGATCGTGACCTTGTGGGGTTCGGGGTACTCTCCGAACACTCGGTACGCGTAACGGAGTTCTTTCATCGCGGCGGTCATGAGCTTGAGCTCGCCTGTGTCGCGACCATCGGGGATCAGCTTGAGTCCGGCGGTAATCAACTCGCGGACAAGCTTTGCGTCATAGTCACTCGCGCCGGATCCGGCGGCGACCTTGTCAATCAGCTCGATGATGCCGTCTTGGATCTCGCCATCGTCTGCACGCTGCACGGAGCGTGTCTCGGGTGGTGCGGCTTGCTCGTTTTTCGGTTGGGTGCTCTGGGGCGGATCAAGCTCGACCCGGTTGTGTTCTGATGAGCGATTGGAGTCATTTGTCATAGTCTTTTCGTCTTTCTTGTCTTTGGGACACCCAATGCGTCCCGGTTTTTACACTTGTGTGCTGTCTTTGTATTGTTTGTTATTCGTCTGTGGTCTCGGCGGTTGCCGAGGTGCTTTCGGTTTGGTTTTGTGGAGTCGGCTCGATGACCTGATCTCCCTGCTTGCGACGGAGCCGACCCGAACCTACACGGGTTCGACCTTCAACCTCTCGCAAGCGTCGTTGCTGCTCGGTTTCGCGGGAGCCGAACATCGAGTCGAGCAACCGCTTGGTTGTCCCGAACTGTTCGGGAGAGTAGGTGATCGATCCGGGAGCGCCTTCGACGCGGATCGTGATCAGTTCGTCCCGGATGCCTTCGAGGAGAGTCGAGAGGACGGGGATTGGTTTGATCGACCTTGACCGGAAGCGTAGATCAATATCTCGTGAAGTCCAGTCCATTGTCCCGTAGCCGAGGATCTCGATCGCATCCGATGACGCGCTGAGGCGTTCAAAGGACATTGTTGGGCCATCAATATAAATTTCCGCTTCGGCAAGATTGAGTCTTGATCCGATTGGGAGTTTGAGATTGCTCGCTTCGATGAGGTTAATCAGACCTGGGAGTGCGACGATTGAACCCCCGGAGACCCTCACGAAACCGCGTCCGTAGCGTTCGTCTGGGAGACCGATCGGGCCGCTGATTGCGAGATCCGCATTCATGACGCCTTTGGAGACATCGGAATCTACATTCCACGCGGAGCGGACGGTCGAGGATCCCGGCGCTGGTGGTCCTTCCAGACCTGCGATCGGGAGGAACAGATCGTCAAAGATCGGTGCGGCTCGGACACCTGAACAGCGGAGCTCCGATGCGTACCACAGCGTCCCGTCTTCGAGAGGTCGGACCTGCGCGTTCCCAGAGACCATCCCGCCGTGCATGCCGGCGCGAAACTCAGGGACAAGCACGACGCTTGGTGAATCGGGATCGTTGAAGATGCGTGTCTGCGCGTTGTGCACACGCAGGAGTCCAGCGCGGAGTCTGGATGCTTCGAGATCGAGTTGATAACGAAGGCCGCTGGATTGATCGGGGTTTGAATCCTCCGAATCTCCGATGATCCCGGACTGAACATTGAAATTGACTCGCCCATCGAGCTCCGTGATTGGGACACCAACAAGGGCGCTGACATCGAGCACGGTTGCTGATCCATCGATCGCAAACGCGGTGGAGTCGGTCCCAAGACGATCCGCGATGATGTGGAGATGCTCGAGATCGATCTCGCGTCCGGATTTGACTTCGAGTTGATCGATGACGCTTGAGAGTGTGTCGGGGAGGATTGCGCGGACCGGGCCGTTGATGATGTCACCGTGCGCAGCCATGACCAGATCGACCCAGGCGCCCTGTCCTGGAGTCACGGCCCACTTCCCATCAAGCGCGAGTGTGTAGTCGCTGTTGTTGGCGCGGATGTTATCGAAATACCCATCAAGCCCATCAAAGCGGATCGCCCCTTCGATTTCGCCTTTCTTGAAATCGAGAATGTTTCCATCGCGTTGGAGGGTGAGCGATCGTGGGATCATGGACCCATCAACTTCAATCGCTGGGAATCCGATGACGCCGGGGGGAGCGCTGGAGATGCGTGCGCCGTCGATCGGCGTGATGTCGATGAGCAGATTGAACTCTCCATCGAGTCCGTAGTAATCGAAGAAGTCCTTTGCGCCGCCGCTTTGGTTCCCTGATCCCATGCGATCCACGATCGCGCGGACTCCTGGTGAACCCAATCGACCTTTGCTCATCGACAAACGCATGGATGGCTCGTCTTTGAGTTCGAGGAGCTGAGCGCCTTGCGCGAGCCGGAGTGATCCAGCGAGCCCGATCTCTCCCATTGGCTCGTGGTCGATACTAAACGGGATGCTGAACCCCCTGCTCTCGACCTTTGGTTTCGATCCCAGACGCAGACCTACAGAACCGATTGATGAACCGAACTCATAGCGGTGATCCTCGAAGGTGAATCCTGTTGAGTTGATCTGATTGATGGACAAAGTGGTATCCATCGTGCTTCCGACGCGTCCTTCGAGGAGTGCACGCAAATCGAGAACGCCGTCGGGATCAAACTCTTTGCGCCATGACGCGACCCGATTCGCAAAGCTTGGGGACAGGACCGCGATCGCGTGTTCGAGCGGCATCCCAAGATCAAGCCCGTTTGCTTTGACGCGTGTGTAGATCAAAGGCCCTGAAACCGGTGGACCTGCTTCAAATGGGAGCAAGCCGTTGTTTCGCTTGATGTTCCCGAACTTGGGCTGCGGCGAGAGTGTGAGCTGGGTGAGCATCTCGATCGGTGTTGGCGGTATCGGCTGCGATGGGGATTCCATCGTGCCTTTGATATCCACCACGATCAGTTCTTTATTGACAACGATGGTGCCGGTCATGTCAGCGAGTTGGACCGAATCCAACCCCAGCTCGTTTTCGATTGGGATTGTGGATTCGTCGAGGAGCTGCAATCCCATCGAGAGGGGGTGTGCTGAACCTGACAGGACATCCGCTTCGACATAGTAGTTGATGCTGCCGTCATCTCCGGGACCGATCTTTGCATCTGCGCCAACGAACCCCTGCATCCGCAACCGGTCGAGGATTCTTCGGAGCGTGATCTCGCTCGGATCGATCGGCTGCGCGTCGTAGTACCCCGGAATCGCGGCGATCAAGCGATCGTCGATCGGGATCCCGCGTGCTTTGATCTCGACATACGGCTGCGGATCGTCGAAGCCCTCGCGTGGTTCAAAGCGTGCATCGACTTCTGCAGTCCCGCCGCTGAGTCCTTGATAGACACCACCACTGAGATAGACGGAGTTGTTGACGATCGAGATCTGTACATTTCTTGCGACGATTGGAAGTGGGAACTGTTTGGGGACAATCCCGGCGCTCGGGATGACCGCGTCGATGTCGGTCGTCCATCGGTCGTCCTCAGGACGCTCGGGGTGGCGCTTGAGTGTGACCTCGACACCGATGAGTCCACCAAAGTCAAACTCTGGAACACGCAGGAGTGTGTTCATCCTCGCGAGATCGCTCGAAAGCGCCGCGCGGTCTGACTCTGGGGTGTCTCGATCAAGCGATGCGATTCTTCGGCTCAGCTCATCGCGTTGACGCGTGAGCTTGGTGCGCTCTTTGGGTTCGAGAAGGTATCCGGAATCGAGCAGGTTGTCGTACTGCGATCGCGAGAACAGGGTATCGACAAGCTCGCGTTGGTCTTCATCCATCGCGCCAAGCAGCAGGTGATCGATCGGGAGTTCATCGACATTGATAATGATCTCGACGACCGAATCTTCCCCCATCCCGACAAACTCGCCGTTCGCGTGGAGTTTCGCGCCGCTTGAACCGGTTCCCGTGATGCCGTCGATGGTCACACCGTCGGGATGGAACGAGACTGTCCCTTCGATGTTCTCGAACGGGTACATGAACTCGTTGTATTTCGCTGAACCGTTCGAGACTTCAGCCGTCCCAGACACGAGGATCGGCGGCGTGATGTCGTCATTCGGATCCGAATCCGTTTCTCGAACCAGACTCACGGTTGCATCGATATCCGCGATGAGATCAACAAACCGGTCCAGTTTCTCCGTCACACGCTCTGGCAAGAAACGCAACGGACGGAATCCGGGTTCGATACGGAAACGGGTCTGCAGATCGCACAAGAATGGGCTCGATTGCGAGTACCCCTTGTAATCCAACGAGACATCGTAGAGCAAATCGTCGATGTCGCCCTCGAGGTTCGCACGCATTCCGCGAAACCCGAATGCGATGGTGCCTTTGGTTGATCGCATCCGCAGGAACTTCTCGGGACCCGAAAACTCCGCAGGTGGAATGAACGGCAGACTCACATCAACACCATCAAGTGTCAACACGACCTGAGGACGACCATCAAGACCAACACTGAAGCGTGTGGGAGCGAGTTGGCCGCTGAGTGCGAGTGAATCGTAAAAGTCGCGTACACGCGTCGGGACAATATCCGCAGGCCAATCTTCGAGCGTGAGCCCTGTCATGACTCCCTGCACCCCTTTTCCAGAGAGGGTGCCTGAGATTGTGAAATCATCCTGGACGCTTTGCACACCATCGGAGACTGAGGATTCTGTGGATGTCGCGAAGAAGTCAAACTTCGCGACCCCGTTCGCGTTTGGCTTTGCGAGACCACCAACGACCGAGAGGTCTTTGAGTCTTGTGTAGTTGCTCCCGGTATGTTCTCCAACCTCGATGATGCCTTGGTTGATGGTGATCGCGGGAGTCACTGCACCACCACCGTCGGACTGTTGGAGTTTGAGCGATTGGAGATTGACTATCCCAGTCTCGGTGTCCTGACTCACGCGCAGTCTTGGCCGATCAATCTTCACGCTTCGGATCGCATCAGCGCCGGCCAAGATCGAAGTCCAACGGAGAGAAATCGTCGCGCGATCCATCCGGATCACTTCACCTCCTGGACCTCCGATGTCCGGAGCTCGCAGCACAGCGTCTCGGAACTCGATTTCACCAGTCGGACTCAGGACAATCGACCCTTGGGTCACCGACAATCCGGTTTCGCGCTCGATGATCGGGATGACAAATCCGGACAATGAACCGGTCCCAACGAGAACAGCACCCGCGATAACCAAAATGAGTGGGATGCTCAGCAGCCATAGGACGATCCGCAAGCGTTTTTTTCGCTTCGGTGGGGTCTGGATCGGGGTGGGAGAGGGATCTGGCATCGTGGTATGGATAGTCTACGCATGCCGGACACCGAACAGATCCCTTGCGTTGTGCTATGATTTGTCCATATGAGCAAGACCCGAACCATCTACATCTGCACTTCCTGCGGCTCCACCCATTCCAGTTGGATGGGCAAATGTTCCGACTGTGGCACCTGGGACTCGCTCGAAGAATCTCAGTTCGACAAATCCGCTTCGACCGACCCACATCGAGGAGCCGCCGCGTCCGCTGGGTGGGTTGAATCCAAAGGCACAAGCGACAATCCTGGCGCGACGCCGATCACCGAGATTCTTTCCTCATCAGGTCCGATGCGGAGACTCCCGACCGGGATTACGGAGCTTGATCGCGTGCTTGGTGGGACCGAGGCGGACGATTGCCGAGGATTGGTCCCGGGATCGGTTGTGCTGGTTGGTGGAGAGCCTGGGATTGGCAAGTCGACGCTGTTGTTGCAAGCCGCGGGTGCGTGGGCGTCTCCGATCAATATGGACCCGCAACAAGCGGACTGGACGAGCAAGGTGCTCTATGTGTCGAGCGAAGAATCGGCGCAGCAGATCCAGCTCCGATCACAACGGCTCGGCGTCGCGGACGCGGACGGCTTGTTCGTGCTCGCGGACACCAACCTCGCGCGGATTCTCGAACAAGCACGCAAGATCAAACCCGATGTATGTGTCATCGATTCGATCCAGATGATCTACAAAGCGGACCTCGAAGCATCCCCCGGCTCAGTCACACAGCTGCGGAGGTGCTGCAGCGAACTGGTGTACTTTGCTAAAGCGACCGGGATCTCGATCGTGCTCGTCGGACATGTCACGAAGGAAGGCACACTCGCAGGGCCTCGGATGCTCGAGCACATGGTCGATGCGGTGCTGTATTTCGAGGGAGATCGGTACCACAGTGCACGCATCGTCCGCGCGATCAAGAACCGGTTCGGGACCACGCAAGAACTGGGCATCTTCGAGATGACCGGTCAGGGACTCCAGCAACTCCCAGGCGGGATGAGCGTCGCGGCAATCCAATCGGGGGATGAACACAGACCCGGCGCGATCGTCTGTCCAGCAATGCACGGCTCGCGCTGCGTGTGCGTCGAGATCCAGGCGCTCACGGCAACTGGATTCGTCGGAAGCGCGAAGCGGAAATCATCCGGTCTGGACAGCAGCCGACTCGCGATGCTGATTGCTGTTTTAGAACAACACGGCGGGCTCCGTCTTGCGGATCGCGATGTGTTTACTTCTGTGGTCGGTGGATTGAAAATTGTCGAACCCGCCGCGGATTTGGCGCTCGCGTTGTCGATCTCAGGCGCGCACTACAAACGCTCGCTCCCCCCCACGACCATCGCGATCGGCGAAGTCGGACTCGGCGGCGAACTGCGCCCAGCGACCCAGATCGAGCAGCGCCTCCGTGAATCCGCACGACTCGGATACACGCACGCGATTGTGCCGAGTTCGGGGTCATCAAAACTGCCGAGGGTGAAGGGGATGGAGTTGATCGCGGTGAAGAATGTGTCGCAGGCGATAGAGCGGTTGATGTGATGAACTCCAAAAAACACCGAAGATTTAAACTCATTCACTTCATATTGATTCTTATTGCGATTAATGCGATCATCATTAGCTTCTACAGATGGACTTTCTCAAAACCATTTGACCAATCGCTTTGGCTTGCAGGTATTAATGATATTGACAGTCCCACGATTCGAAAACGCATGCTCCGTGATGTTCGCAGGAATGTACTGACCCCAGGCACTTCGCTCAATGAGATTGTCCGCACGCTAGGGAACTCAGACACTGAAGACTACTTTCGAGGATACGACTTGGTATACTGGCTCGGTCCAGACTCATCCTACATAGATTCCGAATGGCTTGTAATCACACTCGACGAAGATAACAACCTTGTAGAAACCGCCATACTAACCGACTAGCACCCCACCAACCAGTCCGGCATCGCTTTGGGTCTGCCGTCACTACCCTCACACACGAGCTCGGTGCTTTCTAACGCACACACACCACCGAATCGAACCATTTGTGACTGAATCCAATCGTTCCGAAGCGCCCTTATCTCCGAATGAGATCGAGAGACTTGGTAAAGATCGATGTGCACCACTCATACGGGTTGATGGGGCCGGGACCCCAGTAGTTGATCCGAGCGAAGCCTTGCTCGAGTAGATGCTTGTATGCATTCGCGTATTCTTCTCGATCGGAGTTGTCGAACACGATGAACCCGTTGGGATTGAGTCGATCCGCGGCTACTCTGGCGCATGCTTCACGCGCCATACCGTCCACGATGATCACATCAAAATGCTCACGAGGGAATGTCATCAACTCCGCGACATAAGAAAGGAACGGCTCTGTCGTCAAACCTCTCCGCGTGCGTGTGGGTTCGTCGAGATGAGTCAACTGGGGAGATATGTCTTTGAGTAGCAATGCGAGTTCTTCGAAGTACTCCGCGTTGTGTTGGTCACCAGATTCGCGCAAGCGTACATCCGAGTGCTCGCTTGCGTTGGAGTGTTCAAACCAGAGTTGATCGTGCTCGACGCTCACCACTTGCTTCGCGTGGGATTGCCACCAGAGAGTGCTGTTCCCGCTGCCGTATTCGAACACGGCCGCGTCCATTGGGATCACGCGTTCTAGATCACGGATCGAGGGGTATGTGTACCAAGGGACTGGTCCCTCAAGATCGACCGATGCATCCTGCACGATTGACCGCGCCCAACCGCGCGTCCCGAGGTATTGTTCCAAATACGCACGCACGCGCTTGCGTTGGGGTGCGTTGAGCTTGGACCACCCTTTGAGACGAGCGAGACGAGCACTGTTGAGTTCAAGCATATATTGGGTTTCCTGAGCGGTTGATCGTGCGTGTCATAGTATCAACTCCCGACGAGCCACATCGGCATCACTTTGGGTCTTCCATCGCTACCGACACATGCAAGCTCAGTGGTTGCAACCGCACAGACGCCATCTGCGGGCACGGCGGGATCGGCAAGGTCTGGAGCGGAGCCGCCTCGTTCGATAAGGACGATCTCGTAGGAATGGTGGAGCTTGACCTTGCTCGCTTTGTCCACCTTTGTGCGGATCTCGATGACATCGTCGTATCGCAACGGTCTGCGATACTTGATCTCCGCTTTGGTCACGACCATAAAGACTCCCGATGCTTCGAGGGTCGCGTAGCTCTCGCCGACCTCTCGCAGGAGTTCGGTGCGTCCGATCTCCATCCAAGGCAGGTAGCTCGAATGGTGCACGACCCCCATCGGGTCGCACTCGACATATCGCACGCGGAGTTGATGGGTTCCTGAGCTCGGCGGGGTGGTATGGGATTCGGTCATACAGAACCATAGGGCCGTCGGCGATGAGCGCGCATACACTGTCTCCCTATGTCATTCGGACTCGGACACGGCAAACCTCTCGACAGCGCCCCAGGCGTGGTGGGTATCTCTTCGGAGGAACTCCCCCCACTCCCAGACTCGGTGATGACCGATCCACTTTCGGGTCGTCTCGATCCGCGCCAGTGGTTTGAAGATCCGAGCAAGCCGTTTGAGCTTGAGATCGGATCGGGGAAGGGCGCGTTTCTTGTTCAGCAAGCGGACCTGCAGCCCGGGACGAACTTCCTTGGGATCGAATGGGCCGGGGAGTTTGCGAGTTACACGGCGGATCGCATCCGGCGCAAGCGCGAGAACGAGGGGACGCACACCAATGTGCGCGTGCTCAACTCCGACGCGGCTCAGTTCCTCCAGTGGCGCTGTCCCGATGAGTCGATCGATGTGCTGCATCTGTACTTCTCGGATCCTTGGCCGAAGAACAAGCACCACAAGAAGCGGGTGGTCCAGCATCAAACGATGTACGACATCTGGCGCTGTCTCAAAAAAGGCGGCGAGCTCCGCGTCGTCACGGATCACGATGAGCTCTGGTCGTGGGACCTGTCCCACTTTGATCTGTGGGCATCTGGGTCAGCGGCATCGAATGACACCTTCGCGCGACCCAAGATCCCGGCTCCACCTCCGAAAGTTGCGGAGTTCTTAAACAGCCGTGAGACGCTGCCGTATGTGTTCGGCGCGTTTGAAGCGCCGGAATCCGCGGGCGAGGGCGAACTCGTCGGCACGAATTTTGAGCGGAAGTTCCGCATCGAGGGTCGGAGCTTTAATGCGGGTGTGCTCAAGAAACCCGAGTAATCAGCACAAAAAAAACCCGCCGCGAGCGACGGGTTCACTTTCAAACTGGAAACAAACTTACGCTGGTTCCGCAGCGATCCGCACCGACTGGTCGCGGCGCACGCGGCGTTGGGCCGCTTGTTCTTGTTCCTTCTGCAGGGTTTCCGCTTCGAGGAAGTCTTCGCCGAAACGGAAGAGGCGGAAGGAGTTGCCGATCACGAACACATCGGGGACGAAGTGGAAGAACGCTGCGAATCCGACACCCAGTGAGGCGCCGAGTTGTTCGCCGCCGATGACTTGGAACGCGCCGGATGCGGCGAGGACCAGACCAACGATCGCCATCAGGATCGACACGACGATGTTCTGGGTGATGATAACTTTTGTGCGGCGCGCCAGCTCCATGAGGAACGGGATGCGGTTGAGCTCGTCGGTCATCAGCGCGACGCCTGCGGAGTTCGCAGCGATGTCTGATCCTGACAGACCCATCGCGACACCAACATCCGCTTCAGCGAGTGCGGGGCCGTCGTTGATGCCGTCACCGATCATCATGACGCGGTAGCCGTCTTCGCGCATCTGGCGGATCTGCTGGTGCTTCTCTTCTGGGAGACACTCGGCTTCGACGCTGTCCACGCCTGCGATTTGTCCGACGCGCTTTCCAACGCTCAGACGATCGCCGGTAAAGATCGCAACGAACCGGATTCCCAGTTCGCGGAGACGATCGACGACCGCCTTCGCGTTCGGACGCGGGGTGTCTTCGAGACCGACCGCGCCCATGTAGACGCCGTCTTTGATGACATGCACGCCTGACATGCCTTCGGTGCGATTCTCAATGTCGGTCACGGCATCGGTCGCTTGGGGCATGAGCTGCTTGATCCACGATCCACGGCCTGCGGTGATCTCTCCGATGGAGGTCTTCGCTTTCACACCTGCGCCGTGGGTTTCTTCGTATGAGCCGTTAGAATCGACCTCGATGCGTGCCTGCTTTGCGGTGCGGAGGATCGACAATCCGAGCGGGTGGTTGGAGTGCGCTTCAGCAAACGCGGCGGCTTTGAGCAGGTCCGCGCCTTCAACACCCGGTGCTGGAGCAAGGCGGGACACGCCGAACGAACCGGTGGTCAATGTACCGGTTTTGTCCATCACGACGGCATCAACATTGGCCGAGGCCTCTAGATAAGTCGTTCGTTTGATCATCACACCCAAACGAGCGGCGGATGCGAACGCGGCAACCATCGCGGATGGTGATGAGAGCAGCAACGCTGTTGGACAGGTCACGACAAGCACGGTCACGGCACGCAACGCAGCGCCTTCGCGGACGGATGCGATTTCAGACTGTGAGAACAGGAAGAACACGACCGCGGCAACTGAAATAGCGACTGGCACATAGAACTGTGCGACCTGCTCGATGAGCAGTTGACGCTCGGTCTTGGTTGATTCTGCTTCGCGGATGAGCGTCGAGACTTTCCCGATGGTGGTTTCCGCACCGACCTGGGTGACCTCGATCTCGATTGCGCCGGTCAGGTTGCTGGTGCCTGCGTAGACCGCTGATCCATCTTGGACTTCGACCGGCATGGATTCACCGGTGAGCGATGCTTGGTTGATGGTGGACTCGCCGCTCACGATGCGGCCGTCGACTGGAAGGTTCTCGCCGGGACGGATGCGGACGCGTTGTCCGACGCTGACTTGTCCGACAGGGACCATAGATTCGTTGCCATCGCTGTCGACGACGCGTGCGTCGTCTGGGGTCAGCGAGATCAGTTGTTCAATCGCACGCTTCGCGCCGTCAGCGGTGCGGGACACGATCTGGTCCGCAACGAGGAGGATGAACGCGAGGAATGCGGCGGTGCCGTATTTACCTACCGCCATTGCTGCGAGGATCGCGAGTGCCGCGAGTGAGCTTGAGGACACCTGGTTGTTGAGCACTTCGCGGAAGGACGCGTAGAAGAGTTTCCATCCGAGGAGGAGGGCCGCGATGACTGCTGGGATGGTCGCGACGAGTTCGTTGGTCGATCCGGTCGCGTTGGCGATCCATGAGACCATCGCGAGGACACCACCTGCGAGATAGAGGAAGATCCAGCGATCTCCTTGGAGATCATGGTGGGAGCAGCACTGGATTGGGGAGTCCGAGTCGTGCTGGTGGTCGTGGGTGTGTGTATGCGTGTCGCTCATAGAATGTGAATCCGGTTTCTGTTCTGGTTTGCTGACGAGCCGCGTGGGGGTCACTACTGTAGGATAGACCCCGAGACGGTGCTTCCCGACGGCTCCCCCCATTGTCCCTTGGTCAAAACCCGTACGCACCGGGTCATACGACGGTTCGCGTCGCTCGAAAAGGAAACTGATGTCCAAGACCAACTCCAATCCTGTCCCGAATGTTCCCAAGGTCTGCATCCTCGGCATCGGACAGATGGGATTGGTATGCAGCGGTGCCCTCACGATGCCAGATCCGCAAGGAGCCGGGGATGCTCCACGCGCCAATGTGACCATGTGGGGGTACGACGACAACGAGAACGGGATGCTCGCCCAATCGCGCAAATCTGACCGACTTCCGGGATTCACCCTCCCGGACTGTGTCCGCATCGCGATGAACGATGCGGAAGCGCTCTCGGATGCGGACATCATCGTCAACGCGATCCCAGTCCAGTTCATCCGGAGCGTGTGGGAGCGGATCAAGCCGGTGGTTCCGATCAACGCGGCGGTGATCTCGGTCGCGAAGGGGATCGAGAACGAGACACTGATGCGTCCTACCCAGATCATCGCGGATGTGTTACTGGATGATCCGGATGCGAAGCCGCGCCCGCTTGGGTGCATGTCGGGGCCTGCGATCGCGACGGAACTCGCCGCGTGTCTCCCCGCGACCATGGCGGCAGCGTCCGACCATCCCGGATTTTCTGAGGCCATCCAAAACTTGTTTTCGACCAGTTGGCTCCGCATCTACACCAATCCCGATCTCATCGGTGTTGAACTCGCGGGCGCGACGAAAAATGTCATCGCGATCGCGGCGGGGATCATCGATGGACTCGGCGCAGGGTACAACGCGAAGAGCGCACTGCTGGCACGCGGACTCGCGGAAACCACTCGGCTCGGAGAAGCGATGGGCGCACAGTCCAAAACCTTCTACGGCATCGCGGGCGCGGGGGACCTCGCGACCACCTGCTTCTCTCCAGAAGGACGCAACCGATCCTGCGGCGAAGCGCTTGGCAAAGGCGTGAAGCTCGACCAGTACCTCCGCGATTCCCTATGCGTCGTCGAAGGCATCGCGACGACCAGCTCGGTGATGGACCTCGCGGAACGATACAAGGTTGATCTCCCGATCGCTTCAGCCGTTCACGCGGTGCTCTTTGACCACCTGGACCCTGTGGACGCGATCGCGATGCTGATGAGCCGACAGCTCAAAGACGAGCAGGTTGACTGACGCACATGTCCGACCACCAGAATCATCTTGACGAGCGAGCCGCGGCAATCCAGATCATCGCGGAACTGCGGAAACACAGCTACACCGCGTATCTCGCAGGCGGATGCGTCCGCGATCAACTGCTGGGAGAAACCCCGAAGGATTACGATGTCGCGACCGATGCGCATCCAGAACACATCGCGGGGATGTTCAAGAAAACCGCTGCGGTTGGTGCGGCGTTTGGGGTGATGCTGGTTCGGGACTTCGGTCCCACAATTGAAGTCGCGACCTTCCGATCCGATGGGCCGTACTCTGATGCTCGGCGTCCGGATCATGTGCATTTCTCATCCCCAGAAGAAGACGCGAAGCGGCGCGACTTCACGATCAACGCGCTGTTCCTCGATCCATCAGACAACGGCGACACGATCATCGACTTCGTCAACGGACAAGCGGATATCAAAGCAAAGGTCTTGCGAGCGGTCGGCGACCCCGACGCTCGGCTCAAAGAAGATCACCTGCGCGCACTGCGAGCTGTCCGATTCGCGGCTCGGTACGGACTGACCATCGATCCCCAAACCCACGACGCGATCAAATCGCACGCATCGGAACTCGTAGGAGTGAGCATCGAACGGATCGGACACGAGATCCAACGCATGATGGCGCACCCATCCCGCGCCATCGCAGCGAAGATGATCCAAGACCTGACACTCGATTCGGTCATCTTCCAAGACCAAGCATTGAATACGGAACTCAAAGCACTGCGTGCGCTTGAAGAATCCGCAAACTCCAGCACCGCGCTTGCTGCGTGGGCGTGGGACCGATTGGGCAACCAGGTCCTCACGCGCCAAGGCGCGATCTCGACAGCATGGCCAACCCGGCTCGACATGAGCAACACGGATCGTGACCAGTTCGTCGCAACACTCGAAATCACAGGCACCCTGCTCGATCAATGGGAGTCGATGTCGATCGCTCAGCAAAAGCGACTCGCAAACCGATCCCACTGCTGCGGCGCGATCATGCTCGCTCGGTGTATCGATCCCAAGAAAGCCGACTCGGTCTGCACGCGGATTGAGTCGCTTTCCAACGACGGCATCGGGATCGCTCCAGCCCCCCTGATCACGGGTCAAACCCTGATTGAGATGGGACACCGCCCAGGACAGCTGTTTAAAGAGGTTTTGGACAAGGTGTATGATGCGCAGCTCGAGGGTCGCGTGGATTCATTTGATTCGGCGTGCAACCTTGCATCAGAACTGTTTGTATTATATGATAAATCTGACCAGTAAACCCTCGGATCGTCCCTATTCAACGATTCAGACCTCAACGGAGTCTCAACCATGACCACCTTCCCAGCAACTGACTTTGTCCCAACCGTCTTCAATGGCACCGATTGGTCGGTCGTCGAGCCGCTCCTCAACGCGCTTGTTGATCGCGAAGTGAACTCCGCTGAGGAGTTCGATCAATGGATCATGGACCGCTCGGAGCTCGAATCAGCGATCGGTGAATCCGCAGCGAACACCTACATCGACATGACCTGCGACACGGCGGACGAAGCAAAGCAAGCCGCGTGGACCTCGTATCTTGAGAATGTCGCGCCCAAGTTCAAACCGGTCGCGTTTGTGCTCGACAAGAAACTCAAAGAACTCGCCGAGAAGTTTGACAAAACCGGCGAGTACTACGAAGTGCTCTACCGCGACACCGCTGCGGATGTTGATCTGTTCCGCGATGACAATGTGCCTTTGGAAACCGAGCTCGCGAAGCTCGACCAGGAGTACGACAAGATCTGTGGCAAGATGACCGTCGAGTTCGACGGCGAAGAGCGAACACTCCCAATGATGGGCAAGTACTCCGAATCCGCGGATCGTTCGGTCCGCGAAGCCGCGTGGAAAGCGGTTGCGTCGCGTCGTCTGGAAGATGAAGAAGCGATCAGCGCGATCTATGACACGATGGTCGCGAAACGCGACGAGTGCGCCAAGAACGCTGGATTCGACAACTATGTCGAGTTCGCGTACAAATCCAAGCACCGATTCGATTACGACACTTCGCACGCGTATGCGTTCCACGACGCAATCGAGAAGCACGCGATGCCGTTTGTTGCCAAGCTTGATGCAACACGCAAGAAAGAGCTTGGTGTTGATGTGCTCCGTCCTTGGGACCTGAATGTCGATCCAAAGAGCCGAGGACAGCTTTCACCATTTGAAGGCGGCGTAGACCTGATCTCCAAAACCAATGCATGCTTCGAGAAGCTGAGTCCTGAACTGGGCGAGATGATGGCATTCATGGGTGACGGCTCAAACACCAACGGGACCGCAAACGGCGCCATGCTCGACCTTGATTCCCGTAAAGGCAAAGCTCCCGGCGGATACCTCTACTACCGCGATCGCTCGAAGATCCCGTTCATCTTCATGAACGCGGCGGGACAGCATCGCGATGTCGAGACCATGGTCCACGAAGCGGGTCACGCGTTCCACTCGATGTACTCGCAGAACGAGCCGTTCGTTTGGTATCGCAGCGCACCGATCGAGTTTGCAGAAGTTGCGTCGATGTCGATGGAACTGCTGACAATGCCGTACTGGGACGCGTTCTACCCAAACGCGGAAGACGCGAACCGTGCTCGCAGAAAGCAGCTTGAGGGTTCGATCTCGCTCCTGCCTTGGATCGCAACGATTGATGCGTTCCAGCACTGGGTCTACCTCAATCCAACACACTCACGCGAGGAACGCGCCCAGGCATGGCTCGATCTCGAATCACGCTTCGGACATATGGGTCATCGCGTGGACTTTACAGGCATCGAAGAAGAACGCAAGTTCGTTTGGCAGCGTCAGGGGCACCTGTTCGGTGTGCCGTTCTACTACATCGAGTACGGCATCGCACAACTCGGCGCCCTCGGGATTTGGCTCACCAGTCTCGAACAATCCGAAGAAGCAGCGCTCGCGGCGTACAAGAAAGCTATGTCACTCGGCGGCTCGCGTCCGCTCCCAGAACTGTTCAACGCTGCGGGACTGCCGTTCGACTTCGGTCCTGAGACTGTGGGTCGCTTGGTGGATCGGGTGCAGTTGGAGCTTGATAAGTTGCCTGAGTGAATCCCATAGACCATTCCAGAGCTCAGAACTCCCGGAAGGGAGTTTTTTTTATACTCCGATAGCAATATTGGCATTATTGCTCATAATGAAAGTACGCAACCGGTTAGCTCACTTAAAAGGAGATTCCAATAATGCCATCCAAGGTAGTACTTACGGCTGGGACCATGTTGTCTTGCATTCCAGCGATCGCAACCGCTGGTATCCATCTCGACGACATGTACTTCGTTGACCATCGTCGCTACATCAACTTTATTGATGGAGAAACACTTGTATCGACAACTGTGGGTCGGCTGCTCAGTGGCGGGGATATAAACGAGATTGCTTACATTGGCAACGACACCATTCTTGCAAACATGACCTTCGGCGTTGTCAAATACGATCTCAACACAGGGATTCAAGAAACGCTCTTTACATCGGACGAGGTTGGAGGACCAGGCAGTTTGACATTTATGAGTGGCGTTGCTCGCAGATCGAATGGCGAGTACTACATAAATGTTTCTGTACAACGTGCCGCTGGACACGAAGAGTATGGCATTTCCTACAACCTTGAAACCGGCGATCTGTCCTATGTCGGACCAACGCCGCACACAATTCCAAATGATGTCTATGAACTTGCTGACGGGACGATGCTCGCGACCAGAACAATTTCTCACGAGGATTGGATTGTCAGATATAACCCCATGACCGGGGAAGAAATCGCTTTGTATGAAATCGATTTCACACCGACTGCCTTTGTCCAATCTGAAAGTGAGCTACACATCGTTTCGCAGTCAGGCTATATACACACATTTGATCTTTCGGATGGATCGACCACTTTCTACGGCCGTATTACAGGAGAGTTCTATGGCCAAATCATGGGGGCGACGAACGCAAACGCAAACATTCCGTTGATACCAGCTCCACATTCATTGTCAATGCTTGCATTAAGTGCCTCTATAGGATTCACACGCCGTCGCCGCTAAGGCCACGGCCCGGTGATCGCGAGGGTCCAGCCGCGTTGTTGGTGGTTGACTAATCCAAACCACACTCAATCTTGTATTAGAGTTGCTTAGATCAAGTTCTTGGTGTATATATACATCAATACCTTATAACTAGGAGCTTTCAATGCGCCCCCACATCATCCCAGCTATTCTGCCGACGATTCTTCTCGCTCAAATCGCCGCCGCCGAGATACCGCTTCATGACATGTATTTGGCGAACACCGAAGGTGCCGTCTATCACGTCAACGGCTTGACACTTGAAGCGACCCTAGTTTCTCAGATCAACATCCCCGATGAACTCCCGGTCTTAATCGATCCAGAAATACAAATCGAGTATATGGGGAATGACAGAATCGCGGTCGCACTTGATCGTCATATTGATATCCTCAACATCAACACAGGTATCCAAGAACGAGCGATCAGCGCAGTCGAGATGTACCAAGGAGCTATTGTTGCGACTATCACAGGTTTAGCACGACTCGATGATGGAACACTGCTTACATCTGGCGTGGCCGCAGTTAGCACTTCACTTTTCTCCCACGAAATAATTTATGACCCTCAAACGGATACATCTTATCGGACGCCTATGCAAGGAGGTCTAAGCGTAGACATCCATGCAATCGATGGTCTCATGACCGTCTCGTCAATTTCAAGGGATTTTGGGGGAATCGCTTTCTTTGACTACGAAAACGATTTCGACAGGCAGATTTTCGATGTCGAGTTCCCGATCCTCTCGTTCATAGAAAACAATGGAGAACTCTTCGCACTCTCAACCGGCGGGCAGCTCTACACATTCGATCTTCAAACACTCGAGATGTCTCTCCACGGCACCATCACCGGCTTTGACGGGATCGCTTCGAGCATTACGATCCCGGCACCTTCAACACTCGCGTGTATTGGTGTACTGTCTCTTGCTGGAAGCAGACGCCGTCGTTCAGTCCATGATCCAAAATCGCGCCTGTCCCCAAGCTGCTGAACGCCGCGATGTCACCTTTGAGGTTTGACCCAGACACTGGGCCCGATTGGTGGATCGGGCACAGTTGGAGTTGGTAAGCTCCCTGAGTATTTCCAAGAGAAGTTGGAGCTCAGAATTCGGGGGATAGGACCCTCGGTTTTTGTCGCACAGGATTTCATTGGTTCAAATAGAGATAAAACTGTATAATATTTTGCAGTCCATCCATCCGGATCGATTTACATACGGATAGAACTCCACGCGTTTATATATTCATATACAGGAGATACACCATGAAGTCCACACGCACTCTCGCCCTGCTCGCTCCCGCCCTCGCGCTCACCACGCTTGCTGGTGCTGGAATCAGCGACATGTACATCACCAACGGCGCCGGAGAAATCTACGCAGTTAACGGCACCACGCTCCAAGCAACCTCCGTCGCACAACTCGACAATGCCGGGAGCATCAATGACATCCAATACATCGGGAATGGAAAGATCCTTGCGAACCTAACTTTCGCGATGGTGACCTACGACCTCAACACAGGTGTCCAAGATACGCTCTTCACTTCCAACGGCACATTCGGTCAACCCGACTCGTTCGTGTACACCGGAGGACTCGCACGCAGAGCGAACGGCGATATGTACTTCGGGGTCACCGAAGCACTAAATCCATCTGGCGTTATCAACTATGGCATCTCATACGACATGCAATCCGATTCACTGAATCAAATTGGAACCGTCCCATTCGTTACACCTTTCGATTTCTATGAACTCGCCAACGGCAGCATGATTGGACTGATCACTGGTGACCGAGCAGTCCGATTCGACCCAAACACTGGTGTCGTGCAAGCCGAGTATGATCTTGATGTCACCGCAGTATCATTTGTTCAGTCGCTGACCGATCTCTATGTCATCGCGGCGGATGGCTCACTGTACACCTTCGATATCAACGATGCCTCAACCGAGTTCTACGGACAGATCACCGGATTCGAGCGGAACATCCTTGGCGCATCAATCGCTTCATCAACCGCTGCACTGATCCCATCACCAGCGTCGCTGCTCGCACTCACCGGCGGACTGGGCTTTGGTTTCCGCCGTAGACGATAAACTCGCGGCCTTGATACATGCGAACTTGGCTCCGCAGTACCGAGTACCCAAGTGGAGTATGCTTACATTTACAATGCAAAAGCAGCCGGCAACGATTGCCGGCTGCTTTGATTTTGATACTCGAAAACTCGATTATCGACGACGGCGTGTCGTCATGAATCCAAACGCAGCGAGTGCTGAGATCGCTCCCGGCGCTGGGACGATTCTTGTGCTGACACCATCGAGACCCATGTACGCAATGTCAAACTCACCCGCGGTTGTTTCCGCGCGGATCTCTAAAAGAAACTCGCTCGCGGTCACTTCGAACTGAACGCTTTGTTCGAGCCAAACGATTGGATCCGAAGCAGAAGCTTCTTTGCTGATCGCGTCGCTGGTCGCAACGAGCAAGCCGTCGGCATAAAACTCGAAGAAGCCCGCGAATCCATTCCACGAACCATTGGCGGCATTCTGGAATCCGAGATTGGTTGCGTAGAAGCTGAACTCAAAGACTTCACCAACCTCAAACCCACTGACATTTTGTGAGATACCTTCGGACTGTACGTTCCCCACACCATTCATCCGAGCGAAGGTGCCGCCGTTGGGCGACAGTGTCCATGGATTGATTGTGTTGTTAAACGGACCTGTTGCATTCACAACATCTGGGGTGGATTGAGCAATCATCCAATCAGTCGGCGATTGAACCATCCCGACAACGCCGTTCATGTCCCCGTTTAACAGAACAGGATCCGCTGCAGCGCCTGAAGCGACCGCATAGAACCCTGATACCAATGTAAGTGCTTTCCCATGCATGTTGTTCTCCTCAGTATGCAGTGTCCCAAAACATACATCAGGAGTCGACATTCGCAAGCAGAGTAGGGATTTATTACCGGTCTTTTCAACCTTTGCTCACCCACGCCAGAAATAACTGTTTCACAATGCTTTACATTGTTAATTGCTGCGGTCCCAGGGACCCATGATTGCAACCGTCCAGCCCATCGATTGAATATTGACAAACATCGTCGATCCATCAGGGCTGAAGCACACCCCAGCAAACTCAGATCGGTTATACGCATTCTTTGCGAACTGGTAGAGCGATCCATCGGGTCGCACGCCGACGAGGTATTGGGGTGCCTCGCCATCCTCGCACACGAAGATGTCTCCCCAAGGCGAGAAGGTGATGTTGTCCGCGTTCTGGAGCACGCTCGGATCGTTGGGTTCGATCAGCAGTTCCAAAGCGTCCATCCCATGACCAAGACCATTGGGGGTGAGTTTCCAGATCTGTCCCGCGCCTGCTTTGCCGCCATTGGTGCATGCGAAGTACGCACCGCTGGTATCCGAGTCAGCATCCTTTGCGTTGGTCTGACTCCCCCACCACATACCCTCCCCACGCGCGAATCGTGCGGCCCCCTTCGCAAACCCACGATGACGAAGATCATCGAGCGGCGAATCAATCTCATCCATCGTGATCCAACCACACGCGATCGGGTGGTTCGGTTTGATCAGCTGCGCATCCCAGTTTCGTGTGTCCGCGGAGTTGGTGCTCAGCAGACGCAGCGCCTGGAGTTTGCCCCCTTCATGCATGCGCTCCGGGACATTGGGGATGAAGCGGTAGATCAGCGAGTCGTGCCGATCTTCCGTGAGGTAGACGATCCCGGATTGGGGATCGACGCACACCGCTTCGTGGTTCATGCGTCCCATGCCTTTGATCGGTTTAGGTTCAGCGAGTTTGGGTTCTTGCGTGACGGGGACCTCAAAGCAGTACCCATGATCGCGCTCAAACCGATCACCTTTGGTGAACACCGCTTCTTCGCAGCTGATCCAAGTCCCCCAAGGCGTCGCACCACCGGCGCAGTTGTGCTCAGTTCCTGCGAGCGAGAGCCAGTGCTTCTCAACGCGCTGCTCTTTGAGGTTGTAGACCACTGTTGTGCAACCACCCCGCGAAGGTCTGCCGAACCCGATGTCGTAAACCAATGCGGGATCGATCTTGTCGAGCCATTCATTGCGAGCGCCGAAGGGCGAGATCGTGCGGTGCGCATCGGAAATCTCATGGTTGCGGATCAGGATGCAACGATCGGGATCAACCGCGCCATCCTCTTTCGTAAATGGGTACGACGCCATCCCATCATGCTTCCCTGGGACGATCAACCCATCATCCATCGGCGTGGACATCGGGCTGATGATCCGATACGAGAATCCTTTGGGTAGATCAAGAATCCCGTCCGGATCTTGGAGCAACGGGCCATAGAGCGAGTCCCCAGCTGCGCCCGATTCGATCAAAGAACCGATCGCGCCACGCGCCAGTGCGGACTGAATCGAAGCAAATCCGATCGCAACAGACGAAGAACGCATCAAAAAATGTCGGCGGGTCAATGGATCCATACCAAACTGTATCGAGAATCAGTTGATGATTCGACCGAATTTTACTCTTTCTCAATTCTTATTCAATTCAATCCGATCCAACCCACAGCCCCATGACCACATCATCGCAGTACTCCCCGCTCGGTTGCTTCACCGCTCGCTTCCGGATTCCCTCGACACCGAATCCAAGCGATTCGTACAGAGCTCTCGCGATCTGATTGTCCGAGATTACACCAAGCTCAACCTTCTGAACAATCGGATTCGCACGCGCGGCTTGAATCCCTCGCTCCATCAGAATCCGACCAAGCCCGACACCCCTCCAAGGCTCCAGTATCCCGATGCCGAGCGATGCGACATGACGAAACTTGTCGTAGTCGATGCTGTCCCAACTGCAATCCGCAACAATCTGATTGGCCTGCGGATCAAACGCACCCATCACCCATTGGGTCGGATGCTCACGGATTTTCTCGAACCGTTCGCGTTGCGATTCCTCATCCTTCACTTCATGCGAGAGCGTACCTGTCCATGGAGACTCGTCCGCGAGTTCGATCATATATGCGCGATACGACCCCGCATGATCAGGTTCAACTGGGCCGAGGCGGATGGATCGACCGTCGCGTAGTGTGATCAGTTCTGTGTCTGGGATCATCCTGTATTATGGGCACCCATCTCCGAACGCGGCGAGGAACGCGCTGACATCCAGGAAGTTGAAGTTTCCATCCGCTTCAAAGTCCGCGACAGGGTCCATCGCACCAAACGCGCTCAGGAAGGCGCTGACATCGAGGAAGTTCAAGTCTCCCTCGCCCGTGAGGTCCGCGGGACACGCGGGAGCTTGGCCGTAGAACACGCGGATGCAGGTGTTCCCTGAGTATCCGATCGCGAGGTCTGGTCGCCCATCGTTGTTGAGGTCACCAAGCGCGATTGATGTGCCGACCTCAGACGCGTCGTAGGTCCATGCTGGATCGGTATCGAGCACGCCGTCGCGGTTGAGGTACAGATGCGCCCGACCATCGGAGAAGTGGACTTCACCTAGATCGTCATCGCCGTCGAGATCGACATCGAAGAACCGGACTTCCTGTGGTCCAGTGAACGGTGGATTGGTCACACCAACACCCAAAATCGCGCCGTGGACGAGCGAATAGATCGTGGTAGGATCTCCGCCGAACGCGACCTCAGAAGAGAAGTCATCCTCTAGATCGGTAAACGCCGCTCCCTTGTCAGCGTTTGTGTTGGGGACATAGAGCGACTGGAACACATCCGGCGTGCCGGTGGTGTTGTAGTAGATGCCGCTGGAGAAGTTGACCCATTTCGCAACCGCAAGATCGGGAAAGCCGTCGCCTGTGATGTCGCGTGCATCGAGCCCGTTGGAGATTTCATAAGTATCCGACTCCCACGATGGATCGCTTTCGAGCCCCATCCCGTTGTTGCGGAACATAAACATCGGACGCGTCGGTTGATTGACTCCTGACCCTTGATTGGTGGTCACCAAATCGAGATCCGAATCGTTGTCCATATCAACGAGGAGCCCTGAGGTTCCCCACGCGTTTGGGCTGGTCGCAGATGCGAACCCCGCAACGGTGTTGACCCCGCCTCCAGCGAGTCCGAAGTGAATCTGGACTGAATCGGTTCGCAGACCTCCGCCGTGGATGCTGACAAGGTCGGGGTAGGTGTCGCCATTGACATCACCGATCTGCACATCCGCGGAGTGTGTTTGTTCATTGGAAATCCATGAAGGGGTATTCTCCAATCCGCTCTCGGAGTTGAAGAAGATCATGTCGCGCCAGTCTTCATACGGCGGGAACGAGTTGGAGATGTAACACACCGCCGCGAGGTCGTTGCGACCGTCGCCGTCCAAATCGGCAATCGCGAGCCCACTGATCTGTCTGCGGAGTTCGACTGTAAAGTCGGGAGTTGTTCCGAACGGTGCTTCTGCAGTTGCTGATCCAGAAGGTGCGTGACCAAGCTGACCAACCGGCGCGAGCGAACGCACAACAGTTTCTTGACCGGTCGCGGAAATCTCGATGTGCGAGCAAGCGATGGGCTCTGCCCCCGATGCCATCCCGGCATGGAGTGAAAGAAGTGTGATCAACGAAATCGTGCGTGTGTGCATGGTGAGTGTCCTTTGTGTGCGGGTCATTCCCATGCTACCAGAGCACGCTTCCCGCTACAAGGAAAAACTCACCCACGAGATCGGCATTCCTCAAGGAACTGAACCCCTCGACGCAGATGCGGGATCACAATCGATCCACCAACAATCAACGCGATATCAAAGACCTCGAACAACTCCTCATCACTCGCACCGGCAATGACCGCTTGATCGATGTGGTACGCGATGCAGTCGTCGCAGCGGAGCACCATTGACGCGCTGAGTCCGAGCAGCTCCTTGGTCTTCGCATCAATCGCGCCCGGCTCGTACGCGCTCGAATCAAGCGTAAAGAACCGCTTGGTTGTCTTGGTTCCCCGGCTCAGAATCTTTTCATTGAGATCCGTCCGGAACGCTTGAAACTCGTCGTATCTGCTCATGGACCCAGTATAGAACGGAATCTTTCTGAAAATGATTGTCAATTCTCTGCGCACAATGCGGTCAGCTTTCAGAGAACTTCTATCACTCAGGAGATCAACCATGAAACGGACACCACGATACTTCACCCTGCCATTCGCTCTCTTTCTCGCGATGTTTCTCACCCTCCCCACAATGACGGGCTGTGAAATTCGACAGTCATTCGGGATCAACAAGCACCATCCTCATAAAGGTGGACGCCCGCACCACAACCATCACGACCATTGTGGGTGCGGGAATCATCATGGACCACGAGGACACCGACCACCTTGGGCGAGCTCTGGAGATGCTGACCACGATCACGACCCCGGCCCCGGTCCACGCTCAGGACCTCGCGCCACGGTGACGACAGCGGGATTCATCAATGCACGCACAACAAGAATCAATACGCTTGAACACGCACCTAAATCCCCGCCACGCAACAACTCCGCGTCAAGAGTGTCCAGAGGCACTCCCAAAGCATTGCCAGCCGCTCGAAAGTTGCCGCCTGTGAACAAACCGCTCCGGAAAGCTCCCGCTCGTAAGAAATGAATGCATGCGGTGAAATCAACGCGATACCATTCCCCATATAGATACCACACCCTGGAGAATTATTGATGTCATCACGAACCACGCTCGCACTCGTATCCGCTGTCCTGCTCGCATCCCCTGCAATGCTCGGCGGCTGCCTGCTCAGTCAGGACAAAAGCACCAGCATCAGCGGCGCGTATGTGCAACCAAGCGATCTGTCCCGCGTCAAGCTCGACAAGAGCACACAAGACGATGTTCTTGGGATCCTCTCTGAACCCACCAGCAGAAAGAAGAACGATGACGGTTCAGAAACATGGACATGGAACTGGACCAAGCGTGAGCACGGCTCAGGTTCGCTGTTCCTGATCTTCTCCGGATCAAGCGAAAAACATGTCGAGGAAAGCGCCCACATCACTTTCGAGCACGGCGTCGCAACTGACAAATGGCGCGATTGATCGAAACTGAACTCATTTAGCTTCAGGTCCCGCGCGTGTCCCCGAACAACTGCACATGCACACGCGGGCAATAACTCCATCCGCGCGACACACACTCTTCGACCACCCACGCGATCGACGCTGGATCAGGGACCGTCACGCCTTCAGGCATCAGCATCACATCGCTGGGTGCATAGCCACAGATATTCGCAAGCACCGATTCGATCTCTGGAAGGTCCTCGCGCGAACTCACCACAAACTTGAGCTGACGATCCCGCGTTGATGCAATCAACTCATTGATCGCGCCATAGTCGAGTCTGCGTTCTTCGTGCCGCTTCGCCCACGCGCCAGACGCATCCCTCGGATCATCCGTCGGCGTCGAGTTGGCGAGCTTCGGTGAAAGACTCATCAGATTGCACACCAACCCCGGCAGCACAAGCGTCCCCGCTGTTTCCACAGTGATGTGCATCCCCGCTTTGGACAACGCTGTGGACAACACAGCAACCTCCGCGAACATCATGGGTTCGCCGCCGGTGAGCACCGCGTGCCCCACACCGCTCGTAACCGCTTCATCCACGAGTTCATCGACAGTCCGCGTCGTCTTCTCCGGAGACCAACTCGCGTAAGGTGTATCACACCAGGTGCATCGCAGGTTGCACCCCGATACACGGCAGAACCAGCTCGGAACCCCGGTGAGTTTGCCCTCACCTTGGATGGAGACGAATGTTTCTGAGATTGGTAGCGACGCGCTCATCGTGCGTACACCGTTGGGTCTTGAATACCAGCTTGTTCAAACCCGCGTCTTCGGAGGATGCACGAATCACACTCGCCGCACGCTTTGCCCTCGATCGGGTCGTAGCACGAATGCGTCATCGCGTAGTCCACTCCCAGAGCAACACCTGCTTGCACGATCTCCGCTTTGGTCATGTCCATCAAAGGCGTGTGGACACGGATCGCATTCCCATCAACCCCCAGCTTGGTCGCAAGATTCGCAGTCGTTGCAAATGATTTGATGAACTCCGGCCGACAATCCGGATACCCCGAGTAGTCCACCGCGTTGACCCCAATAAACAGATCCTTCGCGTCCAGGGTTTCCGCGAGCGCCATCGCGATGGAAAGAAACACCAGATTCCGCGCCGGGACATAGGTGATCGGGATGTCTGTCATTGCGGATTCATCGCGTCCCTTGGGGACTTCGATGTCCGCCGTGAGAGCTGATCCACCGAACGCGCCGATGTTGATCGGGAAGACCCGATGCGACGCGGCACCAAGCTTGGCGCTCAATATTTCGCTCGCTGCAAGCTCGTTGCGATGGCGCTGCCCGTAGTCGAACGCGATGGTGTGGCAGGTGTATCCCTGCGAAGCCGCGATCGCGAGTACCGTCGTCGAATCCAACCCACCGGACAGCAACACGACCGCATGACCTTTGGTTCCGGGTGCTGATGGGGTGGTCGAATTGTCCGTTTCTGCTGGCATTTACAACGGTAGGTCGGCGGAACTGCGGATTTGATGCCACCAAACTTGGAGTTTCGAGTATACTCAGGTATGCCATTCTCGCTCATCAGCGCGACGGTGCTGCGTGTTCGCCCAATCGGGGTCACCTCCGACTACTGCCCGGTCTGCCGAAAGGAATGCCGGTTCCGGTTGGCTCAAGCAGAACACAAACGATATTTCCTCTGCATGGACAAGGGACGCCACGGCCATCCCCACCATGAACTCACTTGCATGACTTGCGATTGCCGCGTCGAGCGCCCGATCGAGGAGCGACCGATCTCGATTCTTCCCGATCCGAAAAGCGCCACAACCTTCGAACCCGACATGCTGCCGATCGTTTCCAAGCGGATCGAGAACTGCACCGCGATGGAGCAGACCAGAGCGGAGGGCAAGCTCAAACCCGCTGAGCGTGAAGAGATGATCCGCCATGCGTTTTTCTGTTTCGCGCGTCTGTACGACGAGGACACTTTCGAGCGCCTCACCCCGCTGGCTCGACTCATGATTCTGGTCGTCTCACTGATCGTCGCGGGAGCGGGGTACTACGCATGGACGCGCACCGGATCGCACACCCCCATCATTTTCGCGGCAATCGCGATCGCGCTTGTCTTTCTCTCCATCATCTACTGGGCTTCGCGCCACTCCCCTCGCAAACGCGTCCGCACCTGGCTCGCAATGGCGCTGCTCCCGATGGATCCGACAAACGAAGAGATCCGCGTGATCCGTGCCGAGCTCCAACGCTCACGACTCAAAGCAGGATTCCAGATCAGAGCGGACAAAGTCCTTGCGAAGATCAAAAAACTCAAAGCGAAGGGTTGTACAGGCGTACCCAACCCTCCGCATTCAAAGTAACCAGATTGATGCTGATCACCGATCCTGCTATTTGCTAGTAGTCAGGTCGATGTATCCACGCATGTTTCCACGGATGAGCTTGAGACGCACACCTTCTTGGTAGTTTGCTTCGGAGAAGAACGATTTGAGCTGGTCCGGATCCTCGAAAGATCGACCATCAATCTCGTAAAGGAAGTCTCTCGATTCAAGACCCGCTTCATCCGCTGTGGAGTTTGGTGAGACTTCGAGCACCTGGAATCCCGCGATCCGATCCACGACGCGACCTCTTCTGGTCACGACGCGCTCGTCCGGGACGACTGAGAATCCGAGTTTCTCGATGAACGCACCTCCATACGCGATCGCGCGTTGTTCATCGCGGTCTTGGAGCGTCGCATTCCCGCGGCGTAACTTGCCGTCGCGGATGTACTCGATCTCGGTTGGGATTCCGGGACGGACAAGCATGATCGCGTTGCCCATACGGACAAGGTTTTCTGTTGTGCGTCCGCCGAGCGATACGACGACATCATCCTTGAGCAGCCCGGCTTGTTCTGCGGGACCACCCGGAACGACTCGATTGAGCACCACCCCGCCATCGATACCAAGGTCGTACGCATCCGTCGGCTCAAGCTCACCCATCTCGACACCCAACCAACCACGATCGACGCGTCCGTTGTCGATAATCCGAGTCATGACGGCGCCAGCAATATCAATCGGGATCGCGAATCCCAAGCCGTTGTTCCCGCCTGATCTCGACAAGATCGCGGTGTTGATCCCGATGACGCGCCCGTTGAGGTCCACCAATGGACCACCCGAGTTCCCAGGATTGATCGCGGCGTCTGTCTGGATGAACTCTTGGAACCGCTGGGGAGCGTTCGCCTCGTCGCCTGGGGACATATTGACCGAGCCACGCCCCTTCGCGCTCACGATGCCCGCTGTTACAGATTGCTGGAACCCGAAAGGCGATCCGATCGCGAGCACCCATTGACCGACTCGCAGATCCTCCGAATCTCCGAACACAGCAGGGACGAGTCCATCCGCTTGGATCTTGAGAACCGCGACATCGGTTTCTGCAAAGGTCCCGATGAGTTCCGCTGGAACCTCGCGTCCGTCGCTGAGTCGAACATTGATGTACTTCCCTGCTTCAACGACATGAGCGTTGGTCAGGATGTACCCGCGTTCATCAGCGATGACTCCCGAACCAAGACCTGTCTGCTGACGGAACCCGCGCCGGTTTTCATCTTCAGTCATGACATGCACCACCGAATCCTCGATCGTGTCGCTCGCGTATTCGAATGCAACTGAGAGATCCATTGCCATGGACATCGCGTGTTTCTGTGTATCGTCCGGCGCTGTTCCTATTTCAGCACCTGTGTTCATCGCAGAGGTGGAGCCGCACAATCCGAGCATGGACACAAGTGCGGCGATCGCTGGGAATGCTTTTGTGGGACGATTCATTCTGAACATATGGAGACTCCTTCGTATACAAACCTACAACACAACAACGCCCGCGGATGCAGGTCTATTGCCTTCCCGGTACGGTTCTTCGGATTCCGCGAGTTGTGATTACGAAATCCCGTATTCCGCCCAAGAACTGCTGGTTTCGGTGACCCGGACCCGCTCGAGGGTCAACCCAGCTGGGAGGACGAACTCTTTGCCGTTGCGGTCTGCGTAGGTACCGCCCGACACCAGCTGTGCTGACACATATTCGTAGATGCGCCTTGCGAGCACTTCCGTCGTCGGATCTTCATCTTCGCACACAATGACGCGAGATTGATTCTCTTGGGTCAGCTGGTCGAGGATCGGATCTTTCGAGTTGACCATCAACGCGTGGTCATAGGAGTCGATGTAGTCCTCGACCGCGAGTTTGAGCGATTTGAAATCGCAGACCATATCCCCATCGCCGAGGTGTCCCGACGCGATGACCAGATCCACTCGGCGCGAATGCCCGTGCGGATATTTGCATCGTCCGGGATGCTTAGAAAGCATGTGCCCGCTCTCGATCTCAAAGCTTTTGCAAACTCGATACACCATAGAGCATCGTATGCCGATTGCGGCTCAAAGACCCACCTTCTATACTCCCGGCATGATACGGATATACCTTATTTTTGCGTGCGCCATGGTGGCAGTGCTCCCCATCGCGTGTTCCCAGAACCGACAACCACAAACCACCAAAAACGAACCGATTCACCCCGGCCCGATCCACAATCTTCATCAACTCAAACCGGGTCTGTACTCAGGGGGCGAACCACCTGAAGCAGCCCACTACGCGCAGCTCGCGGAGTTGGGGATCAAAACAGTCGTCAGTGTGGATGCGATCCCACCAAATCCAAAGCTCGCAGCGCCCTACGGCATACGGATCGTCCACCTCCCGATCGGATACGACGGGATCTCCGATGAACGCGCTCTTGAACTCGCCGCCGCGATCGAAACCTCCGAACAGCCAATCTATGTCCACTGTCATCACGGCAAACATCGCGGTCCCGCGGCGCTGTGCGTTGGCGCGATCGGCGCGGGGCTCATCTCCAATCAAGAAGCGAACGACTTCATGAAAGTAACCGGCACATCCGCGCACTACACAGGTCTGTGGAAAGCCGCGTCCGAGGCGCAACCGATCGACGAATCAACACTCCGTGCCGTGCCCGAACTCCCATCCAAAGCACCGGTCGAAGGGTTCGTCCGCGCGATGGGCACCCTCGATCGATTGCACGATCGCATATGGGAGATCGCAAAGAACGACTGGAGAACACCGGAGGATCACCCGGACCTCACTCCCGAAGCGATCAGCGGCAGGATGCACGACCTCATGCGCTCAATGCACGAAACCAGCTATGTCAAGGACTCAGGACCGATCATGACCTACGAGTTGGACCTGAGTATCGAAGCCGCACGCGAGCTTGAAGTCGCGATTGAGTCCAAGCAATGGCCCGCAGCAGTTGATGCACTCAACGCGTTCAAGCAATCCTGCAAGAGCTGTCACGAACAGTTCCGTGACTGAACTTCAGGTTTATTGACCGTCGAAGAAGTAGCCAAGCCGGCTCCCGAAACTGCGGAGCTTGCCTGTCTTGAGATCCCCGTCATCGAGGTACTCATCGAGCTTGAGCGCCATGTTGTCGGTGTAGTTGTTGCCGTTGTTCTTCCGAATCGAAATCTGAGGCGGGTTCCAGTTCGGAGGTCCCTCGTAGTCGTACACGCCTCCCATCGGCGCGGGTTTCGCGAACGGATTCTCGGATTTAAAGTACGGTGTCAGGGTCGTTACCACTTGCATGCGATTCACATCCCGAGGGTACGAGCCCTCTTTGGACACATACATCGCGAGTGCGTTGACAATCGCTTGAAGATCCTCGCTTGTCGCAGCGATCGCGGCTTCTTCCTTCGCTTGCAGAAACTTCGGCGTGACCGTCGCGGCAAGGATACCGATCACCACCACAACAACAAGCATTTCGACCAGGGAAAATGCGGAACGGATATGCATCATCAAACTCCAGAAAGGCACTCATCTGGTCGCGGCATACACAATCACCATCACGACCTCTCGAAGAATCATCGGAGTGAGCCGGGAACTCATTAAGCAGATCCAAGAGATTTGAGCGACAACCGCACCTTCGAAATCGAACAACCGGGCGATAACCCACATTGGACGCTCAGCCCTGATACCATCCACGCGTGAAGTCCCCCACTATCCAACTCCTTGAGCCTGAACTTATCGAACTGCTCGAAGCGCGAGATTATCGGCAGGTCCGTGATGCGCTCTCGATCCTTGAACCTGCGGACATCGCGGATCTCATCGAATCGCTGGATATCGAAGCCGCGGGACTCGCATTCCGGATTCTCCCCAGACAGATGGCGTCGGATGTGTTCTCCGAACTCGAACAACCGATCCAGGAATCGCTCCTTGACGAACTCGGGGACGAACGATCCGCACGCGTGGTTGAAGCACTCGAGCCCGACGACCGAGCCGCGATTCTCGACGAGCTCCCTGTCGAGGTCGCGACGCAGATCATCAAACGGCTGAGCCCCGAAAACCGGCGCATCACCCAAGCGATCCTCGGATACGAAGCGGACAGCGTTGGTCGATTGATGACCCCTGGATATGTCCGCATCCGCAAGAGCTGGACTGTCGACCACGCGCTTGAGCACATCCGTAAGTACGGTCAAAACGCAGAACGCGTGGACTGGGTCTTCGTCATCTCAGCCGACGGCACGCTCATTGACGACCTCCACATCCGCACCATCCTACTCGCAGACCCAACGCTGACCGTCGCGGACATCATGGACGACCAGTTCGTCGCGCTCAACGCAAAGGAAGACCGAGAAGAAGCGGTCCGCGCGATGGCACGCTACAACCGCACCGCCCTCCCCGTTGTCGATTCGCTCGGATTGCTCGTCGGGATCGTGACCGCCGACGACATCGCGGATGTCGCGGAAGAAGAGTTCACCGAGGATGTCCAGAAGCTCGGTGGTATGGAAGCGCTGGACTCTCCATACACCAACACCCCCGTCAAAGACATGGTCCGCAAGCGCGGCGTCTGGCTCGTTGGCCTCTTCGGACTCCAGCTCCTGAGCATCGGGGTCATGGGGATCTTCAACGATCAGCTCGAAAAAGCGGTCGTCCTCGCGTTGTTTGTTCCGCTCATCATCGCGTCGGGAGGGAACACGGGAACGCAAGCCGCGAGTCTGCTGGTTCGTGCGATTGCGGTTGAAGAAGTCCACATCGGTCTGTGGTGGCGCATCATGCGGAAAGAGATTCTGACGGGACTGATCCTCGGAGCCGTGCTCGGAATCATGGGTGTGCTGACCGTCCACATGCTCTCCGCGATCGGATTCGCGCACACCGATCACGCGCAGCAGCTCGCGATCACTGTGGGGATCGCCGTGTTCTTTATCGTGATCTGGGGGACGCTGATCGGATCGATGCTCCCGCTCGTCATGCAGAAACTCGGTCTCGACCCCGCGGCTTCGTCCGCACCGCTCGTCGCGACGCTCATGGACGTTTCGGGATTGACGATCTACTTCGCCGTCGCGATCCTGCTGCTCAGCGGGACGATTCTCTGATCAGTTCCCCGCGGCAATGTGAGCATCAGTAATCCGATACTCCTCTAGCGGATCAAGACCGATCGCCTCACGCGCCGCGTTGGTTTCTTCGATACTCACAATCGCTGGTGGAAGAATCGTTCGCGTCTTTGAATCAAACGCTTGCGACTTGCCATAGATCTGAGGCTTCCCGTCGTGCTGTTGCTTGCGATCGTAGATCATCGCATAGGGATTCGGATCCATGCGTCCCTCTTTCACCTCATCGAGCAGTTTCGGTAACACCCACTCCATATCCTCCATCGACATGTGGATCAGCACCGGGACCGGACTCGGGAAGTCCTCCCCCGCGGATTCATTTGTCGGCCAGCCGTATTGATCGACGAGTTCCATCAGGCGCGTGGTGTTGCGCCGATCAATCTTGGTTTGCTTCTTCCAGAGTGTTTTCTCAACCTCTGGATCGAGCGCGATGCCTTCCTGGTTCCGCCGGACATACTCCGCCATGTGCGCGTCGTCGTCGAGCGCATCGAGTTCTGCGAGTTCATCGGGATCGGTCGTTCCCCACGAGATCATGGATCGGTAGTGCTGATCCGTTTCGAGGATCGATTCAAGCTCGGCACGATACGCCGAGGGGTTGTGCTCGCGTGATTGGGTCGAAACGCAACCAGTGAACACGAATAACGAGATGACAGTAAGCATGATCGATGGAATGGTTCTCATGCCAACCAAGATGCACGAACGCACGATTCCTGTCAATAAATCTCAATCAATCATCGATTCGATCAACTGCTCAAACCGCTCGCGTTGTTTGATGTACGCATCCCCGGTCGCAGGGCCACTGAATCCCGAATACACCCCCTGCACCTCGTTGTGGCGATCGAGGAAGATCAGCGTCGGATACGAGCGGACTTTGTCGAGCACCGGGAGTGCTTGCGACGCCTTGTCCTTGTCGCTCAGTCCCGCGATGAGGATCGGCCAATCCGTCCCGATGTGCTCGTGATGATGCTTGACCTGCTGGACCGAACGCTCGAAATCTTCAGTCACCTCAAACGCGAGTCCGACCACGGCGAGATTATCCCCATACTGCTCACGCAACGAAACCAGCTCGCGTCCCGCATCGGAGCAGTTGGGACACCAGGTCCCGAAGATCTCGATGATCCGCGCCGGAGCATTCGATTCGTCGAGCACATCGAGCACCCGCGTCGGCTCGCCTTGGAGGTTCTTGAACACCATGTCATCGAGTGCATCCTCATCCGCGATCACCGTCTGCTCGAACGCATCAGGGAGCGCCGCGTCATCATCGCGCACGGCGGTCCAAGTCTCGTGCCACCAGTTTCCCGACCAGAAGTCACCCTCGATGGTGCCGTCGTCTTGCATGCGTGCGTGGAAGAGGAACGCGTGCGCGCCGTCGAAGGTGGAGAGTCGCATGAGGTTGCCGTCTACGCGACCGGCGAGGAATCGGTAATCACCGGTCGTAGTCATAAAGGTACCCGAGGCGATCTGGTTCTCATCAACTTCGAACTTTCCGATTGCATGATCATCCGATGATTCAAATTTTACTGACCAAATCCCGTCAAAGTTCCCTTTTCCTTTCCAATTTGGCTGAACAGAATCTGGAAATGCAATAAAGCGTTGGTCATCAGTTCGTGGGACTGTCCATTTAATTGGAGTCACTACAACTGGAAGCTCAACATATTCTTGTCCACGGCGTTTGATCCATCGGCCTGTCCAAGATGGTTGATTTTCAATCCCATAGCCATACCACCGATCCCATTCAATTACTGAATCGAACTGTGGAAAAGATAATGCTGTAGTCGAAACAGTTCGCCTCATGAAACGACTGAGATATCCAGGCTCAGCATCAAACGACATAGACCGCGACTTCGATACATCGCAATCCAATCGCTCATCGCCATTAAGGATGATTGGAACTACCTGTACTCCCAATAGTGTGTTTGGGGACGACCGCTCATCACTCATGACAATGAAAGGTAATGACCCTCCAGGCGTCATGATCTCTACCCGGTACATATAGCCTTTAAAGTCTGTCGCATGAGCCACGGATGCCCAAGTTGAGAGCGCGGTAATGATCAAGCACAAGTATTTCTTCATACCCCACTCTACGGCCAATCCCCCCCTCCCGTTCTACCATTCCCTCCCATGACCACCACCCCCACTACAATCCCCGCAATGACCGATCCTGACCTCCAAAACGCCTTCTCCCCCATCGAGGACATCCTCGAAGAGCTCCGTGGAGGACGCATGGTCGTCGTGACCGACGACGAATCACGCGAGAACGAGGGCGACCTCATCCTCCCGGCTCAGTTCATCTCCCCCGAAGCGATTATGTTCATGCTCAAAGAAGCATCGGGATACATGTTCGTCTCGCTCCCAGAATCGGACTGCGATCGTCTGGACCTGCATGGACAGTCCGCTGTGAATACATCCGCGCGTGGGACGCCGTTGACTGTTTCCGTCGACGGTCACCCCAAGCACGGCTTCACGACCGGAGTCAGCGCCCACGAACGCGCCAAGACCATCCAGATGCTGATCGACCCCACCACGGTCCCGACTGACTTCGTGCGTCCCGGACACATCAATCCATTGCGTTCCCGCGATGGCGGCGTCCTCGTCCGCGTCGGTCACACCGAAGGTATCGTCGATCTCTGTCGACTCGCAGGACTCAACCCCGGCTGCGTCGGGATCGAGATCGTTCATCCCGAGGGTCGCATGATGCGCGTCCCCGATCTCGCAGAGTTCTGCAAACAGCACACCATCAAGATGTGCTCGATCAAACAGATCATCGAGTACCGACTCGCCAAGTCCTCGATCGTCGAGCGCATCGATCCGATCCAAGGCACTACCATCTCCACCCCTCATGGCGACTTCAACCTCGTTGCCTTCCGCTCACCGAGCGATCCCATGCCCCACCTCGCGCTCACCGTCGGCGATGTCGGCACCCTCGACGAATACCATAATCCCATCCCCAACAACGCCCCCACCCTCGTCCGCGTCCACAAGCGTGATCTGCTCGGAGACATCTTCGATGCGTTCGACAGCAACTCGACCAACTCGACCGGTCAAACCCTTCAGTCCTCGATGAAAATGATCCAAGCCGAGGGACGAGGCGCGATCATCTACCTCCGACCCCACGGCGTAGGCGATGCCCTCACCGACCGACTCTCTCGACCACACCAACACTCCCAAGAAGACGCGGTCACCGAAGCCCTCTCCCCAGAAATGGTCGAATACGGCACCGGATCCCAGATCCTCCGCGCCCTGGGGATCAGCAACCTCAAGCTCATCACCAACTCCGAAGCGTCCTACCCCCACCTCGAATCCTTCGGACTCACGATCGCGGAGCGTGTCAAGGTCACGAATTAACAAGACACCCAACGGATGTCGGGTGCCTTCGTCTGACTTAAGACTTTTGCTCAGCCGAGTAACCCGCCGAGCCCTTTCTTTGCTTTGGACATCAAGTCTCCGGAGTCATCGCCGAGGAGTCCTCCAAGCATTCCGATTGGGTCATCAAGTTTGTCAAGCTCTTTGGAGATCGGATCCGCGATCGCGTCGATCCCCTGCTCTGCTCGTTCTTTCCCTCCGCCGAGCAAGCCGCCGAGCATATCGAGATCGAGACTGTTTTTGACTGCGCCAAGATCCCCTTTAAGGACCGCGCTCATGTCCAGTTTGCCATCACCGAGCAGTTGCTCGATCATCGGGAGCACTTTGATCAGGAAGCCGCCCGCTTGGTCATTGTTGACGCCGAGCTTGCTCGTGAGTGCGTTGATGAGGGTGTCTTTGTGTTCGTTGAGGAGTTGGTCAAGCATTGGTATCTCCTGTTGCGTGACATGGTGTGGATTGCCCCACTTCAGTATGCCCATCCAAGAGACAACACCCAGCCAATCCACGGAACGAACTGGGCAAAATCCCTACGACCAAGCCGTTTTTGCATGTTTGTTTGTGATATTTTCGGTATATTTCCGATAATATCCGTGACAATGGACCAAGAGTATGCAAAACTAGAGCACACACACGCTCGGCTCTCCGAGCAAAGAACCCAACAGGAGACCACCAATGAAATCCAGTTCACTTATCGCGTTCGCAGCAGGCTCACTCGTGACGGCAGGAATCGCAGTCCTGATCGCCGCTGGTCCGGAGCACAAGCACGATCATTCCGATCATGCGAAGCATGCTGAGCCCGTCCAAGAGCACATGGCAGAAATGTCCGCCGAGGACATGATGGCGGGGATGATGAAACTCTCCACACCAAACGAGCATCACGCCGAACTCATGGAAACCGTCGGCAACTGGAACGCACAAACCAGCTTCGTCATGGATCCAGCCGCTCCACCAACCGAGTCACCAGCGAAGATGACTGTCAAATCACTCCTCGATGGCCGTCATGTCATGTCGCACTTCACCATGGACTTCGCGGGACAACCCTTCGAAGGCTACTCAATCATGGGATACGACAACGCACACGACCAGTACAACTCGGTCTGGATCGATTCCATGTCCACCAAGATCACCTACATGACCGGCAACAAAAACGAGAACGGCGACATCGTCATGCACGGTACCTCATCAACTCCGATGGGTGACAACCCAATGAAAATCGTCACCACAAAGAGTGATGACGGCACATGGACCGACAAGTTCTACGACCAGATGCCCGACGGCACATGGTTCAACTCAGGAACCATCACCTACACGCGCGACTAAAGCCGAACCACCACATCACATAAGCAAAAACCCGCGAAGTTCGCGGGTTTTTCGTAGGATCCTGTTTCATGCAGCGAAGCTACTCGATCGGTTTCTCAGGATTGAACAACAACTCGTAGAGATCATCTGCAATCCGACGCGCGGTCGGACCGTCCTGTGCGTGGACATGCCAGAAATCCATGTTGTAGTCTTCGGGACTGTACACCTCAGGGGACAACCCTCGATACCGATCGAACAAACTCACACACCACCTCTTGCGACCATCTGCGCCAAGCCGAGCAGTGATATTGTTCACGGAGTTCATGTACGGCTGACTCGCACTGGTCCCGGTCCCCCAAGGCGCTACATAGATAATCTTCGGACGAGGACGGTACAGCTTGTCAAACGCCGCATCCCATTTATTGCTGAGCTTAGTGAGGTTGTCTTCATACGTCAGAATCCCACCCGGCTCCGCGTTGTGACCCAACATAATCACAATCGTGTCCGCGTCGGTCATCTCAACCAATGTCTCGCGTGATTTTTGACTGAACAAGTACAGGTGATCCGAAACGGAGAAACTCCCGCGCCCTTGGTACCCAATGAAAGTCCCTTTCTCAACATTCCAGAACTGATCGGCGCGATGGAATGTAACACCCAGCACCTGCAGCCGCATGCCTTCTTCTTCGACATAGCCCTCTGGAAAGTACAGCCCGACCCCGACACGCTCTGCGGCTCGATCAATCGCGCCAGGAATCTGTTGCTCAATAATCTGGATGCCCCAGGTTGGTTCAAGCTCATGCACCTGCGCCAGTTGTCCAACAGAAACTTCGCCGCGCTCTGGACGAGTCTCGATCGCACGAACAGTCGTCGGCGTTGTGCGAACAGCGATCCTTGCGAGAATGTTCTGCCCGACACCCCAATCTGTATCCCAAGGAGAGTCCTGATTCAGAACGCTGAAGTTTAATCTCATTCGCGCGATGCGTGCACCGTTTGATTGGATATCACCAACACAGATCCACTCATGCCCCACGACCGCGAAGAAGTCTTGCTGACCACCGTTGTCCCAGCCGTTGTAGATATCAACTGTTCGGTACCCAAGGTTTGCGCTGCTTGAGCCGCTCATCGACATCTCGTAGCCAGCCGCGTTGTTCCCGACAGTCACGAGGTCACCAACAAAGTTTGAATCCCAGCCGTGCATCTGGGTGCGAATCCCGTTGGAGTTTGGGCCGGTGGTTTGTGAATCTCCTACCACGATGCACCGGAACTGGTCCGGATCAAGCTTGGGCAAAGTGTTCACGACCTCGAAACGCTTGTTGTTGACCGCTTTCTTCCCAGGCGTCTTGGATGGCCCGAATCCAAAGAGCATTCCCATCGCGATCACAGTCACGATGAAACAGCTACAACGATACGCATAACGCATGACTCACCTCTTCAATAATTGATTGGATAGCAAACACTTCTATCCTACTTTCAATCCGCCAGAAAACAAATACAAAATCCCGAGATTCGAATGAATCCCGGGATCCGATAAACAAAGCATTCTGTTCGAGTGAATCAGATCCGCTCATACAGGGGAAGATCCCCTACCAACGGTCTGCAGTAATCCAAGAAACGCTGACTCACATTGTTATGCCCCTGGATGAACTCCTCAGGCATGTGCTTGGTCTTCGCAGCGACATCGCGAAGCTCAATCCGTTCGAACTTGCACGCGTACGGCTGTCCCTCACCGATCGGGCTCGTCCGGATGATCGCAACCGAACCATCGAGATCGCCGCTCGTCGCGAGACGCGCCGCGTAGCGACCGACCCCGCGAGCTTCCTTCATATCCACTGGGGATTGATCCGGGAAACACCGCTGGACATATCCAAAGGTGTCAGCGCGGACGCGCACCTGCTTACCGCCAACCGGAGTCAATCTTTCTTTCAACAGGTCTGAGAGCCCATCCCCGATCGCGCCAGATCCTGAGAGCTGCACATTCCCGTGCGCATCGACCTGGTTGTTCTTGATGAGCTGCGCGCCGATCGCGTTGCCGTCCTTATCACTGATGCCTTCGGACACCGCGATGTGGACGCGCTGGCGCTTCTCGTAGAGTTCCGCAACATCCTGCACGAACTGGTCCATATCAAACGGCACTTCCGGGAGGTAGATCAGCTGAGGACCATCGCTCGACGCGCCTTCGTATTCGTAACGATCATCACGCCGCGCCAGGGCGGACGCCGCGGTCAAGAATCCCGCATGACGACCCATGATGACATTGATCTTGATTCCTGGGAGCGAGATGTTGTCGAGGAAGTCCGCCATGCACGCTTTGGCGACAAACCGAGCCGCGCTCGGGAAGCCCGGCGTGTGGTCGTTGATCATCAGGTCATTGTCAACCGTCTTTGGGATATGGAAGCATCGCAGCTCATACCCCTTCTCGTTGGACAGCTCGTTGACGATCCGACAGGTATCGCTCGAATCGTTCCCGCCGATGTAGAAGAAGTAGCGGATGTCATGCTTCTGGCACGCCTCAAAGATCTTCTCGCAGTATGCCGCGTCAGGTTTGTCGCGTGTGGAGCCGAGTCCCGCGCTTGGGGTCTGTGCAAGGATCTGGAGTCGATCATGCGGGTAGTCAGTCAGGTCGTAGAGGTCATCGTTGATCAATCCGGTTACGCCGTGTCGCATCCCGAGGATTTTTTTGATCGGATTCCCGGAGGTCCCAGCCCCCTCGCTTCGAAGACCTTCGATCACACCAACGAGCGATTGATTGATGACCGCTGTAGGCCCGCCTGATTGCCCAATAACAGCGTTTCCCTTGATCAAATCAGCCATACCAAACTCCTACCAAATAGCTTCTGTCGGTTCGTAAATGCGTCAGGACGGTAGCGATCCCCCCTTCAGAATTCTCTCTGGGAACTGGCATCTGAATATTTTCCCCCGCTCCTATTGACGCGGCGATACCATTGTTCTACATTACACTCTGAGAGATATAACATATTGCAAGAATGAGAGACCTTGCAATACGAGAGAGAGAAGTTCAACAAATCTGGAACCGAAGGACTTTCTATAACTTTGCGATTAAGCAATGTGTTCGTCTATGTCTTGGTGTAAAGACTCGCCGCTCTTGACCCGGCGCGTGCGAGATTTCCAATTGAAACAACGATTTCACCCCATTCATATCCGGAATGTGGCCGGATTGATTTGACCACATCAGATTCGTTTTGGATTGTTTCTAAACAAGAGAGAGAAGAGAGAAATATCAAATGAAAATTACCCATGCAACAATCTATTTGTCCATCGCATCATTGACCGCATTCGCAGGCGCCGATGTCGCCAATGGCGCACCAGTCTCGCTAGTCACCATCAACGGGCTCACATACGACCTCGATCAGTTCGATGGCGCATCGGTGACCTACCGCGCCGATGTCGACTCCACCGTATCCTTCGACGGCAAACGCTGGGACCAAGCAGCAGGCGTTGACGGATACACCCTCGGCGAACTCGCCGCCGGACAGTACGGAAGCGATCCGGGAGACCAGATCTCGCTGAACAACCGCACCACGCCAGACTGGCTGCAACTCAACTACGGCACACCATTCACGCTGTCCTCAACTGCAAACCAACTCGTCATCCACGAGATCTCCAGCTACACCTATGTTGATCCAGAAGGACTCAGCTTCAACATCAGCATCAACGGTGGAGCGATGATCTCAGCATCAGCCGCGACCGCAACAAACTACAACGCAGGTCTCGGCCCTGACGGACAAGCCGAAGACGCGAATCAACTCGTCTTCGACTTCTTCTCACTCGGATTCTCGCTCGGCGATTCAATCACCAGCATCTACATCGAGAACATCGACAGCGGATCAGGTACCTCAGACCCAGACTTCATTTTCGCTGGAATCACCATCCCCGCTCCGAGCTCACTCGCACTGCTCGGCATGGGGAGCTTGATCGCCAACCGCCGTCGCCGTGCTTGATCCGATCACAGGATCGCCTTAAACAAGCACAATCCAACCCACTGGGAGTGTGGTTCGCAGTCATCACCACACATTGAGAGAGATTTATTCAGTATTCATTCAAGAAAGAGAGAAAGACCATGAAACTTCGTACATTGACCACAGCAGCCATCACCACCATCACCCTGACCACAACCGTTGCCGCTGCAGCCGCCGGCGGAATCGCATCGAGTGACCGCTTCGGATACGAGGGCACCATCACCCGCTACGGATCACTCATCGACGCACAATCAGGCACCAACAGCATCGAAACACTCAACATCATGGACCGCGATCTGTCGCTCTACATGGCAAACAACGACTCAGTTGAATCCGACTTCAACTACATGTCCGGCTCATGGTGGTACACCACACACGAAAGCGGAACAGCAGGATGGGGCAACACCACAGGAAACACCGGACCAGGATTCATGCAACTCTACGATGACGACGCATCAACCGACACCAGCGTTTCAATGGAGTTCAACAACTTCGACGGCACCCACTACACCCAGTTCGACATGAGCGTCGAAGGTGCTGGCGCAGACGCAGCAGACTACGCCCGCCTCTCCGCATACGACAACCTCAACGATGGCGGCATCTGGCACAGCTACTCGCTCAACATGTCCGTCTTCGGTCTCGAAGGCGTCATGACCGCACCAGGAGTCATCGAATCAACCAACGAAGCGACCGGAGTCAGCGGTACCATCACCGCGATCTTCGAGATCACCGAAAACCAAACCAACGGCGACAGCATCGGGTTCTACGCCGTGGACTTCACCCTCACAATGGACAACTGGGCATTCGACAACCGCGACGACCTGACAGGCGATTACGCGTTTGACCCAAGCTTCTTCCGCACCGTCCCGACCCCAGGTGCGTTTGGCACGTTTGCAATCACCGGCTTCTTCGCTTCGCGTCGTCGCCGCTAATCTCCCGACCAGTTCGATTTTCATCTCTCACATCGACCAGACCCGGCCTATCCGCCGGGTCTTGTCATTCCCCAAACAAGTTTCATCCCAAGAGTCCACCTTTCCTTCAGGTTTCCGTTCAATTTTGTGCCACAAACCGTCCACATTTCGGTACCATTTGGATCAAGGAGTCTCCAAAAATGAAATCCGTTTCTGTTCTCATCGCGATCGCATCCGCAACCCTCATCACACCCCTCGCATCAAGCGCCAGCGACCCGCTCGCCCCGCGCCCAAACGGGATGGCGGTTGATCGACCCACCAGTCATATCCTCGTCGGCGCGACGATCCATGTCTCCCCCACACAGACATACCACGCGGATTCCAACCCCGCGATCCTGATCGAGAACGGACAAATCGTCGGCGTCTTCGAATCCGCAAACACCATCCGTCCGAAGCCGGGATTCCGATTCCATCAACTCGACCCGAACCAACACATCTACGCGGGATTCATTGACGCGTTTATCGAGGTTGACACAACCGCACCAGATGCAAACGCTGCTGGAAAGCACTGGAACAACTACATCACACCACAACGCGACGCGCTGATCGGACCCGGTCTCCCAGACTCCGACGCAGAATCACTCCGAAAGCTCGGATTCACCACCGCGATGATCGCCCCCGATGCAGGCATCTTCCGAGGATGGACCGCGACCGTCTCCACCGCAGACAACTTCAACGATCCTTCGCTCGGACTCCCCCCAACCTACCAATCCCACACAGGACAGATGATGGGATTCGATCGCACCAGTTGGAGAGACGCGGCGTACCCAACCAGCCACATGGGAGTCATCGCGCTGATGCGTCAGACATTCCTCGATGCATCGAACTACCACGCATCAAACTCAACAACCCCATCCTGCTTCTCGCAGGTCACCCCGAACGACACCACATTCTTCTACGACACGAGCCATGAACTCGAAGCCCTGCTCGCTGGAAAGATCACCGCGGAGTTTGAAAACCCCAACACCGTCATCGTGGGATCAGGAAGCGAGCATCGTCGGCTCGATCCGATCGTTGAGATGGGGTTCCCTGTCATCGTCCCCCTCACCTTCCCAGAAGAGCCTGAAGTCTGGACCATTAACGACGCCGAGTCAGTGACCCTGTCCACACTTCAACACTGGGAACGCGCCCCAGCAAACGCCCGCTGGCTCAGCAACGCAGGTCTCAAGGTAGCGCTGACCACCAGCAAACTCCGAGATGACGAAAAATTCTTCGACAACCTCCACACCGCGATCCAAGCAGGACTCCCAGCAAGCGACGCCCTCGCGATGCTCACCACCAACCCCGCTCAAATCCTCGGCCTTGAAAATCAAGGCGAGATCAAATCCGGGAACATCGCCAACCTCGTCGTCACCTCCGCGGACCTCTTCGATCCAAATGCCGACGCAAAAATCATCGACACCTGGATCGACGGCCGTAAGCACCACATCAACGACCCAGACCCCACCACCTTCGATGGATACTGGGAAATCAAAGTCGTCGGCGCTGACTTCACAATGTGGATGGACATCGATGGAAAATCCATCACCGCCTACGAAGGTGAAGGCGAAGACATCGCAACCAACAAAGCACGCAAAGTCGAGTACAACGACAACGCGATCTCGTTCATCATCGACGACGAAGACGACAACTCCGGATCCTACATCATGTCCGGCACACTCCTCAACAACGGCACCATGCGAGGCACAGGACTCGGCGCCAACCAAACACCCTTCAACTGGACCGCATCACAAACAAACGCACCAGTATCCTTCAACACCTTCAAGGGAACCTGGGACGCAACCCTCGCAAGCAAGTTCAAACTCACCTTCAAAGTCAGCGACGACTCTGTGACCGTCATCGAGCATGTCGAAGGCAAAGACGACATCACCCAAAAAGCTGACACCGCCGAGATTAAGGACGGCACACTCAACTTCGCGTTCGACCATACCCCCTTTGGTATGCAAGGCACATTCTCCATCGCTCTCACACCACCATCCGACGATGCACTCATCGGACTGGGAACCCGTCCAGACAACCAGATCTTCGATCTCACCGCAACCAAAGCGGATGACACAAAATCTGAGAATTCCAAAATTGACCCACTCCCCGATGCCCCCGAATCAAAATTCGGGCCGTACGCGCTCGACAGTCTCCCGCCTCAAAAGCTTGTCGTGATTCACAACGCGACCATCTGGACACAAACCAACCAAGGCATTATCGAAGGCGGCTGGATCGCGATCGAAGACGGTAAAATCAAAGGCATCGGAAAGCGTGGACGCCCACGCTTCAGTGCTGACATCACAATCGACGCCGAAGGGAAGCACATCACCCCCGGACTCATCGACGCCCACTCCCACACCGGACTTTTCCGCTTCGGAGTCAACGAAACCGGACAAGCAATCACCGCCGAGTGTCGAATCGAAGACTCGCTCGATCCAGGTTACATCGGTTTCTACCGCGAACTCGCCGGAGGTCTCACCGCTTCAAATCTCCTCCACGGCTCCGCAAACCCGATCGGTGGTCAATCGAAAACCATCAAACTCCGCTGGGGGATGAACCGCCCAGAAGACATGTACTTTGAAGACGCCAAACCAGGCATCAAGTTCGCGCTCGGAGAAAATGTCAAGCAATCCAACTGGGGAGATCGCAACACCACACGCTACCCCCAAACCCGTATGGGTGTCGAGACCACCATGCGTGATCGATTCACCAAAGCCCGCGAATACGCCGATCGTGGAATGAAGACCGAATCAGGCGACACCGATCTCGAACTCCAAACCCTCGCCGAGATCCTCTCAGGGGAACGACTCGTCCACTGCCACTCATACCGTCAAGACGAGATCCTCATGCTCTGCCGCATCGCCGAAGAGTTCGGATTCAAGATCGGCACCTTCCAGCACGGCCTCGAAACCTACAAGGTCGCCGAGATCGTGAAGGAACACGCGATCGGCGCCTCCATCTTCTCCGATTGGTGGGCATACAAAGTCGAAGTCACCGACGCAATCCCATACGCAGGACCAATCAATCACGAGGTCGGACTCCTCACCAGCTTCAACTCCGATTCCGACGATGTCGCTCGCCGCATGAATGTCGAAGCCGCCAAAGCCCTCAAGTATGCAAACGCTTCAGGGATCAGGATGACTCAGCAAGAAGCACTCGACTTCGTCACCAAAAACCCAGCGATCCAACTCGGAATCATCGACCGTGTCGGCACACTCGAAAAAGGCAAAGACGCCGACCTCGTCATGTGGTCCGGATCTCCGCTCTCGTCCATGTCACGCTGTGAAATGACCTTCGTCGATGGACGCAAATACTTCTCTCTCGAGGACGACCAAGCCCACCGCGCCGCGATCGACGCCGAGCGAACACGCTTGATCCAGAAAATCCTGACCAAGGACACCAAAGACAAGAGCAAGAAAAAACGCGAAACTGTACACGACCATGAAGACCACGACTTCAACCACGACACCCGCGGCGATTGCGGCTGTAACCAACTCCTCCCCTCGTGGAACACAGACTACTAAACCCTCCGACCACCACCACACACGAAAGCACACACCATGAAAATCACCACCCACATCGTCGCACTCGCCGCAACAGCGATCGCTTCAATCACAACAAGCACAATCGCCCAAGACCTCGCGCCATCCGCGCCGCCTCAAGACCACCCAATCTTCCTCGTAGGCGCCACCGCCCACACCGTGTCGGGAGAAACAATCCACAACGCCGTCGTCTCCATGAACGAAGGCAAAATCTGGATCGTCGGCGAAGCAGACCAAATCATGCCGACCCTCTCGCTGTCACAAGATTCCGAAATCATCGACCTCAGCGGCATGCACATCTATCCTGGACTCATCGACTCGGTCACCAACCTCGGACTCGAAGAAACCTCCGCAGTCCGCGCCACCCTCGACCACAACGAGGTCGGCGACATGACCCCAGAAGTCCGCGCCTTCGTCGCCGTAAACCCAGACTCCACCGTCATCCCAGTAGCAAGAACCAACGGCGTCCTCAGCGTCGGCGTCTTCCCCACAGGTGGCGCCATCCCAGGACGCGCCTCCATACTCTCAACAGATGGATGGACCACCGAAGACCTCGCGCTCGTCCGCGACGCAGGACTCATCATCTCGCTAAGTGACAACAACACCGACGATCTCAACGAGATATTCGACCAAGCCGAATCCTACCGACACGCACACGACAAAGCGGACCAACGCCTTGAAGCCATCTCCACAGTCCTCGAAGGAGACAACCAGAACCCCGTCTTCATGCGTGCAAACTCATTCGATCAGATCACCAACTCAATCAACTGGGCACTCGCACGCAATCTCGATCCCATCATCGTCGGCGGACGCGAATCGTACCTCTGCACCGATCTCCTCGCATCCACCAACACCCCAGTCATCATCGGCGGCACATACCAGTTCCCAAAGCGGACCGACTCCCCGTACGACGCGAGCTACACACTCTCGCAAACCCTCGAAAATGCCGGAGTCCAATGGTCGCTCACGATGTCATCCAGATTCGGTCACGAACGCAACCTCCCAGACGCAGCGGCGATCGCCGTCGCCCACGGCCTCTCCCCCCAAGCCGCACTCCACGGCATCACCCTCGGAGCGGCGCAAATCCTCGGCGTTGACCACCTCATCGGATCAATCGAAAAAGGCAAACACGCTACCCTCATCATCACCGATGGAGACATCCTCGAAACCACAACCGTTGTGCAAGCCGCATACATCCAAGGCCGATCCATCGATCTCGGAAACAAACAAACCGAACTCCGCGATACCTACCGCGAAAAGTACCGCCAACTCGGACTCATCAAATCTGATTAATCGCCACCCCGACGAGCACAGTCACTCAGACTCAGTCAGCACTCGCTCGATCTCGAACTCGTCTTGGAACACCTCGATGCTCCCATCCCCACGAGCTGTGCGGAACTGCACACGAAGCTTTCCGCGCCCTTCGATCGCAAACCAGTCAGGCATCCCGCTCAGCACAAACCGGTAGGTCCGCGTCACCGAATCAAAGTAGGACACATTGGTCGTCAGATCGCGCAGATCAATATCCCACTTGATCCCGCTCTCACCGATTGTCGCTGATCCAGACCGCCGCAGATGCACCTGTACGTCCCCGACGCCCTTGATCGTGTCGCCCCATCCATCTCGAACCTCGACATGGAGCACGATCCGCGACGACTCGCCGTCCGCTTCTGTATGCGTAAGTGGATGAATCCGCATCGCCGTCGGCGCAAATGGTCCAGGAACCACCATCCCCTCGTCCGCTTCGATCACCTCTTCACGGATCACCACCCCGCGCTGACACCCAACGAGGCAACCAGCCAAACCACCAAGCGCAATCGCTGAGATTAGAACTGGTGAGGTCGCAGCCCCAAGCACTCTGGACATCGTTCTACGCATACGCCAGTTTAGCACCACACTCACCTCGACACCGCACCTGAGCCGCCCCGACCTGATAGCGCATCAATCAGCCCCCGCTGCCCGGCTTCGAGCATCGAAAGCGCCCTGGTGTTCTCCTGAATCACTTGGATCAACGCCGCCCGATCATCAAGCTGCCCAATCAACCTCGCATGCGCTTCTGAAATCTGACGCTCACGAATCGACGATGCCCGCCGCTCGATGAGCCACATCGCGCACACCATGCCCGCAACCCCAAACTGCGTCAACGCACTGAGAACTTCTGTATCCACCCCAACCCCCAATCAGTTCGTCAATCGTCCAAACACAACAACATACCCAACCGACACCTCACGCCCCCGCTGCACAGGACCGGTTTCCTCATAAGTCAAAAGACTCATCCCTGCCCAGCTGTGTCCGTGTCCATCAACTAGCACACCATGCGTCATGCCGCTCTCAGCTTGTGTCAAAATATCGTCACGAAGATCCCAAAGGAGCGAATCCGATTCCGCGACCAATCGCCCGTGCACCTCAACCCAGACCTCCCAATCCCCAGAATCAAAGGTCCCCGTTGCAGACGGATCCCCAAGCAGCGATGCGTACGAAACCACGCGACGACCAAGTCGCTGATTCAAAAAGCGATGCGCCCCAGATCCAAACAAATCCAATCCCTTAAACGACGACATCATCCACCCCCAGTCACACGCACAGGATCAACATCCCCAGCGGAACTCACCGCGACCAACTGAATCAATCGAGTCGATCGAGTTCCAGAAAACGAGTACGACACGCTCTCCACCACCACATCAATCGAGATCGTCATCCGACCCGCATCGTTCCCCGAACCAACCTCAACAACCAACTCATCCGCAACACCAAGACCAGGCCCCGAAACATCATCCCCATCAATCTCTTGCGCGACATGCACGCTCGTCAGCCGTCGAGTCGAATCCGCAAACACGACATACGGCCCATTCTCATCCCAATCCTTCGTCATCCCATCGCTCGAATTTTCCACCGAAACCCTGCTCACCCCACCCCAACACACCTCTCCAAACTTCACCGTCTTCGGCTGTATCACAAGCATCAACAACCCCTCCCATCCAATCAACCACGCGACAGCACAAACGAGTTCGGATGACGCCGCGTCTCCGCGATCCCATCCCCATCCAAATCAATCATCGCAACCACCGAACCACGCTGCATCGAGAACCGCTGCTGATACTGCTTCGCTCGATCAAGGAACGCTTCTCCACCTCGACCCGGCGCACCCGCAGACGCATAAATGAGATGCAGCGCGCCAAGCGCCTCAAGCACCATCAACGCGCCCGGATTGGTCACCGCCGAATCACCAAGCCCATCAGGGTCATCCGCATCAATCCCAATCATCGCAAGAATCTGACGATGCACGATCGCGATCTGAGGTTCAAAGGTAAACACCTCCACAGTCGCGCCCTCAACCCACTTCCCAGGAATGAAACTCGAGTTCGTATCCCCACGCATAATCGACACAGTCGCAACCGTCGCGTTCTGCACGCTCACAACTTCCATAGGTACCGAATCAATCAGCACCACATGCCCCGGACCAATCGCACCTTCTATGAACGAACCACTCGTCAGCGTCAACAATCCCCCAGCAAGATCACCCGTTCCACTCAGCAACCGTTGCCCGTTCCACATCACCTCGCGGAACAACCCCGGCTCAATCACCAACAAATCCCTGTCCTTCGCAAACATAGCAAACCTCCAGCCTCGGACCACCAAACCCCAAAACCCGGGACGGATGTTTCCATCCGCCCCGAGCGTTCCAGCCCCCACCGGAACCCCGCAATCACTTCAGCTCAAACCGCCAGACCAGAAATCAAGCCGTGCGCATTCTCGTTCTTGAACTCCATTGTGTACTCACCGATCACCTGACCCGACACCGAATCGCCCGTCGCCGCCAACGGTTTATAGTGAAAACTCCGACCCTGCATAGGTATCACTGAAATCCGCGACGAATCAAGCAGCATCACCGTGTCCGTCGGAACCCATCGCGACAAAATCACTCGGCACACACCAAAGTCACTCTCGTACACACTGATCATGTCCGAGTAAGTCTGATCGTCCGGCAGATACGCCCGGCTCCCGCTCGCAAACGCATTAATCTTCCGCTTCTGCGCACCACCCACAACAATCGTGTCCACACCACCAGACGACTGATTCCAGATCTGCTTAAGCGCCGTGTTGAGCACCGCCTCGTTGAGCTCATCACCATCACCCTCACCGTCAGGGATCGCGCCAACCCCCGGCTCAAACAGGTTCGTACTCATCGAATGAATAATCCCATTCATCGAACGACGGACCGTCCCCGACCCCTGCTGATTCGCGCTCGGCGCGACGCCGTTGATCACACAGTTCTCAAGATCTCGCAGCAGTTCACGCATCCGCTCCTGTTTCTGGTAATCCACCTCGTCGCTGATCCCATACGCCCTCGACGCCTGGAGCGAACCAGACACATCAATCCCAGATGTGAAGATCTGCGTGTAGTTGCTCTTTCGGACTCGGTTGCTGAATCGTGCCTCAGGCGCATCATCACCTTCAAGCGCCGCATTACCCAGAATATGAATCTCCATGTTGTCCGCAAGCGTCGCCTCCGTCGTCGCGCCATACCCACGCGTCACAACAATCTGCGAGCCACTCTCATCAAGACCCACCACCAGCATCACTTCGCCAGTCCCGCCCGGACGGATCAGATCACCGACCTTAAACACCGACAAATCATCCACCTCAATCGCAACCGCTGCTTGAGGACTTGGAGAGAAGCTTGATTGATTAATCTGCCCCTTGTTCGGGAGCAGCGCATCCTCGATCCATTCGTGAACCGTCGAGAGCGCACTCCGCTTCGCATCACCCAAATGATCAAGCAAAGGCGTCTCAAACGGACTCACAATCCCGATGATGTCGCTCACATCCTCCACCAACTCCGGAAGCCCCGCGCCACCCGAATAACTCGCTTTACCAGTAAATGCCATGTCTATTCTCCTTCAAATTCCTTTTCAAAAACCCCAAAGTCCCATCCAACTCAATCCGCATCAACCACCACGCCGAGCACGCAGGTACCGAAGCAACTCATTCCGATCCCCACTGCTGCGCGCCGAAGACGCCATCCGTCCAAGCCCATCGCCCCCTCCGTTTCCCGCCTGCGAACTCATCGCCGATCCTCGCGTCCCGTGCGTCGCACACGAGAACAGAAACGGCTTCCGCACCTTAAGCTCACGCACCGCCACCGCAACATCCGGATCATCCATCTCGCTGATCGTCGCCTCCGTCAGCAAACACGCCGTTTCCAAATCCACAGCACGCGCCGCCGTCAACTCCCGCTCAATGTCTCCGCGACGCTGCGTTGAAACCACCGCCTCGTTTGCTTCCGCAAGTTCACGCTCAAGCCCTGATACTCGTGCCTCGCATTCCGCAAGCTTCTCTTCCGCTTCCGCAGCACGCGTCTTCCAGATCACCTCTTCACTCAACTCCACTCGATCAATCTCAAGCACTTCCGGCTCACCCTGATCAATCGGATCACCACCGACTCCCTTGATTCCCATTTCTGATCTCCTTGTCTTCAACGCTGTTTACACAATCCCAGGATCCGCATCATCCAAACCAAGCTCACCAAGAACCTGATCCTCAGGCACACCCAGCGCCACCTTCGCCTGCGCCGCGTCGAGCGATTCCTCATCCCCGATCGGACCAAGCACACCCCACTCAACACGCACCCCGCGTTCAGATTCTCGAACACGAAGCACCCCAGCTTCATCAAGCGCACGAAGTACCAAACCGCTCACCTGCTCAATCCCGCGCCCATAAGTCACCCGCTTCCGCATCGTCTTCGCGATGAGCCCCATCAGCGTGACCCGAAGTGCGTTCGCGCTGCTCAGGTTCCCAAGCTTCGCCTTCACCACACCACCCGCAAGCGGAGGCACACCCGAAATCTTGTCGAGCGCCTCGCGGATCTCCGCGATATGCCGATCCTCGCTCGGACTGCTCGCATCCCCACCAAACCCAACGATCGAAGCATCCGGATTGTCCGTGCTCCACACCGTTCCAGGTCCAACCCCACTCCCATCAAACCCCTCGATCCCGCGAGCAAGGTACATCTTAAAACTCTGCAGAGTCACCCGATTCGCACGATCACTCAGCCGCGTGTTGAGTTCGTCCTGAAGCGGTATCAACGATTCCACCTCGCCAAGCCCCGCATACACAAACGGCTGACTCATGTTCTGAATATGCACCACAGGCACCACAGACCCAAGCACCGACCGAGTACCCGATGACACACGATCCCCATCCTCATACAACTCCCAGCCGTCCGTCGAAATCACTTCCGTCACCGTCGAACGCTTGCGTGCAGAAGTTTCCTGACCACCACCCACCAACCGACCGAAACGGTTCCGGATTGTGTTCTTCGCACCAGTGTCCTCCAATTCGTTGAGTTCACGCTCAAAGTGAATCGCGTACCCATCAAGCACCCGGTAATCCGAGTCGCTCACAATCGGCACCCCACGCCGAGGTTCGATCGGCTCAATCGAGAACGCCTCGTGCACCGTCTCAAGATTCGCGCCGACAAGCCGATCCTCATCCACCCGCACCAGCAAATCCACATACCCATACACATGCCCAAGCGTCGCGATATCCTGCATCAACGAGATCCCCCCGCTGTGCTCCCACACCCGCTCAAGAACACCCTCAATATCATTCCGCAACGAGTCCTTCTCTGTCAGCGATTCGATCCGCACCGGCGAACCAAACATAAAGTCCACCATCGTCCCGACGCGCCAACCAATATCGTTCTCGATCACCACCTCACGTCGACCGCTCGGCGCACTCACCCCATCCAAACTCGTCCCCGTCACGCGAGCAGGCAACCCCCGCTCCTGCGCCATCCGATACCACCCGCTCCGATTGGAACCCGATACAGTCCCGCTCCGCCTGACGAGCTCGAGTGGGTTGCGGTAATACGCCCACAGCTGCTCAAGCCGGGGCAACACCCCGTTCTCGTGCGTACCGATCAACGATCGCACAAGCTCCCATCGCCTTTGAGCATTCCCCGACAACCCACTCGAACCCAGATCAGACATGTCCCGCCTCCACTTCCCGGCGTGCATCCATTCACACGCTCAACCAATGGATCGTTCGGACACCAGCGTGCGCACAAAACCGGTCACTGCACCACAAACACGGCGCGCAAATCACTGAAAACAAAGGCTCAAAAAATTTTTGGATTTTCGATTTTTTCAGATAAACATGCGATAGATTGTGCGCACAAAAACAGCACTCCAAAGAGTGCCGTATCTACATACAACTCGAATGAACAACATAAACAATCAGTCTCAGCCGATCACTTCCACCCGCGAGTACTGATCCAGATTCACCACCACAAGCTCTCCATCATCCTTGCGGAGCTCTAGCCGATCGAGCCAAAGCTTCTTGTCCCGGCCGTGCGCAAACCAAGATCCGGTTTTCTGCTGACCAACGCGAAGCACAACACCTTCAACAGATGTCAGTTTCCCCTCGTTGCTCATGATCACCTGCTGCGTCACCCGGACGCGTGAACCGATCTCGTAATCTGTCGCTGTATCACTCATGCACCCAGTATATGCCCATCAATCTCCCCCGCCACACGCTCCGCCTCAGTCTTGCTCGGCGCTTCCACAATCACCCGCATGATCGGCTCCGTATTGCTCGCCCGTACATGCGCCCACACCCCACGCTCATCCCAATCGATCCGGATCCCGTCCTGCAGATCCACCCTACACCCCGCCTGCCTGCTGTAGATCCCATCAAGATGCTTCACGACAGGCACCGCATCCGCCTTGCTCGCCAGATCCGACTTCGCTTTGAGGATCGTGTACCCATTCCCCTTCACCTCATCCGTCGGCCCAAACGAGTTCACCATCTCCACAAGCTCGCTCACCGTCTTCCCAGTCCGCGCCATGAGCGACAGCACCAACGCCATCCCTGAGAGCGAATCCCGAACATAAGTCACCTCCGCCCAGATCACCCCGCCGTTCCCCTCACCACCCATCACCACATCCCGCCCCTGTGCCTTGAGCGACTTCATCACCTCAACGACATTCGCTTCCCCCACCGCCGAACGAACAACCTCCGCGCCGTAATGAGCCGCGACATCATCAATCATCCGCGAAGTCGAAAGATTCACCACAAAGACAGGCTTCCCCTTCTTCGAATCCTGACCACCGCCGCGCGCCTCCATCAACGCCATCGCGCACAACACCAGCGTGTACTCCTCCCCGATGTACTCGCCGCGCTCATCAACAATCGCCAACCGATCCGCATCCGGATCCTGCGCAAACCCAACACTCGCCCCAACACTGGGAACCACATCACACAGCCCACCCTCACCAGACAAGTTCTCCTTCGTCGGCTCAGGTGTGTGTGGGAAGATACCGGAGCTGTCGCTATGTAGCTGGGTGTATTGAAATTTCAAATCACGAGCAAGAGCATCGGCGCCGATTGCACCAGAACAGTTCACTGAATCAACGACCACCTTAAGATTCTGAACCTGTTGAAAAATATCCTTTCCACAGAAAATATTAATCTGATTGAGTACATCCACACTGTGCGATTCTTCGGGAGTACCAGACACTTCAATTTTGCCGCCTGTAGTTGTAACTTGAGTACTCATTTGATCGAATAACTGTATGATTTCGTCCGCGACTGATGCAGCTGGAGCGGAGGCTTCAACTGGATCTGCATTTGACTGCCCCATCGCTTCCCCCGAGATAATCAGCTTGAGACCGTTCCACTCTTGGGGATTGTGACTCGCGGTCACAACTATTGCTGCGTTATACAAGCAATGGTCAACCTCATGCCCCATAGACGGTGTCATCGCTACACGGCAGTCGTAAACCACACACCCAGAATCTGATAATGCTTGCATCACGATTTGCGCGAGTTGATCCCCTCCCTTTCGTCCATCACGACCGACCGCTACTGATGGATGATCTAAACCTGTTTTGGCGCGAAGCCACGCACTGAACGCCGCTGCATACCGCTCCGCGACCTCAGGAGTCAAACTCTCCCCCACAATCCCACGAAGCCCACTCACACCCAAAATCAACGGCGAATCACCCATCACAAACACTCCTTTTTCAACTCCACCACTCTAGCCGACTTCCCCCCTACCCTTCCCCCTATGCCTGAATCCATCCAAAACTTCCTCTTCTCCTACTACGGCCTCGACTGGGCCGCCGCCGTCTTCATGTTCCTCTCCATGTACAGACTCGGAAAGCACCACAAAGACGGCTTCGTCTACGCCGCACTCGCATCCATCTGCTGGATCGCCTTCAACCTCATCGCCCACTCCGCCGCCGGAGTCGTCGCCAACCTCATCATCGCCGTCATGGCCTTCCGCTCCCTCGCCACATGGTCCAAGACCCACCCGAGCGCATCAACCACTCCTGACTCCTAAACTCCGCCATGTTCACGATCCAGGTCACCCACGAGTTCTGCGCCGCACACACGATTTCCATTCTCGGAAATCAGGAACCCATCCACGGCCACAACTTCAAAACCACCGCAACCATCTCAGGCGCAACCCTCGACGACGATGGACTCCTCTGCGACTTCCACACCGTCCAAGATCAGCTCATCGACATCTGCAAGCCCTTCACCAACAACAACCTCAACGAAACCCCACCCTTCGACACACTCAACCCCACCGCCGAGCTCATCGCCAAACACATCGCCGATGAGCTTGCGGATCGCTTAGATGAATCCCTCTCGCCGCACGCAAAGGTCCACTCGGTATCCATCACCGAAGCCCCAAACTGCCTCGCGACATACTCGCGCGAATGATTCCCTTCGACAGCCCCTGACAACGCGCAGATAACGCGCAGGACCCTCCCAAAGTCCTGAGTTGAACACCCCAATCCGAGTCCCACCAAACTCACCCCTCCGCAGCGCCGATCTGAAACACACAGATCGCAGGCGCGATCTACGAATCAACACCCCCACAAATAAGGGACCACACATGTTCAACACACCATTCGCATTCAACGGCTTCAACGCATTCCCAGGTTTCCAGAACTTCCAAGGATTCCAAGGCAATCCATCATGGAACCAAGGCTTCAACACCCCATTCTCAGGATTCACCGGCTTCAACAACTGGTCGAACGCAGCATGGAACTCAACCCCATGGTCATCGCAAAGCCAGTGGTCAAACACACCTTGGAACTGGAACACCCCTTCATTCAGCAACTTCAACGGCTTCCAAGGTTTCTCACCTTGGAACCAGTCATTCAACCAGTGGGCACCAACCAACGCATGGAACGGTTTCAACACCCCATTCGCAGGTCAGTTCCCATCACCATTCGGTTTCAACTGGTGGAACGCTGAAGGCAACCAGTCAGAATCAAACACCCCAAGCTTCAACGGTACCCCGTTCGGTTTCAGCCCATTCACCGGCTTCAACCCAGCAGCAGGTCAAACCAACCAAGCCGCATAATCAAATTCCAGCACAACGCTGAACACAAAGAGCCCCGCAATCTCGCGGGGCTCTTTCATGCGCTGATCAAAAATCCTGCTCACCGTTCAGACCCAACCATCTCCACCCGGAAGTGATCCCCCTCGCGATACCACTTCCCAAACGCATCCCCGATCTTCTCTGCTTCCAGCGAGCGATACGACTCCGCGATCGACCAGACCGCGTCTACATTGCCATCCAACATACCAAGCCGAGCCAATCGTGCAGACCAGAAAACCGTGCGATCAATCCCCTTGCTCAGCATCCCATCAATTGCTTTGCGAGGACCTGCAATCTCGCTCTCAAGCACACCCTCCATCGCCATCAGTTCAATCTCGGACTCAAGCACTTCCGTCCAGTGCTCAATCTCACTCGGATCACACTCAACGCGAGCGAACATCACCACCCGTCCAGGCACAAGATCCACCGTCATTGCTCCGCTGAGCATCTTCCGATCATCACCCATTCCCGCAAACCGATCCTGCAAGCGATTATCAAGCACCAATCCCGCAACCGTCAGCGCTCTGAATCCCTCCAGATCTGCAACATCACACCCACCAAACCCCACCATCACCCCTTCCCAACCATCGCCGCTGCGCATCCGCACAACCCTCGGCCCAACCTCAACGGACTCCACACCCTCCCTGCGTGAGTCTGAATCAAGTGCAGACCGATCCCCAGACTCACGAACAGTCTCGATCGAACCAAACTGCTCAGCGCAAACCTCGATCGCAGTTTCCCCATCAATCTCTCCCGCGATACCGACTTCCAGTTGCCCGTGACTGAGTTGCTGACCGATCCACCCACGCGCGGAGCGTGCATCAATCCCTTCACCAAACGCACGCGGATCGCGAAGCTCAAATCCAACCCCAAAGACCCTTCCGATCCCCGCCTCCATCGAATCCACTGGAACACCAATCCAACGCGCCCCGCTCTCCGCCTCTTTCGAAACCTCCACAATCAGATCCCCCTCGATGCGAAGATCGGTCAACACCGCACGAACAAACTCCGCGCCAAGCCCGAAAGATTCCTCAGGCGCGGATACCTGAATCTCGATGCCCCAGACCCCCCTGCTCACCCCGACCTCAATGCCGTGCTCCACCAGAATCCCACGGAGTTCCCGCTCCGTCTTCGAACGGATCGCGCCGCGCTCGATCGCTGCTGCAAAAATATCTCCAGCGCCGTGCATGGACACATCCTCGATCGAATCAAATCCGATCCGAACCACCATCGACACATGCCCCGGATTTTCCATATCCGACATCTCGCGATGACGCACCACCACCCCATTACTGAGCGTCGCAGAAATCGTTCCCGATGGTTGATGAACCGAGATCTCAGCAACCTCGCCGCCGCTGTCTGAACGATTCAGGATGGGACCACGCAGATCATCAATCCAATCCGCCGCGAGCACCTCTGGATCAATCCCACGAGCTTTCTCGATAACACCCTTCACCACTGATTCATCCACGCCCTTTTCTGAATCAAGCAGCACCAACACCGCAGGATCACGCTCACCAAAGTTCTCTCGAACAATCTCGTTGACGCGTGCAACATCGATCGCGTCGAGCCACTCCTCCGCATGATGCTCCCACTTGAGCAAATCTTTCAAAGGCCTCCCCATCGACATCATCCAACTCAACATCCGCGCCCGCTCGCGTGTTGTCGCGTTCCTCCACTGGTCAGTCTCATACTCCCACTGCTGCAAGACCCACTCACGCGCACGCTCGACTTCATACGCACTGAACCCGTCGCGGATCATTCGTTGCCGTTCCACTTCCAAACTCGTCAGCGCCTTCTCCCAATCACCGCTCTCTTGATCGTCATCTTTATTCTCCGCCAGTTCTGCGATCATCTGCCCGAACCGGTATCGCCCCATCAAATCCCCCGCTTCCCCGCGAGCGATCTCGATGCCCTCGCACTCGCGGCGCATCAATCTATTCAAGCGATACCGCATCACTTCGCCGGACAGCCCGAGCTCGAGCATGTCACGATAATCCCGTTCATCCCACGCGCGATCCTGCTCGTCTCCCAACCACACCAACCCCACCAGCGAGCCTTCCATCCGAGGCTCATTCATCACCACCACGCGACCACCAAGGTTTGGCTTCAGCACCGGAACCACAAACCTGGTCGTAAGCTCTCCACGCTCGCAACCATCAAACACCATCCGCGCCTCAGCGATCACCGCAGCCGCATCCACATCACCGATGACCATCACGCTCGCTTGCGTCGCGTTCCATGACCTTGCAATGTACTCGCGCACCGCATCGTTTGAAAGCCGCTCGCATTGCTCGCGCGTCGCGAATGGATCTCGGCTATACCCGCTCCCATCCATCAACTCTGGGAGCCATCGCCGACTCATCGACCGCTCAACCTGATCCGCATCGATCGAGTCAATCTCCGCGAGCATTCCCCCTCGCACCCGATCGATCACTTCATCACTCGGCTCAAACGCATCAACCAACTCACGCGCAAACATCAAACCATCAAGGATCAGTCCATCCTCATCATCTTCACCACCAAAGATGAACGCGACATGATCCCGCGTAACCATCGGCCCCAAACCTGCAGCTGCCCACGATTCAGATCCCATGCCCGACATGGATTCATCAATCCCCATCAACTCAAGCATCCGATCATGCGTAAACCCACCAACCCCATACATCGCCGCACGCGACGCCGCCATTGTCGCGCCGCGTTCATGATCAAGCTCACTCATCGATCCGCGATGCAAACGCACCACCACCTGAGTTCCACCCTTCATCCCCTGCTCAGCATACACCACAACTTCGAGCCCGCACTCAAGCGTCGCCCGCTGGACCTTTGCGTCGCTTTCTGCATCCAAACCCGCGAGCGCACCCAACACCAAGCCGCACACGCAAGCAGTTACTACACAAAGCTGAACTCGATTCCATTGCACGAATGTGCCACTCCATATCTCAGCATACAAAGACCCGCCGAGTACATGAATATACCGCTTCTGAGCACTGATGATGCACCCCAATCGCGATCAGCCACACATCTCACCCACCGCAGCCCAACCTCATCCCAGATTCTTATTCAGCATCAGGTTTCCGCATATAGAGGTGAATCGCCGTTGATCCATACACATGCGTCTCAGGACCGTACGCGCCTTCCATCTCAAGCGAGATGTCCCATGTCCGATAGTTCGGGGTCCCACCATCCTTCTTGTCATCCGCTTCCCGCGCCCACTCCGCTTCCCAATCGGCATCCATGTCGATCTCGACCATCTCCTCCCCGTCGATCAGCTCTTTGCGCTCAAGCGGAGGACGCCCCTTGTACTTCTTGTCTTCTTTCCCGCTTTCCTCAACAATCGCTTCCCCTTCATCATCAATCAGCTCACGATGATAAAAAGGCCAAGGCGTGCGGATGATCGCGTACCCCGTCTCGTCAAGCATCCCGATCAATCGCTCGAACTGCTTCTTCACGCGAGGCCAATCGTCATGATCCCGCACCATGGGATACGGCGGATCCATAAACACAATGTGCGCCGGCTTGGGACATCGCGACAGCGTCGCAGGTCCAAGCGCATCGCAACACGCGACCTCAACACGATCCCCACAACCAAGCATCTCGATGTTGTCCTCAAGCGTCTTGACCATCCGACGATCACGCTCAACACACACCACCCTGCTCGCGCCCTGGCTCGCCATCTCGAGCCCAACCGAACCCGATCCAGCAAACACATCAATCACCCCGACATCCTCGAAGTGACCACGAAGGAGATTGAACATCGCCTCTTTGACCATATCCGGGATCGGACGCGTCTCCACCCCTTTGGGAAGCGGGTGCAATCGACGACGACGGTATTCTCCACTGATGATTCGCATACCCCAATCAAGCCCCCCTCAACACCCAAAGTAAACCCTGTCACCCGCGAACAGCGCATAAAAAAAGCTCATCGAGCCGTATTCCAATCTTCAGATCCAATTTTGCTCAACACCCGGAATCAGCGAGCAGTCGTTCAATCGAACACAGGGTCGTCCGAGGCGTCGCTTGCCCGCTCACCAGTTCCCAGAACGGGATCTCGCCGGAGACTGAGCCCCCCCAAGAGTTGAGTCTTGAATCGACGCGTCGTGCTTCGCGTTCAATCGCAGGTGATCCCACATACACACATCGCTGCACAAGCACCGCACCGTCGTCGGCATACTCCATCTCAGCACTGACGCCTGCCATCACTTCCGCGATGACTTGGAACAATGCTCGATTGCGTCGGACCAGCAGGTCCGCATCGTGCCAAACAAACACACGCATCCGCTCGCTCCGACGACCAGGAACAGTCGATCGTTGACGCAGAAGCGAAGAAATACCCCAAGGACCATCCACCGATCGACTGAGTTTATCAACAGGAATCAAACGCTCAAGCTGATCACACAGATCGTCCAAAGTCTGGATCGCACGCCCGTGAATCACACACACCTGCGTGTCAGGCATACTCGAGAGGTACTGCTGGAAACTCGCGGCAAAGCGGGAGCGGACCGAGATATCGTCGCCCCACGCGACAAGATGACGATCGTTGAGCCGAGCCAATACCTCGGGCTGCCAAGTAATCGGCTCAAACACAAACCCTTGATGTCCCGGAACTGCGGACATGAATACCTCTGAATCGCCGTTGTTGCGTCAAAAACAGGGGTTGCCCTGCTTTCACCGCCGCCATATCGGGCGATGACACCTCGAATATGCGCTATTTTCCGCTCTAAACCAGCAATCTCAGCAAAATTAGTCCACCAGAATCCCTGTCCGAACCAAGCAATTTCCCCCCCAACGGCGAAATCTTCAGGCCACAATCGACCTGGTATCAGGTGACGCTCATGCACCAGTATCTCACAACCAACTTATTGACCAGCAATCGTGCTGAGCCGCTGATCGATCCGCTCTCCAATACGCTGAGCGAGTTGACCATCAATCCCAATCGGCGTCACCTGTCTCGCAGGCTCGCGATTCCCATCCGTACCGATGATCGTTGCTCGCGATGAACGCGAGATTGCTTCGGTCTCGATCCGTCTGCCAAGCTGATGGATCCGCTGGACCACCACCATCACGATGACCTCACCCGCATCATCGATCTCCACCCGAACCGAGCGCTCGTGCTGATTCACAAAGTCCGCCGTCTCCTCGCGGAGCGACCCCTGCTCCCCATCCCAAGGCGAGACAATCCCTTGCGTCGACTTGAACTCCGTAGTCACAACCCCACGACGAGCATCCACACGATCGATCACGAACCGATACTCAGAGAGGACATCCCGGACCACCTCGATCACACGCTCACGATCTGTTTGCGATGCATCGAAGCTGTACGCAGCGCCGTTGTAAACCGCTGAGTTTGAGCACCCAACGACGGCAACCATCCCGAATGCGAGCACGCACGAAACACACACACGCCGGACTTTGAGTGGCAGTTCAATCATGACCGAGTTTATCGTGTGCCGACCTCTCGATCCAACCAGCCCTTGATCTCAGTACACAACACCTCAATATCACCCTTTCCGACACCGGGAGATCCCACGCTGACGCGAGCTATTGAACACATCTGCCGTCCTCCAGCCCCATCATCTGCGATCGGTACCATCGAATGCGTAATCATCACACGCCCACGAGCATTGACATCATCCACCAAACGCTTTGTCAAATCAGCGTCCCCCAGCACCTTGAAACAAACCAATCCCAGCATTCGATCACACGCAAGCTCAACGCGCGGATCATCAACCACCCAACGCTCCACGATCTCCGCAAGCTCGACATGACCTCGGATATGCGAACGCAACCCCTCTGCACCAAAGCAGCGGATCACCATCCAAAGCTTGAGCGCCCGCATCTTCCGTCCCAGCGGCACATGCCAATCCCGGTAATCCACAACCTCCGAAGTCTCGCTCGCTCTGTTTTTCAGATACGCCGGCTGAATACTCATCGAATCGGTCAGCACACGATGATCCCGGACCCAAAACAGATCACAATCGAAGTTCGTCAGCAGCCACTTGTGCGGATTGATGCAGATTGAATCCGCACGCTCATGCCCATCCATCATCCCGCGGAACTCCGGACACACACTCGCCGCTCCCGCCCACGCCGCATCCAGATGCAACCAGCACCGATGCCCGTCCATCTTCACCCGATCCAACACATCCGCGATCGCGCTAACCGGATCCACGGCCCCTGTCGAGGTCGAACCGATCGTTGCGACCACCATCGCGGGAACCAATCCCGCGTCGATGTCCTCAAGCATCACACGCTCAAGCACCGCTGGATCAATCCGCAAATCCGCATCCGTCTCCAGTACACGCACACGGCTCCGATCGTCCGCATCATCCGCAAGACCCGCGACCATCGCCGCCTTGACCACAGATGAATGCGCTTGATCGCTCGTATACACCGTCACCTTCGAACGATCAATCCCGCGCTTTGTACACTGTCGCCGAGCCGCGACGAGTGCTGCGAGCACCGCTTCGGACGCGGTCCCCTGGATGCACCCACCCCCTGTCGTGGATCGGCTAAACGCAAACGCATCGTCAAGACCAAACAACTCGGCGCACCAATCCATCACACGCACCTCAAGCTCGGTACACGCCGGAGATGTCGACCACAACATCCCGTTCACATTGAGCACCGCGCTCATCAGATCTCCCAAGATTGCAGGCACCGAGTTCGAGCATGGAAAGAACGCAAAGAACCTCGGCGAGTTCCAATGCACCAACCGATCCACAAACTCGTTGTCCGCTTGTTGGATCAACCCCCCGATCTCATCCGCGGCTAACCCCTGTTCCGGCGGATTGAGTTCGAGTCCCGCAAGCACCTCACCCCATTCAACCGCAGGCGAGACATCGCGTGTTTCCAGCGATTGGAGATACGACTGTGCCCAGTCCACAACGCCCTCGATCCCCTTTCCGAGCGAATCTTGCCCCATCGGCGTTTGCGCAATCCAGTGCTTGTAATCCATGTTGGACCTCGATCGGTTGAAAATCAGAAAGAATAGTCTTGCAAACCAGAGGGTATTCGGTTAGATTCGACAAGTTCACTCGGACGCCGTGGGGGTGTTTGAAGTGCCAATTTGTTCTGGGTAGTGAATGCATAGGTCTCGCATTCACAGATTCAAAAGCCCCACCGCGTTGTCTCTGACCGCTTGGCTTCTCAATTCCAAGCGTGCAGAACCGGATTGGTGTCGTGTGCCAAACCGCGATCGTATTTTTCCGCACACTCTCGTATGTGCGGAAGTTTGTGTGTGTCCCTCTGTAACAAGTTGGGTTCTGCATACAAACTCGCTGGGGTCTCAAAATGCGTATTTCTTCGCGCCTCGTTTGTACGCTTTCTGCATCGTCTGTTTTGCTTTCTACGGCTGCATCCGCAGGTAGTCCGCCATTTCAGTTCAGCAACCAGACAACCCAAGCAGGACTCGAGTCAATCAACGCGTTTGCTTCGAGCCAGCTCTACACCCCGATGAGCGGTGCAGGTGTTGCCGCCGATTTCAACAACGATGGATACGACGACATCTTCCATCTCGGATCACTCAATCCGAACAGTCTCTTTATCAACAACCAGGATGGGACTTTCACGAACCAAGCAACGGATTGGGGGATCGCTGGTCCATTCCACTCCTTTGCCGCATCCGCTGCCGACTTCAACAACGACGGCTACATGGACATCTTCATCTCAGCGTTTGGCACAGCTGAATCCGCACCACAAGCGGGCAAACTCATGCTCATGCGTAACAACGGCCCGGATTCCAATGGCCAATGGTCATTCACCGATGTCGCGCTCTCCGCAGGTGTGAATCACCTCGATCCAGGCACCAACCGCAAAGAAGGAACCGGATCAGGATGGGGCGACTACGACCTTGATGGCGATCTCGATCTCTTCGTCTGCTCCTACAACCCACTCGTTTCAAACAACAGACTCTTCAGAAACGACGGCGAAGACCACACAGGCACATGGCGCTTCACCGATGTCACCGCAGAAGCAGGTCTCGAAATCACAGGACTCTCAGGATTCCTTCCCTCATTCGTGGATATGAATCGCGACCGTCACCCCGACCTCATCATTGTCGGTGACACAGGCACCTCAAAGTACTTTGTCAACAACCACGACGGCACCTTCACTGACATGACCGCGAATGTCGCTGATGTCTCCATCGCAAACGCGATGGGGATCGATGTCGCAGACATCAACGAGGACGGGCTTCTCGATTTCTTCATGTCCAACATCACCTTCGACACCACCAATGGACCAGGGAATGTGCTCTACATCCAGAATCCAGACAACACCTTCAACAACACCGCACGATTGAGCGGGTGCTACGACGGACACTGGGGCTGGGGATCGCTCATCAACGACTTCGATCACGATGGAGACAAAGACATCCTCGAAACCAACGGCTACCTCTTCGGCTTTGGTGGTGATCCCATGACACTCTTCCTCAACAACGGAGACGCAACGCAGTTCACCGAGTCCGCAGCAGACTGCGGCATTGATCTGGTTTCCCAAGGACGAGGACTCGTCCGACTTGACGCCGACAACGACGGCGACATCGACACCATGATCTTCAACTGGACACAGCAAAACGCATACTACCGCAACGACCTGATCACACCAAAGACTTCGCAAACCAACACCCACTGGGCTCGCATCAAGCTCGACACCTACAGCCGAGACTCACTCGCTCCACAAGGCATCGGCGCGATGGTGACCCTCTCCACACCAACCAAAGACTACATCCTCCCAATCCACAACAACAACACCTACTGCGGTACATCCCCGGTCGAAGCGCACATCGGTCTTGCGAGCGAATCCGAAATCACCTCCATCCAAGTCGCTTGGCCCGACGGGAGTTTCAATACCTACACAAATCTGCAAGCAGATCAGATCTTCACCTTCCGCGCCCCAGCATTCGCCGCGGACTACAACAACAACGACCTGGTTGAGTTTGAGGATGTACTCGCATTCGCCCAGTTGCTTTCAAAGCGTGATCTTGCTGCAGACCACAACGGCGATTCCCGTTTGAACTACTTCGACATCGTTGCCTTCTTGAATGATTACCGAAGCGCAACCAATCCCTGAGTGACGTGAACCCCAGAGCCACACGAGCCATGGGCACTGATCCGTTCAACGGTTTCAGTGCCCATTGGTTTTCATTTCATATGTCAATCGGTACCATCGGATTCTGGACATCCTTGACCGTACAACTCAAGGAACTTGCTCACATCAAAGAAGTTGAACGAACCATCGTAAGCCAGATCCGCATCACCAATCCCGTTCGCGTACCGCTCTAAGAACGCCGAGACATCAAGAAAGTTCAATGAACCGTACGGCTCAGCGTAATCCACCGCATTACAAGGACTGTTCGGACCCCGCGCTAGACCAGCGACGACCGTGATCTGAAAGTCTGCGTTATCAATCGCGCCCGCCTCATACACCAACGGCCCGAACAACCCATCTTCGGAAACCGGAGGCTCGATCGGGAGCGATTCGACCACCATCTCTCCATCCGCATTGACCGGCGCTGACCCTCCCTGATCCGCGATATGCTGAGACAACGAGAGCAGTGCTGACAAACCATCCTGACCCGCAGCGACAGGCACCATGAATGATGCGTCAATCCCGCCAGGCCCAACGGTATCCGTAGCACTGATGCGCAAGAGCGTATCACTGTCCGCAACACCATCAACCATCAGCGACATGCGACGCTTCGCATCCGGGAACCACCCCTTCACGGGCTTGACAATGATGTTCGCCGTCCAGTTCGAGAACGAGAAGCAGATTCGATCGACATTCCAACCGCAATCAATCACATCCTGATTCACGAACATACACACTTCTCCTGAGATCCCAGGCCTAGGAACATTGATCGGAGGAACGAACTTCGCGAATCCTTTGAAAACCGGAATCACCGGAGGCATCTGCCCCGGCTTATCAAGCATCACGCTCTCGAACGCATCCTTGATCATCTGCGCTTTCACATGCGGATCAGTGCTCGCTGCTCCTTTGACACGCCCCTGCTTGATCACACTCATCGTGTTCCCATTCCCGTCGCACATCTTGATCTCAATCTGCCAGTTCACAATGCTCGGCACACTCGCATCGCACACCTCTACCCACACAGTCCCTATCGGGACACCACCGCCCCGATATGGTGGGCAACTGGCTGGTTTTTCAGGTTCGTCACTCGGATCTGGAAACCCCGGTCCGTACATAGGGAACGGATCGAGCGGATCAGTCGACCCCAACTTCAGCGCATCGAGAATGTCCCCTGCACCCAAACCCAATCGACGATCTGCTTCGTGGAGCAATGTGTGACCGCCTGAGACGCCGCTCAGATAGATATCACCTCCGTGATGGAGCGATGTCAGCGAACGCTGCCGCACATCAGTCCCGATCTCGCCCACACTGGTTTGGTCAACAGAAAAATACACCAACGCACCTTCGTTTGCTGCGGGATCGACAACACCATCGCCGCCGTCTTCCATCGCAAAGATTGCCAACCCATCGAGTTCATCCGCAGGGATGAGTCCGATGTCGCTCGCACGGAATGCTCGACGGAGTGACCCCGGCGCACCGATGACAACACTCAATACATCCGCACCAGACCAAGCATTCGCAAGCAGGGTCGGGGATCCCTGCTGCAACGAAAAATACACACGCTGTCCAGCACCCACCATCGAGTCCGTCATCCCATCTAACGACTCTGTTGGATTTGTCAACAGCCCAAGTCCAGGCTCGTTGTATGCGAGCACATGACCGAAACTCCCAGACTGCATCGCATAGACATCCGCTCCATTGAACGGAACCTGCGCCCACACCGGATAAGGTGGTTGCCCCACCGCACCAGCTTCAACCGAAAACAAAAACGGGAACAACGACACTCCAGATGACATCGAGAAAACATCTCCACGATCGAACGCATCAATGTTGTCACCAAAGACAAGACCCATCGAAGGGAGATTTGCTGCCAAACTGTTACTTCCACCCCCCGCGCTAAACACCTCACCAAGATTCGGCGAAGCATTCACCGCAGACCCAGGCGCGCCCACCGTACCAATATCGTGCGAGAAGTCAACTTGTGCAACAGCGCTTGTAGACAAGCACACCAGAAGCGATGCCGCGGCGTGGATCAAAACCCGTTTCATAGTGATTCCCTCCAGACTTGAGTGCCCGGATCGGGATTGATCCGAGAACAACTCGGTCTAGACACAGAGTATCAAGACAACCAACACCCTTGCAAGCAATTTCAATCAAAACACGGAAGACACACGAACGGACTATAAACAAAGGGTCATTCGTCGTCTTGAAGTGGTCGAATCCGCTCTGTCACATCCTTCGGCTTTCCACCAGTCCGAAGCTCCTCAAGAAGTCTCAAGTATGTTTCGTACCGAACCGCTGAAACCTTCCCCGCTTCGACCGCCGCCTCCACCGCGCATCCCGGCTCATGATCGTGCGAGCAGTCATTGAACTTGCAATCGTGTGTGTACTCGACAAACTCCGGGAACATCCAACGCAGCTCCTCCGGAGTCACATCCGCAAGACCAAAGAACCGAACCCCAGGCGTATCGATCACGCGAATGTTTGGTTCAATAAAGTGCATCGCGCTTGCCGTCGTCGTGTGCCGACCGCGTTGGTCGTGCTCGCGAACGCGCCCAGTCTCGATCATCAAACCCGGATGCAGCGCATTGGCAAGCGAGCTCTTCCCCACACCAGAGTGCCCCACAAACGCGCAGGTCTTCCCCGCAAGCAGCGACCGAAGTTCATCAACACGCGATGAAGAGTCATCTCCAGGAACCGCAGCACACACCGCGATCGGGATCCCCGCTTCGCGGTACGGATCAAGCTTGCTCAGTTCCGATTCGCGATTCGAATCATCAAGCAGGTCCACCTTATTGACCGCGATGATCGCTTCGCACCCACCCGATTCGATCGCAACCAGATACCGATCAATCAGTCTCGGATGCAGCGGAGGCGAAACCACCGACACCACCACGACCACCACATCAACATTCGCCGCGACCACCCGTTCCTGCCTCGGATCATGCGCATCAGGACGCGCGAGCTTCGACCGACGCTCCATCACGCTCACGATCTCAAACAGATCCTCGTCATCGTCCTTCGCGTCGAGCTTGGTATACACCACTTGGTCCCCCACCGCGATGCCGGACTGTTGCCTCGCCGCGAGTTCCGCGCTGAGTCGGCAGTGCATCGCGCTGCTGACATCGGTCTCCCCGCTCGGAAGCACCGTCGCTCGTCGGCGCGTGAGCTCGATCACCAATCCCTCCCCAAGATCATCCTCAGCATGGGATCGTTCGCGAACCTTCTGCGCGTGCCCATATTCCTTCTCGACGATCCGCAACACCCAGTCGATCAACGGATCTGCACGGCGCTTACCCCCGATGCGCTCGCCGTCTTCCGTCTCGCGTGCTTTGGACCTACGGCGTTTCTGCGCTGCGGATCGCTGCTCACGAGCGAGGTCATACACACGATCCCGATCCGCTTTGGAGAGCGATTCCAGAATCCCTTCGAGTTTGGTTCTTTGATGCTTATTCAACACCCAATCCTACCCGCTCAATCTCCCTACAATCCGCAGAACCCGTTCATTTCAAGGAAACAACGATCATGCCAACCGCCACCGATACCCCGTTCGCCGTCCGCACCAAGGAAACTCTCGACATGCTCGCTTCGAGCGGTCAGACCAAGGTCCTCCAGACCCTCGACTCCCCGATGGACGCGGTCGTCACCATGATCGACGACGATGGTTCAAAGCACGATCGCATCTGCATGTGCTCCAACAACTACCTCGGACTCGCCAACCACCCCAATGTCATCGACGCGGGGATCGAAGCCCTCAAGCAATACGGCGCCGGAACCGCATCCGTCCGCTTCATCTGCGGCACCTTCACCCCCCATCATGCTCTTGAGAAAACGATTGCAGAGTTCATGGGAACAGAATCCGCCTACACCTTCGTCTCCTGCTGGAACGCGACCGAAGCGCTCTTCCCAACCGTGTGCGAGCCGGGAGACATCATCATCTCCGACTCCCTCAACCATGCTTGCATCGTGGACTCCATGCGCCTCACCCCGGTCATCAAGAAAGGCGTCAAGAAAGCGATCTACGCCCACTCGGACATGGACGCGTGCAAAGCCGCACTCGAAAAAGCGAAGAACGACCCCGAAGTCACCGGACAAATCTGGCTCATCACCGATGGCGTCTTCTCCATGGAAGGCGACATCGCTCACCTCCCAGAACTGCGAAAGCTCTGCGATGAATACGGCGCATACCTCTGCGTCGACGACTCCCACGGCCACGGCGTCATGGGCAAAACCGGACGCGGCACACACGAACACTTTGGAATGATCGACGAGAACGGCAAGTCCCAAATCGATGTCTTCACCGGCACCCTCGGCAAAGGACTCGGAGGCGGCGCAGGCGGATTCATCGCCGCATCCCAAGACCTCATCGACCTCATCATCCAGCGCGGCCGACCAACCCTCTTCAGTAACGCCCTCCCAGTCACCGTCGCCGCCAGCGCCAACGCCGCGATCCGCACGCTGATGAACGAGCCCCAACGCGTCCAGAAACTCCGCGACATCACGAAGTACTGCCGCGAGCAGATCAAGAGCAAAACCAACTTCGATGTCCTCGAATCCCCCACCGCGATCTGCCCCATCATCGTGGGAGAAACCGCAACCGCGATCGCAATGTCCAAGAAACTCCTCGACCACGGCATCTTCGTCATCGGCTTCGGCTACCCCGTCGTCCCCGAAGGCGAAGCAAGACTCCGAATCCAAATGTCCGCGGCTCATACTAAAGCGCATGTGGACCAACTTGCTGAGGCGTTGAATCAGCTTTGAGTGCACGGAAATCAGTAAAATTGCTTGCAGTGGTATGTATCACAGCGAACGCGCTTGTGTTGCTGCCCGGTACCTATTTATCATTCCTAGCTTGGTTCACCAAGTTCAGCGGCAACTCACCAGTTGAAACAACCATTGCACGCATGTCTGGTATCTCACCAATACTCGGATTGATTCTGTCCATTGCCGTGCTTGTATCTGCAAGATATGCAAAAGAAAACTCAAAGTTGATAGATCTGAAACTCCAACTTCTCTTGAGCGCAGCATGCACCACTCCATTGTTGGTATACACCGCTCTTAAACTGGTTTAGTTGAATAGCCGGGTGGCGTGGAGGTGTCGTCTTCGACTCCTCCACGATCTTCAACATACACTGCCACAATGAGCTACTGCGGCAACTGCCATTACGATCTCAAAGGACTCATTGAAAATATCCCGTGCCCCGAATGCGGCGCACACTCCCGCATAGACAAACTCCCCCCTGAAAGACACTGCTATTACTCTTCTGTAGCAGTGTGCTGTTACATCTTCATCACAACCGCACCGATCTGCATATACGGAGCGGGTCCAGTCAACATCGCAGGCACCGGCAATCTCTACAGACTTCCTGATCCGATCGTCAACACTTCGTTTGTTCTATCAATTGCAGCATTGGCCTATGTGCTCGCTAGGACAGTCTTCGCGTTCGATCTCAGAAAGATGCCAAATTGGAACCTGTTCATCATGTACCCGCTAATCGCGGCACTTTCAATCTGGGTTGCCGCGATGGTGTTAATGCTACTATGGGTAGCGGTGGCTACCGTAATCTTTTTCTTGAGCTGAATCAGTGATGTCAGGGTGCCCTGCTTCACTCACCCAAGCTCATCATCCGCCACCGAGTAATGCGGATCCTCAAGCACATTGACCTCCACCATATCCCCCGCCTTATGCAGCAAGAGTCGGCAGTCCTCGCTCAGATGCCGCAGGTGCAGCGTCTTCCCCGCCTTGCGATACTTCTCCGCGAGCGCATCAATCGCTTCAATCGCAGAGTGATCCACCACGCGCGAGTTGCGGAATTCGATCACGACATCATCGGGATCGTTCGCGGGATCAAAGAACTCGCGGAACTCGCGGATACACCCAAAGAACAAAGGCCCATTGAGTTCATACACACGCGATCCATCCTCGTCATCGCGCATCACCACATGCAGGTGCTTCGCGTGCTCCCACGCGAAGATCAACACGGACACGATCACACCGACGATCACCGCGAGCGCCAGATCCGTTGCGACGGTCACCGCTGAAACCAAGATCAGCACGAACGCGTCCTTGAGCGGGATCTTCTTCATGATCCGGAAGCTCGACCATTCAAAGGTCGCGATCACCACCATGAACATCACGCCGACGAGCGCCGCCATCGGGATCATCTCGATCTGGTTCGATGCAAACAGGATGAACATCAACAAGAAGATCGCCGCGCTGATCCCCGACAAGCGACCGCGCCCACCAGAGTTGATGTTGATCATGCTCTGACCGATCATCGCGCAGCCGCCCATCCCACCGAACAAGCCGCAGACTGAGTTCGCAATCCCCTGACCCACGCACTCGCGGTTCCCGCGCCCGCGTGTATCGGTCATCTCGTCGATCAGCGTCAGTGTCAGCAGCGATTCGATCAGACCAACCGCGGCAAGAATAAACGCATACGGAAGAATAATCCGCAGTGTCTCGATATTGAAAGGCACCGCGATCGGATGGAAGCTCGGGAACCCGCCTTTGATCGACGCGATATCCCCGACCGTTTTCGTGTCGATGTTGAACCCAATCACGATCACCGACACCAGCAGAATCCCCGCAAGCGCGGAGGGGAACGCTTTGGTGATTTTGGGGAGCAGGTACATCACCGCCATCGTCAGCACGACAAAGCCACAGAACACCAGCATCGGTGTGCCGCTCATCCACTGCATCTCGCCGTCTTCACCCATCACTTTAAACTGGGACAACTGTGCCAGAAAAATCACAATCGCAAGACCGTTCACAAACCCAAGCATCACCGGATGAGGGACAATGCGGATGAACTTCCCAAGATGCAAAACCCCAACAGAGATCTGGATCAATCCCGTCAGCACCACCGCCGCGAACAGATACTCAACCCCATGCTCCGCGACCAGGTGAACCATCACGACCGCCATCGCGCCCGTCGCGCCAGAGATCATCCCGGGACGACCACCAAAGATCGACGCGAGCAATCCAACCATAAACGCGGCGTACAACCCAACCAGCGGATTCACATTCGCGATGATCGCAAACGCGACCGCCTCGGGAACAAGCGCCAGCGCGACCGTCAATCCCGACAACACCTCGGTCTTGATCCCCGCGCCGAGGAATCCTTTGGAAGAAAAGCGTCCCAACCCCGCAGGGGTGGCGATCTTTGAGTCTGTTGTCGTCATTGAATTGATCCTGCAAAGTCAGAAGCCGCAGCGGATCAGCGATGTTCACCAGCATCCACGCGACGAAGAAGACGAATCGTAGACCACCGAGAACAACCACCCACCAAACGGAGCGGGTCTTTATCCCCCTGTTTCTATCTCTGAATACACCGGAACCGCGAATCGGTGCACAAAGTCCACGCCTTTCGCCTCGCCGCGTACCTCAAGATCCCAGAACCTCGCCGGACGATCCGACGCCTTCGTGTCCTCCGCATCTTCCGGAATCAGAAACGCGATCGGGATTCGCCCCTCCGTCCCAACACCACCCAACTGAGCGGGCACATCCTCGATCACCCACGAGTCGTACACCTTCCCTCGGCAAGAAACCCTGCTCTTCTCTTTCTGACCAGACGACGGAGAATCCTGATACGACTCCACCACATATCGAAGTGTGATCGAAACCCGATCAAGCAACCGGAACCCACGCGGACACATTACCGTCCCTGTCACCATCCCACCGGGACGCACCGGCACCGACTCATACACCATCCGAGGCGATCCGTAGCGGATCGTGCGCAAAACCATCTTCACTATCCAGATCACCACCACCAACTGAACCAGATACATTACCCCAGTCATAGACCACAGAAAATAATGTACCCCGGTTCTCGGGACAGTCATCGAAACCCAGGTCGAGATCGCGGTAAAGCACCCCACCATAAGTAACCCCATCACATGCACACTCCAGCCGCCCGAGTCCCGACTCTTCATCCCAGGCAACGAATCCACATCCGACCACAAATAATCCGCGCGCCAAACCGCATCGGGATGCAGCAATGCATCACGCCGACTGCGCCTTTGTTGAATCAGGTCCGTAACCCCAAATACGCACATCATGATCCCGCCAGCGAGGAACACTGCAGATGCAGCCCACAGCACCCAATCAGGCGCGTTCTTGGTTCCAGGGGCAATCCCAAGTGCCGCTGTTGCGACCCATGAACCCGCGGCAACAAAGACCGATCCAAATAGAATCGAAGCCATTCCAGGCATCGTGGATTTACTGATCGGCGTGTAGTTGGGGAGCGACCCCTCGCTGCCAACAACATCCGAAGCACGACTCATTCCAACACGGATTCTCATGCAATGAGTTTACCGTCTCGGATTCCTCGGCGTGCCCTTCGAGTTCGGACCACCAACTACGCGAGGTCCCTTGATCTCCGCTGGTTTGACATCACGCTGAGCTTCAGCGTGATACTCTTCGCGAGATTCAGAGCTGCTTTCCGCGTCATGGGGTTGCTTCCCATGCCCATACCCTTGATCGCCAGGCAGTTCGCCTTCATAAGTAGGATCCGCCATATCGACGCGAGCAAAGAGCAGTCGACCCGCAGCGGTCTGCATCGAACTGGTAATCACCAGATCGCGCGTCTCGCCAACATAATCAAACCCATCCTCGGCTACAACCATCGTGCCGTCATCGAGATATCCAACCGCTTGCCCCGCTTGCTCACCCGGCTTGATCAGATCCACACGGATCAGCTTCCCTGGGATCACCGTCGGCTTGAGCGCATTGCTCAGCGTGTTGATATCAAGAACCGGAATACGCTGGATCGAAGCGATCTTTGCCAACCCTGTATCCAGCGTCACCAGCAACGCTTTGATCGACTCAGCAAGCTCAACAAGCGCCAGATCAACCGCTTTCTTTTGAACCGTCGTCGAATCAATCACAAGCTCAACCGTCCCCATCCGCTGGAGTTTGCTGACCATATCGAGCCCGCGTCGCCCCTTGTTCCGTTTCATCCGATCGCGCGAGTCCGCCATAGTCTGCAACTCCGCGAGAACAAACTCAGGAATCACGATCGCTTGCTGGATCAAACCTGTCGCTGCGATATCCACAATCCGCGCATCGATGAGAACGGAGGTGTCCAGCAGCATCGGACGAGGACCCCTGATCTGCTTCGCGAACTCAACATATGGTATCACCAGCCGGAACTCGTCTTGCGTTTGGAGCACCGTCGTGATCCCAAGGAACGACAAGGAGACACCAAGCAAGACCTTGATCGCTGATACAATCGCACTCGATTGCAAGTCCCAAGACTGCATCACCAGATCGATCATCATCGACAGGACCCAGGTCGCCATCAGCCCTGCCATGAGTCCGAACATCACGCCTGTGATTGTCGCGATTTTCTTCCGAGGCGTGAGCATATCCACACCAAGGAAGACCCCAGCGAGAATCAAGGATGTCAGTACTGGAACCCACCATCGCTTTGCAAAGCCGACTTCAAGATCGCCGTCAGCCTGATTGATGCTCAGCACATACAGCATCATCACGACCATCATCAATCCGACAAAACCAATCCGCACGAAACGGATCAACATCTTTGAATCGCGTTCTTCTGTGGAAATCATCAAAATAATCCTTGCATTCGAAGAGGCGGAGAACACCACCAGCTCGGTAGATGGGTTGGGCTACCCGTGCCACGATCGGCACCGTCAATTAAGAACACCCCACTGTATCAACATTTCCACAAAAATGCACTCATTTTCCCAATGAATACTTCAATGCAAAATCAATCCTACGACCGAGAACGCCCCAGTCGCCGCGTATAGATACTATTCAAACATGAACCGATCTGTTGTCATCACAGGGCTAGGGCCGCTCTCTTCCATTTCTAACTCAGCGGTTGGATTTTGGGAATCGCTCCAAGCCGGGACCAAGTCAATTACCCCCATCGACACCTTCGACGCATCGGGATTCACTTGCCCGATCGCTGGACAAGTGACCGCGAGTGTCCGCGACTGGGTTCCCAAGTCGTATCGCAAAGCAACCAAAGTCATGGCACGCGATACCGAACTCGCGGTCATCGCCGCGAAGCTCGCCACAGACGATGCCGGACTCCTCACTTCAGGCTCTGAAGAAACAGACTCCGGATTTCAAATCAACCCCCAACGCACCGGCTGTCACATCGGCGCAGGACTCATCGCCGCTGACACAGCAGAGATGTCGCGCGCCGTCGTGACTGCAACCGATGACAGCGGAGCGTTCAACACCAAGAACTGGGGAACAGAAGAATCCGGCGATGCCGGAATGAACAACCTCCCTCCACTCTGGCTCCTCAAGTACCTCCCCAACATGCCCGCGTGTCATGTCACGATCATCCATGGACTGAAAGGTCCGTCCAATACCATCATGGGCGCCGAAGCCGGCGCGCTCCTCTCCATCATCGAGTCCACGCGCGTCATCCAACGCGATGCCGCGGACATGTGTGTCACAGGCGGCGCCGAATCCAGACTCAACCCACTCGGACTTCTGCGTTGGGATTATGCTGGTCGACTCGCGCATACCCAAGGCGAGCCCAACGCCGACGACATCATCAAACCGTTCAACCCCGATTCCGTCGGATCCATCATGGGTGAAGCAGGAGGCATGCTCGTTGTCGAAGAAGAACAACACGCAAAAAACCGCGGCGCGCGTGCTTACGCTCGGATTACAGGTTTCGCCAATACACAATCCATCGATCCCGTCCTCCCGATCTTCAACACGCCTGACCAAGAACCCTCGACGACCGATGTCGCACTGAGCAGGGCTATCAAAATCGCTTTAAAACAAGCGAATATTGACGCGAGTGATCTTGACGCCGTGCTCCCACTCGGGATTGGCCAGCCCGCTTTGGACACTCGCGAAGAGAATGCCCTGCGGGATTCCCTAGGGAAAAACGCGGGCAATGTGCCAATCGTGACGCTCGCTGATCGGATGGGGAACACCCTTTCCGCACACGCAGGCATGATGACCGCCGCCGGTGCGTTGATGCTCCACAATCAGAAACTCCCACAACAATGTAAGTCACTCGATTCTTCTGGGTTCTTTGCCCCAGACGGAACTGTTACCTTAAACCATATCTTAATCTGTACAAGTTCACTCGCCGGACAATGCGCCGCCCTTGTCCTGAGCAAGATATGATACAACAATAAAGCACTCAACTATTCGTGCCGACTGTGTGGTACGAATCCGGCGTGCTGTTTCTAAGCCGCTACAAATTTCTGTTCGTAGGACATATTTTACATTATGACACACAACACCCAAGAACGCCGTCGCGGTCGCTCAACGCCTTTGTCAGATCTTGATCCTGCACTGACCGAATCAAGCCGTCGCTTGATCGGTTGCGCAATCGAAGTTCACAAAGAACTCGGTCCAGGCTACCCAGTTGAAATCTACAAGAAAGCATTGATCAAAGAACTCGAGATCGAAGAAGTCGCGCACACCACCGATCACAAGGTTGATGTCGAGTTCGATGAAGAAGTCATCGGAACCGTCCACGCCGACTTCTTCATCGAAGAACGATTCCTCCTCAACATCATCGCAGAGTACAACGATGTCTCAGGCGGAGATCGCAACGCGCTGCGTGCAACCCTCCGTGCAGCAGACCTCGAACTGGGACTCATCATCAACTTCGGTCAACGCCGACTCAAAGACGGCCTCGTACGCGTCCTGAACCCAGATGCACTCCGCAAGGATGACGAAGGCGATGACGACGACTACGAAGACGACAACGACGACTAAATCTGACGCACAACCCCAAACCACACCTCCTCGCACTACAAACACGAAAAGCAAAGCCAATGGGCAACCACACCTCCAAGCTCCCTGACGACCAACGCGTCGTCGTCACAGGTGCCGGCTGGGTCACCCCACTCGGCAACGACATCGACTCAGTCTGGGACAGACTCCTCAAAGGGGAAAGCGCGGTCGCACCCATCACACATTTCGACGCTTCCACATTCGCGACCAACTTCGCCGCGGAAGTGACCGACTTCAACCTCAGCGATTTCTTCGATGACCAAGGTGTCCATCACACCGCAGGCCTCTCCACCCAGTATGCACTCGCCGCGTGCCACAACGCGTTCAAAGCCGCGCACCTTGACACCAATCCTGTTGATCCGACCCGGATCGGGATTTACCTCGGCGCAGGCGAAGGCGTCCTCGACTACGAGCCGTACATGGCTGCGAATGTCGCAGCATGGGACCACGACGCCCGTGCATTTGATTCCAAGACCTGGGCCGAGCATGCTTACAAAGGGATGACCCCAGCACCTGAGCTCGAACAAGAACCCCAGCTCACAGCGTTGCACCTTGCCAAACGCTTCAATGCACAAGGACCAAACCTCAACTGCATGACCGCGTGCGCCGCTTCGACTCAAGCGATCGGGGAAGCCGCCGAACTCATCAGACAAGGCGAAGCGGACATCATGATCGCAGGCGGATGCCACGCGATGATCCACACCCTCGGCATCACCGGGTTCATCCGCCTCACCGCGATGTCGACACGACGCGATGATCCAGCAAGCGCATCACGACCATTCGATGTCACCAGAAACGGATTCGTCATGGGAGAAGGCGCCGGAATCGTCATCCTCGAATCCCTCGCAAGCGCCAAAGCACGCGGAGCCAACATCCTCGCAGAAGTCTCCGGCTTCGGATCCACCGCCGACGCGTACCGCATCACCGACATCCACCCCGACGGCCAAGGCGGCGCGGGAGCAATGCAAATGGCGCTCGACCAAGCCGGGATCAACCCAGCTGATCTTGATGACAACGGACGCCCCCTCGTCCACTGGATCAACGCCCACGGCACATCCACCCAAGAAAACGATAAAACCGAATCCAACGCCGTCCGCTCAGTCTTCAAAGACAACGCGATGAACGTCCCTTTCTCCTCCGTCAAATCCATGCTCGGACACCTCATCCAAGCCGCGGGAGCCGTTGAGTTCATCACCTGCCTCAAAGCCATCGAGACCGGCGTCATCCCCCCAACCGCAAACCTCAAAGAAGTCGACCCAATCTGCGGCCTCGACCACATCCCAGGTGAAGCACGCGACTGCAACCCAATCGGAGGCGTCACCACCACCCTCTCCAACTCCTTCGGATTCGGAGGTCAGAACGACTGCGTCTGCCTCACCAAATACACCGGATAACCGACAATTCCAGCCGCCCCCCCTTCCACGCCGATAGCTAGGGTGTATGTCCAAACTCGGCGCCATCCAGACCACCATCACCTCCCTCGCGATCCTCGCCGCCGTCGGCGCGGTCGGATTTGTCGGGATGAAAGTCGCCAAAGCCGAAGCGACCTCCGCTGTCTACAAAGACCGCCTCGTCGATCTCTCGAGCGAGTACGAAACCCTCCGCTCCCACTACAACACCGCCGTGCGCCAGACCGCGATCACCGAGCTCGTCGTCAAAGACCGCAAGATCACCGTTCAGATCCGCACCATCGAAGGCGAGCAAGAAACCATCCAAACCCCCTGCAACGCGGACAAAGAGATCTATGTCGACTTCGCGCTCATCGCGGGACGCCTCTGGATCCGCCGAGTCTTCGATGCCGACACCCCTCCATCACAAGCGACTGTCATCAATCCCAAGCTCGCGAATGTCGATTGGGATTCTGAGGGGGCGCTCGTCGGACAAGCCGTGTATAGACAGCTCGACGAGGGACGCTGGATCGTCAACGCCGCGGGAGACGGCGCACTAGCGCTGACCAAAGTCCCCGATGACCAGATCATCAACCTCTCCCCGCCACCAACGGTAAAGGCCTACGAAGAAATCCAGTCTGAGGTCAACGAGCGAATCGACAAAGTCACCTGGCGCGATGTATTCGCTTCGGTCTTCACCGACTGAAAGACTTACTTCTTCCAGATGCACCAATAGTGCACCGCCGCCGCATGCCAGACGATGTGGCGCAGCATCACCCCGATCATCTCATCGAAGAACATCTCCTCACCATGCGTCACGCGCCCGCATCGCTCCGGATGCTCCAAGCACCATGCGCCGAACCGCTCAACATCCTCGCGGATCATCCGACCCGCACCCGCGACGCTCCGCACGATCGGAGGCCAATCATCCACTTCCTTCCCCCACTCCCCCATCGCCGCCTTCGCATGAATCCGGAAGACCTCCGCGATGTGCATCAGGTGCCACGCCCCGCTCCCCTCCTCATCAATATCACCGATCTCGACCCACGCATGTTTATCAAGCGTCTGCCTGAGCGACTCCCAAGGCTCGCGGACCGATGCCAAAAGCTGTCCAACCAACACCCCAACCCGTATCGCATGCTCGTTCGCTTCACCCATGTCGCTCACTCTCTCCAAAGCCGGAAGTGCCAAATGGATCAGGGTGCCACAACGCCGTAGCCCTCGCTAAAGACCTCAACCGGATCACCAACACCAAGCGGAAGACCCGTCGCGTTCCAGATCACGATCATCGCCATCCACACCAGCGTGAACGCAATCGTATACGGCAGCATCATCGCGATCAGTGTCCCGATCCCCGCCTTGGGCGCGTACTTCTGCACATACATCAGAATAATCACCATGTATGGATTGAGCGGCGTGATGATGTTCGTCGTCGAGTCCCCGATTCGATACGCCGTCTGCGTCATCTCAGGACGAATCCCGATCAGCATGAACATCGGAACAAAGATCGGCGCAAACAACGCGAACTTCGCGCTCATCGATCCAACAAACAAGTTGAACACCATCGTCACCACAATGAACGCGATCAGCAGCGCCCCTGCACCGAACTGCTGATTGAACAACCATTCACCACCAGAGAACGCGAGCATGCGCCCCAACCCCGACTCTTCAAATGCCGCGACAAACTGACCCGCGAAGAACGCGAGCACAATGATCGGCGCCATCCCCGCCATCGATTCGACCATCGTCTTCGCCGCATCCTTGGTCGATTTGATATTCCCCACAACCGCGCCGTACACACACGCCGGCAAGATCGTCAGCACAAACATCAAAGGCACAATCACCGCCACCCAACGCGGGAAAGGCCCATCAGTCCCATACAAAGGCGACCCCTTCCAGAACACAAGCAGCGCGGTAAACCCAAGCCCGATCGCGAAGGTCACGCCCGCCCAGATCAGTCCCTTGACCTCGTCAGGCTTCAGCTTCCCATGCCCCCCAAGCGTTGATGCGTGCTCAGGATCAGGACCCCCATCTTCCGGGGACTTGGATGCCAGTCGCTTCTCAACAAACACCGCCGTCGTCGCCCAACCAACAAAGGTTAGCACGATCGTCGAAACCGCCATAAAATACCACGCCGCAGTCGCGGCAACCGCGCGATCCGCATCAATCGTCTGCGCCGCCCCCTGCGACAGATTGCTCATCAACGGCTCAAGACTCGTAATCAACAAGTTCGCATTAAACCCAGCCGCTACCCCAGCAAACACCGCCGCGATCCCCGCCAGCGGCGAGCGCCCAACCGCGAGATACGCAAGCGCCGCAAGCGGAGGAAGCACCACATACCCCGCATCCGAACCAAGCGAACTCATGATCCCAAGAAAGATCATCGCCGGCGTCAGCAACATCCCAGGCACGCGCGAAAGCGCCGCTCGCAAGAGCGCCGAGATCAACCCGACTCGCTCCATCGGACCAATCCCAAGCATCCCAAGCAGCACCACTCCCAGCGGCGCAAACCCAAGAAAGTTCGCTTCCATACTCGCGAGCAACCAATAAATCCCCTCGCTCGTCAGCAGCGAACGCGCGAACATCACACGCCCATTGGACACAAGCTCCGGAGGAGTCTCCGGATCGCCGTCCGTATCGACAGGCACCTTCTCAAACACCGCCCATCCATGCTCCGCGACATTCATCGGAGAACCATCATCCCCCAGTACCGTCTCCCCCGTCGCATCGATCACCAGCCGAGCGTTCAGATTCGTCGGATCGTCGTTGTCCACCACAATACTCGCGGCTTCAAAGACCTCGCCGTCCTCTGTCTCGCTGACCCGACCGATCACCCCCACGCGCTCGTCCACCCCCCCGTTGGCAACATCAACATGCCAGCGGACTTCGAATCCGTCCGGAAGCGACGGAGCCGCGAGATGACTCGCCAGCAGCACAAACACCAGCCCGATCAAGAACAGGAAAGCGGGATCGGGGAGCTTGTTCCCCAGCCACTCAACGCCGTTGAGCGCCTTGCCGAGGATGCCCACCTTCGTGGTGCCAGATGACTGTGGATCAGACGGATTCGATACGGATTCTTGTGACATTCAGCCAGTGTCCCCGATCTGACAATGATCCGCAACCCCCGTCCAAAACTCCAATAGCTCACCCTACACTTCCGCTCAACCCAAAGGGAACAGGAAATGACCGCAAACGCTGAGCAAACAGAATCTTCCGTCAAGTCCATGGACGACATCATGGCCCTCTGCAAACGCCGAGGGTTCATCTACCAAGCCTCCGAAATCTACGGCGGAGTCAACGGCTTCTGGGACTACGGCCCACTCGGCGCCCAGCTCAAGAAAAACCTCCGCGACGCGTGGTGGACCGATGTCGTCATGCTCGGATGCAACGGACAAAACGGACCCGACGGCAACCCCGTCGAGATCGTCCCCTTAGATAGCTCCATCATCCAGAATCCCAAAGTCTGGGAGGCATCAGGACATGTCGGCGGCTTCAACGACCCAATGGTCGACTGCCGCGAAACCAAATCCCGCTACCGCGCCGACCACATCATGTGCATGGGAGAAAAAGGCGACTCCACAGGACAGATCTACGCCTTCATCGAGAACGACGACAAGTCGTTCGAATCCGCTTTGAAAAAACTCAGCAAGTACAAGAAGAAAGACATCGCGAAAGACGGCGTCGATCTCTGCCCCTTCACCGACCTGAGCGCCGACGAAATCGCGATCACCGTCGGACCAGACGCGAAAGAAGTCGGCACCCTCACCGAACCCCGCGCCTTCAACCTCATGTTCAAAACCGTCCTCGGCGCAACCGGGAACATGGAAGACAACGCCGCCTATCTCCGCCCCGAAACCGCGCAAGGCATCTTCGTCAACTTCAAGAATGTCGTCGACACCACCCGTGTCGGTGTCCCATTCGGGATCGCGCAAACAGGCAAAGCGTTCCGCAACGAGGTCACCCCAAGAAACTTCACCTTCCGCTCGCGCGAGTTCGAGCAGATGGAGATCGAGTTCTTCTGTCATCCCGACGACTCCAAAGCATGGTACATCTTCTGGCGCGACTGGCGCATGCAATGGTGGCAAGACCTCGGACTCGAAGGCGACAACCTCATCCTCCGCGAGCACGACAACGACGAACTCGCCCACTACGCCAAAGAAGGCGCGGGAACCTCGGACATCGAATACCGCTTCCCTTTCACCGCGCCAGGATTCGGAGAACTCGAAGGCATCGCCGACCGAACCAACTTCGACCTCGCCCAGCACGCGCAACATTCAAAGACCAAGCTCGACTATTTCGACAACACCCGCGGCGAGCTCGCAAAGAACGGCCAACCCAAAGGCGAGCGCTACCTCCCCCACGTCATCGAACCCTCCGCAGGTCTCGATCGCGGAGTCCTCGCGATCCTCTGCGAAGCGTTCACTCCAGATCCAGACCGCGCGTCAGGTGTGTACATGAAGTTCCACCCAAGACTCGCACCGATCAAAGCCGCTGTCTTCCCGCTCGTCAAAAAAGACGGCATGCCAGAGATCGCCGAACCACTCTACAAAGAACTCCGCAAACGATTCGGACACCTCGGTACCATCGAGTACGACGAGAAACAATCCATCGGAAAGCGCTACGCACGCATGGACGAAGCCGGATGCCCATTCTGTTTCACCATCGATAGCGACACACTCACCGACAACACCGTCACCGTCCGCCACCGCGACACGCTCGACCAAGAACGCGTCGCGATCGACAAGGTCGGAGACTTCCTCGCTGAAAAGCTCGGTCTTTAAACTTCAATCTTGGTTCAACGCCGACGACGAAGACCGATGATCCCAGCGCCAGCAAGAACTCCCAACACGCCCGGCGCTGGGATGATGACCTGCCCTCGGATTTCGCCGCTCTGGAAATCCGTTGAATGGATATTTAGATAAGTCCGTGAATCCATGATCGCATTGAACTGGAACTGATTCACGCGAGCATCCGCATGAAAGGTCCCAGACCTGAGCGTATCACTTTCGATCACGAGCGCAAAGATGACGATCGGCGAGATCTGCCCGATGTCCGCTGGTCCGTGCAGGTGTCCGAACAGCACATTCGAACCAAGCCCCTCGAACGATCCTTCAACATGGATATCCCGCGTGTCCGTATCGATCGTCATGATCGCGGTCCCGGTCGCAAGAGAACCCGTCGGCGGCACAGGCTGAAACCCATCCAACCCGATATTCCCGATCTGAATCACATCCGCGTGTGACACACACGCACAAACCGAGACTGACACACACATCGCTTTCAATACACCCATCATTCCTCCGTGGTCTCCCGCCTCATCAAACTGGAACATCGGCAACGGCGCCAACACACAAATATCACCCAATTCCAGCAAATCACCAATGATCGTCACGATTTGATCTGCAATCTCTGCCCAATTGCCGCCTAATCACCCATCTTGCTCGTCGGAACTCCAAAAAACTACCACACATTCCAAGAATCGTACCCAAACACGAAACTTGATCTCCGCAATCCCCATAAAACCACCTGCACATATCTCCGTCTTTACACCTTCGCGCAGGGGTCATTTCAATGGGTTTCGGAAAGATCATCGGTATCACCGTCGTCGGCATCGGCATCATGGGCGCCGTCGGCTTCATGATCGTCAAATCACCAATCGGACAGCAGTTCACCGGACAAGGGAACAGCAACGAACCATTCGGCACACCCGTACGACTCCAAGCGGTGGAACGAGGTGATCTCCAACGCACCGTCTCAGCGCCAGGTTCCATCGAACCCAAAACGCTCGTGAACATCTCCTCGCAGGTTTCCGCGAAGGTGCTCGCACTCCCATTCCGCGAAGGTGATCTCGTCCACGAAGGCGATGTCGTCGTCCGACTCGACCCCCAGAACCTCGTCGCCGCCCTCGACAGTGCCAAAGCGGGACTCAAGCAACAACAAGCATCACTGCTCGGATCAGAAGCAACACTCATCAACGCACGCTTGCAATACGAACGCCTTCAATCGCTCTACGAAACCGGAGACGCGACCAAAGCAGAACTCGACGCCGCGGAAGCTGAGTTCCTCAGAGCACAATCAAGCAAAGCGTTCAACGAAGCATCCATCGAACAAGCCGAGGCACGCATCGAGCAAGCGCAGAAAGACCTCGAAAACACAAGCATTACCTCGTCGATCACCGGATTGGTGATCTCTCTATCCACAGAGGTTGGCGAAACCGTCATCGTGGGCACCACCAACAACCCCGGCTCGATCATCATGGAGATCGCGGACCTCTCCGAGATGCTCCTCAAAGCAGCCGTGGACGAAGCAAACATCGCACCTGTCGAAATCGGTCAGGACACGACCATTTTCATCAATGCGTACACCGATCGCACATACACAGGTCGCGTCTCAAACATCGCACGCAAACGCCAAGTCGCAAGCGACGGCACTGGCACCTTCGAAGTCGAGATCCCCATCGATCTCGCAGAGGGAGAAACCTTATATACAGGTCTGACCGCATCAACAGACATCGCCGTCGAGCATTTCTATGACGCGATGCTGGTCCCATCCCAAGCCGTCCTCGATCGTCGCATCGAGGATCTCCCGGAAGAAGTCCGCAAGAACAACGAAAACATCGACCAGAACAAAACATTCGCTCGCGTTGTCTACAAAGTTGTTGATGGAAAAGCAATCGCAACCCCAGTTCTCGTCGGCGCGTCGGACCTCACAAGCTCCGTCATCACCGCGGGACTCGAAGAGGGCGACATGGTCATCGTGGGGCCGTACCGCGAGCTTCTCAACCTGCGCCACGACATGGCCGTCCGCGATATGAACGCAGATCCGGAAGACGATGCAGACACATCGGATGCTGATAAACCAGACTCCGAGGAATCAGATTCCGCATCTGATGACGATTCGGAATCAACACCTGAAGCCGAAGAATCCGAAGAGGATGATTCGTGAGCACAAAGACCCCTTCATCCCAAGCTTCAAACTCGACGCGTCCCGTCATCCAGATCCGCCGGCTCAAGAAGTACTACAAGGTCGGCGAGGAAGTCGTCCGCGCTCTCGATGGTGTCGATCTTGATATCCATGAAAACGAGTTTGTTGCGATCATGGGTGCCTCAGGGTCAGGCAAATCCACGCTGATGAACATCCTCGGCTGTCTCGACAAACCAACCTCCGGCGCGTATGTGCTCAACAACAAACCGACCCACAAACTCGGCATGTCCGCGCTCGCAAAGGTCCGCAACGAAGAAATCGGGTTCATCTTCCAAACCTTCGAACTCCTCAACCGCGCCAGCGCTCTCCGCAATGTCATGCTCCCGATGCTCTACTCGAGCACCAACATCTTCAGCGCACGCAAACGCGCCAAGAAAGCACTCGGACAAGTCTCCCTCTCCGACCGCGCACACCACAGACCCAACCAGCTCTCCGGCGGCCAACGCCAACGCGTCGCGATCGCTCGCGCACTCGTCAACGAACCCAGCATCCTCCTCGCGGATGAACCAACCGGGAACCTGGATTCCAAAACCACCGTCGAGATCATCCAACTCTTCAAAGACCTCCACAAAGCGGGCCAAACCATCATCGTCGTCACGCACGAAGAAGATGTCGCGGGACACGCAGATCGCATCGTTCGTCTCCGCGACGGACGCATGATCTCCGATCACGCAACCGAATCCGACCCGATCCACCAAGACTGGGTCGATCGCATGGCCAAAGGTCGTGGATCCCTCGCAGAGGTCACCCAAGCCGAACACGAACTCAACGCGGCTGCTGACCAAGCACGCCAAAAAGCGCTCATCGAAGAAGCAAAGAACAAACCACGCAAACGAATCTTCGGCTCTTCCAAAGACACTCCCGACAAGAGCGCCATCGAAAGTGAGGTCCAGTCATGATTGGTGTGCTTATCTCCCCATTTGCGTTCGTCACCCGCTTCCTCTGGCAAACCGTCTTCCTCGCGCTGGCGCAGATCTGGAGCAACAAGTTCCGCTCAATCCTCACGGCCCTTGGAATCATCATCGGTGTCTGGGCCGTGATCTCCGTCATGTCCGGACTCAACGGCATGCGCGGTTTCGTCCTCGGCGAGTTTGAAAAATTCGGCGCACGCAAAATGTGGGTCTGGGGACAAGTCCCGGACGACAAACGCGCGGTCATGTCCTGGACCGATGTCAAACTCTCCGTCTACGAAGCAAACCTGCTCCTCGACCAAGCACCTTCCATCGAAGCACTCACCCCAGTCTGCGACAACTCTTGGCCAGTCACCGCTGAGAAGAAGCGTCTACCCTCCGTCCGCACCACCGGGATCTGGCCAGAGTGGCATGTCATCGAAGACAGACAAGTCATCTTCGGCAGACCATTCTCACGCATCGATGACGACGAACGCCGACAAGTCTGCCTCATCAACGACCAAGGCATCGAAGAACTCGGACTCGATACAGACCCAACAGGGGACTACATCCTCCTCGCCGGAAGACGCTTCCTCATCGTCGGCGTCGTCGAAACCAAAGACGCTGGCGGATTCGGAGGAGGACAAGCACGAACCGAACTCCTCATCCCCTTCGCAACACACAAAATGATGAATCCGTACACATGGACCAACTTCATGGTCCAGATGGATTCCCCAGACGCTTCCGCAGACGCGCAAGCGGAAGTCCGCATCATCCTCCGCAAACACCGTGATCTGCAACCCGAAGACGAAGACACATTCAACATGTTCGTCATGCAAGACGAAATCCAGCAGTTCAACGCCGTCGCTGGGGTCATCGGCGCCATCGCGTTCGGCGTCGTCGCGATCTCCCTCATCGTCGGAGGCATCGGGATCATGAACATCATGCTCGTCTCGGTCTCCGAGCGCACTCGCGAAATCGGACTCCGAAAAGCGATGGGCGCCAAACCACCAATTGTCCTCTGCCAATTCCTCGTCGAAGCGGTCGTCCTTTGTGTGATCGGTGGTCTCGTGGGATTGTTCTTCGCGATTGTCACCGTCGGAGTCATGACCAACCTCCCAGCGATGTCCGCGCTCGAGAACACCGAGATCTCCAAGTTCGCCGTCGTCCTCGCGATCGGATTCTCCGCACTCGTCGGCGTTGTCTTCGGCATGGGACCCGCGATCAAAGCATCCCGCCTCAACCCCATCGACGCACTCCGTCACGAATAAACAGTTGGACACCACGACACCATGCACTCGCAGGGTTCAGTCATTCATCACACGAACAGCACACGACCACCACAATGACCAAACCACACCCCACGCACACCGTCCGCTCACTCCTGCTCACCGCTTCACTCACCGCGGCCCCGATCCTCACCATCGGACTCACGGGATGTATGTCCAACCCATTCAAAGCAGGTCCGCTCGACACAACAACCGTCGCAACCAAAGACCGCCTGCACAACATCGGTGTCTTCCAACTCGAGCGTGCACCTGAGGACGAATCCCGAGACACCCATTCCCAGCTCGTCCAAGCGCAGACCGACTACGCGAATGTCGACAAGATGGACCTCTCCCTAAGCGACGCTCGAACCGCGGCCCTCGCAAACAACCTCGGACTCTCCGCAACGCTCATCGCACCGGAAATCGCGGCACAGCGCGTGGATCAAGAACGCGCCGCGTTCGAATCCGTCTTTACCCTCAGCGCCGGATGGAACGAAACCGACGCGCCAACCTCATCAACACTCGTCGGGTCCCAAGCACGCAACCAATCCATCACCCCCGGCGTCCGCATCCCACTCATGACCGGAGGCAACATCACCGTCTCCGCCCCCATCAACCGAACTTCCACCAACAACTCATTCTCCACGCTCGATCCCGCGTGGACCTCAGACCTCGAAGTCTCCCTCTCACACAACCTTCTTCGCGGCGCTGGACGACGCGCGACAACGCACGCGCTGCGACTCGCAGAACTCGACCGCCAGACCTCGCTTGCCCAAACCAAGCTCGAAGTCATCCGAGTCCTCGCAGATGTTGACCGCGCTTACTGGCGCCTCTACGCATCCACCAAAGCACTTGAAGTCGTCGAACAACAGTACGCCGTCGCACAATCCCAGCTCGAATCCGCGCAGCGGAGAGAGAACGCAGGAACAGGGACCGAGGTCGATGTCGTCCGAGCGCAGTCCGGACTCGCAGATCGAGTCGAAGCAATCATCCTCGCGCAGAATGATGTGAAGCTCCAGCAGCGCACCCTCAAACAGCTCATCAACATGCCTGGACTCACTGTGGACACCAGCACCCGAATCCTTACGGAGTCCACACCCGACCCAGTCGAGTACGCCTACGACCTCAACAACCTCACCACCGCAGCGGTTCACAACCGGATGGAGATGCTCGAACTCGAAATCCAACTGGCGCGCCAAGCAGCCGCGATCGGATTCGCGGAGAACCAAAAACTCCCCCTCGTCGCGCTCAACTACACCTACCGAGTCAACGGCCTCGCCGGATCGCTCGGAAACTCCGTCGATGTCCTCGCACAAAACGAGTTCGAGGACTGGTCCGTCGGTCTCAATGCGGAGTTCCCGCTCGGGAACGAAGCCGCCAAAGCATCGCTCGCCCAAGCGATCCTGAGCAGACTTCAGTCCCTCGCAACGCGTGAAGCACGCGAACAAGCGATCACCACCGAAATCCACAACGCTGTGGACAATCTCCAAAGCACCTGGCATCGGATTCTCGCAGCACAAGACTCCGTCCTGCTCAACGCACGCCTGCTCGCGGCTGAAAAACGCCAGTTCGATGTCGGACGCTCCACCTCCACCATCGTCCTCGACGCCGACACCAACCTCGCCAACGCCCGTCTCGCGGAGATCCGCGCCATCGTGGACTACCAGATCGCCCAGATCGATCTCGCCGTCGCATCAGGAACCCTCTTGGGACAAGCGAAGGTCCAGTGGGAAACCGATCCAAAAATCCTCAGCGACGACAACCGCGCCAAAGCGAGAGAAGGCGTGACCCCCTACCACCCCGGTTCAGGCATCTGGACCACTCCGTAATCCACGCTTTCTCAACATCCGGATCTCGCTGAGCAAAACTTTGTTCGCAATCTTGCGCGCCGAGTTCTCAATCACTCAACCCAGCAGCGACAATCACCGATCACGGGATCATGGACCACTCAAAATCCAATCCCGCACCAAAGAGCACCGACCCACGCGTCGATGAGCGAGCCGTTTCCATGACCATCGAATCGCTCCTCCCCGCCGCGGATGCCAATCAACTCATGGCACTCATCGCACAAGGACACAACGCTGACGACCTGCACAAGCTCATCAGCCAAACAAACAAAGCCGCTTGATCGGCACCAGCTCGCTTCTTCTCAAAGAAAGAGCCGCGAATCCCAGATTCGCGGCTCTTTCTTTTGGTTCAGTTCTCACAACAGATCGATCAGGGACACCCGGACCCATACGCCGAGAGGAACGCCGAGATGTCCAAGAAGTTGAAGCTCCCGTCAACAGTCAGATCCGCTTGAGGGTGCTGACTCGAGAAAAGCCCCAGAAACGCGGAGACATCAAGGAAGTTTAGGTTCCCGCTCGGAGCGAAGTCCGCAATGCATTCCCGTGCCGTGATTGTGTATCGACCGGATGACACGCCCGCGAGTGAATCGGTACTTCCATTCGCGTAGTAGATCTCGATATCCGCTTCAGTCTCGCTCCCGATCCCAAAGTGAACGCTCAGTTCAGACTGTGCAAGGTAGTTGGATCCGCCGCTGAGGTACCGCACCTGGGTCATCCCGCCTGCAGTCAGTTCAACGCGTGTCCCGAATCCGTCTGGAGCGAGTCCATCAACCGCATCAGTATTGAACTCAAGGGTGATCGCTGCGCCTCCAGCAGAGTCATTCCTCAGACACACCATCGGCTGGCGGTTATTGAAAATCAGCACATCCTGATCGCCATCATTCTCCAGATCGACATTGAGCAACCCCCGCCCCTGTCCGGTATCCGTGATCCCGCTCGCTGCAGCACTCTCGACAAAGTTGCCAGTCCCGTCGTTGATAAAGAGCACGGTCGGATCGGTCGTGTTCTCAACGGTAAACCCATTGGTCGCGATGATATCGAGCCAACCGTCCTGATCAAAGTCAATCGCGGACGCGCCCCATCCCCAGTATCCGAAGTTGCATCCCGTCTCGACGGAAACCTCTTCGTACACATGGTCCACGCCTGTAGCGCGATAGAACATATTCCCTGAACCAGCACCAGCACTGCTGATTCGGCTCGTCGCGTACCAATCGAGCAACCCATCGTTGTTCAGGTCTCCGAAGGTGTTGCCCATGCCGTTTGAATCAAGGCCAGTCCCGGAACTCACAGTCTGGTCGGTAAAGGTCCCGTCGCCGTTATTGACGAGATACTTGGAAGTGAAGAAGTCCGAAACCCACAGGATTTCGGGATACAGATCTCCATCCATATCCACAAACTGAGGCGCGAACCCACGCACCACAGACATGTCGGCATCGATCGACGCGACGGTGACATCCGTGAAGGTTCCATCTCCGTTGTTCCGGTAGAGCCGATTCCCGCCGAGCCAACCTGCGACCGCGAGATCGAGATCGCCATCAAGGTCGTAGTCTCCAAACGCAGGGGAGAACGCATCGCCGTTGTTCGGATTGTTCGTTGCGACCCCCGCTGTCGCAGTGACATCGGTAAAGGTGCCGTCCCCGTTGTTCCGGTAGAAGATATTCTGTCCAGGAAGCATCCCAGTCGCGACGGAACCTGTCGAGGTCACCATGATGTCGAGGTCGCCATCGTTGTCGTAATCCCCCGCCGCTGCTCCGGATCCACGATGCGAGCGTGCGACCCCCGCCGCTGCTCCGCCTTCAGTGAAGTTCCCGTTCCCATCGTTCCAATAGAGCAGGTCTATCCCGCCTGAGCCACCGATGACAAAGAGGTCCTGGTCGCCATCGCGGTCAAAGTCTGCCACAACGCCGCCGCCGCCCATGAACTCCATGTCAGGCCCAGCGGTCACCGTTGCGTGCGAGTGCGAAAGCCCCACAGCACCAGTCTGCTCGACAAAGTCGACAGGTCCAGCAAGCGCCGCCGAACACACTCCAAAGCAGGTCCCCGCTGCGATTGCAACCTTCGTCCCATAACCCATATTCATCACACGAACTCCTCACAAGATCAGACTGATTCAGCCAACTCAAATAGATTGGCTCCCCGTCCACCCAGTCTAACAGAAGATTGGAAAATCCCAATGCACTTTTTGCAAACTCAACGCCCAAACCGATCCATCAGTCCGGATACCCCGCTTGCTATCCCACAAAGTGCGTCTGTGATGCACCTGAACCGGTTTACTCAGCCCATCGTGTTTTGAGCGTGTGAGGCACTTTGAGCAGATCCAGCGCCTTCCCAACTGTGAAATCAATCACCTCATCCACCGTGGTTGGGAGGAGATACAGCCCCGGATTGGTTGGAGCAATGATCGCACCTGCAAGCGTCAGCGTTCGCATGTTCTCGATATCTATGAGATTCAAAGGCGACTCGCGATGGCACACAACCAGCGTATGGCGTTCCTTGAGCGTCACCGCCGCCGCTCGGCTGAGCAGGTTCGAACCTGATCCCGATGCGATCGCACCCAGCGAGGTCGACGAGCAAGGCAGAATCACCATCCCGTCATGAAGAAACGAGCCGGAAGCGATCGTTGCGCCAACATCCTTGTTCGGATGAATGACCAGATTGGATGTGTACACCGCCTCGTGCTGATCCGCCGCGAGATGGGGGCACATCGTGCTGAGCGAAACCGAGGTGATGTTCATCTCATCCGCGAGCAGCCGTTTACCAAAATCCGTCACCACCAGGTGGACCTGATGACCCTGGATCAAGAGCTGTTCGAGCAATCTCGAGGCGTACACCGCGCCCGATGCACCGGTGATCCCCAAGATATACCGCTTCCCGCTCGATAAAGGTGCCTCGGTAGGCGGCACCGATTTGGGTGCAATCATGTAGTTTTTGGGAGGTTGGTCGGATGGATTGGGCATGGGTGATTCTAGTGTGATGGAAGCCGTTGGTATGGAGGGGCTTTGGATGATGTGGCGCACTATGATCTTCGCGGGAAAGACACCGATAGACGCAGCAGGAGGTTGCAATGGCGCACATCACAAAGAAAGTACTCGGATTCTCAATACTCGCAAGCAGCGCGATCCTGCTGGGAAATGGGTGTGTGAGCTACACGAATGTGCCTGTCCCCAACAGCGCTCCTGCGTTTAAGCACGCAAACTCGGGCGCCTCGATCAAATCCATGGTCGCGGCACTCGACCGCGTCATCCTCAAACACCCGATGCGCGACAGCCAAGGTCGATACGCACTGAACCTCCCAGCGGGAACCACACCAGAAACCGCAGCAACAGTTCTTGCAAGATTGCCCAAAGGCGCGATCCTCCCATACGAAGGTATGGAAGAATCCGTACCGGTCTATCACATCTCACGCATCTGGCTGCGCGGCGTCTCAGGAAAGGTTGATGTCGTCTACCCAATCGACGCGGACACCGATGGTGGGGTCACCGCATGGGTCCATGGCGGAGACCGCTCGTGGTATGTCGAACGCTTGCAATACTGGGCGCCAGGCACAGTCCCCACCCCACCGCTGTATATCCCGATCGATGGAGACATCGAGGTCATGGATGTTCAAACCGATACTAACGAATACGACGAGCACAACTCCGAGAGTGATTGGGACGAGCAACCAGCCGCCGACGAACCAGTTGCACCTGCAACAACCGAGCCTGCTGACAACGGCGCGCTGTACCGTCAGATCGACAACTGAACCGATTCGAAGGAATGCGTAATGTGGAATGACCGGAGTCTGCTATCGATGAATCTTGCCGATGCGGATCAGGCGCGGTCATTGCTCGCCGCGGCGCATGCCGATTCTTGGAAAGGCGATGAACTCGCAGGGAAGGTCGTCGCCAATGTCTTCTTCGAGGACTCCACACGCACACGCGTCAGCTTCTCAATCGCGGCCCAAACACTCGGGGCAAAGGTCGTAGACCTCACAAGCGCTGGATCTTCCGTCGCGAAAGGCGAAACACTCCTCGACACCGCGTGGACGATCGAAGCGATGGGTGTAGACGCGATGGTCATCCGAGCAGGCCAGTCCGGAGCCGCGGAACTTATCGATCGGCACACCCACTGCGCCATCATCAACGCAGGGGATGGCACACACCAACACCCAACGCAAGCACTCACCGACGCACTCGCGATCGGACGATCCTTTACGCGCGAAGAAGATTGGGACCTCTCCGGACTCAACATCGCAATCGTCGGTGATGTCGTTTCATCACGCGTCGCGCGCAGCAATGTGGGTTTGCTCCAAGCACTCGGAGCAACAGTGGTCTTGGTCGGACCACCCTCGATGGCACCAAGCTCTTTGCAATCGTTGGGATGCTCAGTGACAAACGACTTTGATTCGATTATTGATCAATGCGACGCCGCGATGATGCTCCGGATTCAGTTCGAAAGGGGCGGCGGCTCAGTCCTCGCTTCTACACGCGAGTATCACAAACGCTACGGGATGAGCGAAGCGAGAGCGGCACACATGAAGGATGGCGCGATCGTCATGCATCCAGGACCAATGAACCGGGGAGTCGAAATCGCTGCAGCCGTCGCTGATGGCGAACGCTCCGTTGTCCTCGACCAAGTCGCTGGAGGGGTGCTTGTACGCAAAGCCGCTTTAGTGCACGCGATCAATCAATAGTTTAAAGAACTTCCCGTTTACAGCGGCGCCGGAACCGTCACCTTCGCAGGCGGATCGTTCTGCACAGCATGATCCGGGATCCACCACCTCGTCATCGGGAACCGTTGATCGAGCACATCAAAGAGTTCGCGTGGTGTGATGGTGAGAGCTGCTGGCTCTCCGAGAATATGGGTGATCGTTCCTGAATGAACAACCGGGTTGATCAACCCCTGAGCATAATGCGGCGGCTCACCTTCTTGAAGCGAAGGCGGGGTCGAGATTTGAGCGCAGGAATGCAGGATTCCAGAGCTATCGATCCACCAGATGAGTTGATTCGCAGAAACCATATCCGGACCTTTCACCGATGGGATCGGCGGTTCCGGTACGCGCCTGAAGCACGATTGAACAATTGATGCCGAGCAGGCGCAACGAATGCTTGACCTCAGAGGCGGGATCACTACGATATTGGTCCCGATCGTGGATTCATCGATTCCACGGCCAATCCGGGGACGTAGCTCAGTTGGTAGAGCGCTTGCATGGCATGCAAGAGGTCGAGAGTTCGAATCTCTTCGTCTCCACTTACAAAAAACGCCGTTGGCATAGAGCCAGTGGCGTTTTTTGATGGGATGAGGGAGTTGGGGAATTGGAGGTTGACCCGCTCTGACCCGTATTCTGACCCGCTAGGCCATGGAAACTAGGAAGTTAGCTGAGTGCGGTTTCCTCGGAGAAATCGATGACAGGGATTTCTGAGTTGGTTCCGGTTAATCTATTCTATAGTTGTTTATCTGAATTCATGAACGGGGTTGATATGAAAAAATATTTGGTTCGTCTAATAGTTGGTAGCGGAATACTCCTGGCCTCAGGTTGCACAGCCCAGGCAAAAAAAGAAGTTCGCAGTATTGTTGATCAAGAGCGATCAAGGATCCTCTCAGCCCAATCTAAATACGAGGATCCGTTGGCGAATAAGTATCTCGGAATAATTGCCGAGTCGATACTTTCGGCAGCCCGTAGTTTGGATCTAGATGAGAATCATCAAGTATCAGACAATGAGACATTGGATATCTATGACCAATTTACAGTCTACATAGTTCATGATCCAACTCCCAATGCTTGGGTTGTAGGCGATGATTTCGCTTGCATTTCAACTGCAGCAATTTTACATGCTGAGCACCCTGAGGAGTTGGCGTTTATTCTTGGCCATGAATTTGGGCACTTGCGTGGTGAACATCAAGTCGAGTCATATGAACGGAAATATGCAAACAAATTCGCTGCCGGTCTTGCTGTAGGTCTCGGTTCATTGTCTGCAGGCTATCAGTCAAGCAATAATCCAAACTACAGCCAAGCTCAATATCAGCGTGATATGGCTAACGCATTGGCGGCTGGGCAATCAATTATCGCATCATTTGAACCGCATCGAAAATCGGACGAGTACGAGTCAGATAAAATTGCATTAGAGTTGATGGTAGAAGCTGGATTCCCTATTGAACGATCTCCAGATTGGCTTGAGCGAATGCTTGTGATCTATGGCGAAGGCGATGGAAAAACACATCCGAAAACTGAGAAACGAGTAAAGAGAATTCGTGATTTAGTCCATGAGTATGGCGAGTTGAATTCAACCCGCACATTTAATTTGGAACAGTTTAGAGAAATCCAAGATCGAATTCGATCTGAAACCCTAGCGTTGGCTGATGATGAGAATCTGGCTTTCTATTCCGCTGAAAGACCAACATTGAGTTCCGGTGTGCTTCCGCCAATCAAATCGTGTGGGCCTTCAGATGCAGAACTTGATCAAATAGTTGATTACTACTCAAAGATGATTTTGGGCAACTGAGTAAGCGGGGTTGATTTTGTACACACAATATTTGGTTTCTGCTCTTGAGTATGCGTCCGGTCCCCTCTTGCCGCTTGTAACTGCAATTGTTGCTGCATGGGTAGCTTTGAGAATTGCATCGCATAATGCGAGGCGCACTACTGAACGAGACGCTATTAGTGAGTTGCGAAAGGCATATGCCAGTTGGTGCGACATCATTAGTGAAATGGCAACGAATAAGATGGAAGAGCAAGAGTACGAAAATCATGGATGGCAAAAAGACCAGTCTCATGGAAAACTTACTGAAGAAGCTCAGCAACATGTGCAATCAATAGCGAGATTGAATCAGGCTGCAAGTCGTGTTCGCATTCTTGACGCAGCACTTCCGAAAGAGTTTGATATTATTAACACTGTACTTGAATATCAAAAATGGAATCCAGAACTAGGTGAACTAGATGAGCATGCCGATATTTGTGTTGCTGTGAATAGACATGCCCAGGATCTAATGGGGCAAGTGGCTGGTCGTTTGCTCTCTAAAAATCCATTTCGTATGAGGTGAAAAGGCTCAGTGTTATCTAGGCCCTAGAGCTACTGAGTCATTTGCATCTACCAATGCAAATCAGCTGTGAATAACAACAACACTGCCCTAGCATTGATGCTGATGCACTAATCACGAGCAATCAAGGGGACGGCAAGGGATGGCTGGAGTAAACCAAAACCCGGAACAGCGAGCCAGAGATCAGATTGATCGGATGCTCACTGAAGAGGGCTGGGTGATTCAAAATAAGAATCAGATTGATTTACATGCATCCTTGGGAGTTGCCGTTCGTGAGCTACAGACATCAGTTGGACCTGCTGATTACATCTTGTTCGTTGATGGAGAGCCGGTTGGTGTGATCGAGGCGAAGAAGCCGGAAGAGGGCTTTCGTCTTACCACCGTTGAAGATCAAACCGATGGGTACCGCACAAGTCCGATCAAGCTGCTTGAGAATGATTCCCCTTTGCGATTTGGTTATGAATCGACTGGCGAGTTGACACGATTTACAGACTACGACGATCCACGACCACGCTCTAGAATGGTTTTTTCGTTTCATGCTCCTGAGACGATTCAGAAATGGCTTAGTGAATCAAAGACACTGCGATCTAGATTGCACGACATCCCCATCCTTGATGAAGAGGGGCTTCGGGCATGTCAGTTTCGGGCGATCAACAATCTAGAAGGATCATTTCGTGATGCCAAGCCACGGGCTTTGATACAGATGGCCACTGGCGCGGGAAAAACTTTTACTGCGATTACATCTGTGTATCGGCTGCTCAAGTTTGCGAAGGCAAAGCGGGTGTTGTTCTTGGTGGATACCCGGAACCTGGGAGAGCAAGCCGAGCAAGAGTTCATGGCCTTTCAGCCAACGGATGACAATCGGAAGTTTACCGATCTCTACAAAGTCCAAAGACTCACTTCTAGCTTTATAGCCCCAGACGCCAATGTGTCTATATCCACGATTCAGCGGATGTATTCAATTCTCAAAGGTGAGGAGTTTGCAGTTGAGGATGAGCAAGAGAACCCCGCTGAACGATCAGAGTCGAAGGAGCCATTGCCGGTTGTGTACAACGCTTCAATTCCGCCCGAGATGTTTGATTTCATTGTCATTGATGAATGCCATCGCTCGATCTACAACCTCTGGAAACAGGTGCTGGAATACTTTGATGCTTTTCAGGTTGGGCTTACTGCGACTCCCGACAAGCGGACCTTTGGGTACTTCCATCAGAATGTCGTGAGCGAATATCCATACGAAGAATCTGTAGCGGACGGTGTCAATGTGGGATTTGATATCTACCGAATCGATACAGAGATTTCGAAGAACGGTGCCGTGGTCAAATCTGACGAGGGGTTTGTTGAGATCAGAGAGAAGTTGACTCGGAAGCAACGGTGGGAACAGCAAGACGAAGATACCCAGTATTCAGCAAATGATCTTGATCGCAAGGTGGTCAACAAGTCGCAGATTCGGACAATTATCAAGACCTTCCGAGAACGCTTGCCTGTGATCTTCCCTGGGCGAGAAGAAGTGCCCAAGACGCTGATCTTTGCCAAGGATGATTCGCATGCTGATGATATTGTGCAAATCGTCAGGGACGAGTTTGGTGAGTCGAATGCGTTTTGTAAAAAGATCACATACAAAGCGGATGAAGATCCAAAGACTGTGCTTGCTGAGCTTCGGAATCAGTACAACCCTCGGATTGCAGTGACGGTTGACATGATTGCGACGGGCACTGATGTGAAGCCGTTGGAATGCTTGATCTTTATGCGTGATGTGCGGAGCCGGAACTACTTTGAGCAAATGAAGGGGCGTGGATGTCGGAGCATCAATACCGATGACCTGCTCAACGCCACGCCTTCGGCTACTGCTGGTAAATCAAGCTTTGTAATCATTGATGCTGTAGGCGTGACAAAATCCATCAAGTCTGACTCCAGACCGCTTGAACGCAAGCGCACTGTCCCGTTCAAAGACTTGCTCTATACCATCGCCCTCGGGAAGAATGACGAGGATACTTTTGTATCTACAGCGGGTCGATTGGCGAGACTCAATAAGCAGCTCACTCCTGAGCAGCGGGAGAAGTTCACAGAACTCAGCGGCGGCAAGTCGATTGAGCTTGTGACCAACTCTTTGCTTTGGGCACACAATCCCGACACGATTGAAGATGCTGCGAAAGCTCAAGAGGACATTGAGCCTGACGGGGAGCCAACCGAGGAGCAGCTTGCATCGGCGCAGAAGAAGTTGGCGAAGGAAGCCGCTAAAGCGTTCACGCCTGAGCTTCGTGAGTTTGTTGAGAATGCACGCAAGGCGCTCGAACAGATTATGGATGACCAGAATCTTGATTCGGTTATTGCTGCTGAATGGGACACGGAATCGGTTGCGAATGCTGAGCAGCTGATTCAGGATTTTCGTGCATACATGGAAGAACACAAAGACGAGATCACGGCTTTGCAGTTCTTCTACGACCAACCATACAAACTCCGAGACCTGACCTACGCAATGGTGAGTGAGGTGCTCGAACGGCTCAAGATGGATCGTCCTGCACTGGCTCCGACACGGGTCTGGGGAGCGTTTGGTCAGCTGGACGCCAACACACCGGCAGCGCCAAAGCATGAGCTGGTCACGCTTGTGTCGTTGCTCCGGCGTATTGTTGGGCTTGATGAATCTCTCACCAACTATGACGCACTTGTCCGCCAACGATTCCAGGAATGGATTTTCAAGCGGCATTCAGGCAAAGCGCCCAAGTTCACGGCTGAGCAGATGGAATGGCTCAAAATGATTCGAGATCACATCGCAACAAGCTTCCATGTCGATAAAGACGACCTCGAACTCTCTCCCTTTGATGCCCAGGGCGGGCTGAGCAAGTTCTACCAACTATTCGGGAAAGACTACGAAGCCATCCTCCATGAACTCAACGAGAGATTGGTAGCATGAAAGACATCAGCCAATCGGACAAGTGTTCACATCTGAAGGAATGGATTGATTTACCTCTTGGGGAAGTTGCTGACTATCTGAACGGTCGTGGATTCAAGAAAACCGAATGGGAAGACGTTGGGGACCCAATCATTCGAATTCAGAACCTCAACGATCACGAAGCACCATTCAACTATACATCTACATCTTTCGAGGACAGATATCGTGTGCGAGACGGTGATTTGCTGTTTGCTTGGGCTGCTTCACTAGGAGCGTATTTTTGGCACCGAGGAGACGCTTGGCTAAATCAGCATATTTTCAAAGTTCAGCCAAAGTCGTTCATTGATAAGAGTTTCTTGTACTACACATTCTTGCGACTGATTGATTCGTTCTATGCCGAGTCGCATGGATCAGGAATGGTACACATTACCAAAGGCCGCTTCGAAGCAATTGAAATTGGAATTCCATCCCATGTTGAACAAGTCGCCATTGTTGAAAAACTTGAGAGCTTGTTTAGCGAGCTGGATCAAGGGGTCGAGCTGCTTACCACGATTCAGCAGCAGCTCAAGCGGTATCGTCAGGCGGTGCTCAAGGCGGCGTTTGAGGGGAAGCTGACCGCTGAGTGGCGGAGTCAGCAATCGGGGTTGCCGTGTGCTGAGGAGTTGCTCACGCAGATCAAGGCTGAGCGGGATGAGCGGTATGCCGAGCAGGTTGTTCAGTGGGAACAAGCCGTGGGCGAGTGGGAGGCGGCTGGTGGAAAGGAGTCGGGAGACAAGAAACCTCGCAAGCCGACGAAGCCGAAAGAGCTTCCGCCGATGAGTGGGGAAGAGCTAGAGGAACTACCGGAACTGCCGGAGGGGTGGGCTTGGTGCAGGCTGAATCAAATCGCAAGGCTCGGAACTGGGACCACTCCAAGTCGATCATCATCAGCATATTGGGATAATGGAACAATCCCTTGGGTTACTAGTTCAGTTGTGAATGATGAGTATTGCAGTAAAGCTTCCGAGTTCGTTTCGCAATCTGGTGCAGAGGCAGCCAGGCTTCAGGTTTACCCGAAGAACACTTTGTTGCTTGCGATGTATGGGGAAGGAAAAACTCGTGGCAAGGTAACTGAGCTATTAATTGAGTCATCGATCAACCAAGCGTTAGCAGCTATTTGCTTTGACGGCTATTCGGACAAATGTCGCAATTTTGTCAAGAGGTATTTGCAGAGAAACTATATCCAAATGCGAGAACGCTCAGCGGGCGGAGTTCAGCCAAATCTAAATGTAGGGCTCGTCAGCGAAATGCGCATACCAATTGCCCCCATCGACGAACAGGCAAAGATCATTGAAGAAATTGATTTTCGACTTTCAGTATTTGACGAAATGGATGAAACAGTTTCTGCAGGACTCAAGAAATCCAAAGCACTCCGCCAGAGCATTCTCAAGATGGCGTTTGAAGGACGGTTGCTCAATGAAGCCGAACTTACAGCTGTCCGTGCCGATCCAGCTTATGAACCCGCTGAGAAGTTACTCGAACGGATCAAGACAGAGCGTGAGCAAGCGAAGGCGGCCAAGCCCAAGCGGAAGACCAAAGCGAAGTCGAAGAAGGCACCACACAAGTCAAAGGTCGCCGGGAGTAAGACATGAGAAGTGCATCGGATCTCATTGCAGAACTCAATGCCGTGGATGAATCCTCAACGATTGAAGCCAAGGAGTGTTCTCAAGTTGGCAAATCGGTCATGGAGACCGTTTGTGCATATTCCAATGAGCCAGGGCTTGGGGGTGGCTACTTGTTGCTTGGGGTCGAGGAAGTTGCTGACGGTTTGTTTGATGCTGGGTATGCTGCGTGTGGTATTGCTGATCCTGACAAGGTGCAATCCGACTTCGTTTCGCAGTGTGCTTCTCTTTTCAATCGTCCAATACGCCCCGAGGTCAAAGTCGAGAAACTTGGAGATAAAACGGTCATAGTGGCGTTCATCTCTGAGTCTTCGGCGACTGATAAGCCTGTCTACTTCACGAAGCAGGGACTCCCACAAGGGGCATACCGCCGTATCGGTCCAACAGATCAGCAGTGTTCTGAAGACGATCTGATCACGCTGTACTCTGAACATCAGGCCGAGACCTATGACACCACCATCATCTCGGATGGAAGCTTCAGTGATATTGATCTCGATATTTTGCACGAGTATCGGGCACTGCGAGCGAAAGTCAATCCTGAGGCTGTGGAACTCTCATGGTCTGACGAGGAAATGCTTCTTGCGTTTGGTTGCTTGCGAGATGATGGTGGCAGTCTCAAGCCAACAGTTGCGGGCGTCTTGCTCTTCGGTACACCATTCTCATTACGCAGATGCTTTCCAATGATGCGGATCGATTACATTCGTGTTCCTGGGAAAAAATGGGTAGAGGACCCTGATCATCGTTTCGATACGATTGAGATTCGTTCGCCGATGATTACAGCGATCCGTAGAGCGACGGCGGCGATACTCGATGACATCCCAAAGTCTTTTTCGTTGCCATCGGGTGGTATTCAGAGTATGGAATCTCCACTGCTCCCAGACCGAGTGATTCGAGAAGCCGTTGTGAATGCGGTGATGCACCGGAGCTATCGGCTACATGGGCCAATTCAAATTATTCGATACTCGAATAGAATCGAAATCCGAAATCCTGGGCACTCATTGAAAGCTCAAGAGCAGTTGGGGCAACCCGGCTCTGAGCCTCGGAACCCACGTATAGCTGCGGTTCTCCATGAAGTGAACATTGCAGAAACAAAGGGTTCAGGAATCAAGGTGATGAGGAGGCTCATGCAGGAGAGCAACCTGACACCCCCAACCATCAGGTCATCCCGTCAGCCTGATGAGTTTGAAGTTAGATTCCTCTTCCATCATTTCTTGAGCTCTGATGATATTGAGTGGTTAGCAGGACTGACCGACCAAAAGCTATCGGACGAAGAAGCCAGGGCTTTGGTCTTTGTCCGAGAGGTTGGGGCAATCAACAATGCTACCTATCGGGAAATCAACCAAGCGGAAACACTGGATGCATCAAGCCATCTACGTAGGCTTCGAGATTTAGGGCTTCTAGACAAAAAAGGGTCGGGAAACAGGACATATTACACGCCTGGGGCACAGTTCACGCTCATTCCCATGGATGAGGCTGGGGCTCAAAGTCGAAAGCCAGAGGGCCAAAGTCGTAAGGAGACGGCGCAAAGTCGTAAGCCTGACGCATCCCTTACGACAAAGGAAATGCCGCTGGGGCTTGCCCAGAAAGTGGGCAGGTTGTCTAGGCGACCAAAAGAGCAAGATTTGAGAGAAGTCATAACCAGTTTATGTGCATGGAAGGCAATGACATCATCCGAGCTGGCTGAGCATTTGAGCCGAGAGCGAGGAGCGTTACTCCGAGACCATATTCGCCCAATGGTCGTTGATGGGTTGCTTGCGTACACAATACCTGGCATGCCACAGCATCCAGACCAGGCATACATATCGCCAAGTAAGGAATCCGAATGACACCTGAAACAAGTTCGTTGGTCAACAAGGTTTGGAGTTACTGCCATCTATTGCGGAATGATGGGCTGAGCTATGGTGAGTACTTAGAGCAGATCACTTACGCTATTTTCTTGAAGATGGCCCATGAATATTCTCTGCCGCCACACAATCGGGATCTCGGGATTCCTGAAGGTTACAACTGGGCGAGTCTGACCAATAAGACTGGTGCTGAACTCGATAGCCACTACAACGAGCTGCTCCGCACGCTTGGCCAGCAGCCTGGGTTGCTTGGGCAAATCTTTGTGCGGGCAAAGAACCATATCCAAGAGCCAGCGAACTTGGCAAGTTTGATAGATCTGATCAATCGAGAGAACTGGCTCATCCTTGGTGCTGATGTCAAGGGCGATATTTACGAAGGGCTCTTAGAGAAGAATGCTCAGGACACGAAAAGTGGTGCGGGTCAGTACTTTACTCCACGTCCATTGATCAAGGCCATGATTGAATGCGTGAGACCAAGTCCTGGTAAATCGATTTGCGATCCAGCGTGCGGCACGGGTGGGTTTTTTCTAGCCGCATATGATTTCATGACTGATCCCGACAACTACAAGCTGAACAAATCACAAAAAGAAGCGATCAAGACGAAGACTTTCTTTGGCAACGAAATCGTTCCAAGCACCCGTCGACTTTGTCTGATGAATATGTACTTGCACAACATCGGCGAAATGGGTGGAGAGGTGACGGTTCGAGGCACTGATTCGCTCGTGTCAGATTCCGGAGATCGATTCGATTATGTAATCACCAATCCGCCGTTTGGCACAAAGGGTGGTGTCACCGTTACCAACGAGAGTGGTAAGACGGAAACTCAGAAGTTTGTCTACAACAGGCAAGATTTTTGGAAATCTACGAGCAACAAGCAGCTCAACTTTGTACAGCACATCCACACGATTCTCAAAGCCAATGGTGAAGCTGCAGTTGTAATCCCTGACAATGTTCTTTTCGAAGGTGGTGCTGGGGAAACGGTTCGGCAGAAACTTATGGAGACCATGGATCTCCATACGATTCTTCGCTTACCTACAGGGATATTTTACGCTAACGGGGTCAAAGCGAATGTGCTCTTCTTCGATAAGAAGCCAGCTTCCAAGACTGCATGGACAAAGGATATCTGGTACTACGATTTACGCACAAACAAACATTTCACTCTGAAAACAAAGCCGCTTGGTTTTGACGATTTAGCTGACTTTATTGAGTGCTACAAGCCAGAAGGTAGAAACAAGAGAAAGGCCACATGGAGTGAGAAGAATCCTGAAGGCCGATGGAGAAAGTACAGCTATGAGGAAGTGCTAGCGAGAGACAAAACGAGCTTGGATATATTCTGGTTGAAAGACAAGTCGTTGAGCGACCTTGATAATCTTCCAGATCCAGATGTATTGGTTGGCGACATTATGGATAATCTTCAGGCCGCATTGGTGAGTTTTCAGGAGATAGCTGGAAACTTAGAGAGTGAGTGAGCGGTTGGTTTGGTAATGAGTTCTGATATGTATTTGGATCGCAACGAGCAAGTCGTTTGCAGTTCATTTGGCTACTTCATCATCAAGCACGATTACTTGTTCGAGTTTCTTGATAGCGGAATCTAATCGATTCCAATCACGCTCTGCGTAGTGCCGCTTCAAACCCTTCTCTGAATGAGCCAAGAACATCTCAGTAACGGCAGGGTCAATGGCTTCAATCTCAGACGCAGCAGTCTTTCTAAACGAGTAGAAACCACGATGATTGGGCAACTGGGTCTTCTTCATCAAACGAAAGAAGGCTGAACGAATAGCATCAGTCCTCTTGAACTTGTCATCTATGAAATACTCTCTGACAAGCGGATGACCTGACTTGGACAAGAAGACTCGGTCGTTGGGTTCTCCATCAAGGTTGCCATGCTTCTTCAACATCTGAACCGTCAATGGCCATAAGGCGAATTCGCAATGCACGCCGGTCTTGGTTCTCTTTCGAACAATTCGCTTATTGCTCATTTGAACTTCAGAAACTCGAAGTGACGAAATATCAGCTTGGCCCATACCGCAGTTGAGCCCAAGCAGCATGAACATCTTGGTTCTCTCGCTTGCTGCTGAGTAGAGCACATTTATCTCTTCTCTCGAAAATCTATTGACGGTTGGTTCAGGGATTGTGATTCTTGAGTATTGATCTAGATTTCTTGGTAGAGTGTCTATCAATGCCATCTGGTAACCCCATTTTATCATCAGCTTGACGATGTCCAATCTCGACTTCGCAGTCCAGGGCGAAATGGATTTGTCGGTCGCTGCTGATATGGGTAATGATAAGGTGTAGTTCCTGTAGTCATCCAAAAGCATCTCGTTGAGCTTTGAGAGCGGAAGGTCTGTCTGTAGGTACTCAACAAAGTGGCAAACGGAGATTCTGATCTTCTCGAACCATGTCGCAGAGATATCTCCTCGCTCGTATCTTGTAAAGCAACTCTGTAAATACTTCTCGCCAAAGTCTTCTACTGTGAGCTTCGCTACCTTGATCTCGACGGGGAGCTTTACTTCTCTTTCCGCCAGAAACTCATAGTAGCGTAGTTCTGCTGCTCGATATGATTTATTCACGCTCTTTGGATTCACAGATCCGAAGTAATGCATCTTGCCGTCGATCTGCTTGCGCCATCGCATGTCGGTTGATTTGGTGAGGATTCGTTTGGCTGGCATTGGGTTCTTTCGTATTAGTCGGGCATTCACAGGAGTCATCGAGTGATTCAAAGTCAAGCCAGGTTGGTGGTGATCAGTTCTTTGAGCGCATAAATCTTCGGCCATTGATGGTCACAGATGGTTTGTGAGCGTCTGGTGAGGCCACGTGAACGGATCGATGTTCCTCTATCCATGCATCGAGGTCTTTGCGAGCAATGAGTTTCATGGGCCGTGCTCCATGCCCCATTGGTCTGATGGTGGGGAGTCTCTCTGTCTCAATCCATCGGCGAACGGTTTTCTCTGATACGCCACAAAGGGCAGCCACATCAGGCACTGTCAACAGGATTTGCTCGCAGATGCCCTGGCATCGCTGAGTGTCTTCCATTGGGTCGTTGGGATGTGTGGTGGCGGCGGTCATAACGGGTTCTGTGAATCAATTCCTATAGTGTCTCAAACAGTGGTTTCGGGGTTTATGGGTTCATATCAGTGGTTTAGTCTGCGCCCAGCCATAGCCGCATCGCATAGCGATAGCGGCTGACCAAAGAGAACGACTCTCTGGGGGCTGGAAAAAGGAAACAGCGATTTGGACTAGCTTTGATTACGCACAGACAGATGCGTCATCGTCTTCTGACTCGATGCCAGCGACATCTTTCATGACCTCGCCGATACGGGAGACACCAAGGTTGTAGTTGGTCTCATTGGATTCGCAATAAATCCAGCGGCGATTGAGTTCAATACAAGCTTCAATCATGGAGCCCGTGCATCCGCATACATCGATTACGGTGTCGCCTTCGTAGGTGAGCTTCTCAAGTAGGAACTTGCAAATGTCGAGGGGCTTTTCGAAGAAATGCCTATCGCCGTAGTTCCGCTCCCCTCTCTGGACCTCCCTGTAGAATGACCGAGAAACAGGCTGCTTTTCGTATTCCAGGTTGTACTGAAGGGCATTGGCAATGACATTGTCATCAAGGACATCGGTTCGGCCTTTGCCGTTGTAGAGACCTTGAAATGCCTTCCGATTCTGACCAGCGATCAAAATGCGCTCGGTTTCGTGAGAAAAAGGGATCGCAAAGTCCGAAGGCTGGGGCTGGGACTTCTTCCAGTACATTGGAAAAATCGTTCCAAGACCGAGTTCTCGCAACAACGAGATGATTTCTGGACGGTCGGGTTCGGTTGATGCCTGGAAGAGTACAAGCTTACCATTTGGTTTGAGGACTCTGGCGGCTTGCTCAATGATTCCAAGAGTGAGATCAAGAGCCTCTTCTCTTGTACTTGAATCACAAGCTGTTTCTAGCCCTTTAGATTCAGGCTCTGCGAATTTTCCGTTCGGCGTTTTGTAGAAGGCCCCGTAAGGCGGATCTGCGTGAACAACATCAATTGACTCTGTTTCAAGGCTGGCCATTACATCAAGGCATGATGCATGATGGCAGTTGGTAGTCCAATTGTGTAGCTCGCTCTTGAGCTGTTCCACTACAAGCTTTCGGCTGTTGCGGTTTTCTTTGGTCGCTGCGTCTATCCGATCTCTCATCAGTTTTTTAGGACTTAGCGTCTGTCCCTTGTTCTGGTGCACGTAGTCGATGTAATCGTCTAAGGAATCATCTTTGGTCGCAACATCTGCTTTTATGCAGTGGTTTCGGCTTCGCCTTGCGAGTTCACACTGGTACCAGGTCACGCCTTTCTTGAGATGCTTCTTTCTCTCTGCTGGCGGTACCGCTATTGCGGTGCTTCTGAGTTGAGACAAGTAGGAGATGTCAAACTTCGGGAGGTATCGCTCTCTGAGTTGCTTGAGCGTCAGTGGCTTTCCACCGATTTTGATAGCGGAGGCTTTGACGAGCAAGTCGCCCGCCTTCCATGCGCCGGACTCGTTGACAGAAAGAAGAGAGTTGATCTCTTCACAGAGTTTGAGGACTTTGGCCTCTTGTGTTGTTTTTTTAGCCATTGGAAAGTACCTTTTCAATATCGCCATTGCTGGCAGTATACCGGGGATCGTATTTTTCTGGATGCAGTGCCGGTCCATGGCACCCAGTTATGGGGGGCAACAGTCGATGCCGAGTTTGAGCGCTCAAATATCCTTTCAGGCACTATGCCGATTAGGAATCTGGTCGCAGATGAGTGATTTCGCCCGTTACGGGCTGGTTTTGGCCATTCGTGGTCATTCAGAAACAGGCGCACATCGATAGCTCAGACGCATGGGATGCGAATTCGCTACCTCTATAAAGGATGGGATGCTTTAGACACTCTTGGTCGAGCCCTTATGGGGGCATGGTCAATCCGTAGAGTGCCTGTTTCGTCTGTTTCTGATTCGAGCTGATGAAGGGTATCTAGTGAGCCGTGTCAGCAGAATGGAATGGGCCGAGAGGGTCGTCGTCACGGCCATTCTTCAACATACTTGAAGTGGCCAATATGGACGGCATCAATAGGTCCAGAAACAGCCTGTGCACCATTCTTGATTGAGTTTGGACTGATAGTCAGAATGCTCTCAAACAATGACCTGAGACTCATCAGGTATGAAAATGAGAGGGTCGTCAGGTTGTTCTTGTTGTTGTACATTCTCATGGTTCGTGCCTTCTTTGTTGGGCGTTGAACATGGATTGTACAGGATCGGAAAATGGCTTACGGGTGAAGAAAAATGCGGTCAAATGATTGAGGACTCAAATCATTTTCCTTGCCTTGGGTAGCGTGGGTCTGGCGGATAATAAGTCGTCCACATATGGTCGTCGTCTTTATCCATGCCAGCTATATAGAAGGTACTCTTGGGCTTGCGCCCGAGTCTTTTGGTTCTTGCCCATGCTCTTCTGAATCCATGAGTATCAACAGCCGCCCAAATTCCTAGAGCTATTCCAACGATGGTCAGGACAATACCAATAATTCCTAGAGCTATTCCCATACTCCCACTCTAGCAGGATTGTCTGGAACTGACGGCACTAGATAGACAGTACCCAAAACCTACTCAGATTCAATTCTATTCTGATATGGGTTCTCATTCAGCTTGGCTCTTGTTCTTCAACTGGCATTTGTTATCTTATGGATTTACCATGAATGTCTAGCCTATTGAATGGCAAAGGCAAACAAAGTAAAGCCGACAACAGAAACGATAAACCCCAGCATAGTGTTTTTTCCCTTTCCCGAAAATTCTGAGAGCGTTGGTAAGTGGTAGTTGAAATTCAGGAGAGTAACAGATGAGAAATTCACTTGCTGGGTTTTTCTCTTGTTGCTCTTTTCTAGAAAAAGAAATCGAAGATGAGAGTTGGGATGGTGAGGCTTTGCGAATCCGTCCCTCTTCACTCTCTAAGAAGTTTCTCTTTTCTAAGAGTTCTAACATCTATATGGGTGACCCCTACCACGACCCCTAGTTTTGCTGTTTGTGACCCCTATGGTGACCCCTACTTTTTTACTCTCGTGACCCCTATGGTGACCCCTACTTTTGAATTTCCTGAACCCTACCACGACCCCTAGTTTTATTTGGCTAAAAAATTTCATCGGTCATGCCCGTGAACATTGATCTGGTAAGCCCTTTCTACATCCTCAGCAATCTCGTGATACTGTTCGGTGCATCTGCTTTGTTTCTCTTCCCAGATTTTCTTGTTCTCATCGCTTGTTTTCTCATACGCTTGAGATGATTTCCTCTTTACCATTTCCAGAATCTTCTTGGCTTTCTCGTAGCCCTCTCCCTTGAAGACCTTGAAGTACAACTCTGTCATATCTGTGCCAAAATTTAGAATCAACTGCTGTTCATTGCCTGGACAATATGTGTGCATTGCTCGGAATACAGAGAGAGCATCATCAGTAATCCACCCTGGCAATCCTGCTTCAATAGAGTTCTTGTTGTCAAAATGCCAAGGGCAATTCAGCACGACCGTATTCCCATCGAGCTTGATCAGGCGGGCATCAATGAGATGCTGGAATTGATTGTTGTAGTAGCGCGTCTTATTGAGCATGTAGTTGACGCTGCCTTTTTCGCTCATCTTCTTTAGAATGGTGTACCGTGTCTTGTTGGTGAATATCTGCTTTGCTGAATTTGTACCCAGTTTGTTGTAGTACATGACCATTCGTGAATACATGTATGCAGCAGCTACCGCCTTGCGCTTATCAATACCCTCTAGCTTGGTCATCGCAAACTTATTCATCTCGGAACCTATTTGTTTTTCTGATTTCATTCTCTCTACTCTCTGGTTGTAAAAACGCTCAAGGTAATCAGCCTCAACCGTTTTGGATGTGAAAGCCTCTAAAGATATTTCTATCTGAAGAGAGTGATTTGTTTCCGCTGTCAGTAACCAGAAAGGGGAGAATGCAAACCCCAAAAACACAACAGCAGCACCTACTAGTTCGAGCATTGGTGAATATTTCCTCCTTGCTTTCACGCAACACCCCCACTATCTGTATCGGCATTGATTGATCGGCGCATGGGATAACAACCCGAAAACACTGTGACAGCACACCGATTCCAAATAATTCCAAATCTTTTTTCGCCCCTCCCGAATTCACACCTGCTCAATCCATTTATTTCTGAATCAGTAACCAGCATTGATTTTCAATGCCAGAACCGTTTGAAGATTTCAGGGAGTCAGAGTACCTGCAACTGTCTCAAGCAATTCTGAGAAAAGAAAAACCACAAGGAATCATTTATCTGGAATAGTTGGGCTGCAATCCTATGTTTGTTGATAGATTTACTAGCGTTCGTAGCGGGTCATGGGTCTGGCGCAAGGCTGGACAAATTCTATTTACCTGATATGGTACTTGTGTGTCCGCACCAATTGACCCGATGGTGATTCAGGATTGAATGGGTCGCTAACTAATAAATCGTATTTCATAATACGGATTGCCACGCCTCTGCAAAAGGCTGAAAGATTTCAAGATGAACGAACTAATACTAACGGATACGAATCGCTATGAGTTTTCCAAACTGGCTAGCAGAACACCATGCGAGCGAAATCCTGGAGACCTCACACCCCCTGAGCTTGAGTTTCTTATTCTGAGCATGATTGAGTTTGAAAACGAATGCGAAGATCCAGAAGTCAATATCTACCATTGGCTCTGTTCGAAGAGCAATGACATTACTGCACGATTCGATGAAGTAGCCAAGGCCGTTTTGATAAGAGCATGGAAGTCAAAGCGCAATCTTCCTGGCGCAATATCTGGGTACCACATGTATCAAGAGCATCTTGCAATCGCTATGTATTTAGCTCATTGCAACTGCATTGATATGGATAAACCATTTGAAATTTCAGCAGAAGGAGAAATCAGGGCATGGGAATTGGAGCAGCATCTACTCAAAGAAAACGCCACAAGTCCCGAACCCAAAGTAGATTTGTTTGCTACCAAAACAGCATCTGATTCAAACCCAGATTGAAGTTCACCCGATTCAGTCTGACGCATGAAGTAGAATTGATTGAACAGTTGAGTGAATGACTGCTGAGAATTTTTTGAAGGACGAAAAGAAACTATGGGTACGAACCATTCAAACACACACATAGCCCCCTGCGCTTTACAGGTTCGTACCCTTGCGCTTGGGGTTTTTATTGAAAGAAGATTGATATGGAACACGAACTGAACGAGATTACAGTAGAGCAGCAAAAGTCAATGGATAGGTATGAAGAAAAAATGAAGGCAATGAAAAAACGAGAGGGGATTATCCAAGAGATGATTCTCGCTCAGTTTGGCGTTGACTTGGGAGAACGGATAAAAATTATGGAAGAGTACGATTATGCAGGAACTACGACAATCGACGGCGAAAATCCAGAAGAAGCACTCTACTACAGAGCCCTGATAACCCATGAAACAGGACGTTACGCCGTACAATTTATATATCAAGGAAGAGAATACACGCTTGACAATCTGATTGATTATACGGTAACAGTCTATGAAGATGAAAATGTTATCAATTGGCAGTAAAAGCAGCAGATACAAACCCAGCTTTCTCTCTTCGTGCGCAAGAATGAAGCCTGTTTGAAGTTCTCCCCTCATACTGAGTACAAACCCATTCTCATGGCCTAACGATTCTGAGAGTGTTTCAAAAATAAAACCATTCATTCCGCCCATCGTGCTATACGAGTCTTGCGTTTATTGTTCGGGTCTATGTAATCCCTGCATGCAACGGCAAATCCCCCCTGCTAGGGGACCCATTCTCTGCTAGGAGTCCCTTGAGAAAAATTAGGGGGATAGGTAGGGGGTATGCCCCCCTCTAGCAAATTCGCAATTCACATGCTGTTGTTTTTCACCATCTACCAGTATCGGGAGTGATTCCCGAATGGGAGATACTGATGTTGAGCGCAGAACTAAATCGAAACAGCCGTCGTCTTGGATGTGAGTTCGAAGTTGCAGTGCCGCAAGTCGGTGGAGGTCAATCGGACGATGTACGCAAAGTCATCGCTCAGGTGCTGTCGGCGAATAATGTACCAGCCGTTAGCCGAGGATATAGCCACCGACCTGTCCCCGACGCAGCCGATGTCTGCGTGGAATATGATTCGTCAGTCCGAGGCGAGTCTCGATACCGTGGTATCAGTTGGGTCTCAGTAGAGGTCAAGACTCGGATTCTCAATGGGATGGATGATTGGGAACGAGTCGTCCCACCGATGCTAAACGTTCTGAAGTATCTCGGAGCGAGAGTGAATAGCTCTTGCGGGCATCACATTCATGTGGAGTTGTCTGAAGCAAGAACACGACCCGCCGTGATTCGCTCTCTTTACAATACAATTCATCGAAATGAACATTTGATTTATGGTTTAGTGCCTCCGAGTCGATTGACAAACCACTTCTGCCAGAAGCTACCAGACATGCCCAGTCGCCTTGCAGGTTGTCGAACCATGTCTTGCTTCAAGTCTGAACTTCAGAGGCTTCCACGGTCATCCGGCGTCAACTGGACGCATTTGTGGGGCAGTGCGCCACGGATTGAGTATCGGTACGCTTCTTCAACCCTCAATGTAGAGAAGGCACGACATTGGGCACGGTTGATGCTGCGAATGACTGACCACTCATGCAATCGCACTTGCAAGGCTACAAAGGTTCAACTCCCAAATGAGCGTGCGAGTCTTGACAAGATGCTTATTACCCTTGGTCTGAAAGTGAACAGCCGTGTTTACTCAAAGGTTGCGCCAGAGCTGAGAGAATCAGGCAAGTTTTTGTTGAAGCGCTGGAAAGAACTCAATCAGTAAATGGAAAGTCTTCGGAGATTCAACGCTCCGATTACTGCTGATTCAATAGATCGGTGCATGTGTTTGATGGCACATTCAGCCTCAATACTCCCAGATTTATTATTCTTCAGGAGTGAAGTGAACTCGGGAGAACAGAGACGATGTGGGTTTGAGGGTATGAGCGCATCTTTTTTTAATTTCCAATTAAATTCGCTTTTTTGAAAAAATGTTCACTTGTTCGCTTTCAAAACCTCTCTGGTGAGCAACCAGCGCCGATTTAGAAAAATACGGGCTTGACTTTAGCGAACATCAGGCCGGTGATCTTTCGCTTCTCAGCGAAACGCTATTCACATGCGATTGAATCGTTGCGTCGATAAGCGGAGGTCACAATGACAAGCACAAATCACGAAGCCGTACCACCCACTCTCAATCATGTGATTGCACAAGAACGGGTCATCCAAAAACTCAAGGTAGGCGTGGAGGCCTCGTTCGCTGATGGGAATCCATTACCGCACACCATCCTGACTGGTCCGCCAGGCACGGGCAAGACAATGCTCAGCCAGGTACTAGCAAAGGAGATGGCGGGAGAGTTCTTTGAAGCACTAGGACAGACCATTACCACGGTACAAACGCTCAATGGATTATTGATGTGTCCTGTGCTGCCCAACTCTGTTCTCTTCATCGACGAGGCCCATGAGTTGAATCCATCCATCCAAGTTGCTCTCTATAAAGCTCTTGAGGAGCAATGTGTGTTCATAGCCAATGAGCAACGGCAATCAGTCCAGAAACTTGATCTGAGACCGTTTACGCTCATCTTGGCGACTACAGATCCGCAAGGGTTACTCCAGCCACTCAGAGACAGGATGAAGCTTCATTGTCAGCTTCGAAGATACTCAAATGAGGACATTGAAAGAGTTCTGGCGCAGAAAGCAAATCAACTCGGATGGAAGGTTGATGATGGAGTCCTTGAGCAAATTGCTGTCAGGAGTTTCGGAACTCCTCGCCATGCTCTCCGCTTGATGGACTCTGTGAGGCGAACCGCACGTTCTCTCGGGGATACCAATCTCAGCACAAGTCATGCGGAGGCCACTTTCGAAGTTGAGGAACTTGATGAAGTAGGGTTGAACTCTGATGAGCGTCAGTATCTGTCCATTCTATCTGAATCTGTACGACCGATGAGGCTTGGTGTGATTGCATCGAGACTCGGGCAGCCACCGGAGGCAGTGTCGAAAGTTGTGGAAAGCAATCTGCTGTGGCTTGGGTTCATAGATAGAAGTGACCGAGGTCGCAGTTTGACACCAAAGGGCATCGCCCATGTTCAAGGTTCAAGGATTTTGAGCGCTCAAATCCAAGAAGGGGAATCCCGATGAGAAAATCCATACCACATCGAACTGGTTTACTAGATCCGAATCGGAGAGTTGTATTGACCATTTCTGACATGGCTAGGGTCGTGGGACTATCAAGGTCGAGGTTCTATGCGTTGATGCAGCAAGGCGTGTTTCCAATGCCGCTCTATCTGATTGCGACGAAGAGGCCATTCTTCGATGAACGGCTTCGAGATGAGTGCCTGAATGTTCGACGGACTGGACTCGGGGTAAATGATCAACCCATTCTGTTCTACCCAAGACGGGCAGGTCCTCCGACTACTCGGAGTAGTAAATCTACTTTGCGCGGAAAAAAGAAAACGCCCAATATCAACCCGAGGGTGTTGAGGCTCATCGAACTGCTCAAGGGGTTGGGTGTTGAGAACCCATCTCCTGATTCGGTGACAGCTGCTCTGTCTGAATGCTTCCCGAATGGGTCAGATGAGAAAGCTGACCATGAACTTGTCGGTGCTGTTTACAGGCACTTGCGACAGTCACCATGACCAGATAAGTCGGCCAGATAAGAGTCATTATCTGGGGTAACTCTGTTCAATATCTGCGTCTCTTTTGCTCTATGTCTGTCCCTAAACCTGTTTTTTTACACCACATAAGGTGGGAGTAATGTCATGAAAAATTCTGAAAGTGCCCTGTTCCAAAACTTCTTGAGCCTGAACGACTTCTCAACTCACACCATCAAAGCCATCACTCATGATTATCAGAAATGGATCGCATGGTTTGAGCAAATCAACGAGGAACAGTACAGCAGCCAGAGGGTCACCATTCGAGATGTGACGGACTTCCGAAAGCATTTGAGAGAGGAGCGATGCCAGGCAGTGGCAACAGTCAACCGCTGCTTGGTCACACTTCGCAGATACTTCCAATTTCTCGCAGAAAAAGAAGTGATCGAAACAAATCCTGCAAAGGGAGTCAAGGAACTGAGGCGTACGCCAACTGCACCAAAGGCAATCAGTCGGGCAGCTGTAAGACGACTACTACGAGAAGCAACAGTCAGAGAAGATCATCGTGCGTCAGCCATCCTTGGATTGTTTGTATTTTGCGGTTTGAGAATCAGCGAGGTGTCAGCGTTGAAACTCGGAGACATTGATCTCACAGAGCGGCGTGGTTCACTACTGGTGCGGCATGGGAAGCACAACAAGGAAAGGCTCGTTCCTGTTCCCATCGAGGCACGACGCATGCTTGAGAGCTATCTGGTAAGCAGACCGCCAGCTGAGACTGACTATATTTTCGTAGGACGAGGTCTCAAACCTTTAGGGATTGATGGTGTCAGATATACAATTCAGAAATATGGAGTTGCGATTGGTCTCGATCTTCATCCTCACGCTCTTCGCCATACCTTTGCGACTCAGTATTTAGAGGCCAACAACAACGATCTCGTCGGTTTGGCTCAAATCCTCGGGCACGAATCAATCCAGACAACATCTCGATACACCCAACGAGGCGAGTTACAGCTATCAGCAGCTAGCGCGTTGGTGTCATTTTGAAATCGAAGAAATCAATCGAATCCCGAATCGCCTTTGTTGTTGGATACAACGGCGTTCAAATCATCTACCTCTTGATAAGTAGCGGATCGTCTATTGAAGAAGTTGTTGGTGTGTTTGAGATTCAATGGGCTTTATGGATCTTCAAGTTGTGGTCATGACGTTCGGGCAAAGACAGCAGACTTGTCTGAAATACAGAACGCTTACTTTGATCAGTGTTATAGCACAAAAAGGACTATTTAGAAATACATTCTCAAGCTCGATTCATGTGCTTTCAATCGTGTTCTGTTGGTCAAAGTATTTTCCAGGTGTAGAACCTGTTATACCGCTGAACATAGAAACAAAGGCGCTAACACTCTCGTATCCAACCAGGTAAGCAGTTGTCGATACTGTTTCCCCAGTAGCAAGTAGCCTAAGAGCTTCGACCAGGCGTGCCCGCTGCCTCCATCTTCCAAAGGTCATTTGAATTTCATTTATGAAGATCCGTTCAATTGTTCGAGCACTGGAACCAGAACCTATTGCTAGTTCTGTAAGCGTACACCGTTCTCCGGGGTTCTGAAGTACACGGTTTACAACCGTCAACGCACGCATATCATTAGGCATTGGTAATGCCAATGGATGGACATTGATCATTTGTACTTCCCCAATAATTAACTCAAGGATTGGTACATGAGATGCTTTTTCTATGTCCAAACTACCGAGTTGAATTACTCGTATCACAAGTTCTCGCAGAAGAGGCGATACCTCTAGGACTTTGCAACTATTCGGGAGTTCAGATGTTGTATGGGGGGGGAAATAAAGGGTTTGCATCCGGACTGATCCAGTCGTCATAATCGTATGAAGAATTTCTGGGGGGATCCAAACCGCTCGATTGGACGGTACTACCCATACACCACTTTGAGATACAACCGTCATGACTCCACTGGTTGCATAAACCAATTGGCCCCATGCATGTTTGTGTTCTGAGATTGTTCGACCGGATGGGAGTGTGAGGGAAAGTGAGCGAACCATCATGTCGTCTTGATTGGTCTGGACAGGATTTTGCTGGGAGCGATGTTCAAATTCCTGGTGAGATTCCTGTTTCAGACTTAGTTTTGGATTGGATGAGTTCATGTTTGAATCATTTGTAAAAGAAATGTCGAAAATTCACTATTCTTTGTCAGAATATCGTATTGACGACATTTCTGCAAGCTGTATCATCAAAATCTATGATTCAAGTTCACTAGCCTGATTATCAGAAAGGACACTTATGGCTAACAACATCGTACATTTCGCTGTTCACGCAGATGACTGTGAGCGAGCGAAGGCTTTTTACTCGGGTGTGTTTGAATGGGAGTTTGAGCCGTGGGGTCCTCCAGGATTTTGGAGAATCCATACTGGGTCTGGCGGAATCTTCGGTGCTCTCCATCAACGCCAAGCGGAAGTTGAGGGCCGGGGCATGATTGGATTTGAGTGCTCAATAGGAGTTGAGGATATTGAGGCTACCGCAAAGCTGATCGAATCCCATGGGGGCTTGTTGACCACGCCTCCCTACACAATTGATGGAGTGGGGACGCTTGTTGTATTCAACGACACCGAGGGAAATCAAGTGGGTGCTATGCAGTATGTGGATGGCATTCTCTCTTAGAAGACACTCTCAGCCTAACCAAATAGATTCGATTTTACAAAACACAAGGAGTCTAGATCGTGTATCAAATTAAAACTCGTATGGCAGTTGTTTCTGTTGTCATTTTTGCTGGATTGGCAACAACGATGGTGGCTGCGACAGGTATTCGACCATCGGCTACAATTCAGAGTGAAGTCGCAGTTGATGTTGATGGTGCTAGGAACTTTATTTTGGAGTATCTCAAGTTGCTAGAGGATGGAGAAATCGAAAAAGTACGGAAACAGTATGTAAACGACGATCGATTTGCGTGGTTTACAGATGGGCAGAAACGATACTCTACCCCTGACGAAGTGATCAAGGGGCTCAATGAAGTCCGGGCTACTGGTGTACGCCTTAGAACAAGCACACACGATCTAGAAATACTCCCGTTGGGGAGTTCACATGTGTCTGCACGAACAAGCTTTGAAACCAGAGCATTCGGTCCAGAAGGAGAGCGGTTTTCATTTTCCGGGATCATGACGATCGTGTTGGAGTTTCAGGTGGGTGGATCGTGGAAAATTATCTATGGCCACACATCAACCCCTGGTGGGCCACCGAGTGACTGATAAATTGTAGTTGGTTTGAAGAGTTACTCAATTGACGCATGTTCAAAAATGATTCTACGATTCACGGTGTCAACAGTAACCTTGTAGTTTTCGAGTATGTCATTTCCGATTCCCATGATCACACGAAATCCAATTCCCTCAAAGTTTGTGCTTTGATCTAGAGCAGTTATGCGATCGATTTTATTCTTGCCAACTAACTCTTGATTTCCGACCTGAATAGCTTTGTTTTGTGTGTTGACAGATGAATCGACCCATGAAGTGTGATAACCCGTATCAAAATGGGCGTATCCATTTAGTTGACCGATTGAAATGGGTACCCAAATATTGTTCGCTTCATCTCGATACTCAGCATAGATGGATCTGTTATCAATCTCTTGTTCAACGGTACCAGGGTACAGGGTGAGTTGGTTATTGTGCAAATCGATTGTATAAGAATTCCCAGCAAACGCTGTTCCACCAAGTATCCCAATGATCTCAAGATTGTCGAGTTGGTCAGGTATTCTTTCAGTGAATATTTTGCCATGAGCTTGGATCACTTCAGGGTACTCATATGTTCCAATTGACGGCTGATCAACATGGAGCTGACCGATTTGTACTCCATTGACCATGCCAATTTTCTCAAGACTCTCAGGTAAAAGAATCAGTGGTATGAATGTGCCTGTATCCACAATCAACCATCCTTCTGCATTGCCTTCCACCCCATTTACATCTGCCCGAACCAAGAATAATCCATCATATACAATCGGCACAGTAATAGGCGCATCAATCAGAAAGTAGGGCTGATCCGGATTCAGTCTCTGATCCGAGTTGTCTGGCAGGAGAGTTACAAGTTTGTATCCAACGGCGTTCCCATGCTCATCGACTATTTGTTCTACTGTGAACGTTCCAGAGTTCATTGACTCAATAAATTCAGAGTAGCTCACGAGATCTCCATTTGTATCGAGTAACTTGGAATCTTTGGTAATCATAACTTGTGCATAGAGTTGAGACTGGCATATTGTGGCTAGGACAATCAATGCAGTGAGTAGTTGTTTCATCGTAGCAACCATGCGATAAATCTCCTGTAGTCTAAATTTGAATAGCAAACAAGTAGCAGACTGGGCGGTTTTCCATAAAGGTGGAGGCTATGAATATTTACAGTTTGAATCCACGATTGCGTAAAGCGTCTGCTGCTTCATCAACCCTGTCTTCATGGACAAGTGCATAGTCAGACACGAAAGATGAAATAACTAGAACATTGAGACCCGCATCAGATAATGAGGTTGTGATAGCGGCAATAAAACCTGGTGTCTGAAACGGTGTTGGCAATCGGAACTCAATGAGCTTATACCACGCTTCAATACCAGTATGTTCTACTCTGTCAACTCGCTCTTCGCAGGTCACAACCGTTTGATCAGCGCCGTTGGAAAATGCCAATAGGTGGCCACCGTCTGAAGGAGTTGTGTTGCAGCGTAAATACGCATATCGACCTTTATAAACTCGTACATCTGTCAAGTAAATAGTTTTTGAGAGTTTGCTCAGACTTGTTGACATAGTCAAATCCAATCTTGCCTTGAAACAGTACGATTTGTCATGACAGCACCTGTGTGTTTCGTAGATACAGGTTCAAAAAGTAGTACAGATGCGCCAGTATCCGTTTTTGGACTGTGGTCAACCCCTTTGGGCACAATGATCATTTCCCCTGGAGTTAGATGCACAGAGTTTTCACGAAACTGCATTATCAACTCTCCTTCAAGTACGATGAAAAGTTCGTCCTCTTGTTCATGATTATGCCAAACAAGTTCTCCTTCCAATTTAGCCAGCTTTATGTACTGCCCATTGAGTTCTGAGATGATCTTGGGAGACCATGTGTCTTGAATGAGTTGCAGTTTGGTTGAGATGGATATTTTGTCAATCATTTTGGATTCATTCCTCCCCAAATCGATCGCTGATCCAAGAGCTGATTCTTTCAAGGGCGATCGGGGACATCGTCTCTTCGATCTGACCAAACTCGGCTGGTGAACCAGTTTTAGCTCTTTGAAACAGGTGATTCATGGATGGAATCGACTCAACTGTTGTGTCATTTGCGCCACTTTGCCTGAGTGCTCTTTCGACGGCAGTCGCATGCACTCGATACGGTGTAATAGAATCTCGTTTTCCGTACAACACTAGAGTTGGAATCTGGATTTGAGAGTACATGGATTGTGGATCGAAGTTCAGGACAAAGCGCGTATTGGGTTCATTGAACTGGTCAATGATTTGTGATAATGCTGGAGCAATCGACCCAGGGGCATTCAGTTCATCTGATTTTGCTGAATCAGAGATTTGTTTCGCCTTCGTTTTCATAAGCCGTTTCGCTTCATCATGATCCGTAGTTTTTTCTATAATCTCTGCAAACTCGGTGAAAAATTTGAGATTCAGATTCGTAACCTTTGTCGAAATACCATTCGCTTTGCTCGATGCTCGTACAGATGTCTTTATTCCATCAATGCCCGGTACACCAGGACCAGCTAGGGTTATCAAAAACGCCGGTATTTCGGAATCCTGTACAGCGATGAGTGCAGCAATAGACCCCTCCGAGTGACCAAGGATTCCGATCTGATTCTTTCGTATTGAATCGTGGGAGTTGAGAAATTCTATAGCTGAGAGAGCGTCTGATGAAAAATCTACTGGAGAAGCCGATGCGAAGTCACCTTCAGACTCACCTACGCCACGATCATCATACCGAAGCACAGCTATCCCATTGTTCGATAGATGCTCGGCCAACACTTTGAAGAGTGGGTGCCCTGCAAAAATCGAGTCACGACTATGCGGGCCAGATCCACTGATGAAGACTACGCATGGAAATTTTCCGATGCCTTTAGGTATTGTGAGCGTCCCAGAAAGCATGATTTCAGATTCTTTGTTTTCGAAGCGAGCATCTTCTTCAATAAATGAGCGTTCAAATACCGGATCAATCGGTTCTAGCTGATTTACTTGGATCAGCCTATTCGTAGATGAGAAGCCGTTTGAGGCTTTGAGCTTTGCTGTGGTACTGGTCGCAACACAAAATATGAGTGTGCCTAAGAGTGGGAGTGGATTAGTCATTTGTATTCTCCGTTTGTGGATCACTTAGTGAAAAGATTTCTTCGACTGGCACATCAAACTGGCGAGCAATTTTGAGTGCGATTACTGTTGAAGGCACAAAGCGACCGACTTCGATCGTGCTAATTGTTTTGCGTGAGACGCCAATCAGATGTGCTAATTCAGTCTGGCTGAGTCGATGCTCCGCACGATAAACTCGGATACGGTTGTTGAGTTCTCCATTAGGCATCGTGATCAATCTCGTTTTCAGTCTCATCAGTATCACGAGAGATATAGAGGAATGATGCTGCAAACATCCCGAGCATCACCGAGATTGTGATTTGGATATAAAACACGGTTGGAAACTGTTGAGTTTCTCTGCTTACAATTTCCAGCATGATCAAGAGGAAAAAAACAATCTTCCAAGAGAATTGCTGCGAACGTTTGATTGCATCAACAGTGAAACTGTCTGGGGCAAAATAGAGAATGCGTTTACTCGTTGGTAAGCCTCGGAGTCTGATGAGTTTCCATACACAGATTGGAACGATGAACGCTACCCCCGCAATGGCTAAAGCGATTTCCAGATAATCCAGATATCGATTGAGTGTTCCTTCGGTTACAGACATGCCTGCTGATACGGCGAATTTCATGGAGAAGAAGAAGATTCCGATTAGCATGTATTTGCTATGGCGATCAGTAACTTCGGCGGTCTGAATTTCTGAACTCATTTTGATGCTCCATATCTAGTCTCACATTTCTCAGTTGATGAGCAGTGTGCAGATAAAGTGATACCCAAGGGTGTCAATATATCACCTAAAGTTGGCATGTCAAGTGTTTTCTTTGTGAATGCGGGCTAAGGACCCTAACAAAAACAAGGCGTCTAGCAGCCTCTTGTAAATGGATAACCGATCTCAGCGCTGCAACACAACTATCTAGCGTTACGGTAAATCGCTGGGATGTGATCTGCATAGATGGATATGAGTAATGGATGAACCAGGTGTTCAAGTCATCAAACTCTTGAAGATCAGAATACAAATGGTGAGTTGTGTATTAATAGTTCGTAGGCAGAAAATATCTGGTAACAGTAATTTGAATTCTTGGGATGTCAACGACAGTGATTGAGTCTGAATAAAGCGAGTAGATCACATTTCGCTGTGACCCATTTTGATCGGCTAGTCCGTGGGGTGTTTGTAATACCATGGCAATGGCAGTGATACAAAATATGGGGTAGGTCAATTATACTCTTATAAGAGATTATTTAGTTTATTGAGGAAGTAGGAAAATGCACGCAGTCTTGACTAAGCCGCTAACTGATATGGTACAAATCCAGATTTGTCAATGAATACCTGAAGTGCCTGGTATGCGTTTGGGCATACACCGCCAGATACAGAACTTTTCCTGAGAATCTCCATGACTTCATCGGTACTCAAATCCTTGCGATATGGGCGCTTTGCAGCGATTGCTTCATACATATCTGCTACAACCAAAGCTCGGGCGGTGGGAGACATTCCCCATGCATCAAGGCCACGGAAGTAACCCTTGCCATCCATACGCTCGTGATGCGAAGCTGCAAGATCCGCTATATTGCTAAATGCTCCAACTCTCTCCAGAATTCGTAATGTGTACGCTAGGTGCAGTTTGATTGTTTCGAACTCTTCATCAGTGAGTTTGCCAGGTTTGTCAAGAATCAAATTCGAGATTCCCAGTTTGCCTATATCGTGCAAAAGACCGGCTCGACGAACTCGTACAATCTCGGATTCAGGTAATCCCTGGGCAGTACATATGCCGACTGCCACTTCGGATACGCCTTTGGAGTGACACGCTGTCCATGGGCTTTTCGCATCGATGACTTGACCGAATGCATCAGCAATCAGATCAAGCATTGAATCATCTGCATCGAGTTGGCGTTCGTCAGGCTCGAAGGCGCTGATATGCCGTCCGGGTAAATCGTCGTTCATTTTTTCCCAAAATGAATGGTCTCCTTGAATTGATAACATGGCTTTCACTAGCTCTGGATCGAACCATTTTTTCGACCGTTTTCTCGCTATCTCCATCGCTGTTTCTATACCGTATTTTGCATGGAAGACTTCAATCGTTTGACAAATCCCCAGAATGCGTGCGATAAGTGGTATGCTGTGTCGTTTCAAACCATCAGGGTGGCCACTCCCATCCCAGTGTTCATCTAAATTTCGAATACCTTGTATTGTTTCTTCAGACATCTTGAGTTGGCTAGCGATGTTTGCCCCTCGCTCACATCGAATTTTTACAAGATCCTTTGCTCCTCGTTGACCTGAGATTGCTAGGCCTGTCAGATGGCGTGCTTTGTCTAACAATGAGCCAGTGGGGGAAACATTGCGTGAGATATATCGCAGCGTATCGGTATAGCGAGTCCAGTGTGTTGTTTTGAAGTCTCTTTTGACCTGGATATCATCAGCGCCAAAGAGGTAGCACACTTTGGCTGCATTACTTGAGCATCCAAGATCTTTGAGCAGTAGCGCGTAATACAGTGAGGAACGCTGATCAGTTGGGAGTCCGATTTCTTCGGCCAATCGCATACCGAGCATGCAACTCCTCACAGCGTGTCCCTCGGGTTGGCCTTCGACTAAATCAAGTGCGTACGAAAGCGCTGATATAACTTCTGATAGACGTACATTGACAGGCTCGCTTTGATTATCTGAGTTCGAGATATGGAGTGACATTGTTGGGGCACCTCTCAGAAATCGGAACCTTGTAGGAACACAGTGAGAAGAGTATCATCGACGCTAGATCGTGGTGATCAGAATCAGAGTAGTAAAAAGAGTGTATTTATACGGTTATCTATGGCCAGTTCTAAGTCCAGTCAGGATTAATTTTGCAGTAGAACGGCGGGTCCTTTGCAGCAGATTATCAGCAGAAATAGGAAGTTTCTTTATCGGCAGAGGACTCAAAGCATTGGGTTGACCTGCCCCCCCAAATCCTAGCCCAACTCGTATGGGGCACGGTCGCTTCCGTTGATCCCACCCTGACTCGATCGCTGACCCGCTTTGGGTCCAAACGAGTCCGCTACAGATTATTATCAAGTAGTTTCCGAGCAACTCATTGCTGCGTGGTTTGCTACTGCTAATAGATCCTTGCGAGAACTCCCATCGCAAGCCTGTTGAGAGAGGCCTCGGATAGTGCCGATAATAAACTTGGCCAGGATCTTTGGCGGCGCATTGAGCCTTTCGCCTTTGGACTGTTTGTTATTGAAGAACTCATGCAAAGCTGATTCCAGGCCGGTTTTCATAGTGAGTGTGACCGCACATGCTTTGGAGTCGCTAGCGGCGCCCGAGCCTCCCGCTTGCATCATGGCACATCCAGGCGGGGTTGATTTGTCTGTATAGAGCATGACGAGACTTAAGAGCAGTTCTCCGATGAACTTGGTTGTGCTGGCGCTCTCTGAGTTTGCGAAGAGTTGGTCAACAAAACCGGCGTGGGTTTCCATGTACTGAGCTAAGGCTTTTTCGAAGAGTCCGTTTTTACTCCCGAAGGCGTTGTAAATACTCGATGGGCCGACACCGATGGCTTCGCCTAAATCGGCGATGGATGTTCGATTGTATCCTTTTTCCCAAAACAGCCTTAAAGCCAGTTCTACGGCCTCATTTTCAGGAATTGAGCGTGGTCTTGACATGTAGTTCTCCAGTTTTAGTCATTTTACTTCAAAAAAGAATTGGTATCTACTGAATAATGAATGTATTTGAAGTGATCACTATAAATATGATACTCTTGAAAGGAGAAATCACATGCCACTTACACTTACGCTCAGTCAGGATGTAGTCCCCAACAACGAAATCAAAGGCGCTGTCGTCCAGCTCACCGAATCGATGCTCAAATGGCACGGGCTCACCGGAAACTCGGTGATGACACCGAATGTCACCGCAAATGTCCACATTGTTCCTGAGGGTCTCAGTTTTTCGGGGGGTGATGAGTTCGAAGCGGTCTGGATCGAATGGAAGGTGCCATCGTTTGCATTCGCATCTACAGAAATCCTCAAGGGGTTTGGGCAGGATGCTACGGACATCATCTTTGATCTCGCCGGTGGCAAGGTATCACGGGACAAAATCTACTTCAATGTCGTCCACACTGTAGATGGAGCATGGAATCTTGATGGAATTGCGATGAGCAACGAAGAACTCGGACAAGCTATCTCAAAGGGGGTGGCATCATGAGTCACTATGTACTTGTTCATGGAGCTTGGGAAGGCGGTTGGTCATGGGAGAATGTCACACCACTCCTTGAGAGCGACGGTCACAAAGTCACCACGGTTGAGCTACCAGGAAGCTTTGGTAATATGAAACCAGTGAATGAAGTCACTCTTGATGGATATGTCACAGAAATCGTTAAAGCGATCAAATCCAGTTCAGAAAGGGTGGTGCTTGTCGGGCATAGCCTCGGTGGGATTTCAATCTCGCAGGTTGCTGAGAGGATGCCGGATCGTATAGATCGTTTGGTGTATGTAGCAGCGTTCCTTCTTCAAGATGGTTCAACGGCACTCGAAGCAATGCAAAGCGACGAAGGAGGGGAGATGCTCCCTCAGCTTGTCTTCTCTGAAGATCAGTCGTACGCCGAGGTTCCAGAAAGAGCGTGGCGAGAAACAGCATTTAACGATGTACACGCTAATGTGGTGAACTCAATCTGGCCAAAGCTTGCTGAAAAACAAGCGACCCAGCCATTCGTGACCACTGTAAATCTCAGTGAAGAACGATTCGGTTCGGTTCCGAAGTACATCGTCCGCACATCACTTGACAAGGTCTTTAGTACAGACCTTCAGGATCGGATGATTGAGAACTGGGCGACTGAAGGGGTTGTGACGCTCGAAGCTGGGCACTTTCCAACACTCTCAATGCCAAAGGAGTTAGCTTCAGTGCTTCTATCAATGGCTCCAAATGAATCATGCGAGTAGTTATCTGTTCGCCAAAGCCTTGCCGGCTCTTGTTCCATGAAATTCGGAGCAATGCGCTTCATCAACACAATTTCATCGATGAACTACATCAATCAATGACGAAAGAAGAGATCAATGTAGCACACTCTCAAACGCATCTTATTCGTCGTTACCAGCACTGAGACCATTGGGCCAAACAATCGTCCCAGCGGTTACGAGTTCTCAGAAGTTGCTCATCCGTACATCGTTTTTACTTCCAATGGGTGCAGTGTTGACTTTGCCAGTATCAGAGGCGGCCGCCCGCCCGAGGATGGATTCAATATCAAGGATTCTGCAAGTGTCATTTTTCGTAGCTCCAATGGATTCATCGAGTTGAATTATTCAAAAAAACTCGATCAAGTAGAGCTTGATCAATACGACGCCATCTTCTTTCCCGGTGGGCTCGGTCCGATGGTCGATATGCTTCACGACCCAGTGGTCAAGAAAACCATTGCTCACTTCTACGAGACCGATCGAGTCGTTGGTGCTGTCTGCCATGGTCCTGTTGCACTGCTCAATGTAAAGCTCTCAGACGGGACATCGCTATTGGAGGGGAAGAGTGTTGCAGCCTTTACAACCTCAGAGGAGATTGGGCACTCCGAACATGATGTGCCATTCATGCTTGATGCGGAGATAAAGAAGCAGGGTGCGTCACATACCCATGGTAACCCATTTGAAAAGCATGTAGTTGTAGATGGCTTGTTGATCACTGGGCAGAATCCCGCATCAGCATCAGGTGTTGCACAGGAAATGATAAACTCAATCAATGCTCAACATAGCAGCCAAAGCTGCGATGCTCATGCGAGGAGTTCTGACCCGCTTGCTGACCCGCTTTGAGTCTAAACGAGTCCATCACAGTCCCTCCGAATCCTCAATAGCGGCCTTGAAACGCTGATAAGGGGATTGGTGCATTGCATGGCATGCAAGAGGTCGAGAGTTCAAATCTCTTCGTCTCCACTTCGAGAAAACGCCGCTGGTTTGATGCCAGTGGCGTTTTTTGATGGAGTGATGGAGTTGGTGATTTTGGGTTTGACCCGCTCTGACCCGTTTCTTGACCCGCTAGATGCTTGGATAGGGGAGACGCTAAGCCAGGTCCTCTAGAACACTCAGATGAATATCTACTAGGTGATTTCGGGTTGCGGCCTTCAGTCGTTGAAAGTTGTAGTAGTTTTGAACAGACCTAAGTAGGTCTTCATCTTCAATGAGAGGCGAATCATTCAAAATCTGTTTAATCAGTTGAGCAATTTCTGAGGGTGGGATTTCATAAATGGTTCTGTCTCCTCGTGATCGAACTTGAACAGAAGGTGTTCCAGAAAGACGAACAACAGATTTCAGCATTGGTGCCGATGGATCAGTTTGTTCGAGTTCAACAAGGCCTTCTCGCTTTGCCTTTGAAATAGCCTTATTGAAGACACTTCGGAGAGCTGATCCAGTTCTTTGTAATCCAGCCGCATTGGCATATAATCGGTATGCTCTAGAAGCAAAAATTGGACCTTCGACTTCAATGATCGAAAGTAGTCCATCCATTACCTTGTGTATTTGATCGATTCGAGGATCTTTGGTCTCCATGGCTGTCCAATGCTCGTAAGCCGGAAGACTTGATGAGTCTGAATTCGTTTCTGTTTCTACTGTTGCAGTCTCTACAGACATGTATTCGCTTCCTGAGTTGGCATTTGGGAAGCTTTCAGGTTCAGTTTCAGTTTCAGTTTCAGTTTCAGTTTCAGGTTCAGGTTCAGGTTCAGGTTCAGGTTCAACAATATCTACCGAGCGAATACCAAGCTCGTCCAAACGGTCCCATATTGAGTTCTGAAACAACTCCTCATCAGGCTTTGCAATTTGTGAAATTTTAGTATGGCTTCTATTTTCCAACTCTGGCTCATCCCCTGAGATAACATCTTGAGAGTGGGCGTGATGAGAGGATTCCCCTGAATCAGGAGTATCTTCAGTTGGCGAGGAATTGCTCGCAACAATGAGATCCTGAAGAGTGTCAATTTCTGTTTTTGCAATTGGTGATTCTTCGGCTTTTACATCATTGTCCAAAATCGTTTCTTCATTTCGTATGTTCTCTTGAGTGTGGGTATGGGTAGAAGATTGATCCGTCTCACCTAATGGGGTAATGCCTAGGTCATCCAAACGCTCCCATGTGGCTTTCATGGCATCAGTTGGATTAGAGTAGTAACTTGATCCTCGAATTCGAACAAAGATCAAGCCTGCTCGTTCAAGCTTCCTTTGGCGTAGCAAGTCTGCCTCATAATGTTCAGCTCCATGCCATCTATCGCCATCGCATTCAACGGCAAGTCGGCCTTTGTTTCCTTCAACTACAAGGTCAATGGAGTACCCAGCTATTTTGAACTGAGGAACTACTCGATAGCCCCTTGAGGAGATATGGAGAGCAACATCAACTTCAAACCAGCTATCAAAGGGTTCGGGTGCAGGTTCAACAGACCGATTAGCTCGTAATGCTTTTTGTTCAAGTTTGTCCGTTTGAACTCCAGCAATTTGTTTGGCACTTCTCTGGGGGTCAATAAAATAATCAAGTATTTTTCTACGAACACATTTCTCGCTGAGATCTTGGGTTTGGACCGAATGAAACAGCCACATTTGATCCCGAGCACGACTTGCGGCTACATTGAATTGTTGCTCGTATGAAAACCTTGTCAGTGTTCCAAACCGATCATTAGGGGCCACGACCATGCTGAGAAAAATGACATCCCTCTCGTCGCCCTGAAAACTGGAGGCATTTCCACAAACCAGGCGACGTTCTGCCATTTCTTCGGCACCAATCTGATTCAAAAGAAGATGCTCTATGTATTCAGCTTGATCCCACCCTTTTAGAGAGATAACACCAAAGGTGAGCTTCACTCCATTTCTCGTATACTTCGGATCTTTACAACAATTCACAATCGAGTTGGCGAGTCGCTCAGCCTCTGGTTTATTGATCTTTTTGTCTTCGATGAACCCATCAGTAACATGATGGACGACGAGTGGTTCAAGGCGGTCTGGAGGATATTGCCTTAGTGGAATAAGTGGAGTGTTTGTATAGCAAAGATCGTTGCTGAACCTGATTATCTCAGGCATACTGCGAAAATGTTCTCTCAGGACAACTCGGTTGCCAATGCGGAGTTCTCCATGATCAAAGAGACTTCGCTCAACATCAAATTTTTCTTTATGCTCAAAATCATCAAGGAACTCGTTCATGTGTTGATAAACATAATCTCGTTTAATCCCAACATGAGAAGGGCTGATTTGCTTGTCATCTCCAACAATTAGTATTTTCTTGCCTAAGAAAAACAAAGGTAGTGCATCAGGACCACATTGAGAAGCCTCGTCGACGATGATTACATCAAACATTCCTGGTACTGGGTCGATGCTATCAAACACTCTATGAAGCGGCATAATCCATGCAGGAATAGCAGGTCGGCATTTGTTGAGTTGTTTTTGCCCTTCCCTACGGTGTCGGGCTGCGTGCTTTCCTGTACCTTTTCCCAAAGCTTTCATGGCTTGCTGCCAGCCCATCAAAGCACGTCTATGCGACTCTTCCATACGATCAAAGGAATGAGCCCATGCGAGCAATACCGCCTCTTGAGTGAGCAAGTCGCTATCCTGTTGGCTGAGGCGTTTGAGGTCAGATTCAATCTGATGCAAATCAGCTTCGTTGATGAATACCTGAAGCCAATGTTCTGCTTTTGCAAAGTTGATCGCTGCACCAAGGTTTGAGAGGAATTTGTCCCATTGAGGATTGCAGAGATCGCTTTCAATCAAGGATATGAATTTGGGAAATGATTGTTTGAGAGACTCAAGTTGTTTGTTAGCCTCGATGAGATCTGACTGATTTTGGTTGAGAGTTACAATTTGAGTGGTTAAGGAGTCATATTTGTCAACATCCCGTTCAACAACGGCTGAAATCAGTTCGTCGACAATATCCTGATCAACATTACCAGATTTTGAGAATCGCTTGAGAGAGTCATATAAATCGCAAAGCGTTTGATCCGATTTCGCCAGGTCAAGTTGATGGATTCGAAGTTGCATAGATTGTAGAGCAATTCTACGTGATTCAGAATTCTTCCATTCAGGCTCGGCAAATGCAGGGATCTTTGATATGCACTCCATAGAGAGTTCAAGATGCCTATATGTTTCTAGTACGTCATTGAGGGCTTCCTGTAATTCTTCTACCTCTTGAGTCTGGAGGGCAAGGGACTCGGTTTTTGCTGATGATTTTCCGTTCCACAATTTCCAGATGTGAGCCAGATCCAGATGGACATTGCAGTGCAAGATTAAACTGTTTAGAGCATCAGTTGAATCGCAAAGCTTTCCGTCAATGCGAACATCTCTGGTGAGGTAGCGACACTTTTTTATTGATGCAGTTTTTGCAAACCAAAAACGCAGTTTCTGGCCATCATCGATGTGCTGCTTCAGCGTTAGGGAATCGGAAACTAGTTGGTCCCAGTCAATGCCTTTGGGAACAGACAAAGATCTGCGGTCTTCATCACGAACAATTGCACGAATCTTTTTTAGGGTTTCTTCAGTAGAACTGTGCAATTCAAACCAAGGGCGATCAAGCTTGGATAAAATATTTGACAAAGCATCATCAATCCAATTTTGGGGCCTGGATTTTGTATTTGCAATTGAGACTTCCAGTTTTTGAACAGAATCGATTGCGGTTTGTAGTAGGTCTTGAGAATCACAGTTGGTTAAGTTGTCTAGGTCTAGTCGGTCAGCTTGAATGTTTGAGATTCCACTCTTTGCATTTTGCTCATTTTTGACGGCTTCTGAAAAAGAAAAAGAATCAAGACAATCTTTTCCAACTGTCGGTCGAGTGAGCCCAAGTCGGTGATGATCTGTATCTGAAAGCCGTCTTTGAACAGCCAAAATAGATTTGAGAGAGGGTGAAGGGTCATCGAAGTTGGTGTCATACTGAATGCTGTCGCAAAACCATGAAAATTTATTTCTTTCAGCGGCGATTTCTTTTGCAATGCTTGTGGCGGTTCCGCTATAGCCATTCAAATGATGAACCATTGTGTCACGCTCACGGATGGATCGTAGTTGGAGGTTGAGACGTGCAATTTCTTTATTTACTTTTGATCTCTTTTCGGATAATGCAAAAGCCTGATTCCGGTTTTCTACCGGATTTGCAACATCAAATTTCTCAGTGATTCCTTGGACACTCTCTTCAAGAGATTTTCGTTCATCTGCACCCGCTCCTAGCAGACTGACAGCAAGAGGACGGATCTGCTCAGGGAGTTTGTCTTTTAATACCTGCAGAGCCCTTGGAGTTTGGGCAGTGATGAGAATTCGTTTTCCCGTTGCGAGTAGGTGGCATATCAAGTTCGCAATAGTGTGAGATTTCCCAGTGCCTGGAGGGCCCTGAACAAGTGCTCCGATAGGGTGATCGAGGGCCTTCAGAATCCTTCGTTGCTCTTCATTTGCAAGTAGCGGGAAAAAGTGGGTTGTGCTGATCTCGGGGTTGGCGTGAATTTTAGACTCATTTTCGCAGTCCTTGTTGGAGAAGCTATCAACAGGAACCCGCTCTGTTAGGTCTTGCCACCCTGCCGGTACTTCTTCTTCAGAGTTGACTTGCTCTCGTAAGCTCTTGAGAAACTGATTGACGCTTCGAGTGGATCTTTTTCGCAGTATAAGAGATGGTGCAAACTCGACAATTGGGTCTTCCTGGGTTTTTTGCTCAGGAGAAAAATTCTTGGCTAAATAAATTCCTTTGTCAGACAGACTGTGTGCAATAGACTTGAGCACTGGGTTTATTGTATCTGTATTCCAAATGTCGTCTTCAGCAGCTCTCAAGCCCACATCAGCTGATAAAACAATGCTCGGCGGCACCAAATCATGTGGTAGCATGTCGAATTCGGGATGGAGTTGTACATCAGCACTGTGAGGGCGAACAGTAAAGCAGCCTCGCTTTTCATCAAAGGTGAGGTCGACTTTAGCTGTGATCAAATGTCGGGAAATTGTTTGACCTTGTGTTCGCCAAGAAAGTAATCCAACACCCAGAATGAGCTCGACAGTTTCCCCTCTGGTCATCATGTAAGAGTGGATATCAAATAATTTTTTGTATACTTCTTGAATGGAATTCCATCGTGCCCTCACTGAAGTCCATGGCGTCCATGAATTGGATACATACTGATCCCATGCAGAGATAACCTCCTGATGATCTCTAAGGTGCAGTTCTACAGTGGGTGGAGGGTTGAGAAGATTACTCTCGTTTTCATCGTCAGAATCAGACTTCGTTCCAAGAATGGATTGGGGGTCAACAATGGTTTCTTGGAGATGGGGTACATTGATAAAATCATTTCGATCCCATTTGCCAATCCATGGCAAGCAAATTGATGGTGGGGTTGGTAGAGTTGGTTCTATGGGTTTTTTGATCTCGATCCAAAGGTCAGGGTCATCGTCATGAGCTGAATCCCTGTGCCTTGAGAAGCACTCTGCTTCATTTGGAATTGTTCCCATCCATAGGACGTGTTCATATGAACTGATGTTCTGAATCGGCTTTGTTCGTAGCCTGACTAGTGCTTCAAGATAATTGACCAGGCGAGTGTTTTTTGATGTTGTGGGTTGTTCGTTCATGCGAAACTCCGCAGAAAAGAAAACACTACAAGGAAGCAAAGAAGGTTTCTAAGGGCTCCCAGAATGTGGATCAGTTTGGGGTTAGCAGTTTTTGGCAAGCGGCTTGTTACCCGCACGGCGTACGCTTGCTTCAAGTGAATCAATGTGGATTCTATAGTCATTGCGATGCCCCAATATACTCAACAGCATTGTAGGGCGTGTCATCTCTATTTGTTGGAGATGAAGGATATCTGAAATTATCAAGTTTCTCGATCACAGTAAATTGAACGATGGAAATGAAGCCTTTTGCAACTCCATAATCGCCGAACCTAATCGATTCCAATCACGCTCGGCGTAGTGCCGCTTCATGCCCTTCTCTGAATGAGCCAAGAACATCTCAGTAACGGCAGGGTCAATGGCTTCAATCTCAGACGCAGCAGTTTTCCTCAAAGAGTAGAAACCACGATGATTGGGCAACTTGGTTTTCTTCATCAATCGAAAGAATGCTGAACGGATGGCATCAGTCCGCTTGAACTTATCATCAACGAAATACTCTCGGACGAGTGGGTGCCCTGATTTAGATAAGAAGACACGATCGGTAGGTTCTCCATCGAGGTTGCCATGAAGTTTCAGCATCTCAACAGTTCGAGGCCACAAGGCGAATTCTGAATGCACGCCTGTCTTCGTTCTCTTTCGAACGATTCTGGATTCTTCAATGGCTACTTCTCCAACTCGTAAATCAGAGATGTCTGCTTGGCCCATACCACAGTTGAGCCCAAGCAGCATGAACATCTTCGTGCGTTCGCTCGCTGCTGAGTAGAGGGTGTGTATCTCTTCTCTCGAAAATCTATTCACAGTTGGTTCAGGAATCGTGATTCTTGAGTATTGATCTAGATTACGAGGCAAGGTTTCAATCAATGCCATCTGGTATCCCCACTTGATCATCAGCTTGACGATGTCCAATCTCGACTTCGCAGTCCATAGGCTGATCGACTTGTTGGTTGAAGTTGAGATGGGTAACGCCAAGGTATGGTTTCGATAATCATCAAGATGCATTTCACAGAGCTTTGAGAGCGGCAAGTCTGTCTGTAGATATTCAATAAAATGACAAACGGAAATTCTGATCTTCTCGAACCATGTAGCAGAGATGTCGCCTCTTTCGTATCTTGTAAAGCAATTCTGTAAATACTTCTCGCCGAACTCCTCTACTGTGAGCTTCGCTACTTTGATCTCGATTGGCTGTTTCACTTCTCTTTCCGCCAGAAAGTTGAGGTATCGAAGTTCGGCATCCTTGTACGAACGGTTCACGCTCTTTGGATCGACAGATCCGAAGTATCGCATCTTGCCATCAATCTGCTTACGCCATCTTCCGTCGCTCGATTTAGTCAGTACTCTTTTCATCGCATCAGTCCTTTGATTGCACACACGGGAGGCGATTCACTCCTTTAAGTCAAGTGATTTGCGTACAAAACGCCTTCCCTGTATTTGAACTGATTGGTCTTGAACCTTTGCTTGAGACGAGTCTTGTCTTGCAGCTCGAAGCCATTGATCTAAATCAGATGGCAAGATGAAAGTCATTGCTCTCGCACCAGCTCCACAAATCCGCACAGATGGCAAGCCTTCGTTGTTGATCCAACAGCGAATAGTTTTCATTGAAACGCCACACGACGCAGCGACGTCCTTCACAGATAAAGCTGCTCTTCCTAATGCCCATGATGGAGTAGATGGACAAGGTTCGGAGTTGGATTGGTTTGAGTTGTTTGGCTTGAGGTCTAAAGGCTCGGTCATCGCCGAATCAATCTTTCGGTTCTGAGAACTCGGCTCTAGGTCCGACAAATGCTCTCTACGAAGGTCATTGCACTGGGAACGAGATACACCTGCTACAGAAAAAATAGCCGGTCCATGAAAGACGAATTTTGCGATTTCAAATATCGAGGAGTCCCTAGATGTGTAAAGGGGGGTAAGGCGGGATACCCTTACAGAGAAAGATGGGTGCTATGAAAGGGCTGATTTCAGAGCTGCTCATCACCGATTCACTTCGAAACCTGATGACTTGCAGAAGCAACCAAAGCACACTGCAAGGAGCAAGTCATGTTGGTATCAGAGTTGAATCGGAATCGTCGGATTGGTACAGAGTTTGAGTTTGTTCTCCCACAAATCGGATCGGGAAATGGCTCAGATGTCAGACGTACTTTAGCCGAAGTCTTATCTGCAAATGGCCTTCCAACAGTCGCACGAGGTTACTCGCATCGTCCTGTTCCAGCAGGAGCAGTATTGGCAGTTGAGTATGATGGATCAGTTAGAGGAGAGAGTCGGTATCGAGGCATCCAATGGCAGAGTGTTGAGCTCAAGACCAAGATCCTTGATGGTATCGACGAGTGGGAATCCATCGTCCCTAAGGCTCTCAATATCTGTCGCTATCTTGGAGGACGGGTCAATGTCTCAACGGGCCATCATGTTCATATCTCAATGCCTGAGGTCAAAGAGAGTCCAACAGCATTCCGTTCCATATACAACACCATCCATCGCTTTGAGCCATTGATCTATGGCCTCGTCGCAGCAAGTCGTAGCACCGGCCACTATGCGAAACCGATGATTGATCAGCCAGCATTGTTGAATGGATGCAAGAACCTGTCATCCATCAGTGCTGCTTTGTCGAGGCATCCAAGAACGAGCGGATTCAATGCCATTCATCTCTTTGATTCTGATCCTCGATGGGAGTCAAGATATCACGGCGGCACGCTTGATGTAGACAAGGCTCGCAATTGGTTGCGATTCATGTTGAAGATCACGGATCATGCTTGCCAACGAACCTGCAAAGCAGCCAAATCGCAGCATCCCAACAATCGAGAATCCATCGACAAGATGCTCGTCACCTTAGGATTGAAAGTCAACAGCCGTGTTTACGCTCAAGTGTCTCCAGAATTGCGAGAGACCGGGAAGTTCCTTCTTTGCCGCTGGAAAGAACTCAATGCAGATCAAGAGCACTCTTTGAGTCGTAGTCGTCAAGTATCAGAGGTAGTTGAACCGGTTGCAATGGCTTGCTAAACAATCAGATCACAAGGCTCAAGCGTTGGCTTGGGTCTTTGTATTTGATGTTTCAGATCACTCATCTTTCTCTCGAAGTGTGCTGTTGTATTGTGCTGAATAAACGCAGAATAACGATTTGAATTCAGCGTGAAAATCGCTCACAGCTTAAAGGTGAGCTAAGTCACGGCGGATGCATTCCTGTAATCCTTATTGCCGTGAATGTCAGGTTTTCGCAGGAAAAGACGGAAAATGTCAGGTTTGTCAGTTTTTGAACCGTCCTGGCTTGAAGTGTGGGAGTTCCAGGCGTGTGGTGTGTTTGTCAGCTTATTCACCGAAAAGTGAAGCGGTCTGATGATGGGTAAGGAGATCATCATGACGAATACAAATCAGTCTGTTCAAACTCTTCCTCCAACCCTCAATCATGTGATTGGTCAACAGAAGGTCATCGCCAAACTCAAGATCGCTGTTGAAGCCTCATTCGCAGATGGAGATCCTCTGCCACACGCCATATTAACCGGCCCGCCAGGAACCGGTAAGACGATGCTATCGCAGGTTCTGAGTCAGGAAATGGCAGGCGAGTTCCATGAGATACTTGGACAAACAATAACTTCTCCGCAAGCTTTAAACGGTTTTCTAATGAGTCCTGAATCAGCCAACTCAATCCTCTTCATAGATGAATGCCATGAGATGAGTCCATGGATTCAAACGGCTCTCTATAAGGCTCTTGAAGAAGGCTGTGTATTCCTTTCCAATGAGAATCAACAGCAGGTGCAGAAGCTCAAGCTTCAACCGTTTACTTTGATCTTGGCAACGACCGATCCTCAACGTTTGCTCCAACCATTACGAGATCGAATCAAGCTGAACTGCCAGCTTCGCAGGTATACCAGCGATGACATCCAACTCATTCTCCGCCAGAAAATTTCGCAGTATGGATGGAGTGTCGAGGATGAAGTCCTTGATCAGATTGCGGTTCGGAGCTTCGGTACTCCTCGATTAGCATTGAGGCTGATGGATTCAGTGCGTCGCACTGCGAGGTCGTTGGGCGATACAAATCTGACCATACAGCACGCAACCCAGACATTTGAGATCGAGGAGCTTGACGGCATCGGCTTGAGTTCTGATGAGTCTCAGTACTTGTCAATCTTGAGCGATTCAGTGCGACCCATGAGGCTCGGAGTCATTGCCTCTCGTTTAGGGCAACCGCCTGAAGCCGTAGCAAGAGTAGTTGAATCTAACCTGATATGGCTTGGATTCATTGATCGGAGCGAGCAAGGGAGATCACTGACCGCAACGGGTCTTGAACATGTTCGAAATCAGAAGACCGTATTGAGTGATCAGGCAAGAGATGGAGGTCAGCAATGAGTCGTACAAGATTTACATTTGATCCATCTAGGCAGGTAGCGTTGACGGTCAGCGACATGGCGAGGGCAGTGGGGCTATCAAGGTCTCGTTTCTACTCGCTGGTGCAGCAAGGGGTGTTCCCTATGCCCCTGTATCTGATTGCGACTAAGCGGCCATTCTTTGATGAGCGTCTTCGAGATCAATGCCTAGAGGTACGTCGAACAAGTCTTGGGATTAACAACCGGCCCATTCTGTTTTATCCTCGCAGATCTGGTCTTCCAACAATTCGTTCGAGCAAATCATCTTCCCGCGGGAAAAAGAAAACACCCGCTACGAATCCGAGAGTATTGAGACTGATCGAGTTGCTCAAAGGGCTTGGAGTTGAGAGCCCCTCGCCTCAAGCGGTGGCGAGTGCCATCAAGGAATGCTTCCCAAACGGTGCTGAGGAAATGGAAGATCATGAGCTCGTTGGTGCCGTCTTTAGGCATCTCAGACAGTCGTCATGACCAGATAAGCATGCCAGATAACTTAGATTATCTGGGGTAAATCTGTTATAAGTCTGCGTTGTTTCCGTTCTCTTTCTGTCCACAAGTCTGTCTTATATCACCACATAATGCTGGGAGTAATGCCATGCCAAATTCTGAAAGTAGCCTGTTCAAAAATTTCTTGAGCGTGAATGATTTCTCAGATCACACCATCAAAGCCATAACTCATGATTATCAGAAATGGATTGAGTGGTTTGAGCGAATCAACGAAGAGCAGTACAGCAGTCAGAGAGTTACCATTCGAGATGTGACGGACTTCCGTAAGCATCTGAGGGAAGAACGGGGCCAAGCCGTCGCCACCGTCAACCGTTGCCTGGTCACACTTCGTCGTTACTTTCAATTTCTCGCGAAAAAAGAAGTGATAGAAACAAATCCTGCAAAGGGAGTCAAAGAACTCCGCCGCACGCCAACCGCACCCAAGGCAATCGAACGATCAGCTGTAAGACGGCTCCTGCGGGAAGCAACAGTCAGAGAAGATCATCGGGCAGCAGCCATCCTCGGATTATTCGTGTATTGCGGTTTGAGGATCAGCGAGGTGTCACTATTGAAATTAGGAGACATAGGTCTCACAGAGCGGCGTGGATCGCTCGTCGTGCGGCATGGGAAGCATGGAAAAGAGCGGGTGGTTCCGGTTCCCATTGAGGTACGACGAATGCTTGTGAGCTATCTGGCAAGTAGACCGGCAGCGGAGACAGATTACATTTTCGTAGGACGAGGTCTCAAGCCATTAGGGATTGACGGAGTCAGGTACACAGTTCGTAAATATGGAGTTGCGATTGGTCTTGAACTTCATCCCCACGCCCTCCGCCATACGTTTGCAACTCAGTACTTAGAGGCCAACAACAACGATATCGTCGGTTTGGCTCAAATCCTCGGGCACGAATCAATTCAGACGACGAGTCGATATACCCAACGAGGCGAGTCACAACTCTCCGAGGCTAGCGAGATGGTGACATTTTGAGAACTGGTCAGTCAATCGAATCGCGGGTCGCCTTCTACATCGGATTCATTCTTGTGATCTTCGTTGGGGTCGCCATCAGAGTATTTGCGGATCCATCAGTTCTGCAGCATGACGCGTGGAAATGGTTGTCGTCACTATTCACAATCATCAACGGGTTCATATTTGTCTGTCGATTTCATTTTCGTAAAATTATTGATACGTAAAAAAAGACCCATCAGGAACTCCGTAGATCCGATGGGCCTGCAAGATTCGAAGAAACTCAAAGAGTACTAAAAATTGACCAACCCAGGATCTTCGGATCAATAACAGCGACCCGGTTTCCGAGTTTGGTAATCTTGAGCTCTCCTGTTTGACGATCAACGACTGCCCATTTCAGCTTGATCATGGCTCTTCTTGATTTTTCAATCTCAATACTGTTGACCGAATTGAAGTTGTACTTCTCATCAAGGTAATCCGAAAACTCAGAAATGTCGACATTGCAGAAATAGCCCTTATGAAAACATGCATAGTCATAGCTTGCTCGCAGATTCAGCATGTCCTTTGCTCTCTGTAAAACAATTATTTCTTCTTCCAATCTCTTGTTCATATTTCTTCTCCTATTCAATAGAATAATTTCCATGACGATCCATCGGTCTTGAGAACTCCTTTGTTCAATCGAGCGATGATCGTCGCCATACTTCCATTTCGTCGAGAAGCCGAGATCGCAAACTGCGATACACGTACAAATTCTGCGGAATGATGAAAAACATCTCCCGTATATAGACTGAAATAAATGATTCAGATTTCTGCGTGTTTGTCGGAGGAGTCAATCTTGTAAATGTCGAACTGAATAGGTGCGGATTGCCTCTCAATGCTTCTGATCTCTCCGCCGATCTACCTCGCCCTAGTCGAAAGGCTTTGGCGAGTGTTTCAGTTCAACAAACTCATGGATCAGATTTAGATCATCAGATTCAGATACAAATAGAGATCGGAAGCACTATGCATAATCTTAAAGCCTGCCATGAAACATATGGGAAGAAGAACTTTGATGAGTTTAAACGGCGACTCATCGGAGGCACGTACAAAGGTAAGCCTTTGAACTTTGCTCTTGTCTGGACTGGTTTCTTTGCTCGGTATGGGTATGAAGATGGTCGAAAGACGTGTAAGCCAACCGTCACCAAGAGTTATTACAATGACGCACTTGATTGGAACGGGTTCGACATTATCGAGGAGCGTACGAAATGGAAGATGAAGCGTAGAGATATTATCGAGCATCTCGTTTGTGACAATCAGGAGATTGAGAGGATGGTCGCGTATGTCAACCGGTGTCCCATCATTGGTGATTTTCGAATCGGCTTATTCTGTTTCGATATCGATAACCATAAAAAGTTATCGCAAGCCAATGTGCAAAAATGTAAACGGCTTATCGAGAGAGTCTTCAAGGGAGCAAAGATTTATTGGGAAGCGTCAACGACCGGGTCAGGATTGCATGGGTACATCCTCATAAGCTGGGATCCATACATGGACAACTCTCGAATCAGATGCGACATACGAGAGCTTCAACGATTAGTTGGTCAAATAACAGCTGATTTACGCACGAATTGCAACGAAATCAGAGGTATTCCGCATTTGCTCCATAACCGAAGGATCAGCGGCTCTGGGTATGGACAATGGGCGAAGTTTCCAAGGCCTCGTACAAGTTCAGACATGGAGTCGTTTCTGTCAGCTACAAGCCAGCATTCATCATGCTCTGATCTCCTAGACCAGGCCTATGCATTCCTCGGTTTAGAAATGTATTCGTCATATCTGTCACCCTGTATAACTTCCTTTCTACAGGATGAAATCAAAGAACAAACCGCTTCCAAATCAAGGCCATTTACAGACTCTGCAGCTATTCCCTCTACCTCTACCAATCCATATCCCCATCCCACTACCTCTCTTCTTTCAGGGAATACAAATGTATTGGGGTGTAAACCCTCTTTAGATACCAAAGAACGGACATTGGAGTTTGCGAGCAAATACTTCAGATCCTATTTCCAATCCAATGGGACTCTACCTTCTTACGGTAGCCTCCATGCCGCGTATATGAAGGCGGGGCTGATGATCGGGAACTCCGATGATCGCTGCCTCAGGAACGATTACAAATACCTGAGCAAGACCTTTGACAAGAATAAATCAAAGCGATCAGTGCTGAGTTATTTCAGCGATGCTGAGATGGCGATTGACTCTTGCCTAAAGAACAATGGGATCGTGGCTGATCTTGCTCATGATCGTGTATGGCGTCGGATGGTATACAAGCGTAAGGGGTTTGCTGACTCAACGATCTCCCGGCTTTACGAGATCAAGCGGATCGAACTTGTTCAGGTATACGCCTGCATGCTGTACGATCTGGACGATAAAAAAAACTGTCGAGGCACCTTTGGGAAAAAACAATGTAAAACCCTGCTCAAGATAGTCTTTGGCACCAAGATAGACAATAAGAAATACAAAGCCATCATAGGATGGCTTCGCCGAAACAGACTGGTCAAGATAGTCAAGAAGCATCGAAGAAGAGTTTGCACGGTGTATCAACTTGTCAAGAGTGAATGAGGGTACATGGTACCGGATTCACTGCATACAAAAAAACGGACAAGGAGTAAAGAACTCCTCATCCGCTGGATTTCGCCAGGCACTAATGATTCTGATTTCCTCTGGGAAATCGATGGGCCTTGATGGCTATCTACTTATCCGGATCGTCTTTATCAGAGGAGGATGATTGCCCACGCCTTCGTGTTATTTCCTCAGACGCCTCTCTACGCGTCAAGAGTTCGGAGATCTCTTCATCCAATCCGAGTCTCTTCAAGTACTTTCGCTGCTTATAGGTGGACTGAGTCTTTTCTGGTACATCAGTATCTCGTCGAGCATACCACGGGATCGGTCTGTGGGGCTTTCCCCAATCATTGTTTGCCATTTACTGTCCTTTCAATACGACAAGGCCTCCAAGCGATTGCTGCCGAATCACCTGAAGACTTGTCGAATACTGTTTCTGTTTTTGAATAATGGACAACATTGGCAGCGTCCATAAATCCATTTCGACGAAGAGCTCGATGGTGAAGTCGTCGTACACGCTTGATTCAAAGAATGGCGAGGAGTAAATATTTCTCGGGCACCATAAAGCCAGCCATAGAGAGGCTGCTCAATACGATTCGCCGAATTCATCTCCATCCGAATATTGAATGACAGGTTAGAGAATGCCGTTCATTCAAACCGCCGGGAACAACTTCGGAAGGAGGAAAAATTAAACTGGTTGAGGCATGACCTTCGGGCTGCATCAAAATGGCTATATGAAAAAAGCCAGAATCGGATTGCTCCGAACTGACCCTCATGAAACATGCTATTGGTTTTCTCTTAGCCAACCAACTCAGGATTCTCATCAATCAGTTTACGAATCCGTTCATACCCAATGGAGTAGTTGATCTCATTGGATTCTGAATAGATCCAGTTGCGTTGGAGTTCTAGGCATGCCTCAACCATTATCCCGGTACATCCGCAGCAGTCCCAAACAAGTCCGCCCGGCTTTGTCAGCTTGTCTACAAATCCTGCACAGATTTCACGAGGCTTTTCATAGATGCTTCGGTCTCCGGGTTCAGCTTCACCCTTGCGGATTTCAGCTGCAAAACCCATCGTTACCGATTTGATCTTCCCTTCTTCCATTTTTTCGATGAAAGCATCGCCGAGTTTTGAGACGCTTTGTCCACGAGGTAGCTCAGGGTTGTTATCAAACAGGTCTTCACGCTTCCTTGCAAGAATAAGAATCCGTTCGCTGCTTGGGCCGTACCCTCTGTACTGATGACCGGCCTGCGTTCTCTTGCTCCAGTTCAATGGGAAGACATATTCAAAGCCTGCTTCGTATGCAGTCTTGATTACTTCCGGATCATCCGGAGCTCCTCCGGCTCCCCATAAAACAACGACTCCCGTTTCGGACAAGTATTCTGGCAAGGCACGAATCATTGCAAGATGAAGTTTCAAAGCATCGTCGTACTTGACGTTATCTGCTGTTTCAGCAAGTCCGCACTCAGAGAGGCATGGCGAGGCTCTGCCGCCATTTCGATAGAGGTAAGGGGGGTCGAACCAGCAAAGATCAACTGTTCCAGGTTTGATCACTGTCCCAAGGAGGTCTCGGCAGTCTTCTTTGAGGAACTGCTTATGCCACCATTCATTGGGTCTTGACTTTTTATCCTTTTGATACTCAGCCATCCGATTCTTGTCTCGGGTCCCCTTGATCGTCATTGCGATCCCTTTGGCAATCGCTTTGGGGGAACTCTTCTTACTGGTTCGGACTAGATCGACAACATCTGACGGCGGCGTTGATTCGGGAAGCTGTCTTTTAGACTTGAGTCGACTGGAGAGATCGATAGCGAAGTAGCAATCGGTAAATGATGCTCCAGTCTCTCGAATCTTCGCCCGCTCTTCCTCTGAGTATGCTCCGGCGGTTGTTCGCAGTTTGGAGACATAGCTTAGCGAATGCATTGAGAAGAACTCGCTATGTAGCCCTTTGAGCTCTGGGGCTTTCTCATCTCTCGATTCGACGAGTTGCTCGATTTCAATGATGATGTCGCCCTTCTCAAACTGAGCGTCAAATGTCTTCTTGAAAGCGTTCGAGAACTGGCTGAGTAGTGCCTCGATCTTCATGTCAATACATGCCTTAGGGTCTTCCTCCTTTCCGATGTTCTGAGAGGTAAGGGACAGGTTTGGGCCGCTATTGGGTAAATGTTCCATTCCCCTCAGCGGTCGATGAATCGTTTCGGTGAATTTGAGCGTTGATAAGGCTGTCAAGGGATGTCATCCTTCTGATAGGGTCGAGGTCTCAATTTCCTCTAGGAAATCGCTGATTGAGGCAGTATCGGGGATTCCGCCGAAAGATCAGGAGAAACGAGGCCTTATGGCTCCTCTGATCCAATATCACCGAAAACAACTCATGATCAGTACTCCTCTATAAAGGATGGGCGTTGACATTTCTTTCGGGGAATCAAGCTCATGTACTTCCGGTGAGAACTCGCTTAGTTAATACGCATGGCTTTCGATGCGGTTAATACAGACCGATAACTTCGTAAAAACAGCGATCTAGCCCAATTAGAGCGATAGATTTATCTTCGCGGGAATAAAAGACGATTGACAAGTGTCAGAAATAATGGTACTATTTACTGACGGCATGAAAGGGCTGGTATGAATACGACGCAAACTCTGGTATTGAAACGGATCGGTCGCCAACATGGTGGGCCTGGTGCTGTCGTGACGGCCAAGGATTTCCTCGACCTCGCAAGCCGAGATGCGGTTGATCAAGCTTTGGTACGGCTCACCAAGCGAGGTGACCTGAATCGTGTCGGCAGAGGGCTGTACCATCGGCCTCGGATCAACCAGAATCTTGGTATTGCCGTACCACCTGACTCAGACAAGGTCGCCGATGCGTTGGGGCGTCAGACCGGAAGCCGAGTGGTGCCTTCTTCAGCAGTCGCAGCCAACCGCCTTGGATTATCAACGCAGATCCCGGCGAAGCATGTTTACTTCACAGATGGGAAATCTCGGAGCGTGAAAGTCGGTAGTCAAACCTTCCGGCTCAAGCATGTTGCTCCCAATAAGCTGCCATCAAACGACTCTGCTGTTGGGCGAGCATTGCAAGCGATTGACTCTCTTGGCCCAAACCCTGACGAACAGGTCATCGGTGTCATTCAGCAGATGTTGTCATCCAAGCAAAGGCAACGGTTGCTGAGAGAGGCTCGGTATTCTGCAGAATGGGTTGTCGAGGTTGCTCGAAGAATCGCTAGCCCAAATCACTCAGAGGAGATGGTTGCTCATGGATAAGGTCGCATGCCTATCTCCGACTGATCGGTCTGATTTGTTCAGAGCGGTTGCAGATCAGAAGGGCGTGACAGTTCAGATCATCGAGAAGGATTTTTGGGTGTGCTGGGTACTTCGTCAACTCGCAGGTCTTGATTCGCTGCCAGCTGATATATTCTTCAAGGGTGGGACTTCTCTATCGAAAGTGTTCCATGTCATTGAACGGATGTCAGAGGATATCGATCTCGTGATTGATCGGAAGGCTCTTGGGTTTACTGGAGATCGGGATCCAATGCAGGAGGGGATCAGTGGCAAGCAACGGGAACGTTTAATCGATGCCCTCAAAGCAGAAGTGGTCAGCTTCGTGGATGGGCCATTGTTTGATTCTCTCAACAAGCGGTTTGCGGAGATCCTCGGCGAGTCTGATGAATGGTCAATCAGAGCAGATGTCGAGAATCCTGACAACGCTAACGTCTTCTTCAGCTATCCAACGAACGAGGAACCGTCTGAGTATCTCAGGACAGAAGTGCTTCTTGAACTCGGTGCTCGGGGAGATACATGGCCAACTGTTAAAGGTGCAGTGCGTCCATATGCTGCCGAGTTATTCCCAGATCAGTTCGAGCATGCCGACGCACCGGTGCAAGCAATCTCGGCTCAACGAACATTTTGGGAGAAGGTGACACTGTTGCATTCGCTTGTTCATCTTGGCGAAGAACGCATGGTCAGAGCAAAGCCCGCTCGCCATTTGTACGATGTTTACCAGCTCGCCAACAACGAGCTTGGGCGTGAAGCTATTCTCGATACTGATTTGCTAGCCAGCGTCGTGGAGCATAAGAAGGTGTTCTACAAACAACCTAAAGCCAAGTACGAACTCGCAGTTCCTGGAACGCTTCGGATTCTCCCATCGAAAGAGCTGGCCGAGGTGCTTCGTTCTGAATACGAAGAGATGGCGGAGATCATGATCTTTGGTGACTCTCCAAATTTTGAAGTAGTGGTTGATTCGCTTCTGGAACTTCAATCCAAAATCAATGCCAGTGATTGACCTAAATGGATTTAGTTTGATCTTGTATAGAGTTCAAAGATATTCAATGCTTCTTCAGAATCCAGCCCGAGAGAATCCAGCCCAACTGGAATAGCATCGGTTGGGAAGAGTTTGATGTTGAAATCATTTGCTGTGCTGATCAATAGATTGGCTTTCTCTTTCAAGAGCGAAGATGAATGTGTACCCGGAGGTGCTCGATAGGATCTTTCGATCTGTGCAATACAGAGAATCGCACTGAGAATGGGAAAGTAATTTGATTCGATCAAGGATAATCGAAGTCGTTCTTGATCGCCTCGCATCTGTTCTTTCAAGGTCGTCAGGAACCCGGGTGAACGCAGTTTTCCTTTTTCGATTCCGGTCGTCGCCAACATCAACATCTCTGGAAGCCTTCCAAGTATGAACCCTCCAGTGACAAGTTGGTCTTCAAGTGGTATATCCATGCTTCGAAGTCTGTAGCGATAAAGCAATCGAATCATACAAGAGAGAACGTCTAGGAAATTATCGACGCCGCCGATGTTTCCGGATTTTGCATGTCGCCGAAGATGTTTTTTCAGATGGCGATCAACAAACTCTTCAATAGCTGTTCTGAGGTCAGCATGGTTACCATGTAGTTCCAGCATCCATGCAGGCAAGTTATTTCCACGATATGGATCCCGAACTTTCAAACTAAACATTTTGTGTGTCTGATTCCCTAGATCAGGCCCTGTCAGAAATCGAATGGAGAGGTTCTGGAGATAACTGGCTATAGCAAGGGGGCCTGCCATATTTCCCAGGGCATCAAGGTGTTCATCAAGCCCCTTTCCGGATTCATGAATCTCTCGGAGGAGCTTCCGTGAACTATTTCCACGAGGATCATGCTCCAATTTGGATCTTTGGATGACCCAAATAGCTGGAGTTGTGATTGACAGGTCATCAGAAGACCCTCTGAAAACAGCTTTCAGACCACTTCCCAATTTAAGGCTCTTCGGTAGTACTACGTGGAATGTGCCATTACCTGTTTTGCGTAGTTCGAGACTAGAAACCGGATCCGGATTATTACTAGTCAACAGGTCAACCACTGGGTTTTGGATCTGAATACTCTTCGGGTTCATGAGATTGATTGAGATTCCATTAGCCTCAGTCAAGGATGCAGATGCGATTCGAATACCATTGAATGTCGAGTCACTTGAATCTTCTGGAGCCAAGAAAGCACCAGGTCTGAATGTCGAGGCTTCGATTGGCGTTGATTTCAGCGATTCATGACTGATTAAGTCGAATGGAGATGGAGCATCCGAGATAAGCATTGATACTTCGACATTTCGCCCGTCCAATGCTGCACTGGTCCAGTTTGCGGATCCCGAGAGTGCAGTCCATTTCTCTCCTGTCCGCCAGAAAAATGATTTGGCATGTAATCGACGGTGGGACTCAATACTGATCATATTGAGATCAAGGTCCAACTTGTTGAGTCCAATGGTGTTCAGGGTCGAAGTGCCATTCTGAACAATCAGAGTGGTTCTTGTTCCTGGATAGTCCTCAGCAACACGACGAAGAAGTTCATTTGATTTATCAAAAAAAGGTGAGATGACAACCAGTTCGTCGAACGAGTCTTTATCCCACAAATGTTTCAGTCTCGGCCAAAATGGACCAGAGTTGGTATCCCAGATGATTGACTGATTCGTTGATGTAGGCTTTGGGAAAGTTTCATCGAGCCACTTTGAAGCCTCATGTATCCATTCATTCGCAATAGCTCCTGAAGCAGATTCTAAGGATGTCAATGAAATACGTTTTAGAAAATCAAGAGAGTCATAAATGGTGGATACGGCGGTTGGATCTCTTTCAGATGTAGAGGTCTCAGCTGCATTGAGAAACTCAAGATTGTAGCTGTATCCCGGCCTTGTGATATTTGCTGAATGGACTCCGGCAGCAATTCCATTCTCGCCGAGTAAGGTAACTACCTTTGGATGAAACACTCCTCTCGTAGTTGAAACAGGGACGACAAGGTATCGACTATTGAGATGCTTTGCAGGATCATTTTTTGAAAGCAGTTTCATCCATTCACGCTCATCCATGAAAATCACGATGCGTGAAGCTGAATCTAGTGCCTTTGTTCTTAAGAGGCGTTTCTCTAAGTAAACCGGGTCAAATCCAAAAGTTGTGAGAGCAACAAAGTCGTATGCTTGAGAATTAAACAGATCTTCAGGGGAAAGAAATTCTATAGATCCATCATATGTAGTTGAATTTCGAGCCATCTTTCCCCCTCTCTGGTAAGTCCATTGTCGTCAATCTTGATGAGCCCGAGATCTTGTAGAATTCCGATAGCATTTTTAAACCTTGGGTTGCCAATCGTGACATTTTCATAATCACCTGTTCTGGTAAGGACATCTTCAGAGGCATGTAGGATCATGGAATCAGAACCCTGTCCTTTGTCGTAGCCGAGGTATTCGTGTTGTCGTATGACGAATTGACTAAGTGCAAAGTGAGCTATGTCCGCAAACGGACGGCTAGTCCAATCCTCATCCCATTGTTCCAATTTCAAGAGCACAAGCGGAGGGCAAAGATCTAGATTCGTGTCTGCCACATTGTTCATGGACCAATGATCAGCATCAGTTTTTTGTGTTGATCGGTATCTGAGCAAACTAGTCACAAAGAGAATCAAAGAGATTGACAACCCATTCAACGATGAGATGCTGGCCCACTTTCTTTCGCGGAGAATATCAATAATTTTCGCTTCATTGAACCAACTCTCGGGATCAAGAATGCTGCCATCTGCCCAGCAGTCAGCATTATCAAACTCTAACCCGAGTGTTTCAAGAAATGATATTGTTGACATCTGTCCAAAAGGCATCGGGAAATCGACCTTTGCATGCTCTGAATACCAATCTAAAATTGAACTGCTTTCTAGTTTCTCGATGATTTCTGCCAATCGAATCTGACCATCCTCAGATTCACCTACCTGACTTACGAGGGCGACAAGCATTGCTTCTAGAGCAGAACTCATGTAGTTATGCAAGTAGAAAGCCCTCCAATAGCTCTGAATTCTGGCAAGCTTATCCGGAATCTCCCAATGGATCAGTCCTTCATCAAGTGTGCTTTTTCCGTATACAACCGCCTCTCCAAACTGCTTCCACGTTAGTGATTCACCCATTTGGGAAGCTTGTTCACAGAGTACAAGTAGTAGTGTGAGTGATTCCTTTCTCAGTTGGTGACTTGCCCCAGGACTTTGAACACCATCAAAGAAAACATCGAGTAGTTGTTTGCGATCATCAGATTCAGGTAGTGAAATCTGATCTAGCCCACCCTTTCCAGCGAATGTTTCGGCGAATCGAATGGTGATCATTGGTCTATCTACCATCAACGAGTCCGAAGGATTCAACCCGCAAAGTGCAGATTGGTACGCATCAGCGAGCAACTCCCCAATCGGCGTGAGAGTGATATCGTCGGCTGTAGGTTCTGATTCAGTCTCATCTTCATCGATCTCATTTTCGATACTGGGATTGATTTCATTGAAGCATCCCAGGTTCACTATTGATGTACCGTACTGCCCCCATGCAGTGCTTCCTTTAGGTCGATACTCATAGATTGAAATTGGATCTTCAGAATTCGTTGCTGAATATTTAGAGACAGCTTCGTTATTGCCTACAACCCCGCCGCCAGTGGGACGGTCGCCGTTGTTGGCGGCAATACAGCCGAGTGCAAGTACTTTTTCGTAGTTTCTGATCCATGCGTTCAGGCCTTTGTCATAATCAGTACCCTTCACTTTTGTCGTGTACTCTCTGACACACCAAGGGAGGAAACTGTAATACCTAGCCCTTGGAGTGATGGTGGTAATGCAATGCAACAGCTGGCCAGCCATTCGTGTCGATACCCTGAGTTCTAGACCAAGTGGATCTTGAACTTTGTCACCAAGCTTTGGCTCTGTCCAGATTAGAGTTTTAAGCATTTGTAGGCCATGATACGGTATCTGTGACTGATCAGCCACATTGTCATTTCTTCAGTTTCCAAATGACGCCAATGAATCCAAGTACTGCCGTTGCGATACCGAAGCCAACTTTGACTACTAGTGAAAGACCTGTGTATGTGGATGCAGAAGAATGAAGATTCACAGTCCCGACAGCTACCTCGTTTCGGTATACATCGAGTGTTCCGGTTGACATACCAGAACTTGGGACAATCAGAGAGATTGGGTCGGCAACAACCTCTGAGGCTTCATTTTGTATCAACCATTGTGGGTATTGGATCATCGTCGTAGTTTTAGTCTCATTCTGGTGAGATGTACCAGCAGAGATGATTCCTACGGGTGATGGGATTGTAATTCCTGTATTGGTGGAGTTTGTCTGTTCGATTTGAGTGGAATCGCCAAGGATGAAATTTAGTACCTTTCCACTAGAGTCGTCATCAAGAATTGTCACAGAAATGGAACTGCCAACGGGAAGTAAATCACAGGTAAATGGAGCGAAGATGATGCCTTCGGTAAAGTTCTTTGAAAATGAAGCGGAATAGATTGGGTTAGGATTATCTACAATCATGATCTTAAAATAGAGATCAGATTTTCCATTCCAAAAATAGTCTGAATCTAGTTTTTCTCCATCGAGATCAAACTCAAGCCAGTACAAATGCGATCCTCTGTCCTCCATAATGCGAGCGACATCAGATACTTTCCAGCCGCCGATTCGATCAACTTCATTCTCATCCTCTGCGAAGGACTTTGAAGAGAAGAAAATACAACACACAAGAGCCAAAAGAAATGCACTCGACATTGATGATCGAATAAATGAATGCATGAAAAAAATCTCCACAATTGAGTAGCTGTTTGATAGCTCAAAGCATGTCCTTGATTATACGTAGCGATTCTGAAAGTTGTCCGAGTTTTGACTTTCAGTCATTGCCGTTGGTATTTGCGTCCATGATGTTCTGATGGGACAAAAAACGCCACTGCCCTAACATAGGGAGTGGTACAAAGTATGGGGGCAGGTCAACAGTTACTCCTTCTTGATTCAAATCTTTGCTATTGTAGGTGCTTCATCTTTATTTACTGGTTCTTCAGTGCCTTCGGATGCTACAGGATGAACTTGACTTTCTCTAGATTTGTATTATTTCCAATCTTATGAGGCGGTGGGTCTGTCTTCCTTCAGTGGGCTCTGGAGCGGCGAAGGCTCCTGATTAATTGCGGATGGCGTTGGTCGCTGGGATTCAGATCAAAGTATTTCTGAGTATTCGGTATGTCTGCCGACTGATCAAAAGGCTTGTTTTTGCCCGCATTAGACATTTTGTCAGTTTGCAGAAATAATCCCCCCAGGGGGGATGCTTGTCATACGGAAGGGAAATGAATGACAAAGACAAAATCAAAGTCAAAGAGCAAATCTACGGATCATGAATACCTCTCAGATGAAAGCATGAAGAACATTGTCAATGGGCTTAGCCGTATTGAGGGTCATGTACGTGCAGTGAAACGGATGGTTGAGGAACGCCGATGTTGTGATGACATCCTGACGCAAGTAGCAGCGGTGCGTTCAGCGATGAATCGAGTCACGGTCAAACTCGTTGAAGAAGAACTGCTCAACTGCCTAACCACCTGCGGGCAACCCGATGCAGAGGATCGGATGGCTTCAGCGATGAAGTCGTTGTCCTCAATGCTGAAGCACAGCTAGGGACCAGAAGGAAACTACTTGATGACAAATCAAATACCTCCAAACCAAAGCAGCCTCTGTCCTGAATGTGGACAGAAAGGGAGCAAGGTCGGGCGGATTACGATTGAGTCTCTTCTCAAACCAGATTCCGCTAACCTGATTACCGATGAGCAGTTTCGTTTCTGCGATTCGCTAGATTGCGAAACAGTGTATTTCGGTGACAATGGAACGACCTTTGCAAAGCACGACTTGACTGTACGAGTTGGGGTCAAAGAGAATTCAGCCCCACGCCATGTGTGCTACTGCTTCGACCATACAATCGAAGAGATCAATGCCGAGGTGCAGGAGACCGGGCAGAGTACAGTGCTTGAGGATATCAAACGCCGGATGAAGGCTGCGTGCTGGTGCGAGACGAAGAGCCCTAAGGGAACGTGCTGCTTGGGAACAGTCGGTAAGTATGTCAAGATTGCTATGTCGGAGCATGGGGACGGTGAATCTGAGGCCCATGAGAACGATACGGAAGAGTTCAAGGATTGCTGTGCAAACAACGCTCATAGCTGTTCGCTTGGCGAATCCTGTAATGTTGCCGAGGCAAGTCAAAAACACACAGGTATTATTGCGCTGGGCGGCTCGATGCTGGGGGCGTTGGCGGCTTCAGCTTGCTGCTGGTTGCCACTCGGACTAATCGTCTTTGGTGTCTCGGCGGGCGGAGTTTCAGCCTGGTTTGAACACTACCGATGGCTCTTCTTAGGGATCACGGTTGTTCTCCTCAGTGCTGGATTCTATTTGGTCTACAGGGAGCCGCATTGCAAACCGGGGTCAGTATGTTCAACACCAAATCTGAAAATGCAAAGACTCAACCGCTCGATGCTCTGGATCGCCACTGTATTTGTGATCATCTCGGCATTACTCCCTAAGTATGTCGGATACCTGCTTCCCAAGGATAATGGGATAGAGATTTCGGGGAGAGAAGATCAAATCATTGTTGCTACATTCGATATTGCTGGCATGACTTGCGAGGCATGCACGATTCATCTCCGCAACGAGCTTGTCAAAGTTCCCGGAGTGCTTGATGTGGCTGTGTCATACGAGAATAGTTCAGCAGAGATTAGCTTCGATGCATCAAGACCACCGGAAACGATTGACTTGTCGAGTACAGTTGAGAGTTCGGGATACGAAGCTGGCATTATCAACTTGAACTCTGAATCACCATGATCACATTCAACAGACGGTGACCATCAAAATCTCAACTTGTTCTGACCCGTTCGCTGACCCGCTTTGAGTCTAAACGAGTCCATCACAGTCCCACTGAATCGTAAATAACGGCCTTAAAACGCTGATAAGGGGCTTGGTGCGTTGCATGGCATGCAAGAGGTCGAGTGTTCAAATCTCTTCGTCTCCATTTCAAGAAAACGCCGCTGGTGTTACACCAGTGGCGTTTTTTTAATGATACAGGCAGTTGCTGGTTCTAGATTCCGACCTCGCTTGAAGTCAAATGTGCCATCACTGAGTGATCAGTTCAGCTTCTCATTACAATGAATCAACAAGACGGCACTGTTTGTCCTCGTATTGTGAGCACACTGGCTATTGTGACAAGCCTGTGTAAATCCGTTCCTGAAACACAACCCCTAAATAGGCGAGTTTAATGACACCCACACCTCGTACATTTTCCCATATTGGCCTTTCGGTTCCTGATCTCGATGCAGCTGTAAAGTTCTACACAGAAGTGCTTGGTTTTTATGTCATCATGCAACCAACAGAGATTATTGAAGACGACTCTGATATTGGCCAAATGTGTACCGATGTGTTCGGCGCAAGCTGGAAAAAATTTCGCATCGCACACCTAGCAACAGCAGACCGGATCGGGTTTGAGCTTTTCGAATTTGAAGGTAATCTCGAACCTGACCAGAATCTAGACTTCCGGAAGCACGGCACTTTTCATTTTGCAATCCAAGACCCTGATGTCGAAGGACTTCTTGAAAAGATAGTTGCAGCGGGTGGCAAGCAGCGAATGCCAATCCGAAAGTACTTTCCGAATGAAAAGCCGTATCGCATGGTGTATGTCGAAGACCCATTTGGAATCGTTTTCGAGCTATACAGTCATAGTTATGAACTGACCTATTCAGGCGGTGCGTATACCTAAAGCTTTCTTCACCAAGTCTCCGGTTTCGTGGTGCAGGCACAGAGTTCAAAGTTCTATCAAAGCCGACTTCCCTGCTTCAAATCCGATCTAGGTCCATCACAGTTACTCAAAACCCAGAACAACAACCATAAAATCGAATACGAAGGCAAGAAGTCGAGAGTACGACTCTATTGTCTACGATTCTGGGAATTGCTCGAAAGCAAAGTACGCGGCGCGCTAGATTCATACTTCTGGATCGATGTTGTTGCCTTGAATCTCAATCGCTTGGTGGCGAAAAGTAATCTTCGCTGAACTCAACGGATTCGACACGCTGAAAGATAATCATCGGCGGAGGAGGCGGATCGCGTCCCGCATCAAAGCGTGGGGTTGGGCCGAGAAATTCCGGAAACCAGAAATTTTCGATAGGTTCGTTCGGTGATGGGCTATGTTCACGATGTGGTCGCTGGTGTCTTGGGGGATGCTGCGGCGGTGGACGGGAAGAGTCATGATTCGGTCGAGGTCGTTCGTCTGCTGCACCTTTGCGACGATACTCAGGACCCCACGCCAGTTCGAGCCGTTCAACAAGTTGCGTATCTGTATGAATCCATACTTGGATCGCATCAGGCCCCGGTTCGATGGCCGATCGATTCCGGATCGCAATGAGCTTTGTAATCCTGCTTGTGCTCTCCGAATCAATCTCGAGTTCATAGCTTTCTTTAAGTTCGATCAGGAAATCATCGAGCGAAGCGATCAGAATTGTTGATTCACCGATGTTCAGCCATCTCGGCGCAGCACCCCTTGGATCAGATCGTTCGACTGTCCCATCTCGCCGGACACTCCAATCGCCCTGGTCGTCCGTTCCCATAACGAAGTCATGGCCGTGCGGGGTTTGAATCTGGATGCGCGACTTCGATTCCTTCATGTCGAGTGTTCCGATGTATCCCAATTCATCATCAGACTCTCGAATCTCGTATCGCAGCGCCGCTGACAAGCGAGTCGCTTCGATCGCACTATTGACAATCGCGTATGCTTTCGGTTGCGGGGTGACCACAAAGAGTGTAAACGCGATCACCATGATCATCGCTGCAGAAGCGAACGGGATGATTCTTCTCAGTTTGTAAATCTGCGGGGGACGCTCCTGCATTTCATGCGACTCAATCTGATCGAAAACGCCCTGTATCCGGCGCTCTTTCTCTTCCTCAGAATCACGATGTATGAATCCCAGCAAACCGTGAATGAATCGGTCATTCGCAATGGATTCCGCTGACTCATCTGGATTATTCTTGGTAGCGTTGTCATCAAAATCCGAGTCTTTCATGAGGGTTCTCCAGTCGCTTTCAAGCAGTCGTAGAGTTGTTCACGAGCACGCTGGGCGCGCTTGCGAATCGTTGCCGCTTGATCATTGAGGGCAGCCGCGATCTGTGTATATGACATGTCTCTTGCATAGAGCATTTCGACAATCAATCGAAGTCGATCGGAAAGCCGCTTCATGCAGCTGAGTAAGTCCTCGGCTTGCTCACGAAAGGTGCCACTGTTGTTCGAAAGCAACTCTTGGAATCGAGTCTCGATATTGTCAAGCACATCGGTGTTGTGCCATACATGAGATGCGCCGATCGAACGATAGTGCGCAAGAACCAAGTTCCGCGCAATACCGCGAAGCCACGGAGCGAATGGACGTGACCTGTCATAATCATGGATCCTTTTCCACGCGACAATCATTGTTTCCTGAAAGAGATCATCCACTGCAATCGAATCATCCACCGTGCTTCGCAGATATGCCAAGAGCATGTCTGTGTTCTCACGAACGAGGATCTCAAAGATTGCCCTCGCGCTGCGAGGGTCCTGGGAAAATGGCATGGAGCTCTCCAGTAAACAACAGAAATCAGAATGATCTCATCTTGAATTGCGCGAACACGATCGTTTTGTGACATCGGTTCCAGAAATTATAGCATTTTTACGAAAAATGTATTTCTGCAAAAATGAGAATCTTGATGTCACAGACCACCTCATTCCGCACAACTGTCTTTGGAAGAACCCACTTCCACAGATGCAAAACGGTATGCAAAGGAGGCACACCATGATCAAACGCCCTCTCGTCACAGTTATCCTTTCAGGCACAGTCCTTGGAGCGTTCAATACTCCGGCTCTAGCTCAAGAAGGAAACAAAAAACTCTCAAAGAGCCAAGAGATCGGATACTTGGGAGCGACGAGCCGATCTGAAATGGCACGCAATATCCTCGATCGCCTTCGGAGCCAAAGAGATGTTCGCCAGGTTGCCAGCCAGAAGGACCGCGTGCTGCTTTGGCATGAGATCGCATTGGACTCCGTCGCGATCGATCACACCCCCGATCCCGACACCGGCGATGTCGGCGCTGCAAACGCAGGTCCAACCCGTACCAGCCGCGCTCTAGCTATGACTCAGATTGCTGTATTTGATGCCGTGAATGCAATCTTGGGTACCTACACCCCATACAACGACATCGGGTCTGCACCAGCCGGTGCTTCGATTGACGCCGCCATTGCTTACGCGGCGTACACCGTGCAAAGCACCCTCTACCCTGAACAATCCGAACGATTGACCTCGTTGCTCATATCCGACCTCAGCCAGATCAGCGCAAGCTCGGACAGCATCGCCACCGGACAGTCGATCGGTGTTCTCTCAGCCCAGACCATCATTGATTTGCGTTCTGATGACAACTCGGCGCATACTGAACCAGACTTCGGAGATGGAGGCCTTGTAGCATCCGGCGACACAACCATCAACGGAACCCCAGTCAACGGCGGAACAACCCTGCGCTTCGAGTGGGAACCCGATCCCTTGACACCGATCGATTCCGGCGATTCCGGACTCGCGTTGGGCGCATACTGGGGATCGGTAACCCCGTTCGCACTCCAAAGCGGCGATCAGTTCCGCGCTCCACCCCCACCACAACCAGGATCACAACACTACATCGACGGATACCGAGAGGTCCAACGAGTCGGCGCATCCGTAGACACCATCGGGAGTCAATCCACACCCCATACCCGCTTTATCGGGAACTTCTGGGGATACGACGGCACCCCACTGCTCGGGACTCCGCCGCGAATTTACAACCAGATAGCCGCACAGGTCGCTGTCGAACAAGGCCTCGACGATGCACTCGAAATGGCGCGTTACCTCGCGATGATCAACACCGGTCTCGCGGATGCAGCAATCGCATCATGGGACAGCAAATACTACTACAACTACTGGCGCCCGGTCACCGCGATCACCAAATCCGATGGTGTTCAACAGACAATCGAAAACCCAGATTGGAAACCAATCGGAATTTCTGTGATCAACACCGAACTCGCGATCACACCAACGCCACCATTCCCCGCATACCCATCCGGCCACTCAACCTTTGGTTCCACGGCCTTCGAGATCATGCGTGATTTCTTCGGGAACCGAACCCGTTTCACCTTTGTCTCTGATGAGTACAACGGAGAAGGTGTCGATCCCTTGGGAACCCCTCGACCTCTGGTTCCGGTTCGATTCACATCGCTCCTTGAAGCACAGCAATCCAACGGCATCAGCCGGATCTTCAATGGCGTGCACTGGCAATGGGACAACATTGCTGGACAAAACATGGGCGAATCCATCGGAAACTACATCGTCGCGGAAGGATCCGCATTCCAACATGTCTACTGCCTTGCAGACATGGACAAGAACAGCGAGATGAACTTCCTCGATGTATCCGAGTTCTTGCGTTTGTACAGCGAAGGAGACGAGTCTGCAGACATGGATGCGGACGGATCTTTGAACTTCTTTGACATCACACTCTTCATCGAAGCGTTCCAAAGCTGCGACTACTAAACAAGACTGTGCCCCGCCTGGTCAAACAGGCGGGACGCTTTGCAAATCGAATGACAATCAGGAGCAAATGATGAATGTATACAAAACCGCATCCTTGATCATCGCACTTTCCGCCAGCGTCTCCTTTCTTCGTGCGTACACGACGACTCCATCCGGATCAGCACAGCACACCACCGAAGCACCATTGACAATTCTCCAAAACGATTCGGTTCAATCACCGATGAATTCTGCGTCTGAGTCAACTCCCACAGATGCCGACATCAATCAATCAGAAATCAGTGAAGAAAAATCACGCTTTGTCGTGCAAGAGATTACTGAAATCGATTCGCCGTTTACACGAGAAACCGTGCTGAAACTCAACGCAATCGTTCAGCGTTCATTAAACGCCATCAACGAGTTTGACCATGCGAGATCATCCGACAATATCTACCCTGATCAGCTCTTCAATGTGTACACCGACCTCTCTGAGAAAGCATCCTCAGCACACGCGGATATGGCGTTGGCATCAAACAAACTGATCAGCAGTAATGAGCGCTACAACGAAGAAATTCTCTCGGCGATGGTTTACTTCGTACAACAAGTCGATAACGAGATCCGCGAAGAAACCCAGCAACTTCACCTCGTTCAACAATAACAAGCGGACTGAAACCATCGCTCCAAAGTACATGTCAACACAAAGTACACACTCGAAGGGATTCACGATGACAACAAAGTTTGTGATAACCATGTTCTGCGCAATCGGACTCAACGCCAGCAACTTGTTCGCACATGACGGCGTGATGCACAAAGAACACAACTCGATTCAACCCGGATCCCAATCAGAAGGTGACCCGGCACTTCAAACTCGCCACGGTAAACCAATGGAGCGTATCGATCTCCCTGATCCATTTGTGTCATTTCACATTGATGGATCGGTCAGAATCATCAAAACAAACACACTCCCAGATCATGAGATCGGCGAGTTTCCCAATCCAAGCAATCCCAATGCGCTTCGAAATATCGAGAGAGAATTCAGAATCCCATTGAACCCGCAGTTGGCGGATCGGCGCACGCCATCAGCGCCTGAGTTTGGTATCGGTCTCAACGGCGTGATCTTCGATTCAGGGACTGGTGAGTTCTGGACGGCAAGCGGGGCGCGTGGGCGATCCGCTTGGAACTATGACGCGGGGAGCGAGAACAACCAAGGGCGGTTCGGTGTTGACTTCAACCACGGGCATGTTCAGCCGACCGGCAAGTACCACTACCACGGGGTCCCGACCGCACTCATTGAGTCGCTCGGTGGTGAGCACGCGCACGATGGTCATGTTCATGAGATGATTCAGCTCGGCTGGGCTTTTGATGGGTTTCCGGTGTATGCCGCGTATGGATACAAAGATCCGAATGATCCGTCATCGGGGCTTGTTGAGCTGTCTTCGAGTTATCGACTCAAAGCGGGAACGCGTCCTGGGAATCCGGATGGGCCGGGTGGTGAATACGACGGCACGTTCACGGCTGACTATGAATATGTAGAAGGACTGGGGGATCTTGATGAGTCCAACGGGCGGACTGGTGTGACTCCAGAGTTTCCACAGGGAACCTATTACTATGTGATCACCGATGAGTTTCCGTCTATCCCGCGCACCTGGGTTGGAACTCCAGATGAGAGCATGCGGCGAGGAGGTCCGGGCAATCGTCCACAAGGCAGACCTGGCGGTTCAAGACCAGATCGGCCAAGGGGTGATGCTGGCATGTTGCGCGGTGACTCAGCAGTCGCAGTCAATGAGCAATCGAAGACGACTCAGACCTTGAATCCATCTTACTTTATGGAGGAGGCGTTGGTTGAACCGATCGTGACTGAGATGCGGACGCTTTCGGATGGGACGGAGGCGTTGTGTTATGTGATCAAGACTTACTCAGAGCCGCATGAGCATGAGATGGGTCCTTGGGCTCCTGAGCATATTGATGATGGTCCTGAGGATGGCGGCATCTGGTTTCACGAGGGGGAGGTTCTTGATGTCGATGGCGATTTTGTCCAAGGGGTTGGGGAGTTGTATGACGATCCGGAATGGAAGTTGTATAGAGATGATGGATCCGTTCGTGTGACGGATACCGAGGAGGCGTTCTTGGCCGCGGCTCGTCCGGATGTGGATCCTGAGTACAAGAACTATGTCGTTGAAGGAAACCCCAAATGGATCGAGCGGAAGGTCTTTGAGTATGCGATTCCCGTCCATCCGGTCTATCTAGAGAACCCCACATCGATTGGTGGTTTTGGTCGAGGTGGGATGCCTCCAGGAGAACGAGGCGGACGACCACCACGAGATCACAGCGAACACTCGGACAACCACACGCAACCTCCGAGTGATGGCGGCATAGGTCACGCTCCGACACAAACAGTTCTGGGCGTGGCTCTCAACGGCGTGAACTACGACCCCCCTGCACCGGTGGATGCGATTCTTGCCGCGTACACGATCGCGCCATTTGATGATGCGGGCGGGCACATCAATCCATACAACGGCTACCACTATCACGCCGTGACCGGTCATACCAAAGAAATCAAACAACCCGATGGGCACGCGCCGTTGATCGGATTCATCATGGACGGGTACGGTCTATATGCGCACAGCAACGAGGACGGCTCGATCCCAACTGACCTCGATGAATGCGGAGGACACTCCGACGACATTCGAGGGTATCACTACCACGCATCTGCAGCAGCGGACAATCAGATCATCAAGGCGTTCCGGGGAGTTTCTGGGACCATGACGACCAACTGAGACATCTATCTATAGCTCACCTCATCATCCGCACGATTGCTGTGTGAACCGGGACACTTTCATGAATGAACGGCAGGAGATTGACACTCGGCATGCGTGCTCTATAGACGCTGCTTCGGAGGTTCTTACGAATCTCCGTGTTTCAAAGGCTCGGATGGAGCTTTCAGAATTTGGTGATGGATGGGAAAGCGATCGGAACCGACTCAGGTGTTCATTTTACGCAGTGCTTGACGGCGCGCTGAGTATTGTGTCAAACGATGGAGTCGAAACACACACGCTCTGCAAGCATCAGTTCGCGTTTGTGTTCGGGGACCAGTATCTTGTTTCCAACACTGTTCGTGACGCGTATGAGCCCTGCCGCGGGATTCGCGGGTCATTTGAGCTGTCCATGGGCGCGATGACGATTGGGAAGAATCTGATGCCGCCACTTCTTGTATCGCGGCGTGATGATTATGGAATGTCCCAGCAGATTCAGTTGCTTAAGTGCGAGATGAACAAGCCGGTGCATTGTGGTCGCGCGGTGGTGACGAGCATGATCACAACCTTGCTTCTGAGCACCTTGAGTGATGCCGTTGAACAAGGAGATCAGTCGGCAATGCTGTTGCAGGTTGTAGGGGATGAGCATCTCGGACCGGCGATTGCGTTGATGCACGAATCTCCGGGAGATGCATGGTCATTAGAACGGCTGGCGAATGAATCAGGGCTTTCTCGTACTCGGTTTTCTGAGCGGTTTCAGAGCACCATCGGCAGATCCGCGTTCGCTTATCTGAGAGAGCTCCGTTTATCTAAAGCGTCGATCTTATTGACTACGACTTCTATGACTGTTTGTGAGATCGCGACTGAGGTTGGGTATTCATCCGAGAGCGCGTTCTCGTCTGCATTTCAGGAGCATTTCAATGAGACACCCGGTCGGTATCGTCACTCGCATCGGGTCACCGGTGGCTCCGCCGCCGGTTAGCCGATAGTTGCTTTTGGTTTACGCGTCGGAATCAATGAGTGATCCGATCGGAAGATTCTGGAGCATCTCGAAAATACTGTTGCCATCAAATTCTGCCTCTGCTGATTCAACGGCTCCGAATCCACCAGGCCCTTTCGCTGGCGGACGCCCACCAGTCAGGCTCGATAAATTTTCATGCAGGACATCAGTGTCGATCCCAGCATCTTCAAGCACCGAGTCCAGCGCCTGCTTCATTGCCTCAGGCCCTTCGCCGCTCTGCTTAACCGATTCCGCGGTTTCGTTGAGCTTCGCCATGAGGTCTGAGATTTCTGATGAATCGAGTCCCGACTCTGCTGCGAGTGATTCGATTGCCTCGGTGTGGCCCGGCGGTGGGCCAGGAGGTGGCCCGCTTGGGCGTCCGCTCGACTGCAGTTGTTGCAGCATCGAGCTCGAAGCGCCGATTCCATTGATACTTGACATGATGAATCCCTTTCTAGAGTACATACGATGCGAACACACACGCGCCCGCTGATGAGTTCATCGGATAAAGTTGGGATCACCGCGTGCCAATTCAACCTCGTCTAAGTCCCGGATCCAACCTGTTGCGTACAGCCGCTAGACGTGTTTGGGATGCGTACTTTCATGCCCATGATCAATGCGCCGTGCTGGAAATCTTCAACTGGCTATCGGTTCGGATATAGAGGATGCTCTGGTCTTCCGAGTTGTTAGAAATATGGATATTGAGACCGTTTTTGGACTGAAATGAGCCGCCCATTGCGATGGACTGTGCTTGGGATTTACTTTGTGATCGGATTTCGACTCTGCCTTGGAGTACAACAGCGTGTGCGGTTGCGTTGTTGGCGCTCAGCTTGCCTTCGAAGTCGCTGGGTAGCTTGAGAAGAATCCCGCTCATTTGTTGTTCCTGTGGGATCCCCCAGAGGTAAGCGATCTGTGGTCCATCCGAACGATCAGCAGAGTTCTTGCTTGAAATCCAGTTGGTGCTTGATGCGTCTAGCCACACGATGTTTGATGCATCGATGTTGATTGGTCGTTCGCCGCTGTCGAATGCTTGTTTGGTTGGATGTACGAGGTACGGTCCTTCGTCGATCTCGATGTACGCGAGGTTCTTCGTGCCGCTGGCGGCAGTGATGTGGGCTTCGCCTTTGGGTTGTGTCCAGTAGGAACCTGGTGGCATCCACATGTGTTCAGCATTCGGATCATCATTGTGGATGAGCCCGCTGATCACAATCCCTCGGTAGGACACGTTATGGATATGGGGAGGCGAGGAGAACCCTTCTTTGAACTCAACAAGGAAACCCGTCGCGGTGTTTGCGGAGCGGTCACCCCAAAGTGTCCCCGCCTTGGGGCTGTTGTCTCCCCGCGCTGGATTGAGCGGGGTCCACTGGACCTCTGAGAGTGGTTGAACGACGATGGATTCGTTTGCGTCCGCGGCTCGATGTCCAGTGGTCGAGCAACCAGCAAATAAGCTACTCAGAAGGATGGTGAATGTGGTTATGCTGATTGAGTGATGAATCATGAATGGCACCTGCTGTTCGATGTGGTTGTATGAATCGATCTGCGATTAGATTTCAGTAATGATGTCCGACTCTGGGAGGCGTGACTTGGGGAGGTTCGCGTTGTAGTCCTCTTCTGGGAGGTGGTATCCGATCGGGACGACGACGAGTCCGGTATAGCCTTGCTCGCGGAGTCCGAGTTGTTTGTCGAGTTCGTTGATCTCGATGCCTTCCATTGGGGTGGCGTCGATTCCGAGTGTCGAGACTCCGAGGAGGAAGGCGCCGAGGTTGAGGTAGACTTGCTTATCCATCCAGTGCTGAACGTCTTTGAAATCGTGCTTGTGGAGGTTGACAAAGAGACTGCGACCGGCGTGCATCTGTTCTTTGAACTCTGGGTTACCACCGAAGCGGCCGTCCTTCTCTTCTTGCGCGAGAACATGCAGGAGGTAATCCTCCTCGATGTCGAGCTTTGAACAGAAGACGACCACATGGGACGCGTTGACGATGGAGTTACGGTTGAAGGGATAGAGGCGGTCGGTGGACTTGGCGATTTTCTCTTTGCCCTCTGGTGTCGAGGCGATCACGAAATGCCAAGGCTGGGCGTTGGTGCTCGAGGCGCTGAAGCGGAGGAGTTCTTTGACTTTGGCTATGAGCTCATCTGGGATTGTGCGGGTTGGGTCGTAGGCCTTGACGGTGTGTCGGGACTTCGCGTAATGGGTGATGTCGTGGTCCATGAGATTCGTCCTTTGGTTGATTTTGGCGGATTTGGTGTCGCTAGAGCTAAGATACGGCTATGCTTACCTATTGACAAGTACCCACAAATATGTGCGTATGAAGATTTTTGGAGGTGGCTCCCAATGGCGCGGAAGTACGACTGGAAGACAGGATGCGATGTCGAAGCGACGCTGAGCGTGATCGGGGGGCGATGGAAGCCGATCTTGGTTTGCCATTTGTTGAGCGGGAAGAAGCGCTATGGCGAGCTTCGTCGGCTCACTCCCAACGCGACTGAGCGGATGATCACGCTCCAACTCAAGGAGCTTGAGGCGGACGGGATCGTCGATCGGCATGCGTATGCGGAGGTGCCTCCGCGTGTGGAGTATGAGTTGACTGAGTTCGGCTACTCACTCAAACCGATTCTGGAACAAATGCAAACATGGGGACGCGCATTCAAACAAATCCAAACAGAATGCGCAGCAACATGAGATCAAACCCAAACCCCTATGCGGCACTCCCCTTGCGCTTGCGTGTCACGATGCCACGAATGACCACATAAAATACCGGCGTCAGGAACAGTCCAAAGAATGTCACCCCGAGCATGCCGCTAAACACAGCGGTCCCCAGCGCCTGTCGCATCTCCGCAGCAGGGCCCTTCGCGATCATCAACGGTACGACACCCAAGATAAACGCAAACGCGGTCATCAGGATCGGACGAAGCCGTAGTCGGCACGCCTCAACAACCGCTGCGAAGCGATCCTTGCCATCATCTTCTTGAACCTTCGCAAACTCCACAATCAGAATCGCGTTCTTCGTTGCCAGCGCAACGAGCACAACAAACCCGATCTGTGTGAGAATGTTGTTGTCCATCCCTCGGAACCAGACCCCCGCGATGCCGCACAAAAGCGACATCGGAACAATCAGAATAATCGCCAAAGGGAGCGACCAACTCTCATACTGCGCCGCAAGAAGAAGAAACACAAACAACACCGCGAGCGGGAAGATGTAGATAGCCGTATTTCCCTCAAGCTTCTGCTGATATGCAAGATCCGTCCATTCGTAGGACATCCCTTGCGGCAGAGTATGCGTTGCAAGCTGCTCCATACGCGTGATCGCTTCGTCGGAACTCACGCCAGGCATCCCCCGCCCGTCAAGACTCGCTGATGGATACATGTTGTATCGCATCACACGGCTCGGCGCAGTAATATCCCGCAGTGTCACCACCGAACCAAGTGGAACCATGCCACCCTCTTCATTGCGTGTGCGCAAACTCAAAATATCCTCTGGTGTAATCCGATACTCTGGATCCGCTTGCGCAGTCACCCTGTACGATCTTCCCAGCAAGTTAAAGTCATTGACATAACTCGAACCCAGATACACACTCAGCGCCTCGAAGATGTTCTCTACCGGCACACCCAGCATCTGCGCCTTTGTCCGATCAATATCCACATACAACTGAGGCGTGTCCGCGCGGAAAGTTGAGAACGCGCCCGCGATGAGCGGATCAGCATTCGCCGAGCCCGCCATCTGCTGCGTGCTCTCTTGGAGCATCTTGTAGCCCCGCCCGCTCCGGTCTTGCACCTGCATACGGAACCCACTCCCCGTTCCGATCCCACGGACCGCAGGTGGGTTAATCACAAAAACCGCCGCATCACGCACCGCCCAGAGCCGCTGTTGTAGATCATTCAAAATCGCGAACGAACTCTGTCCATGCTCGACGCGTTCATCAAACGGCTTGAGCGGAGTAAACACAGCCGCAGCATTGGGCGCATTGGTTCTCGTCGCCCCAGAGAATCCCGCAAAGCCAACCGCCGCTTCAATACCCGGAGTCTCAGAGACAATCTGCGAAACCTGCTGGACTACACGATCCGTCCGTTCGAGTGATGCCCCTTCTGGGAGCTGGATCGCAACAATCAGATACCCCTGATCCTGCTCTGGGATAAACCCCGCAGGCACCTTGTTGAACATGAACCCAGTGAGCCCCAAAAGACCGGCGTACACAACGAGCGAGATCACCGCGAGCCGCACAATTCGCTTGACGACACCCGCGTACACCACTGATGATTTATCGAACACCTTGTTGAATAACCAGAAGAACCACCCAGTCAGCACCCACCAGATCTTCGCGATGACCCCCTTGCGGCCAGATTCTTCTTTGAGCAACACCGCGCACAATGCGGGGCTGAGCGTCAGCGAGTTGATCATCGAGATCATCGTCGCGCCAGCGATCGTCAGCGCGAACTGCTTGTAGAACTGTCCCGAAATCCCGCCGATGAAAGCTGTCGGCACAAACACCGCGACAAGCACAAGCGACATCGCGATAATCGGTCCAGAGACTTCCTGCATCGCCTTACGAGAAGCCGCCTTCGGAGCCAACCCCTCATCAATATTGCGTTGCACATTCTCGACAACAACAATCGCATCGTCCACAACAATACCGATCGCAAGAACCAATCCAAACAACGAAAGATTGTTGAGCGAGAACCCCAGCGGTCCCATGATCGCAAAGGTGCCTACAAGCGATACCGGGATCGCGGCAAGCGGGATAATCGCTGCCCTCCAACTCTGAAGAAACACCACAATCACGATCACCACAAGAACAACCGCTTCAAAGAGGGTGTGGATCACCGCTGAAACAGACTCTTCAACAAACTCTGTAGGGTTGTAGACGATCCGGTGTTCAAATCCATCTGGAAAATCCTTGGACAACTCCTCCATCGTCTCGATGATCGTCTCTGTCGTCGTGATCGCGTTCGCCCCAGGACGCTGAAACATCACCATCGCAACAGCCGGCTTGCCATTGAGATAACTGTTCGTTGTGTACTCTCGCGCCCCGAGCTCAACCTTGCCAACATCACGAACCCGAAGGAGTCTTCCATCATCTGTCGATTTGATGACCACCTCGCCAAACTGCTCCGGCGTTGCAAACCGCCCCTGAGCATTGATGGTCACCTGAAACGCTTGCCCCGATGGTGTTGGAGGCTGACCCAACGAACCCGCTGCAATCTGAACATTCTGTGCCTGCAGCGAGCTGATGACATCCCCAGCCGTCATCCCAAACCCCGCCAAACGATCCGGATCGAGCCAAACACGCATGCTGTATTCACGCGCACCGAAGAACTGAACCTGACCGACACCGTCAATCCGAGATACCACATCACGGATCTGCAAAAACGCATAGTTACTGATGTACAGCTGATCCCTCGAATCATCCGGAGAAACAAGGTGGACCACCATCAACAGATCGGGAGAACTCTTGTTCGTCGTGATCCCGAGTCTCCGGACTTCTTCAGGGAGTCTCGCCTCGGCAATCGCGACCCTGTTCTGCACAAGCACCTGCGCCCGATCCAGATCAGTCCCGGTTTTGAAAGTCACCGTGAGCTGCATCCCGCCGTCGCTTGTGGATTGCGAAGACATGTAAAGCATGTCCTCGACTCCGTTGACCTCTTGTTCGAGAGGTGTCGCGACCGTATCAGCAACAGTCGATGCATCCGCACCGGGATACACAGCACTCACCACAATCGTCGGGGGCGCAACATCAGGAAACTGCGAGACTGGAAGCCCCAGATAACTCAGCGCCCCCACCAACATCACAACAATCGAAATCACAACCGCAAAGCGCGGCCGATCAATAAAGAAATGCGAAAAATTCATTCATCCACCCCACCATCCGCACCAGTGGATTCCGCGCCCGGAGCATCAAACCGTTTCATCCAAGCTTCGATCTCAACAAGGTCCGGCGTGACTGGCTGCCCAGGACGCACGCGCTGGAGCCCCTCGATCACAATCCGCTCTCCTGCATTCAATCCAGAACGCACAACCCGAAGCCCATCGATGATCGGTCCAAGCGTGATCGACCGGTAGTTGGCAACATTCGACTCATCAACGACCAGCACAAAGGAACTGGATTGATCCTTGCCAACCGCTTGATCCGGGATCTGCACCGCTTGGTACTTCCCGCTCCCAAGAAGCCGCAATGTCACAAATAGACCCGGGATCAGTTCATGATCTTCATTCTCGAAGATCGCTCGCCCCTGCATCGTCCCGGTCGAAGCATCAATCTGGTTATCAACAAAGTCCATCTTGCCCTTGTGAGGGAACCCCGACTCGTTGATCAACGACATCTCAACCGGATTCGCCGCATCCCTCGAACTCGGACGGCTTCCGTTCTGAGCGAGCCTTGTATACCGCAAATAATCCTGCTCGCTCCCAGTAAAGTACGCATGAATCGGATCCATCGAAACAACCGTCGCGAGCAAACTCGCGCCCTCAAAGCCGCCACTGATCAGATTCCCAACATCAACCAAGTTCCTGCTCATCCGCCCGTCGATCGGGGATCGGATCTCTGTGAACTCGACATCAAGCTCCGCTTGAGCAACCTTCGCGACCGACTCTTGCACAGTCGCCCTCGCCTCGAGGACCTCTTTGCTCCGAGTGTCGTATTCCTCTGCAGAGATCGCCCGATTCGCGAGCAGCTCCTCCGCTCTCTCCATGTCATTGACCGCAAGCGCAAGCGACGCCTCCGCGCGAGCAAGCTCCGCGTTCGCTGCATCAAGCGTTGCTTGGTATGGACGCGGATCAATCACGAACAACAGATCCCCTTTCTTGACCATCTGACCATCAACAAAGTTGACAGATTCAAGAAACCCACTCACACGCGCGCGCAGCTCAACCGTCTCAACCGCCCGGAGCCGACCCGTGTACTCGTCCCACTCTTGCACCTCCCTGCTCAAAACTTCAGCAACCGTAACATCAGGAGGCGGCGGCGCCTGCTGTGCATCAGTCTCGTTCTTGCACCCAGAAAGAATCGCTGCCAAAGCCAGCAATACTGAGAGTGCCACTCGTGTTTGAACTTGTTGTCGTGCGAGCATGTGTTCTCCAAAGTTTCACGCGTGCGTAGTGAAAGAGTATGCTTCGAGTCTGTGATCACATGGATCACATGGATCACATGGATCAGATCTCGTCGTTGATTGAATCGGATCCCAGAACGCAGCCATGGAAGTACAGTTCGAGATGCGATCGTCGTGCTTCTCCAGTTGATTGAGTTGGTCTTGACCATCTGGTCAACACAAGAAGCCAATCACGATCCACCTTTGGATATTTCTAAAAATGCACACAATATGTGCATAGACCAAACCATCGCAAAGCTTGTAGTCGTTTACCCCCAGAGCCCGCCCAGTGCCCAGCGCAAACAGACAACTCAATCCGTGCTTGGCCAATACCGACGCCGCAACCATAGCGAGACATGCACAAGACCGATCAACACCGGAACCTCAACCAGCGGACCGACCACAGTCGCGAACGCAACCCCAGACCCGATGCCGAACACCGCGATCGCAACCGCAATTGCGAGCTCAAAGTTATTCCCCGACGCCGTAAACGCAAGCGTCGCAGACCGCTCATAATCCGCGCCCACCTTCTTCGCCATCAAAAAGCTCACGAAGAACATCACAATGAAGTAAATCGTCAACGGAATCGCGATCCGGAAGATATCCAAAGGCAGCGCAACAATCTGATCCCCCTTCAGACTGAACATCACAAAGATCGTAAACAGCAGCGCCACAAGCGTCATCGGCGCAATCCTCGGCAGAAAACGATCGTTGTACCACTCGTCCCCCTTGATGCGGCGCAGCACCAACCTTGTCACAAACCCCGCAAAGAAGGGGATCCCCAGATAAATCATCACACTCTGGAAAACTTCAACAATCGAAATGACAACAACCGCCCCCTCAAGCCCTATGACTGGAGGCAACCAAGTGATAAACACCCAAGCATACAACCCAAAAAACAACACCTGAAAGATGCTGTTGAACGCAACAAGACCCGCAGCGTAATCACTGCTGCCCTCCGCAAGATCATTCCAAACCAGCACCATCGCGATGCATCGCGCCAACCCAACCATGATCAACCCGATCATGTACTCCGGATAATCACGCAAAAAAATCGCCGCAAGCCCAAACATGAGCACCGGACCCACGACCCAGTTCTGGATCAGTGAAACCAGCAGCACCTTCCAATCGCGGAACACCTCAGGCAGCTTCTCATACCGAACCTTCGCCAACGGCGGATACATCATCAAAATCAAACCAATCGCGATCGGGATATTCGTCGTCCCAACAGAAACACGATCAAACGCATCCGCAATCCCAGGCACCGCGTACCCCGCGAGCACGCCCATCCCCATCGCAAGGAAGATCCAAAGTGTCAAAAACCGATCCAGAAAGCCAAGCCGCTTCGATTGCGTGCCGACGCAAGGCCCTGCGGCCGCATGCTCATCCGTGTGATTCATGATCTCTACACTCCAGTACTTAAGTTCAGTTCTTCAATCAGCCCAGGCAGTATTTCAACAAAGCACTTGATCTCGTCCCGGACCCGTCGGTAATGCCCAACCGCTTCCTCTTTGCCTGCAGCTCCCGCAGCAAGCGCAGGCGGATCATCAAACCCATGATGCAACACATGCGTGCGATCACTCGACCTCAGAAACACGGGACAGTTCTCATTCGCGTGCCCGCACACCGTGATCACCACATCCAGCGACTCAGGTTCACACGCTTCAACACCCTTGCTGGTGTGCCGCGCGAGATCAATCCCCACTTCTCCCATCACCTCGATCGCCAGTTCGTTCACTCCCTGAGGCTCAGTCCCCGCACTGCAGACATCAACTATGTCAGCGTGCAAATGCCGAGCCCACCCCTCAGCCATCTGGCTCCGGCACGAGTTTCCTGTACACAAAAACATCAAACGCACACGCCGATCTTCAATGCTCATCCGCAATTCCTTGTGTTTGTTGTGCCCGCTCTCTTCATCCCATCATCCCGAACAACACGCCGACCCAGGCTGCACCGCTTCGATCGAATCCGCAATGTCCCTGAAATACTGCGCAAGCGATTGAGCATCCGCTGAATACCACACAGTCCGCCCCTCCTTGTTTGCTGTGAGCAACCCAGCGCGAGCCATCAGAGAGAGGTGGCGAGCCACCGTCGAGAAATCGACCGAACAACACTCCGCGACCTCCGTCACAGAGCACGCCCTCCCGCACTTCAGCAAACACGACAGCAACCTCGCACGCGTCGGCTCAGCAAGCGCCTTGAGCAAATCAGGTTCAAGCAGCGTATCGAGCCGAGCTCGACGACGAAATGCCTGCTTTGGAGTGGGATTCTTTTGCTTGCTTACTTGCGTCATTATGCAAGTATACCGCACCCAAAGAGGCTGCTCTATACCCAGATCAACGAATTCTTCAGCACACCAATCACACCCACCCCGCACCTGCCTCCCGCCGCCCTCCCACTAAGAAAAGCGGCCCGTTATCAGACACAAAATCAGCAACCCCAGCTCAAGAACGCCTCAAATCTCAAGATTTGCCCAGAACGACGCCGACGGCAAAACCCGAATCATCTTTCTGCGTAAATATTGATGGCAACATCCGCCGATCTCATCCAACTGAGAGAAGCAAGAACAGCAACATGCAGGGCTGAGACAAGCAGACAGTTGATCCAACTCAAACACACGGGATACCATCGAACTCGATGTTCAGCACACGCACAAAGAAGCACCTGACCTGGGCGATCCTCATCTCCCAAGCGATCATGCTGTTGATCGGGCAAGGCCGAGTCATCCTCTGCCACGACGACTCAGGATCAACACACATCGAGTTCACCAGCAACGAATCCTGCTCGACCACCCAAAGCGAAGGCTGCAACCAAATCGCAAGCGTCAACGAAGGTTTCCAATCGCAAGAATGCTCAGGCACCACCTGCGTCGACGAACTCCTCTCGCTCAACGCAACCCCCAGCACGCTCCGAAAAGCAAACCTGGATCTCGATAGCACATCCACCCCACCACTCGCAGTCGCCTTCCTCTCATGGATCGCGCTCCCAGACCCAACACGCTTCACCTACCCCCCTGTACACTTCGACGAATCAATCGCACAGCTCGAACAACTCCGTTCGATCCGCACGACGATACTCGTCCTCTAAACCCTAGAAAAATGCCCTTGTGATGTCAGCGCCGAAAAACAGGCGCTTGTTCTCAAACACACATTTTTTCAGGAACACACAATGAAACCCAGTTCACTCATCCTCCCCATCATCGGGGCAGGACTCTCCGTCGGCTGCACAAGCCCATTCGACGCGCGATGGGACAACCCCGTCTACCGCTCGCTGCAAACAAAATACACCCAGCACGACCAACAACCAAACCCAGCGGAAACACAGACCAACCCAATCACCAAAGACCTCGAAACCCAAAGCTCTCTCGAGATCAACGACGCGATCCGGATCGCGATCGAGAATCACCCAAAGCTCCGCGCCGCGGGATACCGGATCGACGCCGCGACAGGCATAGTCCTTCAATCCGGACTCCACCCGAACCCCTCGCTCAACATGGAAAGCGAAGCCCTCGGCTCAAACGCCGGACGAGGTGGCGAAACCGCATTCACCATCGAGCAACAGATCCTCCTCGGAAACCAACTCAACAATGCAAAAGATGTCGCACGCTCAGACAAACTCTCGACCCAAATCGAGTTCGAAGCGCTCGAGTTTGCGATCGCAACACAAGTCTCAAACGCCTACTTCAGTGTGCTCTCCGCACAGCAGCGCCTTCAACGAAACCAAGAACTCGTCGCTCTGTCCACCCAGCTCCTCGATTCAGTCAACGCACGATTCGATGCCGGTTCAGCAACCGAAACAGATCGACTCCGCGCGGAAGTCGTCTATGAACAAGCCCTCCTCTCGCACGATGCAACCAGATTCCAGCTCGACGCAGCCAACCAATCCCTTGCATCCGCTCTTGGTACAGATTCCAAGATCGATACCCCGCTCATCACAGAGATCGATCAACTCCCAGTCCTCCCAACCCACAACCAGCTGATCGCATCGACCCTCGAAGCCAACAGCAAAGTCTCCCTCGCAAAGCTTGCCATCGAACGCGCAAAGCAATCACACAAACTCGCCCAATCTCAAGCATCGCCGGATCTCTTCGTTTCCGTCGGCCCTCGATACTCAGATATCGACAACGAAACAACCCTTGATCTCGGACTGAGTCTCGAAATCCCACTCTTTGATCGCAACCAAGGGGAAATTCAAGCGACCCTTTCCCAGCGACTCTCCGCATCCGCTCAGCTCCGCGAGGTTCAACTCGAACTCCTCGCAGAAGTCTCAAACGCGTGGAGCAACTACCAATCGTCACTCTCCGCAGCAAACAGATACCGAGACCAGCTCATTCCCAAATCCGAGCGAACACTCGAACTCACCAAGCTCGCATACGAAAGCGGCAAGACAGACTTCCTCCGCCTGCTCGACGCGCAGCAAGTCCTCATCGAATCCCGCCTGTCATACCTCACAACTCTCGAGCAGCTGCACCATTCCGCCGCACTCCTAAACGAACTCTCACATAGCAGCCCCCACTGGCGCAATCCCACCCCAACCCCGCAAATCCAAAGCACCGATCACACCCAAACGGAGGCTTCCCGATGAAAGCTCGATCCAATACCATCCCCGCCCTGCTCCTCCCCGCTGCAATGCTCATCGCCGTAATGCTCCTCACGAGCTGCGCAGATCAGTCACAGCAAGATAAGCATGCAGAGACACACGCGCACACAGACGACGCGCACGATTCGCATGACGACCACAACGAAAGCACTGAACAACACAACGATGTCATCAAGCTCACCGATGCACAACTCAAAAGCGCCGGAGTCGTCATCGAACCACTCTCCAGCGGCGAGATCGTGACCCAAATCACACTCCCCGCAGAGATCGGAATCAACCAAGACTCTGTGCTGCATGTCACCCCAAGAATCTCAGGAATCGTCCATCAGGTCCGCGCCTACCTCGGGAACGAGGTCCGCGAAAGCGACATCCTCGCGATCATCGAGAGCCCAGACCTCGGCGAAGCAAAGATCGCATACCTCCAACTCAACCAGTCCAAACTCATCGCAGATGCGGAACTCAAACGACAAGGACTCATCAGCACCAACACCGAGCAGCTCCTCCAGATCCTCCGAGACAACCCAACCCCGACCGACCTCCGCACCCAAACCGAGGACCTCCGCATCGGTGTCAACAAAGGACGACTGCTCTCTTCATACGCACAAATGAAAGCGGGCTACGCAAACTACGCCCGCGAATCAGAACTCAACGCCAAAGGACTCTCAACCCAAGCGGACCTGCTCGCGGCACAAGAAATGTACTACAGCGCCCAAGCCGAATACATGGCGGCATTCGAAGAAATCGAGTTCACCTACCGCATCACCCTCCAAGAAGCACAGCAAGCGTCCATGATCGCCAAATCCAGCTTCGAGAACGCGGAACGCCGACTCCACCTCCTCGGACTCACACAAGACGATGTTGACCGAGTCGTCTCCGAACCCGACCTCGACATCGCAAAGTACAAACTCATCGCGCCAGGCAACGGCCAAATCGTCACCAAGCACCTCACCCCAGGAGAACATGTCGACACCGAGAATCCCGTCTACACCATCGCAGACCTCAGCACCGTTTGGCTCAACATCTCCGTCTACGCGGAATACGCCGGACTCATCCGAGAAGGACAACGCGTCAATATCCGCGTTGGAGATCGGAAAGCCACCGGCTCAGTCGAGTACATCAGCGCATTGGTTTCCGAACAATCCAGAACTGTACACGCCAGAGTCGTCATCCAGAACCCAGATCGAGAATGGAAACCAGGCGAGTTCGTCACCGTTCAGGTCGAAACAGAGCAATCACACGCCCAGCGCGTCGTCCCCGCTCAAGCAATCCAGAACTATGAAGGCAACGAAGTCGTGTTCATCCAAGACGACGACGGCATCGAACCCTTCAAAGTCACCATCGGAAGAAGAAGCGACACCACCGTCGAACTCCTCAATACCGACCTCCCCATCGGGACACCCATCGTTATTTCAAACAGTTTTTTGATGAAGGCAGAACTCGGCAAAGGCGCCGCAGGTCACGACCACTAAGGAGATCGAGATGCTTGAGAAGATCATAGATTTTTCAATCCGTCAACGCGTACTCGTGCTGCTTGCAACAGTCGTCCTCGCCGGAATCGGAATGTACAACTTCACCCGTTTACCAATCGACGCTGTTCCAGACATCACCAATGTCCAGGTCCAGATCAACACCAATGTCCCCGCGCTCTCACCAGTCGAGGTCGAAAACCAGATCACCTTCCCCATCGAATGGTCCATGGGAGGCATGCCAAAGGTCGAACAAATCCGCTCGATCTCACGCTACGGACTCTCCCAAGTCACCGTCGTCTTCGAAGACGGCACCGACATCTACTGGGCAAGACAACTCGTCGGAGAACGACTCACCGAAGCACGCGAATCACTCCCACCCGGTCTCGCCGAACCACAGATGGGACCCATCTCATCAGGACTCGGAGAAATCTACATGTGGTCAGTCGAAGCCATCGGTCCAAAGCCCGACGGCACCGAATACACCCAGCAAGACCTCCGCACCGTCCAAGACTGGATCATCCGACCACAACTCCGCACCGTCAAAGGCGTCACCGAAGTCAACAGCATCGGCGGATACGAAAAGCAATACCACATCAACCCCGACATGACCAAACTCATGTCCCACAACCTCACACTCCGCGATCTCATGCAAGCCATCGCAGAGAACAACGCCAACGCCGGAGGAGGATACATCGAACACTCCGGAGAAGCCTACCTCGTCCGCTCAACCGGTCTTATCGGAAGCGTCGACGACATCAAACAAATCAAACTCAAAAGCACCGACGGCGTACCCGTCTATGTCGGAGATGTCGCCCAAATCGTCATCGGTAAAGAACTCCGAACCGGAGCCGGAACCCACGACGGCAGAGAAGTCGTCATCGGAACCTCGATGATGCTCCTTGGCGCAAACAGCCGAACCGTCTCCGAAGATGTCCACGAGCGCATGGGAGAAATCCAAAGAACCCTCCCCGAGAATGTCATCGTCAAAACGCTCTACAACAGAACCTACCTCGTCGACGCAACACTCCACACCATCGAGAAGAACCTCGTCGAAGGCGCCATCCTCGTCATCGTCGTCCTCTTGATCCTCCTCGGGAACTTCCGCGCCGCGATCATCGTCGCATGCGCCATCCCCCTCTCGATGCTCTTCGCGGTGACCGGAATGGTCGAGAACAAAGTCAGCGCCAACCTGCTCAGTCTTGGAGCCGTCGATTTCGGAATCATCGTCGACGGCGCCGTCGTCTTCGTCGAGAACATCGTCCGAAGATCCTCCGAAGAACAAGAACGACTCGGACGCAAACTCACCAAACCAGAGCGAACATCCATCATGGCAGCCGCCGGAAAGCAGGTCGCCAAACCAACCCTCTTCGGCATCCTCATCATCATGATCGTCTACCTCCCGGTCCTCACCCTCACAGGGATCGAAGGCAAGATGTTCAGACCCATGTCACTCGTCGTCCTCATGGCGCTCACTGGCGCACTCGTCCTCACCTTCACCTTCATCCCAGCAGCATGCTCCGTCTTTCTCTCCGGATCATTCTCCGAGAAAGAAAGCCTCCCCATCCGCTGGTTGAAGTCCCTCTACAAACCCCTCCTGAGCGCCGCGATCAAACTCAAATGGATCACGACCGGAATCGCCGCCGCGATACTCGTCCTCACCGGGATCATAGCAACCCAGCTCGGCAGCGAGTTCGTTCCTCAACTCGGAGAAGGCGCGCTCGCAATCCAACCCGCACGCATCCCAAGCATCGGGATCACCACCAGTATCGAGATGCAAAAAGACCTCGAAGCCGCGCTCATCAAAGAGTTCCCCGACGAGATCGAGAGCATCTTCGCACGAACCGGAACCGCGGAAGTCGCGACCGATCCGATGGGACCGAATGTCAGCGACACCTACCTCATGCTCCACCCAAGAAAGCAATGGACACGAGCAAAGACCCAAGAAGGACTCGCAGAAGAAATCGAAAAATTCATCAGCACAATCCCGGGACAAAACTACGAAATCTCACAACCCATCGAACTCCGATTCAACGAGCTCATCAGCGGCGTCCGCAGCGACCTCGCCGTCAAAGTCTTCGGAGACGACCTCGACCTCCTCCTCAAAGCCGGAAACGGGATCTCACAAGTCCTCGCAACCATCCCCGGCGCATCGGACATCAAAGTCGAACAAGTCAGCGGCCTCTCAGCCCTCACCATCGACATCGACCGCCAGCAAGTCGCGCGATACAACCTCAATGTCAGCGATGTGCAAGAAGTCATCTCCATCGCATTCGGAGGACAAGAAGCCGGCACCCTCTACGCCGGCGATCAACGATTCCCAATCGTTGTCCGGCTCGACGAAGACATGCGAGGCAAACTCGACCAAGTCCGACAAATCACCATCCCCCTCCCAGAATCTTCCGCACCCGATCACCCAACTGCAATCAATCCAAACCAAGGAACCCAATCAGAAACAGGAGTCCGACACATCCCGCTCGAAGCGGTCGCAAACATCCAAATCCAAGAAGGACCAAACCAAATCAGCCGAGAAAACGCCAAGCGCCGCATCGTCGTCCAAGCAAACATCCGAGGCCGAGACATGGGATCATTCGTCGCAGAAGCACAACAAAGACTCGACACTCAGATCACCCTCCCAGAAGGATACTTCATCACCTGGGGAGGCCAGTTCGAGAACCTCGCCAAAGCACGCAAACGACTCACCATCGTCGTCCCCGTCGCGCTCTCCCTCATCTTCATCATGCTCTTCACCGCCTTCGGAAACGCAAGGCACGCAATCCTCGTCTACACCGGAGTCCCCCTCGCGCTCACCGGAGGGATCCTCGGACTCTGGTTCAGAGGGATGCCCTTCAGCATCAGCGCCGGAGTCGGCTTCATCGCACTCTCCGGAGTCGCCGTCCTCAACGGCGTCGTCATGATCACCTTCATCAACGAACTCATCGAATCAGGCAAAGACACACTCCACGCCGTCATCGATGGATCCCTCTCAAGACTCCGACCAGTCCTCATGACCGCACTCGTCGCATCCCTCGGGTTCGTCCCCATGGCACTCAACACCGGAATGGGCGCAGAAGTCCAACGCCCACTCGCAACCGTCGTCATCGGAGGATTGATCAGCTCAACCATCCTCACCCTCTTCGTCCTCCCCACCCTCTACTTCTGGATCGGAGCAAGACCGAAAACCAACACGGAATAGCTCCACAAACCCAACACAAAAAAACCGAGGTTCAGACATCATCGCTGAACCTCGGTTTTTCATTTGCAAACACAACCAACCCAATCGAGCTTATTCCACAGGCAAATAACTCAACTTCTCACAGATCTTGTCCCCACGCATCCGAAAGAAATCCGCACCCTTGAGCTCGCCCTTCCCGCCGTCCGGGAGGTCCCACTTGATCTCCCACTGCACCGCGCACCGATCCTCGTGTGCAACAATGTCCGTCACCCCAAGCGTGTAGTTCGGGAAGTGCTCCGGGAGCGACGCGAACGCTTCGCGCACCGCCTCGCGTCCCTCAAACCGACCGATGCTCTTGCCCTCCTCAGCAACATGCTCAAACACCGCGTCATCCGTCATATCCGACATGACTAGATCAAAGTCGTATGTATTGAAGTTGTTCTCAAACCGTGTCACGACCTCAATCGTCGTTGCTGTATCCGATGCACTCATCATCAATCCTCACTGGTATTCTTCAGTCCAATATCAAACCACATCAGTTCTTCGCGTACTGCTTCCGCCGATCATCCTTATTGAGCTCAACACTCACCCCACCACTGAGCCGCACAGAATCCGGCCCAAGCTCATCCCCAATAGCACGCACAAGCTCAGGTCGCATGTGCGTCTTCACACCCTTGCTCCCCTCCTGTCCCCCCGGTTCAACAAGCACCCAAGCGCCATCAATCTCGACAATCACCATCACCGGACGCGCACTCTTCCCAATCGAAAGATCGTTCACATCCGCAGGAGTCTCAAGCACACCACGCACCCGATCAAGCACCTCCGCCGCGTTCCCATTCACACGCGACGAACGCACCATCACCTGGATCGTCCCCTGCTCAAGCGGATGCCCATCAATCGGCACCACACGATCAAGGATAATCTGCGCATCACCCCGCGAGTGATCCAATCTCCCCATAAAGAACTTGGGCATGTCCGTATCAGTCAGATGCCCGAACTGCGCGTACACATTCGAGAACATCACCGCGTCCGTCGTCCCCGTCGCGTCCTCCACCGTCAGGATCGCCATCTTCTGTCCAGCGCTCCTGCCGTTCTTGGTCACGATCGTCCGCACCCCCTGCACCATCGCAGGCACAATCACACGCTTGTCTTGCGGAAGCGATTTCAACTCCCCAACAGTCAAAGGCGTAAACACCCGAACCCAGTCCCCCCACTCCTCCATCGGATGACTCGACACATAAAAACCAAGCGTCTCCTTCTCCTGACGCAAAGTCTCCGCCTCGCTCCACCCCTCCGCCTGCACCAAAGGCGTCTCAGGCATCTCCGCCGTCTGCACCTCTTCCCCACCACCAAACCCAAACAGTGCCCCCTGCCCCGCCGCCTTATCCGCCGCGACCGATTGCCCCGCGCTCACCGCCGCCTCGATGCTCGCAACCATCGACGCACGCTCCTCGCGCGAATGGATCGCATCAAACGCCCCCGCCCGAATGAGCGCCTCGATCGTCGCTTTGTTCACCGATCCCGAAGGCACCCGCTCGCAAAACTCAAACAAACTCGCAAACGCTTTCCGCTCCGGATTCTCCGGATCAATCCCGATGTCGCGTTCCTTAACAATCGCCTCGATCGCCTTGGTCCCCGCACCCTTGATCGCACGCATCCCAAACCGGACCTGCCCCCCCTGCGCACACGCCTCTTCACCCTCCGCAAATACAACAGAAAAATCCGTCCGCGAAAGATTCACATCCGGCGCATTCACTTCAACACCCGTCTTGATCGTCTCCCCAGTCTTGGGATCAACAAACCGCGTCCGCTTGCAATCATCCAGATACGGGATCCAATCGCTCACCTTCTGCGCCTGCGATTCAAAGCTCAGGAACGACGCCATGTAGTGGTTCGGGAAGTAGGTTTTGAGGTACGCCGTCTGATACGCGACGATCGCGTACCCCGTCGAGTGCGATTTGTTGAAGCCGTATCCCGCGAACTTCAGAATCAAATCAAAGAGCTCCTCACCCTTCTTCGCGTCCAGCCCCTTCTCAACAGCGCCCTCAATGAACTTCGGACGCTCCGCATTGATAATGCTTTCTTTCTTCTTGCTGATCGCCTTAATCAGCGAGTACGCGCTGCGCAGCGGGATCCCACCAAGCTCATGCACAATCTGCATGACCTGTTCCTGATAGATCATCACGCCATATGTTTCTTCCGTGAAGTGATCCACGATCGAGTGCACCTTGGGAACCTCGTCCTGCCCGTGCTTGCGCCTGTTGTAATCCGGGATCAGATCCATCGGCCCAGGACGGAACAGCGCGTTGGCCGCGATCAGGTCTTCCAACCGGTCCGGTTTCATCTCCGTCAGCAACCGACGCATCCCCCCCGATTCAAACTGGAACACCCCCGTCGTATCCCCGCGCCGGAACATCTCAAACACAATCTGATCCGTGAACTTGAGCCGATCCAGATCGAGCGGGTGCGCCACCCCCTTGCCCTTCTTCTTCCCCACCGCTTCCCAGATCTTCTCCTCAGGGAGCGTCTCCAGAATCCGCTCCTTCGCGCCCTCGATAATCGACAGCGTCCGCAACCCCAAGAAATCCATCTTGAGCAGACCCATCATCTCGCAGGTCGGCCCATCCCACTGCGTAATCACATCCTCGCTGCCAGACTGTTTATACAGCGGCACAACCTCATGCAAAGGACGCGTCGCAACGATCACCCCCGCCGCATGCACAGACGAGTGCCGCGCCTGACCCTCAAAGGTCCGACCCGTATCAATGATCCGCTTCACAGTCGGATCCTTGTCGTACCAGTCCTTGAGATCAGGCTCCTGCTCAAGCGCCTTCTCAAGCGTGATCCCAAGCTCTTCCGGGATCAGCTTCGCGAGCTTGTCCGCATCCCCAAGCGGGAACTCCATCACACGCGACACATCGCGGATCGCGGCGCGAGCCTTGAGCGTACCAAAGGTAATGATCTGCGCCACATGCCCATACTTCTCGCGCACATACTGGATCACCTCCCCGCGCCCATTCTGGCACAGGTCGATATCAATATCGGGATACTCCGTCCGGTCCGGATCGGTAAACCGCTCAAACAGCAACCCATAATGCACCGGACACGCATTGGATAAACCAAGCACATACCCCGCCATCGTCCCCACACCCGAACCACGCGCGATCGAAGGAATCCCACGCTGACGACCCCAGTTCACAAAGTCCCACACGATCAGGAAGTACGCCGAGATCAACTTATCCGCAAGGATCTTGAGCTCACGATTGAGCCGCGCCCACTTCTTCCACCCGTCCGCAGCTTCACCCTCAAGCCCCTCAGGAATCTCATCAATCCCCTCAATCTGCTTATGCAGATGCTCCATAATCTCAGGACCATACCGCCACACCATCCCCGCTTCACACAACAACCGCAGCGTCTTATCACACTCCACCTTCAGCGACGCCTGGTCCAGATCCGGATCATTCGCAGGCTCAAGCTCAAAGTTCGTACAGAAATCCTTGAACCACGCCGTCAGATCCCCACCAAACTCCTTCGCCGAATGTTTGGGCAGCTTGCTCTTCGCCGGAGCCTTCACCACCACCACCGGCGCATGGTTCGCACCGATCGGCAGCTCCACATCACACCGATTCGCAATCGAAACCGTGTTGTCCAGCGCCTCGATTCCCGCGTCCCCGATCTCCTCGTTGTTGTACTCAGGACCCTCAAAGATGGTCCGCATCTCCTCCGGAGACTTCACATACAACTCCGTCGGATACCGCATCCGATCCGGATCGTTCTTCACCTTCCCTGTCGAAATACAGATCAGCGTGTCGTGCGCATCGTGATCCTCTTCCATCAGGAAGTGCGAATCGTTATCGCACACCAAAGGCAGATCCATCTCCCGCGCCAGCTTGATCACATGCGGATTGATCGAGTTCTGCAAACCGATATGGTGCTGCAACTCCAGATAAAACCCCGGACCATTCTCTGTACCTTTAAATGTATCGCGATGCCAGATCGCAACCTCGCGCGCCGCCTCAAAGTGCGACTCGTCCCGCGTCTGCTCATACTTGACCATGTGCCGAGCAATCTCAGACCCAAGGTGACCATTGATCGCGATCAACCCCTCCGAATGCGACTCCAGAATCTCCCTGTCCATCCGAGGCTTGTAGTAAAACCCATTGATGTACGCCTCGGAACACAAGTAGAGCAGGTTCTCCCACCCCTTGTTGTTCTCCGCGAGCAGCACCAAGTGGTACCCACCATCCGCGACCCCTGTATAGGTCCGATCATGCCGATCCCCCGGCGCGACATACGCCTCCACACCCAAAATCGGCTTGATCCCCTGCTTCTTCGCGATGTTGTAGAACTTCACCGCCGCGTGCATGTTGCCGTGGTCCGTGATCGCGACCGCACCCATCCCAAGCTCTTTGACCCTCTTGACCAGCTTGTCCGTACGATTCCCACCATCGAGAAGCGAGAACTCCGAATGCAAGTGCAAGTGTACAAATGACTTGTCTGCGATCACTTCCGACATCCGATCCTCCATCACACGCACAAACCCCATCCCTGTACTGATCCCAGGAAAGTTATCCTAACAGCCCCCCCTCTCCGCCGCATCACCACCGCCCGAAAACCCCACAACCGACACCATATTCACGCCCCAGCAGCGCGCCCTGTACTGACCTTTCTATTCACATAACCAAAACACCCCAAAATCATGATTCTTATGAAAACCACTTTCCTTTCAAATCCGTATATACAAACATAAGTACAGAGAGAACCCGCAAACCCCAGTCAGTTCAGGGGTTTGCAAGAGTACAAAGAGAGAACCCCAAATGAATATCACCACCACCGTCGCGTCCATCGCGATCATGTCCTCCGTCGCAGGCACCGCCGCCGCTGATGTATTCAGCGATTGGAACCTCGTCGTCCGCAACGATCTCCACATCACCTCCGAAGTCGACGGCTCCGCAATGATCGGCGGCTCCGTCTTCGGCACCTCCAACTACGCCGTCCAAGGAGTCACCTCCTCAACAGGCGACGGCCTCGTCGTCGGCGGAAACCTCGGCGCCGGATCAAACTACCAAATCAACAACGGCGGAAACCTCCGTATCTCCGGCAATATCAACGGAAACGCAAACCTCAACGGCGGTGGATCCACGATCAACGACGCCGGCGTCGCATCCATGGTCAACAACGCAATGAACCAAGCCGCAGGTCTTAGCGACTACTTCGGAGGATTCAGCGCCACCGGAACCGTCGACGGCGCAGGAAACATGAATGTCTCCTCCACCACCATCGTCGATTCCCAGAATGTCGCATTCTTCTCCCTCAACCAGTCCAGCATCGCAGGACTCGGCCAACTCAACCTCAACTTCGGATCAGCCGACACCGTCGTCATCAACTTCGACGCAGCCGCATCCGGAGGCATCGCAAATTTCAACGCACCACCAAACCTCATCGGTGGGTTTAACCAAAACAACTCCACACGAATCGTCTGGAACTTCCTCAATACCTCCGAACTCAACATCAACAACTCATTCAACGGCATGGTCCTCGCGACCGACGCTGAACTCAACCTCCTCGGAGGTGGACTCAACGGCTCCGTCTTCGTCGATTCCGTCGCAACCATGAACGCTGAGATCCGCCGCCACACCTACACAGGCGCAATCCCAACACCAGGATCACTCGCGCTCCTCAGCATCAGCGGCATCGTCGCGACCCGCCGTAAACGCGCCTAATCGACTACAAAACAACAGTTTACAACCCACACCACACATCCCCCAGCTCAACGCGGGGGTTTTTTATCGGATCAAAACATGCCAATCCCGCCCCCACATCGACCAACCCCGTACTCGAATCCAAACCTCAATACCGAAACGCACCGCCAAACTCACAATTTTATAGGACGCGCTGGTTCCAATAAAAGTTCATCCGAATTCAAGTCTTTCTCTGACAATTGCTTGCATCTCCCCTTTTTGACCTCATCTTACTTCCGAGAACATTTGGAGAGTCTCGTTTTTTGGGGGATAACCCCGTGGGAGAACCAGCATCATGCTTATCAATCGCACCATCGTTTTGGCAGCGTCAGCCGCCATCGCTTCGTCCGCACTTGCAAGCGACCCTGTCTACACCCTCGAAGATCGCAACTCATCCGCGAGCTTTGATGTCAACAACGGCCAAATCTCATGGGAAGTCGACGGCATCTCACAACTCTTCGCACAAGAGTTCTACTTCCGTCGCGCATCAGATCAAAACGAAATCCTCTTGAGCGCTGAGAACCTCAGCTACGACGGAATCCAAATCACCGACACAAACCCATTCCGTGACGATCGCGACGACGCAATCGCACAACTCTTCTCAGACGGCAACGGTCTTCAGATCGAAACCATCTTCACTCTCCGCGGCGGCACCGACGGCTCAGGTCGCTCAGACCTTGCCGAGCAAATCGTCATCCGCAACCTTGGTCAAACAACCATGTCACTCTCCTTCTTCCAGTTCGTCGACTTCGACCTCGGAGGAGACATCGGAGACGACTTCGGTCACATCGTCAACGGCAACACCGTCGCACAAAGCGATGACGGATACTTCCTCTCCGAAACCGTCGTCACACCACAACCAACCATCTTCCAAGTCGGTGACGCAGACACCATGAGCTCGATGCTCAACGATGACGCCATCGACAACCTCGACGGCACCGACTCCTGGCAAGGCAATGTCGCATGGGCCTTCCAATGGGACATCACCATCGGAGCTGGACAATCGTTCATCATCTCCAAAGACAAATCCATCGTCCCAGCACCAGGCGCACTCGCACTGATGGCGATCGCAGGAATCACCGCCTCAAACCGCCGCCGCGCCTAATCCATTCACACTGTAGATATTCACGATCGGACAACCGCAACACATCCGACCGATCGATCTGAAGTTCAAACACAAATCTGGAGATCCTCCACACACAAGTGGACGAATCCGGGGGAGACAAAAATGAAAGCAACAGCAGCAATCACACTCGCAGCACTCACCGCGCTCTCAACAAGCGCACTCGCAGGCGATGAAATCGTCCTCGGCGATGCAAACTCGACCGCAACCTTCGACAACTCCAACGGCCAATACTCATGGACCGTCGATGGCGTAGACCACCTCTACGCACAAGAGTTCTACTTCCGCCTCCCAGGATACAACAACGAGCAAAACATCAACACGCTCACACTCCTCGGACAAGCAATCAACGACACCAACACCTTCTCCGATGATCGCTACGACTCCATCAGCACCCTCTACGGCGACTCCGCAAGCGGCCTCGAAATCGAAACAACCTTCACCCTCCGTGGTGGCACCGATGGCTCAGGCATCTCAGACCTCGCTGAGCAAATCTCCCTCACAAACACAGGCACCTCCACAATCTTCATCTCATTCTTCCAATATGTCGACTTCGACCTCGGCGGAGACTCCGACGGCGACTCAGGAATGATCGTCGACGGAAACATCGCGCAACAATGGAACGGCGAGTTCGCACTCTCCGAAACCGTCGTCACACCACAACCAACCTTCTACCAAATGGGATACGAAGGCGACCTCTACGAGCTCTGGAACAACGACCAGATCGACAACCTCAACGGCGACAGCTCACTCGAAGACGACGATGTCGCTTGGGCATTCCAGTGGGACATCGAACTCGAAGCGGGAGACTCCTTCCTCATCTCCAAAGACAAGTCCATCGTCCCAGCACCAGGGTCCATGGCACTCCTCGCCGCAGCAGGACTCATCTCCACCCGCCGCCGCCGAGCATAATCACCCCAATCACCAATACCCCAGAAACCCCGGATTCCGGGGTTTTTTTACGCAATCCCCAAAAACAACCCAATTTTGAACTTTTGAACCAAAAATATACCAAACCACCCCAAACTCTCCCGATAATTAATTTGAAATTGAGATTTTCACCCTTGAACTGGGCATTCTCCCCAGTACACTAATATCAAGTGGGACCATCACGCACGGCACTGAGAAAGCCGTTCCATAGAGAGAAGAGAGAGAATCAAATGAACAAAAAAACCGTAATCGCTTTGGCATCATGCGCCGGGTTTGCTTCAGCAGCACTTGCTGGGAATCCTGTGTTCGAGATCGCAGACGGCAACTCGTCAGCGACATTCGACAGCGCGCAAGGACAGGTCAACTGGCTAGTCGACGGCGTCAACCAACTCTTCCGCCAAGAGTTCTACTTCCGCCGCTCCACTGACACCCGCGAATACCGCATGGATGCCACCAACCTCAACAACCTCGGCAACTTCACACAAGACACCAACCCATTCACTGATGACCGTGACGATGCATTCGGATCGCTCTTCTCCGATGGCGCAGGTCTTGAATACGAAACACTCTTCACCATCCGCGGCAACGCAGCCGGCTCAGGCGCCGCCGCACTCGCAGAGCAAATCACAATTCGCAACATGTCGAACGCAGCGATCTCGCTCTCATTCTTCCAGTTCGTCGATTTCGATCTGGGTGGTGACTTCAGCGATGACTTCGGTCAAATCGTCAACGGCAACACCGCCATCCAAAGCGATGATGACTTCTCAATGTCAGAAGTCGTGGTCACACCAGCACCAATCGCGTTCCAAATGGGTAACGGCGTCACCATGCGTTCAATGCTCAACGACAACGCCATCGACAACCTCGACGGCACCGATTCCTTCTCAGGAGATGTCGGCTGGGCATTCCAATGGGACATCACCCTCGCTGCAGGAGACTCCTTCTTGATCTCCAAGAACAAGCAAGTCGTCCCAGCTCCAGGTGCAATGATGCTCCTCGGCACCGCAGGCCTCGTCGCCAGCCGTCGCCGCCGCAGCTAATCGCCCTGCGATTCAACCAAAATCTGTCTCATTCTCGCAACGCCCCGTCCAAAACGGGGCGTTGTTCTTGATACCCAAATCACCCCAAAACCCCGATGCCGCCACCATTTACAGAATTATCGGAACAAATTTCACAATTCATTTGTAATTCGAAAAAGACTCTTGCAATGGGGGTTTCTCCCACAGTAAACTTATACCAGTGGGACGAGTCGTGCAGATCCTTCGAAATGCACAGAGAGAACTAAGAGAAAAGAGAGAGAGAAACAAATGTCTAAAAACACCGTATTCGCAATTGCAATGTGCGCCGGCTTTGCATCAACCGCACTCGCGGGCGGGACAACAGTCCTTTCTGATGCGAACAGCTCCGCGACCTTCGACACAACCTCCGGACAAGTCAACTGGCTCGTAGACGGACAGAACCAACTCTTCACACAAGAGTTCTACTTCCGCCGCGCATCAGACACCCGTGAGTACAGAGTCGACAGCACAAACCTCAGCCTCGATGGTATCTTCGCAACGGACACAAACCCGTTCAGCGATACCAACAACGACGCGCTCGCACAGCTCTACTCCGACGGAAGCGGCCTCCAAATCGAAACACTCTTCACACTTCGTGGTGGTACCGCAGGATCAAGCAATGCTGATCTTGCTGAACAAATCACCATCCGCAACAACGGCAGCACAACCATGTCGCTCTCGTTCTTCCAGTTCGTCGACTTCGACCTCGGCGGCGACTTCTCAGACGACGCAGGACAGATCCTCGCTGGCAACACAGTCAACCAAAGCGACAACGATGTCTTCGTCTCAGAAACTGTGGTCACCCCAACACCAACAATGTTCCAAATGAGCAACGCTGTAACAATGGCAAGCTTCTTCAACGACAACGCCATCGACAACCTCGACGGCTCGTCAGCATTCGCTGGTGATGTCGGCTGGGCATTCCAATGGGACATCGTTCTCGCAGCTGGTGAACAGTTCATCATCTCCAAGGACAAATCAATCGTCCCAGCTCCAGGCTCAATGATGCTCCTCGGTGCCGCAGGCCTCATCGCCAACCGCCGCCGTCGCAGCTAAGTCCTTAAACAAGAAAACTCCTCTCAAAGAGCCCCTGCCGTACGCAGGGGCTCTTTTTTAACGCGCACAGCCCGCCTCCAAAACACTTATCACCCCTCGAAAAAACACCTGCGCCATCTGCACCATCCGATAAGCAAGCTCCTCGAGGACCAACACCAACATCGCTGGCACACGCTCCCTTCGAAATCTCTATTTCAACAAGTGAAGGACTCACAGCCACCCGCGTGGATGGCTGCACAATCCAATATCCGCTTGGTAAGGAGACACACATGAAAGCGATCCACACCACCGCCGTCATCATCGCAGCCGCGTCAACAGTCGCGTCCGCAGATATCGTCGATATGAAATTCACCGGCACAGGCGCAGGCCAAAATGTCCGAATCCAGATCGGTGACAACGACGCATTCAATGTCTTTGCAGGTGAACTGAAGCACGAAATCACAAACGCCGCAGGTGTAGACCAATACCTCAACGGCACCCATCGGACTTTCTGCGCCGATGTCAACGAACATGTCACCAGAGACTTCGCTCAGTACCACACTGAGCAACTGGAAAACATCCCGTTGACCGCAAGCAACTCCGCGCCGATGAGTTCAACCCAAGCAAACGCGATCCGCTCACTCTACAGCCAGAACAACGCCACGCTCATGAGTGGTGTGCTCTCAAACGCATACGGCGCAGCGATGCAGATCACACTCTGGGAAATCGTCAATGACTTCGATGGCACCGCAGACTCCATCAATGTCAACGCAGGCAACCTGACCTTCGCTTCGACAAACAGCAACGCACTCGACGCAGGCGTGCTCGCGCAGATCGAATCGTTCAAAGCCCAGATCACCTCAGGTCTGAACCTTGGACAAACCGGACCCGACAAAGTCCTCGGCCTCGCCAACGAGGGCGCTCAGGATCAACTCGTCGCCGTCCCAACCCCAGGGTCACTCTCGCTCCTCGCCTCCGCTGGTCTGATCGCAGTCCGCCGTCGTCGATCCGCGTAAACCTACCCTTTCATCACCCAAACACCCAAGCTCTCCAAGCGGAGGGCTTTTTTTCACACCAATTGCGAAAAACGCCCCATAACCACCTACCAGGGTCCGTAAACACCCGAATTGCACCAGTTTATAACGATTTTGATGGCAAACCCCTAAAGCGCATGTATGTTCATGGTGGACGGGAGCCTGGAGACAATCTCAGGTACAGAGCATGCTTGTGTACGCTTGCGACCCATCCGACTGGAAGTACCTAAAGCGAGAGAACTTACAAATGAAAAACAAAAGCATCGCCATCGCAGCATTGGCCATTGCATCGTCTGCAGCAACCGCAGGCGTCGTCGATATGACCTACACAGGAATCGGCGCTGGTCTCACCGTCCTCGTCCACGAAGGTGCAAACGCTCCGCGTGACCTCTTCGCAGGCGAACTCTACCACACCATCAGCAACGGCGTCGGCGCAGACGCATACCTCAATGGTGACCACATCACCTTCTGCTCAGATCTGCTCGAAGCAGTCTCAGGCGGCACCGATCAGTACATCGTCTCAGAAGTTGAAGACATGCCACTGACCGCAGGCGGAGCAACCCCAATGGGTGCTGTCAAAGCTGACGCAATCCGCTCACTCTACAGCGCATCACTCCTCACCCTCCAAGCAGGCGGACTCTCAAACGCATACGCAGCAGCATTCCAGATGACCATCTGGGAAATCATCGCTGACTACGACGGCACCGAAGCATCACTCGACATCGCAGGCGGCGACACAAGCTTCACCGCTCCAAACGGTCACTCACTGAGCTCGAATGTCCTCAGCGCATTCAACGACCTCAAAGCTGACCTCCTCGTCGCAATGGGCGGCGGAGGAAGCGCATTCGATGACCTCGTCGGTCTCGCAAACGAAGGCGTCCAAGACCAACTCGTCGTCGTCCCAGCTCCAGGTGCTCTCGCGCTCCTCTCAGTTGGTGGCCTCGTCGCAACCCGTCGCCGTCGCAGCTAATACAGCCGCATACGCGACTCAAGACAAAGAGCTCTCCAAGCTCCAACTCTCCCCCCTCAACCGTTGCCTCCCAGGCAACGGTTTTTTCATACCCATACCCCTCCGCTTATCGATCCCAGAAGCAGCAACACACCAACCTTGAAAGCCCCACCCCCAACATCCCTACAATCAAATGATGGAACAGTTCACCACCTCCACATCCCAAACCACCACCATCCGAGTCCCAGGACCACTCGCCCGACTCCTCTCCCTCTTCATCCTGATCCTCTTCATCGTCCTCGCATTCATCATCGCCGTCCCTCTCATCCTCATCGCCCTCATCGTCGGACTCGTCTTCTACTTCTACATCAAAATCAAACAACTCTTCACCCGCGCCCACAACCCCAACGGCCCCCTCGACGGCCGACACAATGTCAAAGTCATCAACCGCGATGAGTGAAGACACCCCCGAGCTCGCCTGCCCATACTGCGCCTACGAACTCGTCGGCCTCGCCCTCTCCAACGGCAGAGCAACTTGCCCCGAATGCGGACGCCTCGGAACCCCCGTCCCACGCGAACGCTTCTACACACACAAACACCTGCACAAACAACTCGCGATGAACCTGCTCGCCCCTACTGCAGTCCCAATGCTCATGCTTGTACTCGCAACACTCGCCTTCGAACCACTCGTCACACTCGGCTGTCTTTTAGTTTTCTTATTCCCGGTACTCGTCCTCTGGCTCACGATCAGCCAACTCAGCATCGCGTCAGACAACTCAGACAGCTCGCCGATCAAGATCCACAAAGCACTGATAGTCTTGTGGGCCTTTCTCTACTCGCTGCCCGGAATTCTGTTGTACCTGTATTTCATGGGAATCGGTCTGAGAAACATGCCGAGTGTCTAACCCAAAACCCCACTCCGAATCTGATTCGTCACCCCGCCCGGCTCCCCATTCCCGATCACCTCCGCCTCCACCTTCACCACAGGCAGCACCTTCCAGCTCGAGTTCGTCAAGAACACCTCGTCCGCATCCAGCAGATCGTCAATCGACATCATCCGAACCTCGACACCGATCCCGAGCTTCTTCGCCGTCGCCATCACCCGCGCCCGCGTAATCCCAGGAAGCACCGGACTCGGAAGCGCATGCGCCTCGCCGCTCTCCTCGCCTCGCGCAATCGGCGTGATCAGCTTCCCCTCGCTGACCACAAACAGATTCGACACACACCCCCCACCAAGATGGTTGCTCACCTGCAGCACGATCGATTCCCCCGCCCCCTTCGCCGCCGCGGTCTGCAGCTCCCGCAAGCGCCACCAGTAGTTCAAAGTCTTGTGTCCCGCCGTGGGATCAAGCGGATTCGCACGTGCCTCCGCGATGGTCGCCATCACCCCGTTCTCGAACATCTCATCCGGATACGCCGTCGCAGGCTGCGCCTGAATCAACACCGTCGGACGATGCCCACCCCCACTCCCACCACCAGACTGAAGCATGTTCAGATCCCCACCAGTCACCGTCAGCCGCACCCGAGTGTGCTTGTATCGTGCGCGCCGCACAGTCTCCACAACCGCTTCCCCAAGCGCGCCGGTTTTGAGATCGTCGCTCAGCCCAAGCATCGCCGCGGACTCTTGCAAACGATCCATATGCTCATCAAGGTCCTCGACCACCACACCATCGGGAGTCGTATAGCCGTGCATCGTTTCAAACAGCCCGACCCCGTGCTGGACCGACGCATCAAACGCGGAGACCTTCGCTTCCTCGCGCGTCATCATCACCCCATCAAGAAACACGCTCTCGCATGAATCCGCGCCCATGCCATCGCCCAAATCGCCGTTGTGTTGCTGATCTTCCATCCCCAAGCGTACCCCCGCCGCCGGTTCAATTCTTAGTCGTCCCTTAGCCGTCCGCCTCAGCCGCCGCGAGCTTCTTGCGATGCGCCCGCATGATCGACCCCGGACCAAACAACGCGATCAGATGCAGCAAAACAAGAGTTCCGTTGATCACCATCCGGATCGTCCGCACATCCCCATCCATCCCAGTATGGATCCGATCAATCGCTTTCAAACACCCACACCCCGTCGCGAGCAGCACCGCATCATCCACAAGCCAGAGATAATAACTAAACGCGATGATCGCGCTCATCGAAAGCAACAGCACCGCGCGACCAAAGAACTTCGTCAGCTCCGACCCCATCACGAACACAAGCATCAGCCCAAGCACCAACTCCCCAGGACCGACCCACCACATCAACCCAAACAACTCCTGAGGCAGCACATTGTGCTGCTCAACAGTGTTCACAAAGTCAGAAATATCCCGAACCTTCGATAACCCCGCCGCAACCCACATCAAGAGAATCAAACCCACACACACCCTCGGCACGATCATCTTGGGTAATGCAACCCCATCAGGATTTATCGGCTCGTCACGCATGAACACAATTCTCCATTATTCAAACAACAAAGACCGCTTCCCAAAATCAATCTTCATCGCCTGCTTGGCAAGATAAAGCGTCTCTTCCGCCGCGTTATTCGCCTGTTTGGTGTGCTCACGCAACAACTCCAAAATCTTCTGATCCCCCGCCTCACCCTCATAAGGCACCCGACGCTCACGCATCGGCTCCAGAAGCTTGTCGATATGCTCCGCGACCTCCACCTTGATATGCCCGTCCCCGATGTTGTCCCCCTTGCTATACGCCTCCTCGAGCTCCTTGATCCGATCATCGTCCCGAATAAACGCATGCACATACTCAAACAACGAGTTCGTAATATCCCCAGGCTCATCCATCGTCATCCGACCGGTGTACAGCCCGCCCATCTTCTTCTTGATCTGCTTGAAAGTGTCGTTGAGGAAAATCGCGTTGTTGAGCGACTTGGACATCTTGTGCTTCCCGTCCGTCCCAACAAGACGCGCTACGCGACCAACCAACCCCGTCGGGATCGGGAACAGCCCCCCCGCCTTGACATAGTCCTCGTCCTCCGTATGCGGATTCACGCCGCAGTACATCTGGTTAAACCGACGCGCCACTTCCCGGCAAGGCTCAATATGCGCCAGCTGATCCTCACCCACAGGAACCAACTCCGGACGGAACAACAAAATATCAGCGCACTGACCAACCGAGTACATCGGGAACCCAAAGCTGTAGTTATCCCCCAGCCCCTTGTCCTCAAGCTCGCTCTTGAGCGTCGGATTCCGCATCACCCGATTGAAAGGCAACAACATCGCAAGATACCAAGAGAGCTCCGCAATCCCAGGAATCTCTGTCTGAAGCACAAAGGTCGACTTCTCCGGATCCATCCCGCACGCGATCCAGTCCTTCACAATATCAATCGTGCTCCGTCGAATATCCGCAGGCTTATCCGCACGCGTCGTAAACGCATGCATGTTCGCGATCAAAAAGAAACACTCATACTGATCCTGCAGCGCCACCCGATTCTCAAGCGACCCCACCCAGTGCCCAAGATGCAACTGCCCTGTCGGAGTATCCCCCGTCAAAATTCGCGCCCGTCCCGTCGATGTCTTTTTATCACTCATAGACCACGATCGTAGCCCAAAAACACGCCTAGCGAACCGCTATCTCGCATCGCATATCCCGACATTTCCTTGTATCGCTCGACGATTTCCGGTACAGTCTCATCAACAGGAGCGGGACAATGACACAACATGCCATCAATCGTCGAGAGTTTGTCGCCATCAGCGCCGCAACCGCGGCCACCGCCGCTCTCTCAACGCCTTCACTCGCGAGCACCACAGCTTCCCCAGCTCGCCCGCTCCGATTCCCCGCACCAACCCTCGCGCGTGTCCTCCCGATCTCTCTAGCCCATACTCCTTCAAACACCCACACCCCAGCATACCCAACCTCAGCAAAGCTGCGTCCTCACACCCTCTGTACCAACCCCTCCACCACTCCCCTCGCAACCCCGAACATCACCATCACCCCCCTCGCGTGTATCGAGAGCCGCCTCGCGCCCAACGCCTCGATCATCATCGAACTCCTGCACCCCACTCCCAACATCTACACCAACCTCCTCCGCGCCCACAACACCAACATCCCGAGCCAATCCATCCCCGATTTCGCTTCAACCATCTCCACCAAAGCACCTCGCAACACGCTCAACCAAACAACCCTCCGCATCACCCAACAAATCGACAACCGCGCCCAATCAAACCGCATCACCCTCAGCACCAAGTCCGCCGCCTCCTACCTGCTCGCTATCCCTACAGCGGGACGCTCCGCGAACGCCGCATGGCGCTTCACCTCCGCATCACTCGACCAAGCAGGCAACATCACCAAACTCAACAACCCGCTGCCCGCCGCATCATCACGATGCGCGTACTTCAGCATCACCATCCAAGAACAACCCAACGAGTTGCTTGCAAGCAATCTCGATGACATCAGCGCAGGAGAATAACCATGGGATTCGGACAGTTCGTAGGCGAAATCAGAATGGCAGGATTCAACTTCGCCCCACAAGGCTGGGCAAAGTGCGATGGGCAACTCCTCCCCATCGCACAAAACGCTGCACTCTTCTCCCTCCTCGGCACCCAATACGGCGGCAACGGCGAAACCAACTTCGCACTCCCAGACCTCCGAGGTCGAGTCCCCATGCACTACGGACAAGGACCCGGACTTCCAAACCACCCAATCGGACAAAAAGCCGGCGCTGAATCCACCACCCTCTCGCTCGCGCACCTCCCACCTCACAACCACCCCGTCACCATCTCCACCTCATCCGCAGAAGGAGACTCCGCAATCCCAGGAGCAAACGCACTCGCAAAATCAAGCAACGGCGGATACACCACCCAAGCAACAGACTCAGCTCTCGGCGGCGTCGCTTCCGCAAACGCCGGCTCAGGTCAAGCACACTCCAACATGCAACCCTACCAAGCCGTCAACTTCATCATCGCCCTCACCGGAATCTTCCCATCACAGTAAGAAAGCACACGATGAACAAGCACCCAATCCCAGCACTGCTCATCGCCCCGCTCTTCTTCGCGACCACCGCGCTCGCAGGAGGCGGCCCAATCGGCCAGGCCCAATTCGGATCCATCACCACCGATGACCCAACATGGGACCGCCCCTCACCCACTGCGACAATCCCAGACGGCACATGCAACATCTTCGCCGCCGACTCACTCAACGACGCCGTCCACTACGACACCTACTACATCCGAGGCAGCTTTAGCGCAGACTACCTCGACGCCAAGATCATCTCCCTCGAACCCACCCCCATCGACTTCGACCCAATGGCCGCAGTCTACTGCGGAGCCCTCGACCCAAGCCAACCACTCACCAACCTCATCGACATCGACGATGATTCCCTAGGCTACCCAGACGCACTCATCTTCGCAGAAGAGACCATCGATCTCGACCAGGTCTACACCCTCGTCGTCAGCTCATACTCAAACCACCCCGCATCACAGTTCGGCGACTATGTCGTCGAACTCCGCCACGGACTCTACTTCTCCACCGCATGCCACCCAGATTTCAATGGAGACGGCAACCTCAACTTCCTCGACATCTCCGCCTTCCTCTCCCTCTACGGCATCAGCGATTTCGCCGCAGACTACAACCACGACGGGAACTTCAACTTCCTCGATGTCTCAGCTTTCCTCAGCGACTTCGGTCTCGGCTGCCCATAAGCAACCCGCTACACACCGGTCTGCGATGCATCCGCGCTGATCATCACCGCAAGCAGCACATTGTACAAGTTAAAGCACACATGCATCATGATCGGTACCCCCACCCGCTTGGTCCGTTCATACGCGATCCCGCACGAGAGCCCCACCGCGAAAATCGGGATCAACGCATGCCAAGGCACACCATGCTCATCCCCACCAACACGATGTACACCCGCAAAGATGAGTGACGAGAAAATAATCGCGAGCCAAGGACTCTTGAGCCACTTGAGCAGCGCCCCCTGCAAGAACACGCGATAAATCAGCTCCTCAACAAACGGTGCCCCGATCACCGCCGCACCCACAATCGCCCACACCCAAGGATTCCCCGGATCATTCTCAAGCTTCACGAGCGTCGGATGCGCCATGTTGTGCGGCGCTGCTTGCTGAGTCTGCGTGTACGCAAACACGCCCAGCATATTCATCAGCTCAATAAACGGATACGCGAGCACGAAGCACCCAAGCCCGACAGGCAGATCCAAAAAGCTCAACCCCAACCCGCTGTTGCACTTCCCCTCACCCTCGCTCGGAACACAGCTCCGATGAAGCACAAACAGCATCCCCAACCCCGCGATAATCCCAAACAGATAGATCCCGACCGTGTTGATCGCGTCAAGCTGCGTCTGGTCGAACTGCTGATCCTCAATCCACTGGATCTTCCCGATCAGCTGCGGCGCAGAGCTCATCGCCAGGAACATCACAAAGATCGCAAACAGCCACACAACGCTCGGCAAGCCCCCCACATCACGCAACCCCGCCTTGGCAAACCCGCCCGGACGAAGCAACCCCCCCGCAAACAGCAGCGCTATCACCAGAAGCAGCGACACTGAAAGCATCACAATCTTCCATTGCTGCATCGTCTCGACCAGATCCCCAACACTTTTATCCTGCATCGGGGTCGTATCCACCGCTTGCGCCGCCGCTTGGGGCGCAACCCCCGCAAAGACCACTATAATGACCAACCACATGACCCACCCGCTGCACAATCCAGATCGAATCCCCGCCGTGCTCGAAGAGATCATCGAGTTCAAACGCGAGCAAGTCGCCGCAGAGCAAGCCGCCGAACCCATCGGCGTCCTCCACGCCCAAGCGCTCGACACCCCACCACCGCGCGACTTCTTCGCCGCCGTCACCGAACACCGCGTCATGAAAGCGGGACATCCAGACATCGCCGTCATCGCAGAAATCAAACGGCGCAGCCCAAGCGCAGGACTCATCCGCCCTGAATACGAAAGTGATGATTTCGATCCGTCAGTCATTGCGCAAGCGTACTCCAATGCAGGCGCATCGGCCATTTCGTGCCTCACAGACCAAAAGTTCTTCGGAGGCAACCCAGACTACATCGCAAAAATCAAACAAACCATCGACCTCCCAGTCCTCCGCAAAGACTTCATCATCGACCCTTACCAGATCATCCAAGCCCGCGCCATCCAAGCCGACGCTGTTCTCCTCATCGCCGAGTGCCTCACAAACGCCCAGATCGCCGCGTTCATCGAACAAATCACCGAACTCGAAATGACCACCCTCCTCGAAGTCCACTCCAAAGCAAACCTCGATCGCGTTCTCCCAATCCTCGAATCCGCTCCAGACAAACGCATCCTCCTCGGCATCAACAACCGAGACCTCTCCACAATGACCACCGATCTCAACAACTCCATCAAACTCAAACCAAGCGTCCCCAAAGACATCCACCTCGTCACAGAATCAGGCATCAAAACCCGCCAAGACCTCCAAACCCTCAGCGACGCAGGACTCAAAATCGCACTCATCGGCGAACACCTCATGCGCACCCCAAACCCAGGCGCCGCACTCGCACAAATGCTGAGCAGCGAACAAACATCCCCGCCAGCCGCCCAATAACCCCATCCAATCGCAATATCCACCCACCCCATCCGTTGAGCAATCATCATGTCCACACGATCCCGCATCCTGTTCCCACTCATCTTCCTCACCATCTCCATGATCGCTCCGTCCATCCTCATCGCGCAGGATGATGAAGCCGCCGCCCAATCCGACACCTACGACCAAGCACGCGAGATCCTCGAAGACGCCGCCGCCGCTCTCATCGCGATCCCCGGATTCACCGCCGATGTCACCCTCTCAGGAGAAGGCTCCGCGATCATCCAAGAAACCCTCCCCTCCATGTCCGCCCGCTTCACCACAGGCACCCACCCCGAGTTCGGACCAGTCATCCACATGATCGGAGAACTCCGACCAACCACCAAAGCCCCGCCTGAATCCTTCGACATCGTCTACTCCGCAGACCGCTACATCTGGGCCGACCACGCAAAGCAAACCATCAACATCCGCCCTCCCTCCGTCTCCGCACGCCTCCGCCCAACCGTCTACAGCTACCTCCTTCTCGCTGACCTCATCAGCGACAACCCCTTCCAGAAAGAACTCAACACCGCCGAGGACCTCACCCTCGAAGATCAACAAAGCGTCGGAAACGCGCTGTGCAATGTCGTCCTGATCACCCGCGCCAAACCCAAAGCAGGCGCACGCGCCACCGGCGCGCACACCAAAGAACGCTGGTTCATCGGAACCGAAGACAACCTCCCAAGACGAGTCGAACAGATCACCGATTCAAGCATGATCAACGCGAGCCTCATCATGGAGCTCAAGTCCCTCTCCATCCAAGATGTCCCCGTGCCGGACCTCGATGTCTTCCGTCCAGAATCCTACAAAGTCTCCGACAACACACGCCGAGTCAAACCAACCAAACCAGACCAAGACCAGCCCTTCAACAAACCCGTACGCGAAACCAACCCCCAGCCCACCCAACCAGCGCAGCCGATCACCCCGAGCGATCCCCCTGCACCAAACTACTCCTTCACCGACATCAACGGCGCCACCATCAGCAGAACCACACAGACCGGACGCATCACCGTCCTCTACTTCTTCGGATCGTGGTCCATCCCATCAAACAAAGCCACCCCGCTCGTCTCAACCCTCGCAACCGACTTCGCAGGACAGCCCACCGTCCCAGTCGACACCTACGCGATCGCCATCCGTGAATCCGACCCAAGCGCACTCAAAGCCAACCACCAAACCAACGCCTACGCACAGCAGCTCGCGATCAACCCCCCCGACTCCCTCATGCACATCTTCCAAGTCCGCGTCTTCCCCACCATCATCGTCATCGACGACACCTCCCGCATCATCTACAAAGAGCACCTCAACAAAGACCTCGACGCCCAAGCCCTTATCGACGGCGCCAAATCCGCGATCAACGAAGCACTCGCCGAAAGCGCACAAACACCCTAACAATCGCTCGCATCGCCAGATCGATCTTCGACCCGTTGCAATCCATCCGTGCCTCCACCGTTGTGCTGTAGATCCAGCACCACACCGGAGCACCAAAACATGAATCTCGCTGCAACACTCTTGATGACCACCGCATTCGCTCTCTCGTGCTCCACAGCAACTTCCCAGCCCAACAGCACAAACACCCAGAGCCGAGATACAACCCCAAACGACCCAAGCCATCGTGTCACCGAGCATGCATTGGTGCTCCACGATTCAACTCGTGACAAAGACCTCCATATCCGCATCGTCCATGCACTCAACGCAGCGACCAACACCGCCGTCCCCACCATCATCTTCTCACACGGAGCAGGAGGATCCGGAGAAAACTACGACCCCCTCGCCCAATTCTGGGCAACCCATGGCTACATCGTCATCCTCCCCACACACTCCGACTCCCTCATCACACCAACGGACCCAATCACCGATCGTGCTCAATCAAGAACACTTCGCAATGACATCCGCCAAAGACTCAAAGACCGAAAGAACCGTCTCAATGGGTTTGATTTCTCAGACTGGGCAAACAGACCAAGAGACATCTCTTTCATCATCGATCAACTCGATTCCATCGAACAACAAATCCCAAGCATCCAACATCGCATTGACCACTCAAGACTCGGCGTCGGAGGACACTCATTCGGAGCGTTCACAGCACAACTCATCGCAGGAACCGACCCACTCGGAGTTGAAGACTTCCATGACCCACGCGCGATCTGCACACTTCTCATCTCGCCACAAGGAATCGGAGGACTCTTGACCAACTCCTCATGGGACAACTTCCAAGGCCCAGCACTCACCATCACCGGAGACAACGACCAAGGACGCAACGGAGAACCCGCCGTCTGGCGCAGAGACGCCTTTGACCATTCCCCACCAAACACCCACACACTCCTCTGGATCAACGACGCATATCACAACTTCGGTGGAATCTCAGGAACCGTCCTCCCGCTCCCCGACCAAGGTCCAGAAAATCCAATCCATGTCCAACTCGTCCAGAACTCGACCCTGTCATTCTGGGACCATCACCTCAAGCATCAATCCCGAGACATCGCCGAGTTTGCCAATTTGCTCGAATCGCAAATCGACTCCTCCACTGCAAACGTCGAACACAACTAGACCAAACTCAAATCACCTGAGGCACACGCTCACACTCAGGACACGCCTGCAACAACTCCAACCCCTCCCGGCTGTACCCGCATCCACGACAATGCCCCTTGCGCAGCTTATCCATCTGATCATTCTTCACACCAACAAATCCCGGCTTCGCCCCCGCCAATCGCAAGATCGTCCCCGCGCGTGAAATAGAGACAATCAAAATCAAAAACCAAAGAAAGATCGTCGCGATCCCATACAAAATCGTCTCAAAGACACCCGAACCACACACCCGGTTGAGCACCACCACAAGCACCACCCCCGCAAGCAAAGTCACAACCCACAGCACCCCAACCACAAACGATACCAACTCCGGAATCGCGATCGAGTTCGCCGACACAAGTATCAAACTCACCACCACAAGAATCGTCACCAGCGCCAACCACATCGCCCGCCGATGCCACACCGCAATCTTGACCAAATCCAGCTCAAAGATCGTCTTCGCCATCCCATCCTCCTCAAAAATCATGCATGCATTCATCATCTGGAATCAAACCTGTATCCAACCAGTGTACCCGATCCCGACATACCATCCCCCGTGACCCAAGCCGCCAAGCCCAACCCACACCCCAACACCCAAAAAAACCCCAGCGCCCATCATGCGCTCCTCGCCGCGACCGGAGAACAACCCTCCACCACAAGCTACCAAGTCCTCGACACCCACCTCATCCCCTCCACAGATCCATCTCCACTCGACACGCTCCAAACCATCCTCGACCAATCCCACAACAAATCTCCCAACAGTCATTGGCTCATCACCCTCAGCTACAACCTCGCCCCCACCATCGAACCATCTATACCTCTCTCCCCCAACCCCTTCCCCCACATCATCGCCCAGCGCATCGAGCCCACGCCCAATCCATCTACAAGCACGCCTACACAGCAAGCCACTTGGTCCGTCGATCCAGCCAAACTCTCGATCACCAACAAAGCGGACTACCAACGCATCGTCTCCCGCGCCCTCGAGTACATCGCCGCCGGAGACATCTACCAGGTCAACCTCACACACCCCATTACCCTCCCATTCACCGGCTCATCCCACGCCCTCGCACAACAACTCTTCCAATCCACCTCCCCAACCCAAGGCTCCTACACCGTCTTCGACACAGACAAAAACAACGACAACAGTCCCAACTCAAAGCAAAGTTCCCGCCACGCCATCATCTCCCTCTCACCAGAAACCTTCCTCACCTACAACCCAACCACCAACACCCTCGCCACCGAACCGATGAAAGGCACAAGCCCCGCAACCTCCAACCCCAACGATCTCTACCAATCCCCAAAGGACCGCGCCGAGCTCAACATGATCATCGACCTCATGCGCAACGACCTCGCCCGCATCTCCACCCCCGGATCAGTCCGCGTCACCAACCCAAGACAAATCACCACCCACCACAACTCCGTCCACCAAGCCACCGCCACCATCCAATCCACACCCCGCCCAAACACAACCCTTTCCCAAATCCTCAAAGCAACCTTCCCCCCCGGCTCAATCACTGGCGCACCCAAAGTCCGCGCCATGCAGATCATCCAAGAACTCGAATCCACACTCCCAAACCACCAACCCCGATCCCCATACTGCGGCTCCACAATCGCCCTCAACCCAAACGGCGCGTTCAACGCCTCCGTCAACATCCGAACCCTCCACATCCAAGGCACCCCCTCCCCATCCGCACCAGACGCCTTCGAAAACGCCATCCTCACCTACTTCACCGGAGCCGGGATCGTCGCAGATTCCTCCCCACAAGCCGAGTGGGAAGAAACCCTGACCAAAGCACACATCCTCCAATCCACCCTCGGCATCACACTCCCTATCTAACCCCCCCAACCCCAAATCAGCCAAATCCAGCCCAAAAACAACACAAAGCCCGATCATAACGGGCTTTACAACAATCTTTACTCAACTCCATCCCCACACCCATCCGATGATGTCCCAGTGCATCCGGAGTCCTCCAACTCCAAGCCGCACAACAACATACACATCCCATCCGTTCAAAGGGGACCACAGACATGAGCATCACCAACCGCCGACGCTACGAGCGTGCCACCGCAGAAATCGCATGCAAATGCCGACGCAGCGCCAAGACCCTCTTCGCCCCCGCCCAAACCCTCGACCTCTCCCCCGGCGGCGCATCCCTCCAGATCACCTCACCAAGACAAACAGAGATCGGCGACCGACTCGCACTCGCTTTCAACTCCCCAGATTGTCCAATCATGAGCGCCGCCAAAATGATCGGCGCCCGAGTCGTCCGCGTCACCCCGCTCCGCGACAACCAACAACACATCGCCGTCGAGTTTGACGCACCCCAGTTCCAACTCATCGAACTCGCCGCGCCAAACACCCGCCGCGCCGCAGCATAATCCGATTCAGAAACTCACCTGCGGCGCATCGCGAACCGCGGCATCCTCAATCTCAAAGTACTCCGCTTTCTCGAAGTTGAACATCCCCGCGATGATCACGCTCGGGAAAGTCTCCACTGCCGTGTTCATGTCCCGCACATTCCCGTTGTACAACCGGCGCGCCGATGCGATCCGGTTCTCAGTCTCCGAAAGCTCACCCTGCAGATTGATAAACTGCGTGTCCGCTTTCAGGTTCGGATACTGCTCCACCACCACCGCGAGCTGCTTGAGCGCACCCACGAGCATCCCCTCGTCCTTCGCTTGCGATTCAACCGATCCGTTGTTCCCCGCCGCCGTGTTGCGTGCCGCGATCACCTTCTCGAGCGTTTCCGATTCATGCGACGCGTAGCCCTTCACCGTGTTGACCAGATTCGGGATTAGGTCATACCGGCGCTTGAGCTCCACATCGACCCCTGCCCACGAGTCCTTCAAGTGCTGACGGATGCGCACCAGCGAGTTGTAGATCCCCACACCCCACATCAACACAACCAAACCCAAGACGACAACAACACCCAATGCGATCCACAAACCTGTCATAGCTGCTTCCCTTCTTGTAAATCCTCAACCACAAACGCAGGCCAGTGCTCAAGAAACTTCAGTATCCAACCCAGCGACGCGCCGAACCGATCCGCGTTCCAAACCGAGAAACCATCCGACAAACAGATCCGCCCATGCTCAATATCCACCAAGCCAGGCTTGGTCTCAAGCAAAAACTCGATCATCCGCTGGTTCACAATATCATACGCGAACTTCCTGCTGTCACATTTCACATAGTACTTCTTCGAGAACTCCGCGCTCTCAAAGTCAATGTCGTTCTTCCCAAACGCCGACGCGATCCGATCAAAGATCCCCTCCCGCCGGATCAACAGGTCAGGCATCGTCGGGAAAGGCAGTTCCAGAATCATGTAACTGAAGTGATGCTTGACAATCCGAGTCCGCGTCCTCGTCCGCCCCTTCGAGTCCGTCGTCGTGTAAGTCTCCCTCGTCTTATACGAAAAATCCCCCGCCTTGAGCCGAGCGATCACCTCGCCCAGATCAATATCCCCCACGATCGAGTTGTACGCATACCGCGCAAACCCACGCCGGAAGATCTCAAAGTGCGAGAACTCCTCGTCATGCATCGGGTCCTGACTGCGAACAAACGAAAACCCAAACTGATCCGCCAGCGCCTCCATCGCCGCGATCCGCGCCGCCGCCCGCGCCGCCGCTTTCTCCGCTTCTTTGATGATCCACCAGATCAGCAGCCCCGCCGCGACAAGCCCCAGGATCCCCAGCCCCGCTTTCCCCAAAATTCCCAAACCAGATTCAATGTCCATGCACCATAGTAGTTCGGCTTTCCCCCCACAAGATTTCACCGCCCCAACCGCATAAATCCCCTACAATACAACATGCCGGGTGCCCTGCTTACGCCCGATGTCTTCATCGGGTTGAAGCAGGATCAAGAGTCGCCGGTCATCCAAAGACCTGCTTAAACTACGCGTAAGCACGGCACCCGCCACCCAGAAAGAGAGTAAATGATCGAATATCGAACGAGTTATTCTTTGTGATCGCCCGACTGTTGAGAAATTGGAGCAACCCTTAATGCATGATTCGGACGGAGAAATTGATAGGATGATTGAATCGCCGATTAGATGGAAGTGGGCGTCAACACCCCATCCGCCATATCAGGCTGTCTATGACGGATCTGTTTACTATGTATTTCTAGACGACGATATTGATAACTTTGATCATGGCATTTTGGATTACATTCTTTATCGTGAATCGGTGTATTTGACGAGAATACAAGACTGGCCTTCATCATGGAAAAGGCCAAGAGGTCGCCCGCCTTTTTGGGATAAGGGAGTTTTAAACTGGTGGATTTGGAAATGTAAGCATGTACTAAAAATTCATTGAACTCACCGGGTGCCCCAACTCGCCATCTTCGGCGCAGTCGGGTCTGTCCTACTCCCCAACCCCCTTCTCTGCGTCCTCAGCGCCCTCTGCCACCTCTGCGTACACCTCTTCTTCTCCCCCTATAATCAAAAATGCTCTGGCAACCCTCCATCCCCGAATCCTACCACCTGCTCTCCGAAGCAGAACTCACCGCGCGCATCGAAGACCGTCGCAAACAACTCGGACACAAACTCCTCATCCTCGGCCATCACTACCAAATGGACTCCGTCGTCCAGCACGCCGACTTCATGGGTGACTCACTCAAACTCGCGCAGCTCGCCGCGAGCGTCGTCGAAGACCGCGCCGACGCAGGAACCCCAGTCGAGCACATCATCTTCTGCGGCGTCCACTTCATGGCAGAAACCGCAGACATCCTCACTCCCGACTCCGTCGAAGTCATCCTCCCAGACCTCTCCGCCGGATGCTCCATGGCCGACATGGCCGACTACGACCAAACCGTCGAAGCATGGGACATCATCCACGCCTCGCTCAATGAACAAGGATGGAACGGACGCATCATCCCCATCACCTACGTCAACTCCACCGCCGCCATCAAAGCATTCGTCGGAGACCACGGCGGCGCGTGCTGCACCTCATCCAACGCCGGACAAGTCTTCGAATGGGCCATGAACGGCGGCACCATTCCGCGCAAACCAGACGAAGACATCAAAGTCCTCTTCCTCCCAGACCAACATCTTGGACGCAACACCTCCGCCGCCTTCGGGATCGATGTCACGCGCAATACCTGCGTCTACGACCCCAAGAAAACAGAGCGCGGAGAACCACTCGGAGGAGCGTCCGCCCAAGAGTTATACAACGCCGCAACTATCTTGTGGGCAGGACATTGCAGCGTCCACAAACTCTTCGCACCAGAACACTGCGCCCAGATCCGCGAGGACAACAAGAACCTCGAAGCAGGCGTCGAACCTATGCAGATCCTCGTCCACCCAGAGTGCTGCAAAGAAGTCGTGGACCTCGCCGACCTCGCGGGATCGACCGAGTTCATCATCAACACCATCAAAGACGCCGAGCCCGGAACCCGCTGGGCCATCGGTACCGAAGTCCACCTCGTCAACCGACTCGCCAACGAGCACCGCGAGCGCGGCGTAGAAGTCACCATGCTCTCCGACTGCCAGTGCCTCTGCACCACCATGTACCGCATCAACCAGCCCCACATGCTCTGGATCCTCGACGGCCTCTGCGCCCTCACCCCAGAAGGCACACCCAACAAAGACAACAAGCAAATCGTCAACAATGTCGTCGCCGTGCATCCCGAAGCTCAAAAACTCGCCGTCCTCGCCCTCGACCGCATGCTCGCTCATACAGGCACCGGCGCCGTCAAAGCAAACTAAAAACGCGCACAATCCCATCCGTAAGCACACACCAACATCCATCCCTGTGCGCCTTTCTTCATCCAACCAACCACCCCGAAACAATTCCCGCACGATTCGAGCGATCGCTCCCCAATCGCCGATTGTTCCATGTGGAACAATCGCAATCCCATCATGAATCAGAACATCTGGTCAACCACCAGACCGATTCCCACATCGACTGGGCATCAGAAATCTCCCGCTGGGGATTTTTCATCTGCGGCATCATCCTCATCGCCGCCGCCGCGATCCTCCCCCTCCGCGCCGACCTCGACTGGACCCGCCACCAGCGCGACCTCGCGCTCGTCGTCGAGCAGGACAACGCCGCGCGGAATGAATCCTACCAAGGCATGATCGCCGCGATCGATCATGGAAATCCGGACACGCTCCAACTCCTCGCGCACTCCAATCTCGGCATGATCCCTGCAGATCGCGACGCGCTCGTCGTGCCTGGAGTCCGGACCGATCCGATGATCTTTGAGCTTCTGGAACCAACCCCCAATCCTCGACCAGAGTTTGCGCCGCGCTACTCTCGGCTCGAGCGACTCGTCATGATCCCCAAGACCCGCCTCTGGGTCCTCGCGGGTGGGATTCTGCTCGTGCTGATCGGGTTGCTCCCTGCCGTAAAACCCAAGTAAGCCGGGATGCGTGGGGTGGGTGCGGGTTGTGGATCGCGCTACGCGACTACAGTCCTTGGATGCCCAACCAGTTCAACTATCCTGTGATTGTCGGCCCAACCGCCGGCGGGAAAACCGCGCTTGGGGTCGCGCTGTGCAAGGAATACGAACGGCGGGGACTCCCGATAGGTGAGGTCGTCACGGCGGACGCGTACCAAATCTATCGCGGCATGAACATCGGCACCGCGAAACCAACCATCGAAGAGATGGACGGCGTGGCGCATCACCTGCTCGATATCGTCGATCCGGGCGAGCGGTTCACCGTTGCGGATTGGATCGATCGCGCAGACCCGTTGGTTGATCGTCTGATTCTCGATGGTGCGCATCCGGTGGTCGTCGGCGGGACGAACCTGTATATCCAAACCTTTCTTGATGGCATGTTCAGTGCGCCTGAGCCGAGCGATGCGGTGATGGCGCAGGTTGAATCTATGGAACAAACCGAGCGGCGCGCGAAACTGCTGGAGGTTGATCCCGAGGCGCACGAGCGGATCGATTCCAATGATCTTCGGCGGACGAGGCGCGCGCTTGCGGTGTATCTGCAGACCGGCACTCCCATCACTGAACTGCAGCGTCAGTGGGATCAGACAGACCACGCGCGTCCAGGTGCGGTGCTGGTTGGATTGCATTGGCCGAGCGAGTTGGTCAATCCGCGCATCAATCAGCGCGTGAAGATCATGATCGAGATGGGATTGGTTGACGAGGTCCGCACGCTGTGGGAGTCGGGAAAGCTGACGGACCAGTCCGCGCAAGCGATCGGGTACAAGCAGCTTATTGAATACTTCGAGCGGCGATGCTCGCTCGATGACGCGATCGAACGGATCAAAATTGATACTCGGCGGTTCGCAAAGAACCAGCGGACATGGCTCAAACGATTCCGAGGTCGGCGGAGCGGATCGATCTGGATCGACGCGCCGGATCGAGATGCGGATACCATGGCAAGAGAGATCGTGGACCAACTGATGGATGCTGCGGTCAACTAAGGAATGGACGAAGGGACGAGTACTCGATGGACTCTTGGCATCTGCTGCTTGATATTCTGATTCTGCTCGGCGGGGCGCTCGTGCTGGGGGTGGTGTGCGAACGCTTGCGGCAGTCGCCGATCCTTGGGTACCTTGCGGCGGGGACACTGCTTGGTCCCAATGCGCTGTGGGTTGTTTCGACGGCGGATGAGGTCGCGGTGCTTGCGGAGCTTGGGGTGGCGCTGCTGCTGTTTACGATCGGATTGGAGTTCTCTTGGCCGAGACTCAAAAAACTGGGTGCCGCGGCGTTTGGTGGTGGGACGGGGCAGGTGCTTGTCACGATGGGACTCGCGGCGGGGTGCGCGATGATCTTCAGCATGCCTTTCCGGACATCGGTCGCGGTGGGCGCGATCGTGGCGCTGAGCAGCACGGCGGTTGTGCTGCGATTGCTGATCTCACGCGCGGAGATCGAGAGTGCTCATGGACGGCACGCGCTGGGAATCCTGCTGATGCAGGACGTCGCGGTGGTGCCTTTGGTTTTGCTGGTCACGGTGATCGGTGGTGATGGGTCAATGAAAGACATGAGCAAGGACATTGTCCTCGCGATCGTCGGCGCGCTTGTTCTGGTTGTGGTGCTGTATGTGCTGCTCAACAAGGTCGCGCCGAGAGTCATGGGTCTTGGGGAGATGCGGCGGAATCGTGATCTCCCGATCCTGCTTGCGATTGTGATTGGGCTTGGTTCCGCGCTCGCATCACACAAGTTCGGACTCTCTCCGGCACTTGGAGCGTTTGTTGCGGGGATGATCCTCGCGGAGTCGCCATTTGCGACACAGATCCGCGCGGACATCGGTTCGATTCGGACTTTGCTTGTGACGCTGTTCTTTAGCTCGATCGGGATGCTCGGCGATCCGGCATGGTTTATCAGTCATCTGCCTATGGTGCTCGGGTTCGTGGCGGCGATTGTGGTTGGCAAGAGTGTGGTCGTCTGGATTGTGCTCAAGTGTTTCGGACTCACACATCGGCACGCGCTTGCGGCGGGGATCTGTCTTGCACAGGTGGGAGAGTTCTCGTTCGTGCTCGCGGCGGTTGCGCGCGGGACGGTCATCAGCGAGGAGCTGTTTACGCTGATTATCTCGTCGACGATTGTGACGCTGTTCTTGACGCCTTATCTCGTGGCGTTTGCGCCGAGGGTTTCGGGGATGGTGGTCGGCACACTCGAACGGATCGGCGTGCTCAAGGCGAGCACTGTTGAGGCAACGCGTGAGCACTCGGTCGCGGGGGATCGGCTTGTGGTGATCGGGTTTGGTCCAGCGGGCGAAGCGGTTGCTCAAGCATTGGAAGGTCACGAGGAACGCGTGACTGTGTTGGACCTGAATCCCGCGAGTATCCGGCGGGCACAGCAGCTTGGATACTCGGCGCACATCGGTAACGCAGCACAAGCAGAGGTGCTGGAGCACGCTGGGGTTGAGCATGCGAGTGCGGTGGTTGTGACGGTCCCTGATCCGGCAGCGGCGCGAGAGATTGTCGGGCTGGTGCGGATGCTCGCGCCGGGGGTTCATGTCATCGCGCGGGCGCGGTACCACCGTTACTTTGAAGATCTGCAGCGGGGCGGTGCTGATGATGTGGTCAATGAAGAGTGGATCGTTGGCGCGATTCTTGCATCGCGGGTTCGCGCACGGTTGCGGCGCGAAGAGCAGGTTGAGGACGAAGCATCATCGGCTCAATCGGAATCGGTTGAATGAGTTGGGTGGGTTAGTCGTCGAGGGAGATGGACTTTGGTCCTTCTTTTCCTGCGGTGCGTTCCATGTAGCCGTCGCCTCGTTTTTCGTATTTGGTGAATCCGAGTCGGTCGAGGTTCTCGTTGGAGAGTTGTGACTTCCCTTTGATGTCGGACCATTTGCCTGCGATGTTTGGGGGCTGGATGACGCGTTCGACGGGTCGTCCCTCGTGCTTGGTCAGCGCATCTTCGGACATTTGCTGAACGATTTCGAAGGTGGGCTCTCCGGTGGGCTCGCCTTCTTCGTTGAGGTATTGGTAGACATAGATCGGCATGATGATTCCTATCGGCTGTTTTGTTGCTGCTCTTATCCGAAGATTTGTCCTGAGTCGGTGTCTTGCATTTTCCATCCGGTCGCTTTGCAGATTCTTTGGAGGACGGGCCAGGCGAAGTCGGTGTTGTAGACGACGACCATTGCTTGCATGAGCGAGTCGTGTCCTTGTGCGTATTCGACGGTGTATCCTGGGCCGTGGAGGACCATGGTTCCCATGCGTGTGAGGACGGCGCCGTCTGGGAGCGTGTTGAAGCGGGCGAGTTCTTTGCAGACTTCTTTGGGGGAACCGAGGGGGAAGTTTCCGGCCATGGGGTCGTCGGTGTTCTTCGGTTTGGTGAAGACGAGGATTCGTTTTTTGGATTTGGCCATGCTGTGCGGATTCTAGGAGGATTCAGCGTGTGGGGCTTTACTCTTCCTCGGCTTCCAGGGCGTCGAGTGCGTCATCGCGTGCGTCGAGGAGTTCGACGGCTTTATCGAGCAGGAGGGAGAGGGGGACGGGTTTTTGGAGGTATGCGTCGACGCCGAGGGATTCGCCGTAGGCTTGGTGGCGTTGACCTTCGTTGGCGGTGACCATGATGACGATTGGTGAGTTTTCGACTCCTTTGATGCGTTCGAGGACGAGGAATCCGGAGCGTTTGGGGAGCATCATGTCGAGGATGACGATGTCTGGTGGGTCCTCGTTGCAGATGCGGACGGCTTCGTCTCCATCGGAGGCGGTGAGGGTCATCGCGTCTTCGGATTGGAACGCGGCGTCGAACGCTTCGAGGATGTCGCGTTCGTCGTCAACAATGAGCACTCGGACATCGGCGAGGCGACCCTCGTCGATGCTGTCGTCTTGTTCGAATTGGTCTTGTGGTTCTTCCATGAGTGCTCCTGTGCTGTGCGTTGCTTGGGTGCGCTTGGGTTGGTTCCTCGTATGAGTTTACTTGAAGTGGGTGATGTTGTGTTCTTGCATGTAGGCGCGGTCTTGGTCTGATCGGTCAATGATTTTGGCGAGTTCCTCGTCGGTCATCCAGGGGAGGGACTGGAGTTTGGATTTGAGACTGTCGGGGAATGGTTTGTTCAATCGTTCGTGTCTTGGTCTGCTCTTCCAGATTCGGTGCATCCAGAGGTACTGTTCCGGGCTGTTGCGGATCATCTGCTCAATTGATCGGCGGTAGCGGGCAGTGATATAGAAAAGCGGGTCGGGTTGGGATTCCCAGTCCTCGCTTGAGAACTGATCTACGACCTCGATTCGGTAGCGCATGGTCTGGGCTGTTCCCGGCTCGGTGGGGAGTCTGCGTGCTTGTCCGATGAGGATGTTCGCGTTGAACTGGAGGGCGGTGAGTCCGATGGATTTGTAGCTTGACGCGAGGCGTCCGAAGTATGGGACTTGGAGTCCGCGATCTCCCGCGTTCTGGTCGGCGACGAACGCGACGGCTTCTTTCTTAGCCATGAGTTCGGGCATGGCGCGCATCGCGCCGAACTTGTCGAGCAGGTCGAGTCCGCGCCTCGATCGGGTCTGGCGCACCCAATCGTCGGCGAGGCGGAGATCGAGGGGGCGGTAGATCGCGTGCATGTTGAAGCCGAGGAGCGCCATGGTGTAGCCGACGATTTCCCAGTTGCCGCAGTGCCCGGTGAGGAGGAGGGTTGGGCGGTCGTTGAGTAGGTGGGGCATCGCTTCTTGGAGGTTGCCGATCTCGACATAGTCGGTCCATGCGTCTTCGGAGAGGAGGCGCGGGGTGACGGCGAGCTCGGTTGCGAGCATGACGAGGTGCTCGTAGGACTGCATGACGAGGTCGTATCGCTGTGCTTCGTCCATCTCGGGGAAGGCGACCTCGAGGCGTTTGACGGCGAGGTTGACTCGTTTCTTGTTGAAGCGTGCTCCGCCGAAGGATCTTCCGAGGGTCTTTGCGGTTCGGAGGACTGTGGGGAGAGGGAAGATGTGCGCGGGCATGAGCGCCGTGCGGAGCGCGGCGTATGCGGCGGGCTGGGTGATGTATCTTTGTACGGGGGTGAGGGCACCCCTTGGATCACGGGCCATGGTTTCCCAACTCTGTCGTTTGGATCCGGACAGTTGGCTGATCGTGTTGCGATCAGCGCGTGGATCGGCGGATCAGTTGGGGAAGTCGCCGATGAGTGTCTGGAGACGGTTTGCGTTCAGGAGCGGGATTGATGCATCCTCTGCACGGATGAGGAGGTCGTCGTAGCGCTGGATTTCGCGCTGGAGACGGACATATTCCTGCATGGTCGCGATTGGTGCGCCGGGTCCAGGGGGCGGTGGAAGGATTGGTTTTTCGCCGAGGACGACGAAGTCGATGTCTCCGACGACATCGTCTTCGAGTTTGCCGCCCCACTGTTCGATGAGTGCTTCGAGTTCGTCGGTTTCGAAGCGTGTTGCGACTCCGTTGCCGTCGATGTCGAAGAGTCCGTCAACGACGAACTTGTATGTTTTCTTTGGGTCGTAGACCGCGTTGGCGATGACATTGCCTCGGATGATCGGGTTGCCTTGCGAGGAGGCGATGATGCGTGCGCGGGAGAAGTCGTCTTCGACTTCGATGATCTCGATGACGGCTTTGCCTGCTGGGTATTGATTGGTTGCTGGGTTGACGCGGATTTCGGTCGCGTTGTCGTAGACGGCGAAGGTCATGCCGAGGACTGCTTTTTGCTTGCGTCCGATGGAGAGGAGGACCTCGTCGTCCGAGGTGATGACTTGATCGATTCGTCCATCAACGAGTTCTGCTTCGTTGAGTGGTTGGAGGCGGTCGGACTTGCCTTGACCGCGGAGTCTTGCGAGTTGGTCGCGGAGGAGGCTGTTGTCGCGGGAGACGGCGTCGAGCTGTGACTGCATGCGGTTGACGGTGTCTGCGGATTCAGCGATGACTTCTTCGATGCGTGAGGTGTTGCGGGTGTCTACGAGACCGAGGGTGTCTTCGGTGTAGATGACGCGGCCTTCGTATTCGTCCATGTTGCCTTGCATTCTTGCGGCGGACTCGTTGAACTCGGCTTCGATGGCGGCGACGCGGTTTGCTTCGAACTCTGCGGCGTCTTGTGCGGCGCGGCGCTGGGCGTCTGCTTCTTCGAGGCGGACGGTGAGCGAGTCGATTTCAGCGTTCTTCTTTGCGATGAGGTCGAGGAGTGATCCTTCGGCGCTGTCTGGGAGTTCATTGAGTTGCTGGCGGAGTTGTGGCATCGCGGTGGCCGAGTCGCCTGAGATGGTGCCTACGAGTTCTGAGCGGTTTCCTGCGAGGTACTCGACGACGGTTTTGTTTCCGTCGGAGCGTGCTTCTTCGAGGATGGCGCGGATGACTGCGTGCTCGCGTTGTTCTGGGGAGACGAACTGCTTGTAGCTTTCGTTTGCGCTGGCGAGGTCACCTTGGGCGCGTTGGGCTTGGCCGTAGAAGACCATGGTGGTGACGAAGAATCCGAGTGCGAATGCGCCAAGGACTGTGATGGTGACGGCGACGCCGACGCTTGCTCCGGTGCGAGCTGCCATAATGACTCTCCTGTTGGGCTTGGTTGCCTTGAGGGTGAGTGGGTGAACGAGATGCTGTCCCGCAACGATCGCGGGGTTGATCTATCCGCACGCGAGACCGAAGGGTTCGGGCGCGCTGGGCCCTATAGTAGATAGGAATTGGGTGGCTGTGGGATTCTGGGGGCAGAAAGGGGTGGGGCGCGGGGTTTGATGATCTTTGGAGGGGGTGTTTATTCGCATTCTGTTCTTCAACTGCGGCGAATCGGGTTTGGTTCAATCAATGCAGACAGGACGGAGCTGAGGATACTGAAGCAGTGTGGCTTGCAGGACGAATCCAGATCATTTTGGTGATTGATTTTTGCAATATATTACAATGAAGAGTTTTGATCTTTTGGTTTGGCTGCGCGTTTGACCAATGGCTTTATCCACAAATCTTTCACATTGATGCATGGACTCGGATGAAAAATGGGCTTGTTGATCGTCGTGGAATAGGTAATATCACCCCAATCGATTGTATATTGGGATCATTTTGCAAGTCGAAATCTGATCCTCCTTCATAATGTATTTGATTCATATTGCACTTTTTATTCCTGAAACCCATATCCCAGATCGGACACAACTTGAATACTGCCCCTGCTCGACCGGTTCGCCCGGATGATTTTTGGTTGCTCTCGCAAGTTCCTGGTATTGCTTGTGTTGCTCGTGATTCAAAGCTTCAAATGTTTTGGAGTACCGAGGAGTTTTTTCGTGTGCCTGGGGTTGTTGACAGTGTTGAGGACATGATGGGGACACGGCTTTCGGATGTGCTTCCGGCGTGTGCGGCGAGAGAACGGGAGTTGATTCATCAGCAGGTGATGTCAACTGGGGTTCCACATAGTCACTATCAACTGAGTTCGGATTCTCGCGTGTTGTGTTCTGTGTTCCCACTTGATGCGGAGGCGTTTGGGCATCAGGGGATTTTGGCGGTGGTGAAGGACGCGAGACTTGAGCCGAGGACTGTTCCGATGAAGCGGTTTCCGGTGCTCAAGACTCCGGTGTTTCAGCAGCTTGATGTGCTTTCAACGCGTGAGCTCGAGGTGTTCTATTTTGTAGGGCTTGGGCTGTCGACGCGGGAGATTGCTGCTCAGATGAATAGAGCGGAGAAAACGGTGGAGCATCATGTGAACTCGATTCACACGAAGCTGGATACGCATACGCGCTCGCAGTTGGTTCGCTTTGCATCTGAGCGGGGGATCCAGGCGTTTTCGCCGACTGAATGGTCGTTTATTGTTGAGGGGGCGCAAGAGGTTCGCCGAGAGATGAATCGATCATCGCTTGAGATTGCATGAGCGACGCTATTGCAGTGGTAATATACCCCATGCTCTAATGTTAATTTGGGTAATGATTTCGATAATACTGGGTGTTTTCCCTTGCACTTGAAATGTAATATGCATTACAGTTGGGTGTGGCACTTCGCTGCTCTGAGGGCTGGACATGAACACCCCATCACGAAAGATTCGTCCGGATGACCTTTGGGTCTTCGCTCAGATTCCTGGGATCTTGGCGGTGGCGCGGGATGCGGATCTTCGGGTTGTGTGGTGTACTCCGGCGTATGGGAAAATCGCGGGGAACGATTCGACTGTTGAGCAGATGATCGGGACGCGGATTGAGGATGTGGTTCCGGAAGCGGCGGCACGGGATCGTATTGTGTCGCATCAGGAGGTGATGCGGACGGGGGAGGTGCAGAGCCACTTCCGACTGATGAGCGATACGCGCGTCGTGAGCACTGTGTTTGCGCTTGATCAGGAGGCGTTTGGGCATCGGGGGGTGCTGGTGATTGTTCAGGATGCTTCGGCGCAATCGAAGTTCTTTGATGATGTGCTGATCCCTGTGATGGCGACGACGAACTTGTACAAGCTTGAGCCTTTGACTGGGCGCGAGCTTGAGGTGCTTCGTTTGGTTGCGTGCGGGAACTCGACGCGGGAGATTGCGGATTTGTTGTGCCGAGCTGAGAAGACTGTGGAGCACCATATCAACGCGATTCATGGGAAGATCGGGACGGGGAGCCGAGCGCAGTTGGTGCGTTTTGCGTCTGAGCGTGGATTGCAGTTGTTTACCGAGTCTGAATGGGCACAGATTGTTGATGGTGTGCAGCGGGTTCGGCGGGAAACGGCGCGTGGGGTGTTTGCGCAGCCTTCTTGAGAGGGAAGGTTCTGATCGGTTGCGAATTCTGAATGGATGTCTTACGATGTCCGAATGGACTTTTTGCAACACGCGATTGGGTATGGGTTTGAACAGGGGCTTGTTTTAGGGGAGATCGATTGGTCTGTTCCCTATGACGAGAAGATTTCGGTGATGCTGCGGCTTGGGCTTGCGGCGTTGATGGGGGCGCTGCTTGGCTGGGAACGCGGGCGGTCTGAGAAGCCGGCGGATATTCGAACGATGATCCTGATCGGCGCGGGGGCGGCGATGTTCACCTTGCTCGGCGAGCGGATGATCGATGCGGGCGGGGACGAAGCGATTATTCGTGCGGACCCGACGCGTGTGCTTTCGTACATCATCTCGGGGGTTGGCTTCTTGGGCGCGGGAGCGATTCTGCACTCGAAGCGTTCGGTCAAGGGTTTGACGACGGCGGCGTCGATCTGGACGGTCGCGGCGATTGGCGCGGCGTGCGGGGTGGGTGAGTTTATGATCGCGTTCTTCTTGTTCGCGATTGCGTTTATCACGCTTTGGATGCCTTGGGTTGTGGCGCTTGCGGACGGTACTTTGGAAGAGTACGAGATCACGCCTTTGGACGCGAATAAGGTTGAGGGTGAGGAGACGAAGAAGGTTGGGGACAAGAACTGAGGTGGTTTACACGCCTCGGTCTGCGGATCCGAGTGATTCGAGTTCGTCTTTGTAGCGTTCTTTGAGGGGTTCGACGACTTCGCTGATGAAGCGTTCGGTTTGTTCGACAGAGCGTCCGATGAAGTTCATGGGGTTGAGGATCTGATCTTCGGTGAGCATGTGGTGGATCGGCGCGAAGTCGGGATCGGCTTTGAGTCGGTCGATGAGGTCGTTGTCGAGGCCTTCTTGTTTGACGCGGTGTCCGGCTTCCTGGGAGTGGACTCGGATTTTTTCGTGGAGGTCTTGGCGGTCGCCTCCGGCTTTGACGGCTTCCATGAGGATGTTTTCGGTCGCCATGAACGGGAGTTCGAGCATGAGGTTCTTGCGGACCATCGCTTCGTTGACGACGAGTCCGGACGCGACGGTGTGCATGAGGTCGAGCGCGCCGTCGAGGGCGAGGAACGCTTCGGGGAGTGAGAGGCGTCGGTTACTCGAATCATCGAGTGTGCGTTCGAGCCATTGGGTGGCGGCGGTGTCGTAGGCGTTTCCGACGAGGTTCATGACGAAGCGGGTGAGGCCGCAGATGCGCTCGCATTTCATGGGGTTGCGTTTGTAGGGCATCGCGGAGGAACCGATTTGGTTTTTGCCGAATGGTTCGTCGATTTCTTTTCTGTTGGAGAGGAGTCGGATGTCCGTGGCGATTTTGTGGAGGACGGAGGCGGCTGAGGCAAGTTCCGCGAGAGTAAAAGTATCTTCGACTCTTGGATAAGTTTGCCCAACAGTGCTGTGATAGCGATACAACACAGTATTTAGCTGGTCACTCTGTACAAACTCCTTCCAGCCTTCAGGGTCTAGCTCCTCCATAACCTCCCCTAAACTTTTGTGCTTTTTGGGAGGCCCATTGAGTTCTTCTTCACTCGGCTCGTCCTCAAGTACGAGATACCATTCTTCACCAAAAAAACCCTCAAGTTGTTCCCGTAAAGTCTCAGGTTCCTTGGATTTGTTTTCAAATCGCTTTCTTATAGGCTCTGCCAACTGGTAAGAAATGTTCTCCCATGCTTTTTCCTCAAACGCATCAACCATTTTCGAATCATTGTTGAATAGTTGAAGAAATGAAGCTTGAGTCCCAGTGGCACCCTTGAATCCGCGAAGACGAGTCAGCAACGGCCCATCACCAGAATATAACTTCCCCTGTATTAGCTCTAAATCATAAACCCAGCCTGTGATTCTCCGTCCGACGGTGACCGGCTGAGCAGGTTGGTAGTGTGTAAAACCGAGAGTGGGCAATTTCTTATGCTCAATCGCTTGGGTAGTCAATGAAAAAATAACACGTAGTACTTTCTTCCGGATTAACTCTCTCGCTGCTTGTATGTTGATTAAGTCAGCATTACAGACCACATCCTGGCTGGTGCAGCCGAGGTGGATGATTCCCTTTGCTGATGGGCAGCGGTCTCCGAAGGCGTGGACATGGGCCATGACATCGTGGCGGAGTTCGCGTTCGTATTTGGCGGCGTTGTCCATGTCCTCGTCGGTGACATCGAGGGCGGCTTTCATTTCGTTGATTTGTTGGTCGGTGATGTCCAATCCACACGCTTGTTGGGCTTGGGCGACGGCGAGCCAGATCTTGCGCCAGGTGGTGAACTTGTGTCTGGGGGACCAGATTTTGCACATCTCTGGCGATGCGTTTCGCGCGGCAAGGGGGGAGGTGTAGGTGTCGTGGGGGGAGGTCGATTGGCTGGTCGGTTGGGTCATGTTTGATGGTAGGGTTCGCATGGGCGCGAGGGGACACTACACTTGGGGATGGATGGACTCGAATCCAACGATGGGATTGACTCGCAAACGCATGAACCGGTGCGGCTGGTTGTGGGGATGTCTCGCGCGGGGACGACCTGGGTGACCAAGGAACTCTCGCGGCATCCGTCGGTGATCTCGTACGGCGAGACGATGGTGTGGGGGCGGAGGTATTTAGAAACCGACATGGAGGAGGGGCGGGACAGTCCGATCCGCGCGCGGGAGCGGGTGCTGAAGGTTGTCGAGTACATCGAGGAGTATGTGGGGTACTCGAAGGTCGATGAGATGCGGGAGCGGTACAAATCCGGAAAGCTTGGACATATCCCAGTAGAGACGCTTGAGTTGATCGCGGCGGATCTGCGTGGATTGATGCAGACGATGGATCGGTCGATGACGCCTGCGGAGGTGTTTGACGAAACGAACCGGGTGATCGGGGAGCGGTGCGGCGCGAGCGTGGTGATTGAGTCGACTCCGAACCATTTGAACTTTCTTGGTCGGATTTTTTCGGCGATGCCTGATGCGATAGTCGTGGCGATGCTGCGTGGGCCTAATGCGTTTATGGTGTCGTACAAGCATCAGGGGGATCGGAAGCACGCGGATACGCAGCGGACCTTCCGGCGGTTGTATCATCCGATGTTCTGCGCGATGATGTGGAGGCGGTACGCGAAGAGCGCACGGCTGGCGATCGGATCGCACGCGGGGCAGGTGCGGACGGTGTGGCTCGATGCGCTCAAGAATGGGGGAAACGACGCGATGGTGCAGCTTGCGAAGTTTCTGGAGATCCCGGATGCGGAGTTCTTTGCGCAGGATGCGGAGCAAAGATCGGAGACCAATACCAGCTTCCCGGGTGGGGAGCGTCCGGAGCTTTCGCATGCGGATAAGTTCTGGATGAATCTCGTCGCGGGGGGCGAGATGAAACGGCAGGGGCTGACCAAGACCAGCGCGGGGTTTCATCCGGTTGCGGTGCTTGGGTCTGCTTTGAAGCTGCCGATCAGTGCGTTCTGGGTGGTGTGGATTATGAGCTCGCGGATCGAGGGGTCGAAGGTTGGGTACGCGAAGAAGCTGTTGTTTGGTCGGTGATTCGCTCGCGCTGCGTGTGCGTTTGGTTAGTTGGCGACGATGTTGACCAAGCGACCAGGGACGACGATGACCTTGCGGACTTGCTTGTCTCCCAAGAAATCGATGATGCGTTGATCGGCGAGTGCGGCGGCTTCCATCGTTTTGTTGTCCGCGTCTTTGGGCATGATGATCTTGGAGCGCAGCTTTCCCATGACCTGTACTGGGATCTCGATCTCGTCGTCGACGAGCATGGACTCTTCGTAGGTTGGCCAATCCGCGTGGGCGACGCAGGGCGGGTTGCCGAGCTTGGACCAGAGTTCCTCGGCGAGGTGCGGCACGAAGGGCGAGAGCACGCGGACGAAGCGGTCGAGCTGATCGCGCGTCAGGGGTTTGGCAATATTGACGAACTCGAAGATCGCGGCGATCGCGGTGTTGAAGGAGAGCTTCTCGATGTCCGCGCCGGCTTTGGCGATGAGGCGGTGGAGTTGTTTCTCAGTGGTCTCATCGGCGCTGTCGGCGAGCGAGAGGGACGCGTCGTCGTTGGTGACCAAGCGCCAGATCTTTTGGAGGAGGCGCTGGAGACCCACGATGTCTCTTGTGGACCAGGGCTTGGACGCTTCGAGGGGTCCCATGTACATTTCGTAGAGACGGAAGGTGTCCGCGCCGTAGTCGGCGATGACATCGTCTGGGTTGATGACATTCTTGAGGGACTTGGACATCTTGGCGACGATGCGATCGACTGGTCCGCCGGTGGCGGTTTCGATGTATGAGGGTGCATCCTCGGTTCCGCGGTTTTCGACTTCGTCGATGGGGACGAGTGTTTTGTCTCCGCGTTGGTACGCCATGGAGGTGATCATGCCTTGGTGGAAGAGTTTGCGGAAGGGTTCTTCGCTCTGGATGACATCGAGGTCGTGGAGGCACATGTGCCAGAATCGTGCATAGAGCAGGTGAAGAACGGCGTGTTCGTTGCCACCGATGTAGAGGTCTACGCCTGACTCTCCGAGCCAGTAGTCTTGCGCTTCTTCGCTGATGATTTTGTTTGGGTTGGCGTTGTCGCAGTAGCGGAGGTAGTACCAGCAGCTGCCTGCCCAACCTGGCATGGTGTTGGTTTCTCTGGTGAGGAGTTTGTCGTCTTCAAAACCATCCACGCCTCCGACTTGTCCGGCGGTGACTTTGACCCAGTCCTCGGCTTTGGCGAGGAGTGGTTGGGGATCGTTTGATTCAACAGGGGCGTAGTCGGTCAGCGGCGGGAGCTCTACGGGGAGCTGGGTTTCGGAGACTGGGTAGTGGTTCTGCCATTCGTCGAAGACGATTGGGAAGGGTTCTCCCCAGTAGCGTTGGCGGGAGAAGAGCCAATCGCGGAGTTTGTAGTTGACCTTTGGCGCGCCGACTTTGTGTTCGGTGAGCCATTTGAGGATGACGGGTTTGGCTTCTTCGACTTGGAGGCCGTCGAGGAAGTCTGAGTTGATTGCGGGACCGGTTCCAGTGAAGGCTTCGCCTTCGTATCCTTCGGTTGGTTGGACGGTGCGAACGATTGGGAGATCGAACTCTTTGGCAAAGTCCCAATCGCGTTGGTCTTGTCCTGGGACGGCCATGATGGCGCCGGTGCCGTAGCCCATGAGGACATAGTCGGAGGTCCAGATGGGGATTGACTTTCCGGTGACGGGGTTTTTGACATTGAGTCCGAGGTAGACGCCGGACTTTTCTTTGTTCTCTTGGCGCTCGATGTCGGAGCGGTCGCGGGACCATTCGACATAGTTGCTGAGTCGTTTGAGGTCGAGCTCTGGTGGCGCGAAGTCCATCGCGAGTTCGACGAGGGGGTGTTCGGGCGCGACGACCATGTAGGTGGCGCCGAAGATGGTGTCTGGTCTTGTGGTGAAGACGCGGAGGGCTTCGCCCATTTCTTCGCCGTCGAGGCCGAGGATTGGGAAATCGATTTCGGCGCCGACGGAGCGTCCGATCCATTCGGCTTGTTGGGTTTTGGTGGAGGATGGCCAATCGAGGTCCGCGAGACCATCGAGGAGGCGGTCGGCGTAGGCGGTGATGCGGAACATCCATTGGCGGAGTGGTTTGCGGTGGACTGGATATGATCCACGCTCGGATTTGCCGTCGATGACTTCCTCGTTGGCGAGTGCTGTTCCGAGCTTGGGGCACCAGTTGACTGTTTGCTCGGAGAGGTAGGCGAGTCTGTAGGAGTCGATGATTGCTTTTTGTGTTTCGCGATCGAGCGTGGTCCAGTCTCCCGCGTCGGTGCCGTCGGGGAGATCTCCGGCGCCGGTGTATTCCGCGGCGTCTGGGTTGAGCTTGGCTTTGCGCGCGCCGGACTCGAGGTCGGCGATGAGCTCTTCGATTGGGCGGGCTTTGCCACGACCATTGTCGGCGGCGACATCGAACCAGGAGTTGTAGATCTTGAGGAAGATCCACTGCGTCCATTTGTAGTAGTCGGGGTCGATGGTTCCGAACTCTCGGGACCAGTCGTAGCAGAATCCGAATCGTTTGAGCTGACGACGGAAGTTGTCGATCGCTTGTTTGGTGGTGACTTCTGGGTGGACTCCGGTCTGGATCGCGTACTGCTCTGCTGGGAGTCCGAACGCGTCCCATCCCATTGGGTGGAGGACGTTGTGGCCTGTCATCTTTTTGTAGCGGCAGATGATGTCGGTCGCGGTGTAGCCCTCTGGGTGTCCGACATGGAGACCTGCGCCGGAGGGGTAGGGGAACATGTCGAGGCAGTAGTACTTGGGCTTGGATGGGTCGAAACCCGGCTCGCCTGGGTTGGGGACTTTGTTGGTTTGGTGCTCGTCCCAGTAGGACTGCCAGCGGGTTTCGATGTCGGCGGCGAGGGCGGCGTCGTAGCGGATGGCGGTCTGGTTTTCATCGTTGGAAGACATGGAACTGAGTTTAGCACACCGGAAGGGGGTTTATTGGCGATTCGGAGGTTGGATCGGGTATGGTTGGGGTATGTGTGGACGCTTTGCTCAGGTGTTTGAAGACAAGGATGTGTCGAGGATCGAGGAGATCCTGCGGGCGGCGCTGGGGGATGTATCGCTGACAGGTGACCTGCTGCTTGATTCGTTCAATATCGCGCCGTCGCAGGACGCGCTGGTGTGTGAAGCTGGGGAAGGGAGCGATGGGATGACGCGTGCTCGATTCGGGCTCACCCCATCGTGGGCGAAGGACGCGTCGATGTCGTCGAAGATGATCAACGCGCGGAGCGAGACGGCTCACGAGAAGCCGGCGTATCGCGGATTGGTGGATCGGAGGCGGTGCGTGGTCCCGATCAGCGGGTTTTATGAGTGGGAAGCGGGGAGCGGGAAAAAAGCGAAGCAGCCTTGGTATGTTGAGCGTCGGGACGGGGATGTCATGATGCTGGCGGGGCTGTGGGATCGTTGGGCGACGGATTCTGGTGATGTGGATTCGTTTTCGCTGCTGACGATGGACGCGGCGGGGTTTTTGGCGGGGATTCATCATCGGATGCCGATGGTGCTCGAATCGTCGATGGTCGAGGGGTGGATGGGGTTGACTGTTGGTCTAAACGAACTCAGTGTTGATGGGGAGGCGCTGACGGGGCATCGCGTGGGGCGTCGGGTGAACTCGCCGAGCAATAACGATGCGGGGTTGGTTGAGGAGGTTGCGGAGGGGGAGATCGAGCGGGACGGGACGCTGTGGGGTTGATGAGCGGCGGATGACCGGTCGAAGCGCGGTGGATGAAGGGAGGGGTTGGATCGCCTAGTATCGGGCTTGTATTCAGAAACCCAGTGTTCTGAAACCCAGTGTTTAAAACCCTTGTTTGAACCTTCTTTATGGTCATCCGTGATGGCTTGGAGTATTGAAAATGGCGAACCTGACGATTGATGTGGCCTCTGTCCTTGGTGACGACTCGTTGCTGAGCTTTGACTCGCCTGCGATTTCGAAGGATCGTTTGCATGTTCCCGGCGGCGACTTTGTCGATCGCGTGGTCGCGATGAGCGATCGCAATCAGGGTGTGCTCAACAACTACCAGCGGATCCTCAACACGGGCCGGCTCGCGGGTACTGGGTACACCTCGATCCTCCCGGTTGACCAGGGCATCGAGCACTCGGCGGGCGCGAGCTTTGCTCCGAATCCGGACTACTTCGATCCGTCCAACATCGTCGAGCTCGCGATCGAGGGTGGGTGCAACGCGGTCGCTTCGACCTTCGGCGTCCTTGGTGCGACGGCTCGCAAGTACGCGCACAAAATCCCGTACATCGTCAAGTTCAATCATAACGAGCTGATGACCTACCCCAATACCTTTAACCAGATCCCGTTCGGATCGATCAAGCAGTGCTGGGAGATGGGCGCGGCGGCGGTTGGCGCAACGATCTACTTCGGTTCAAGCGAATCCGAGCAGCAGATCCAGTATGTCGCGGACATGTTCGCTGAGGCGCATGAGTACGGCATGGTGACTGTCCTCTGGTGCTACATCCGCAACAGCGCGTTCAAGGTCAACGGCGTGGACTACCACTCATCGGCGGACCTGACCTCGCAAGCGAACCACCTCGGTGTCACGATCCAGGCGGACATCATCAAACAAAAACTCCCGACCAACAACGGCGGGTACAACGCGCTCAACACCGGTGACTCGTCGTACGGCAAGTTCAACACGGGCATCTACACCGAACTGAACTCGAGCGATGACAAGGGACAGGGCGGTCATCCGATTGATCTGTGCCGATACCAGATCGCGAACTGCTACATGGGTCGGTCGCCTTTGATCAACTCGGGCGGCGAGTCGAAGGGCGCGAGCGATCTCAAGGATGCGGTGACCACGGCGGTCATCAACAAGCGTGCGGGCGGTATGGGCTTGATCTCTGGACGCAAGGCGTTCCAGCGTCCTCGCAATGAGGGCGCAGCGCTGCTCAACGCGATTCAGGATGTGTACCTCGATGAGAGCGTGACGATCGCTTGATTGTTGAAACTGATTGAATGTAAAAGAGCCCGCACCTGAATGGAGCGGGCTCTTTTTTGTTGTGGGATTCAGATTAGCCGTCTTCGCGTTCGTTCCAGAGTTTGAGGACTTCTTGTTCGCGAGCAGCATCAAGTCCGCCTCGGATTGTTTGGAGCCATTGGGTGTGTTGTTCTTCGCCGTATTGGTCGAGGATTTCTGGGCCTCGGCTTTTGTAGTAGTTGAGGGCGTTCCAGTGGGAGTCTTCGAGTGATCGTGTTTTGAGTCCGGCTTTGATGGACTTGGCGGTGGAGATTTGGCCTTGTCCTTGGTATCCGTCGGCGGAGTTGGGGACCCACGCGGGCATGTGTTGCCACGCGTTGACGCCGTTGGCGGCGAGGAACTCTTCGTCGATCCATTCGATCTTGGTCTTTACATTGAGTTTGTTTTTGGCGACGCGGGTTGCGGATTCGACCATGTCCTTGCTGGTCCATTGTCCTGCGGGGGAGATGCCGTTGTACGCGCCCATGTGCTTTTGCTCGATGCAGTGGATGGTGAAGTCTCCGAGGTCGCGGACATCGATGACTTGGATGAAGTCGTTGCCTGATCCGGGACCGATCATGGTGCCGCCTTCGGATGCTCGGACGGACCAGTAGGTGAAGCGTCCGGTGGTGTCGCGGTCGCCGACGATGAGTCCCGGACGGATCACGCAGACCTTTCCTGGGAAGCGTTGTTCGGCGGCTTGTTCGACGCGTGCTTTCATCGAGCCGTAGTGGGCGCCGACTTCGCGGTGGGTCGTGATTCCCGCGGCGATTTCGTCGGAGACGGTTGCGAGCTCTCCTGTCTCGTCCATGCCGGGGTTGGTGCGGTTTGCGTAGACGGAGGTAGTGGAGATGACGACATACTGTCCCATGATGGGGAGGAGGATGTCCATCGTGTCGGTCACGGTTTTGGGGACATAGGTGAAGGTGTCGATCACGGCGTCGAACTTGCGTCCGTCGGCGACGAGTTTTTCGAGCCCAGAGAGGTCGGTGTAGCGGTCGCCTTGGATGTGCTCGATGTCTGGGAACATGTCGGGGGCGGTTTGGCCGCGGTTGAAGAGGGTCACATTGTGTCCGTGGTCGAGGGCGCGCTGGACCATTTTGGGTCCGGCGAATCCGGTGCCTCCGAGCATGAGGATGTTGAGTTTTTTGGGTTTGAAGATGCCTCCTGCAAGAGCGGAGGGGGCAAGGGCGGCGCCGATGGTGAGGGCGCTGGCGTCGGTGATGAACTCTCTTCTTGTTTTCATGGTGTGGGTTCCTGTGCTTGGGACGAGTGTGCGTTCTCGTGGTGTCCCGGTGTTGATTTGCGGTTCTGGGTCCGCGCGAGCATGATGGAGAGACCCGTCCAGAAGACCGCGAGGGGCGCGGCTGCTAGAGCCATACCGCTGAGGCCGACGACGGTTGCGGCAAGGAGTGATTCGATTCCGGCGCCGGCGACATCGCCTCCGCGGTAGAGAAAGACATCGATGATTGGTTTGGATTTGTACTTTTCTTGGCGTGATACGACGGAGAAGAGTGTCTCGCGTGCGGGGCGGATGATCGCGTATCGGCTGGCGCGATGGATCGCGTTGAACGCGGCGAAGACCGCGAAGATCTGCCAAGCTTCGATGTTGGCTTGCTTCGCCATCCATGCGAGGATTGAGAATCCGAGTACGGTGACGAAGGGAAGAACGGCGAGGGCGACAGCAATTCCGAGGCGTTTGATGAGCTGCGCGGTGACGAAGAGTTGGACGAGGAGGGTCGCGAGCTGCGTCCACATGTCGAGCTGCGCGAAGAGGGCGATGCGTTGTGTGAGTTCTTCTTCCGCGTCGGTGACGATGTTTGCTTGGGTGAAGTAGATGAGTGTGGAACTGATTGCGATGAAGGTGATGTAGAGTCCGATGCCGAGGAGGTAGGGGGAGCGGAGGATTGTTTTGGCGCCTTCGTGCCAAGATCCTCCGATTGGATCGGTTTGTTGGTGGTGTTCGTGTTCTTGTGAATGGTGGGTTGTGGGTTTGACGCGGCGCATGACTTGGACGGCGAGTTCGAAACACACGCACGCGCCGAGCATTTGCCAGATTGGTCCGATGAAATCTGCGGTGTTCCATGCGGTGAATGAGCCGAGCAGTGCGCCCAGTGTCCCCCCCACTCCGATGATTGGGTACAAGCGTTTGGCATCGCGGAGGGTCCAGGTGTCCGCCATGAATCCCCAGAAGACGGAGACCATGAAGAGGTTGACGACGGAGAGCCATACATAGAAGACATAACCGGAGTAGAGCTTGTAATCCTGCGGCAGTGCTTTGATGGTGACGACGAATATCAGCAGGCACGCGATGACGATGCGGTATCCAATAGCGATAAAGCGGCGGGGGTTGGTTCTCGCGACGAGTGAACCGAATGCGAGGGTGACGGCGAGTGACACGATGCTGGTGATGATGAACAATGAGCGGAGGTCGCTCATGGATCTCTGGACACCCATCGCTTCACGGAGTGGGCGGAGGAGGAAGTAGCCGTAGAGAAGGAGGAAAAAGAGCAGACCAGAGGACATCAGCGTGGGTACATCGCTCTTTGATTTTGAGTGTTGCTGGGTCCCCTGCATGAGGGTGTGTACTGCGGTTCTGAGAGCGGGTTGCGTGGGGATGTGTTTAATTCATCGCTATTCGTCGGGTTGGCTTGCTCCCTCGGCTTGCTTTGTATCTTCGGATTGTTTGAGTGCGTCGGTGTACAGGATGTCGATGCTTCCGGTCCATGCGCGTTTGATGTCCAATGTATCGAGAAGCATGGTGTGATCGCTGATGATTGATATTCGGAGGGTGCCGCTGCTGATCGCGTCTTGGATACGGAGTTCGACTTCATCGAGCGGGACATATTCGTTTTGCCCAGACGACATGGAACTGAGATTCCCCTTGCGACACATCCACTTGGGTGTGTACTCGACGATTGGAACATCGGCATCGAAGAGTTTGATGCGGAGACCCATCCCGAGATTTTTGAGTATGCTCTGCTTGAAGGCGGGGTTTTGGAAGACGATTGTGTGGATCTGTTCTTGAGACAATGATGGGATGAGCTCTTCGATTAGAATCGATTCGATCGCTTCGCTTTCCACGCTTCGGATCACATCGTCGATGCTTTCAACGATTGTTGTTTTGAGCACAGCGTGGTGTTCGTCGATTGGTTCGCCTTTGGATTCTTCGGTGATTTGTGACAGCGGGGATCGGTAGAGTCGGTAGGTGAGGTCGATGGTGAGTTGTTCACCGATGGGGTAGTCGTTTGGGATTGCGAAGTATCCGCCGTGGAAGTTGGAGCCGGATTGGTTGGTCCCTCGGACTTTCCATTGCACTTCTTGGTGTTCTCTCAGTTTGTAGTTGTCCTTCCAGACAGGGTTTCCGAGTCCGGATTTGACAAGGATCATCTGTCCTGCGGGCCAGCCTTCTCTTGTTTCCGGGTACCACTTGTAGAGCACGGCTTTGAGTTTGGCGATCGCATCGAGGAGTTCTTGATCGGCGGGGGTGTTGTCGGGGTAGTGCCAACCATCTGAATCGTTTCCGAACCTGAATATTTGACCACGCAACCACATGGCGGTGGTGTCTTGCCAGGCGCGTGATCCTGGTCGTGCGAAGATGTTGCCCTCGGCGGTTCGATTGATGAAATCCACGGCGTGTTCGTGGGTGAAACGGTCTTCTCCGATCGCGATTCTCGTGAGCAGTTCGACGCCGGGGTTGTTTCCGGTGATGAAGAGATTGCCATCGTCTTGGAGGGTCGGGAACAAGGGCAACAGTTCGATGAGCATCCAGTTGGGTGCCTTTGCAAAGAGTGTGCCTTGTTGGTACTGCGGGGTCAGTAATGCGATGGGCGATGCGATGATGAGCAGCAGACCAAAGAACGCGAGGCGCTTGTGTCTTCTGGTGCGGGTGGTGGATTTGATGGAGTCTGAGACCTTGCCGCATTCCGGGCAGGTTATTGGGAGATCGCCTGCGTTGGTGGTGTCGTACCAGCACTTTGGACAGCGGTTGGTTGGGCGCCCGCGTCGGCCTGGTCGATCCCAGAACCATGACCAGAGGATGGTGATGATTCCGGCAACAAGGAGCGTGATTGCGATGGTGTTCCAGAGCATGATCCTGAGTATACAAGATACGGTCTGAGTCGATCAATGCTTGTAAAATGCCCCTATGCTCCGCTATGACACGCGCGGCTATCTTTTTGGATCGGGACGACACCATCAATGTCAATGCGGATCTCCCAGAGGGCGCGTGGGAGGGCGTGAAATGGGGGGACCTGCTCAAACCTGAATATGCGATCTTGATGGATGGAGTGCGCGAAGCGTTGCTTGCACTGAAGCAAGCGGGGTACGCGCTTGTGATCATTACCAATCAGGGTGGATTGGCGCGTGGTGGTGGCACGACTCGGGATGTTGAAGCGGTGAACGATGCGCTCCGCAAAGCGATCAATGGCGGGGATGAAACTGTGTTTGGTGAGCAGGTGGTGGATGGGTGGTACTTTGCGCCCCATCACGCGGAGGGGTGTGTTGCGCCGTATGACTGTGATCATCCATGGCGGAAGCCGCACGGTGGGATGATTCGTGCGGCGTGCGAAGAACTTGGTTTGGATGCGAGCAAGTCGTGGATGATCGGGGACAAGCAGCGGGATCTTGATGCGGGGATTGATGCGGGGGTTCCGGAGAAGCACACGATTCAGGTCGGACCCAATGGCACGCACGCGGATTTGCTTTCGGCGGCGGAGGAGATATTGACTGAACCAGCGGATTCGGGGTGTGTGGTTTCGCCGCATCCGGAGATTGTTCCTGGGACGCGGGTGGTGCTGCACTCGACAGACGCGGAGTTTGTTCCGATGGCGGATGATCGCACGAGAGAGATGGTTGAGGCGGTGGCGCGTGGGATCGCGGAACGGACTGGGATTGAGATTCATGAGTTGAATATTGACGATCGGCAGATCGAGGTGGTGATCGGTGTGCATAAGCTCGGCGCGCTTGCGTTTATGGCGCAGCTACGCCGGGACACGAATGGTTGGCACGAGCGACACTTTGGGGTCCCGTTGTGGTCGATTGGTAGGGACTGGTGATGGGTGATCGTCCTTTGCGATTGTTGATTGTGCTTCCATCGTGGGTGGGTGATGTGGTGATGGCGACGGCGGCGATCCGTCGGATCCGCGATGCGATGCCTGGGATTCTCATTGGGGCGCTGTGCCGGCCGGGGATTGATCAACTGGTGAACGGGAGCGATTTGTTTGATGAGGTGCATGTGTTTGTGCCTCATGGGATGATGGCGACGAAGAAGGCGGCGGCGAAGGTTCGTCCGCGCCGGTACGACACGGCGCTGCTGCTGACCAACTCGTTCTCGACGGCGCTGACGACGCGGCTTGCGTTTATCCCTCGGCGGATCGGGTATGACCGCGATGGGCGCGGGGTGTTGTTGACGGACAAGGTGAAGCCTCCAAAGAACTCGGACGGTTCTTGGAAGATGGTTCCTGCGGTGGATTACTACTGGAACTTGGCAGCGCACCTGTTGGGCGAGGCGGGCGTGGATTGGTCGGTGCATACGCCGGTAGATTGTGTGTCGATGCCGTTGGCGCTGCCGGGGGATGCGCGGATGGAACTTCCGATCTCCGAAGCGGATCGTGCGAAGTGCGATGAGATTTTGTCCAAGGCGGGTGTTGAGGGGGCGTATGCGATTTTGAATCCGGGCGGGAACAACGAGGCGAAGCGGTGGCCCGCGGATCGGTTTGCGGCGCTCGCGGATTGGTTGCGTGCGGAATATGGGTTCACGGTGTTGATCAATGGGTCACCTGCGGAGTCTGATTTGATTGATGAGATCTGCGGGCTGTGCACGAGTGATCCGGTGTCGCTGCCTGCAATGGGCAACACGCTTGGCGCGCTCAAACCGATCTGCGCTGGCGCGGCGTTGATGGTGACCAACGACACGGGACCAAGGCACATCGCGGCGGCGATGGGGACGCCTTTGGTGACGATGTTTGGGCCGACCGATCCGAGGTGGACGACGATCCCGGTGCAGAAGCTCGCGGATGGCCGGGACAGCGAGGTGGTGCTGGTTGCGGATCCTGCGCTGCCTGCGAGTGAATCGGCGAACGATCATCCGGAGCGGTGTGCGATCGAGATGATCGAGGAATCGCGGGTGCATGATGCGGTGCGATTCCTGTTGAATACGAACTTGGGCTTAAACTAAGTTTGAATTGGCTTTGTATTCTTGCTGGGCCATAGCATCTCCTGCGTCATGAGAACACAGCGGTTCCATTTTGTTTCGACCCTTGTTTTCTCGCTTGGATTCGTCCTTGCGGGATCGGGGTGGTCGTTTGTGTTGTCGTCGCTGATGAATGATCGTCCCGAGTGGTCCGTGTGTGGGCAAGCGATGTGTTCGTGCGTGATGCCGACTGCGGACGCTCCGGAATGTCCGTTGTGTGAAGCGGGTCTGATGGATCCGGAGGACATGCCTGATGATTCGGGTGATCCGACGCGGCGCGTGCCTCAGAACAACAAGTCGGTTGAGGCGCTGGGTGGCGCGGGAACCAATGTCGCGATCGCGTTCTTTGTCGGGACGATGATCGGACGCGCGGACGCGGCGATGAACTTGCAAGCCGATCGGTTTGTGATGGTCGCGGTGAATGATCGCGTGCCAAACTCACTTGCGATTGAGCTTCCAACGCCTCCGCCTCGCGGGTGAGCGGCTTGCTTGATTGTGAACATTCTTTGTTCAAAATTTTGATTCATAACTGATCTTTCGTGCGCGATGCCGAGCGGTGTTGCGTGCTTGGAGGGTGCTGCTATGCGACCCGTCCGTACCGGATTTACGCTCATTGAGCTGCTGGTGGTCATTGCGATCATCGCGCTGCTCATCGGGATTCTGCTGCCATCGCTGAGCGGGGCGCGTGACAGTGCGCGTTCTGTGCGATGCTTGTCGTCGATGCGATCGCTCGGGATGGCGATGGGGTTGTACAGCGATGATCACAAGGATCTGATTCCACGCTCGAAACACTCGATTGGATTTTCTGCGGAGCTTACTTGGGCGCCTCAGTTGTTCGAGTATTTGACTGGGTTGCCGTTTGAGGGTGACTCGGATCTTTGGCAGAGCGATTCTTGGTGGAGCGCGACCAATGAGTTTTACCGGTGTGCTCATGATCGGAGAGAGAGTCCGATTGAGCAGGCGGGGCTTCCTTTCTCGATGGCGGCGATTAGTTATGGGAAGAATGTGTACTTCGAGCTTCGTCGGCAGGAGTTTGAACCTGAGAAATACTCGGGCGATCTTTCTGTGCCGTATCGGAAGCGTTCTTCGGTTCCTCATCCATCGGTGACGATTTTGCTCGGTGAGATGAAGGAGGAGCGGAGCGCGGACCACATCATGTCCCACTTATGGCGCACGCGCGGCGTGACTGCTGGAGACGAGGTCGCGACGGAGCGGCACGGGGACGGAGCGGGGTATTTGTTTCTTGATGGGCATGCCTCGACGCGCGCGTTTGCAGAGATGTACGACGCGGAGAACAGCCGGGACCAGTGGTATCCGGCGATGGCTCGCTGAAGTGTTTGGCGAGTTTGGACTATTTAACAACACACAGCGCTGGTTGGCGCTGATATAGAAAAGAGATTGACAATGAAAGCATCTATGACAATGACAACGGTTTCGATGGCACTGGGTTCAGTGTGCGGTTCAGCGATGGCGGGATTCAGCGCACCCAACGCGCACAGTTGGCCGATGGAGCATGTGATGGTGACCTTTGAAAACGGCGCGATCTCAGCGCACGCGAACAACGATTCGTCGTCACCGATTCAGCTGCTGCGGTTCGCTGGAGAAAGCTACTCCGGTGCTGCGGCATCGCTCGACGACACCTACTACTCCGATCAGTACGGCTGGGTTCCCGATGGGTTTATCAGTTTGGGGGCTGATGAGTTCGTCTGGATCGAAACCGTCAGTTCAACAGCGGGGCTCAATGTCTATGAAGGCGGGATGCGGATGATGCGTGAGAACCACTCGTATGACGCGATCCTCGGGACCGATGGATCAGACAATGCGTGGATGTGGGGCGGGACGATGACCCACAACTGGTACAGCGCTGAATCACTGGGCGCGTACGAGGTGACATATGAAGTCTTTGTCGGCGATGCGTTGGGCAACGCGCTGAGCGCGTACACCAGCGACACGGTGACGCTGTTTTTCAACGCGGTTCCATCACCAGCGGCGCTTTCGGTGCTTGGTCTTGGTGGTCTGGTCGCGGCTCGTCGGCGGAGGGCGTAAACCATGAAGCAACGAAATTCATATCGAGCGGCATCAGCTGTGCTTGCACTCGCTGCTGGGATTGTCCACGCGGATGTCCCGCAGATGGGCGGCGGGATGAGCCATCTGCTGGTGTCGATTTTCAATCAGCAGGTGTTTGTGACCTTTGAATCGCCTGCGATGTCCATAGTCGAGTTGCAGGAAGGATCGGGGAACTTTGAGGGAGCGGCGTCGGTGCTCGACGGGACCGGTCACAACTCCCAGTTTGGGTGGCTTGCGAACGGGTTTATCTCGCTGCCCCCAAGCAGCGGGGTCTTTGTCCGCGTGCTCGAGACCTCGACGCACCTGTCGGTGTATTCGGAGTTTGGTTATGAACCAATCCTGGGCACCAATGGATCGAGCAGCGTTTGGCAATGGGGCGGCGCCATGACGCACAACTGGTACGCGAGTGATGTGATGGGCCCCCACCATGTTTCGTACGAGGTGTTTGTCGGCGACTTGCTCGGGAATCCACTCGATGGGTGGACAAGCGGGACGGTCGATCTTTCGTTTACCTACGGCAGGGATCTGAGTGATCGGATCGGGACGCGGGGTTCGGTTTTGGCGCAGACTGTACCAGCTCCTGGGTCGCTGGGTGTGCTGTGCGGATTGGTGTTTGCTGGTCGACGGAGACGCTGAAAAAACTGTGCGTTGTAACTCATTCTGTGCCGGGCGACTGAACCGATTGGTCAGTCGCTCGGCTTTGTTTTTCTGTGCAGCGATTGGTCATGGGGGCTATGCTGATTCGTATGGAGATGATCGCAATGGATACCGGATACCCACGCTTGCCGACCGACACTGACAATGGGCTGCTCCTGATTATTTCAGGGCCGTCTGGGGTTGGGAAGACCACGATCACGCGGGGTGTTGAGCGTGGGATCGGGGATTCAGTGTTCTCGGTCAGCTACACCACACGCGCGAAAACCGAAGCGGACACGGAGGGGGTGGATTACCACTTCATCTCTGATGAACGATTCGAGGAACTCGAACAAGAGAACGCGTTTCTCGAATCCGCGGATGTCTTTGGTAAAAAGTACGGCACGCGCAAACGCTGGGTCGACGAGCAGCTCGCTCGCGGGCGGTTGGTGATTCTGGAAATCGATGTGCTTGGGGCACAGCAGGTGAAAACCGCGATGCCTGACGCTTTTGCGATGTTTATCCTCCCTCCGAGCGAGGAAGAACTCCTCAATCGGCTTCAGAATCGGAAACGGGAATCGGAGGAGCAGATTCAAAAACGCTTCGCCGAAGCGAAGCGGGAGATCGCGTTTGCGAAGGAATCGGATGTGTACGACACCTTTGTGATCAACGAGGATGTCGATCGTGCGATTGCTGAAGCGATCGAGAAGGTCGCGCAGGCGCGGACCGCTCAGGGAAAATGAACGATCAGCAGCTTTCTGGGCACTGGTCTGAGCTCTCGTAGCAGAACTCTTCTTTGACGATCTTGCCGTTTTCTACGGTGTAGGTCGCGATTTCTTTCATGCGCATGCGCGGGAACGCGTTGACCTTGGATTCCATATCGAGATCGAAGATCACGCTGAAGCTGTTTTGTCCGATGAATGGCCCTTCGACTTTGCAATCGTGGCAGGTGACTTCTTCTTGCCATTTCTTGTATTTCGCGACGAGTTCTTCGCGGGTGTTGAACTCTCGGCCGTCACCTTCGATGCTGATGAAGTTGTTGACGAAGTGCTTGTCCCAGAGCTTGGAATCGTGCTCGATGAAGTCTTCTGCTGGGGTTTTGCAGTGTGCAACGAGGTCGTTGGCGATTTGGCTGATCGTGGCGGTTGCGGTGGTCATTGGATTCTCCTTCTTTGAATGGTTTTGTTTGTGTCCTGTTCGGAGTATAGAGCGCTCCATTCCAAGAATGGCGATGATCGAGTTAAATTGCGCCCGGGACGATCAAGACTCTGTCAAATCAATGGTTTATGGCTGAATTATGGCTTGGGATGCGGTCATATTCGTGGTAGTCTCGACCTTCAACTTGGGGATTTTGCCATGTCAGTCTTTGGATTCATTGTGTGTGCCTGTACTCTTTCGCTCGCGCCGACCGGCGCGAATGTGGCATCGCGTCCTGCACATTCCAAGGCGGGTCCGATTGACCGTTCGCTTCGGTTAACGGATGTGGGTGCTTCCATCGGGATTGGTCCGGCGCGGCATCAGCCTGGGATGGGGACGGGCATGAATGCTGCTGATTACGACAACGATGGTGACATTGATCTCTTTGTCGCTGGCGGATTTGGGGATGCATGCCAGCTGTATCAAAACGAGGGGGGCGTGTTTACCGATGTCGCTTTGGATTCTGGATTGACTGATCTGAGCAGCGCGCGATCCGCGTTGTGGTTTGATGCTGATGGAGACAACCTGCTTGATCTTGCGATCCTGCACGACCAGTTTCAAGATGCGGGCGCACTTGGTCCTCGCACGCTTGCGTTGTATCAGCAGCAATCGGATCACAGCTTCGTAGAAGTCACCATCGGATCTGGGTTGGACACCATCCCGCTGCTGAACACACAGACACACGCGGGCGCGATCGCGGCGGGAGATCTCAACGGCGATGACCTGCTGGACCTGGTGGTCACGACTTGGGATCAGGGGGTCTGGGTTTTTCGCAATGACGGCTCGATGCAGTTCACGGACATCACTGGGGATTCTCCGCTTGATGGGGTTGAGAGCACCTTCTGGCAGCCGGTGATGTTTGATCAGGACGGAGATGACGATCTTGATGTGTTTATCGCTCACGATTTCTTCGCGAACTTCATGCTGGACAATGATGGGACCGGGTCGTTCATTGATGCCGCATCAGATCTTGGGGTTGACTCTGCGTTCAATGAGATGGGGGTCGCGGTTGGTGACTGCGACAATGATGGCGACTTTGATCTGTATGTCTCGAATCTCTATGGATCGCAGGGCGGGGATCAGGAACACAATGTGTTCTTTACCAAATCCAACACAGACGCTGGATACACAGAAGACGCTGTCGCGCTGGGTGTTGAAAACGGGGGCTGGGGATGGGGGACGGTGTTTCTCGACTTTGACAATGACGGGCGGCTCGATCTCGCTGAGGTCAACGCGATCGAGTTTGGGGGCGCAGATGTGCCTTGGAAACTCTGGATGAATCGCGGCCCGATGGTTGGGACTCCGGAATACATCGCACGCGAGGCAGAGATCGGGTTTGATTCGGATGATTATGGATCAGCACTGGTCCATGCGGACATCGATCGCGATGGCGATCTCGACCTTGCTACGACTGTGATCAACCGGCCTGTCCGTGTGTTCGAGAGCAACACAACGGTTGCTCGTCCATTCAATCATTGGCTTGTTGTCCGTCCACGCATGCCTGGGACTATGAACACGCGAGCGATCGGCGCGGTGGTGACCATCAAGACTGGCAATGTATCGCGGATGCGGCTGATCAGCGCGGGTACAAGCTTCATGGCGCAGGTTCCCGCAGAAGCACACTTCGGACTAGGCAACGCGACAAGCATCGACGAAGTCATCGTCCGCTGGCCCAACGGGACTCAGACAGTCCTGAACGATGTGGACACGCGTCAGGTACTGGATGTGACCCCTGCTGTTCCCCGCAGCGGATCCGGACTGGTTGAATACCTGCGATCCAAGCTCCGATCGAAGTGATCTTCTTTCAGTTCGGAACTTATTAAGAAATACTCAGCGTTGGTGCTTTGCTTCCTTTGCCCATGGATGCGAGGGTGACCTGTGCGACGAGTTGGTCGGCGAGCTGGTTGAGGGATGCGGGGAGTTGTGGGCCGCCTGCGGTGTCGGGATCGAAGTTTTTGGTTGGGTTCCCGGAGTCCATGTTTTGACGGAGCGCGGTGTTGATGGGGATGGATCCGAGGAATGGAAGACCGAGTTTCTGAGACATCTGTTGCGCGCCGCCTTTGCCGAAGATGTCGTATTCTTTGCCGTCGTCACCGATGAAGTAGGACATGTTCTCGACGACCCCGAGGCGTTCGACGCCGAGCGATTCGAACATGTTGGCAGCGCGGACCGCATCGTCCTGCGCGACTTTCTGAGGGGTGCACACAATGACCGCGCCGGTGAGCTGGACGCTCTGGGCAAGGGTCAATGGGACATCGCCTGTTCCTGGGGGGAGGTCGATGATGAGGTAGTCGAGTTCGCCCCACTGCGTGCGTTCGATGAGTTGGTGGAACGCTCCGTGCGCCATTGGTCCGCGCCAAATGAGTGGTTTTTCTGGATCAACGAGCTTGCCCATTGTGATGGACTTGACGCCGTGGACGAGAAAGGGTTGGAGTGTGGATTCGATGACGGCTTGGTCCATCGCGTCGAGTCCGAGCATGGTGGGGAGTGATGGGCCGTAGATGTCGCCGTCGAGGACACCGACGGAATGTCCTTTGCGCGCCAGTCCGATCGCGAGATTCACGGCGACGGTGGATTTGCCTACGCCACCTTTTCCTGCACCGACCGCGATGATGTGCTTGACGCCTGGAACACCTGCGGCGTTGTTGTTCTGGGGGGTGCTTTGTTGGGTTTGATCAGCCGTTTTGGATTGATCCGCGCTGGTCTTGGTATCGCTCTTGAGTTTGAGAACGACTTCTCCCGCGTGGTCTACGAAGTCGATGACGAGTCCGAGGGAATCCACGCCTTGCTCTTTTGCGCTGGCGCGGATGAGTTGCTCTGCGAACTTGCCGAGGTTGGAGAGCGTGTTGCGGTCCGGCTGTGGTTGATCGGGGTGTCCCTGCGTGTAGCAGATGCGGACGGAGGCATCGGTTGAGCAGACGGCAACATTGACCACACATCCGCGGCTGACGATGTCGCCTCCATCGGGATGGGAGACTCCGGAGAGGGCTTCGTTGATGAGTTCTTTGGTGAGTGACATGGCGGGGTCTTTCAGAGGGAATCGCTTCAAAAACAGGGATTCGTGCATGGAGAACCGGTATAACCGGAACTGGACAAATCATAGACATCGGAGTTTTTCAATGATGCTGCAATACGAAGAATCAACAGGCGTTTGGCTGGTCGATACGACTTACAAAGCACACCACCGAGCATGTCGCTCGGGATGAATGGGAGGTTGAAACCTATGAAGACTACAAATACAAAGCTGTTCGGCTTGGCACTGTTGATCGCTGGGCTTGCGGGCACCGCATCCGCTGTTGAACCACAAAGCAATGATGCGGACCTCTTGCGTGGACCTGAGGTTGTTGAAACTTCTGGACCAGACGCGGGTGATTCGATGACCGGCTCCGCGGAAGCTTCGCGTAAAGCTGGTGACATGCCGTTCCGGTCATATGTGAACGCGGTTCGCGGGTTGAACAAAGCCGCGAAAGACAATCCCGAGCTGGCGCTGACTGAAGAACAGCAATCAGCAATCAAAGAAATCAGCCAATCGCACCAGAAGAAGATGCGTGCCTTTATGCAAGAACACAAAGAAGAGCTCGATGCACTGCGTCCACAACGAGCTGAACGTGGCGAACAGGCTCAAAGAGGTGAGCGCGGCCAACGAGGCGGAGAAGCAAAAGGGGAACGCGGCGAACGAACCGCGGAGGATCGTCCACAGCGCCCTGAACTGTCACCGGCGGAACAGCAACGCAATCGCGAGAAGCTCGGCGAGCTGATGGCGAAGGCACCATCGGACCAAGAAGCGAAGAAGCAACTCTGGGCCGTGCTCTCCGAAGACCAGCAATCCGCTGTCAAAGAGAACATCGAGAAAATGCGGAAGGCACGCGAGAAACGCGTTGATCAAGCACTCTCGAAGGAGCGAAAAGAAATGGGCTCAGATCAAGCTGCGAAGAAAGGCGAGCGGAAACAACCTGAGCGCAAGCAGCGTCCTGAGCGTGCTCCTGAGCCGAGCATTGATGACTGATTCCCTGCGTTGACTGGAATCATCCAGTCATCCACACAAACCACACCATCCTGATTCCTTCAGGCGGGCAGCGGGCGGAAACGCTCGCTGCTTGTTTTTTAAGACTCGTGCTTGGTGTTTGTAAACTTCGAGCCGATGATCGGGATTTGGGTTCTGCGGATGGCGATGATGACCAAGCTGCTGACGAAGACGACGACTGCCATGATGAATAGTGATGGGCCTTCGAGCGGTGCGAGGTTTTCGTTTCCCAGCGCGACTGGATCGATTGACACGCCGAGCTTGGTCAGGTGCGCCATGATCGCTCCGGAGATGACACCCACGGAGCCAATCGCGCCCAGGACACTGGTCTTTGGAACGAGCAGAAGCACCACACAGACAAGCTCGGCAATCGCGGTCGCGATGCGTCCCATCGGCTCTGCGCCAAGAACTTCGAAGAGCGCAACGGTCTCAGGTGCGCCAGTGAGTTTGAAGAAGAGGGTTTGGCCGAGGATAAACGCGACGACGACCTGGAGTATCCAGCTTGTGATCAGGAGCGGTTTGGTGAGTGATTGATTCATGATGGATTCCTGTGTTTGGTGCAGTAGATACCCACATCAACCGCGGGGCTTGATCAATATTCCATCTATTTGAATGCAAGTGGAACGACCGGTTGAAATCGCGGTTCAAGCGGCAAAATTGTTGTTTTTGTGATCGTCATTGAGGAGCGACGAAGCAAGCTCGAAGAGCTTTGGAAAGTCAATCGGCTTGTTGACATACGCGGTCGCTCCAGCGATAAAGCAACGATCTTGTTCCTCTTGTAGCGTATGTGCAGTGAGCATAACAATCGGTGTGGTCACCCCTGCTTCTCGGAGTCGGCGTGTACATTCGATGCCGTCCATGTTTGGCATCGAGATATCCATAAAGATGATGGAGTAGTCCAAGCTGTGTGCCTTTGCATACATAACTGCTTCGAATCCCAAATAACCATCATCCACTGTTTCAAGCGAGAGTCCGCGTCGTCTGAAGTGATGCTGGACAAGACGGCGGTTATCCATCCCGTCTTCGACAAGCAAGAACCGGTGAGAAGCGAGATTCAATATTGATGCTGGTTGCTTTGGTCTTTCTGAGGTTTCATCCGGCTGAAGATCCTCGGCATCTGTAACCAGGAAAGTACAGGTGAATCGAGAACCGACCCCTCGTTGTGATTGCACTTCAAGATCCCCACCGAGGTCGCGCGCGATCTGACGAGAGATGGTCAACCCAAGACCTGTTCCGCCGTAGACACGCTTGGTTGATGGTCTTTCTTGTGTGAACGAATCAAAGACGGATTCGAGGTGTTCTTTGTTGATCCCGATGCCGGTGTCTTGGACCGAGATCTGGATTTCGAACTGTTCCTTTGCTTCCGACCCTTGCCCAACCGATGCGGAGCCGAGTGATCTCGCTTCCACTTCGATATGGATATCACCTGCAGTGGTGAACTTGATCGCGTTTCCGATCAGGTTTGTAACCATCTGCTTGATCCGCGTTGGATCGGTCACGACCGTATCTGGGAGTCCCGGCGCGATCTTGGTGTGCATACCGAGGTGCTTTTTGTTCGCTTTGAAAGCCATCATCTCGATGACTTCTGACAGGATTTCGTTGATGGAACAGGGGATCTGCTCGTATTTGATTTCACCGGTTTGGATCTGAGAAACATCCAGGATGTCGTTGATGAGGTTGAGCAGGTGGACCGAGTTCTGGCTAACGGTCTGCATCGATCGTGCTTTGGTATTCTGATCTGCTTCTTCATCGAGCGCGATTTCTGAATACCCGATGATCGCCGTCAGCGGCGTGCGGATCTCGTGGCTCATCCGCGCGAGAAACTCGGTCTTCGCTCTGTTCGCGTGCTCCGCGTGTTCTTTCGCGATCAGCAGGTCTGAAGTCGCGACAGCAACCTGCTGCTCGAGTTCCTGTTTCTCGCGATGGATCGACTCATTGAGTTGTCGTGCCAATCGTTTGGCGCTCAGCGAGAGTTTGAACTCATCAAGGTTCGCGGCGAACTTCCATGTGAAGTACGCGAGCGGGAGCAGCATCAACGCGAGCAAACGATACGCGGGCCAAACAAACAGCACGATCGAGGACACATAACCACAGATCGCACAGAACATGAAGATCCACGCGAGATCCATGAGCTTGGTGTTGCGGTCTTCAGGTTCTTCTTGGAGATACGCTTTGCGCCAGAAGACAAAGATCTTCAGGTAGCCACCAATCACAAGGAGGTTGAACGCGACGAGGAACCAGACCCAGACCCAATCGGTGTCGCCTTCTTGACTGGTCATGCAGTGCGTGCGTGCGACATACCCGCCGTCGCCGGTGAAGAAATCGACGAATGCGTATCCTGTGCGAGATGAATGTTCGTGTTCAACGATGCACTGTGCATCATTCCCCCAGAGAAATGACAGCGGGCCGGAAGCTGAATCTGACTTTCCATTCGATATCGAAGCGATGCCATAGACACTGAGCACGCATAAGCACACAAAGATCAGGGGCAACCAGAATCGACGAATAAACGGTTTCACAGTGCTTTTTTTCGACCACGTTGGAATACGGGTCTAGAAAAAGGAATCAACAAAACCGAATCTTATAATATTGGGTGGGTCTACCTAATCGAAAAACATTGCCGCCGGTCAACGAGCGAAAACCGTGACGATTCCGATCTTTTTGAACTCTTTGCGCGATTAGGTTGCGGACAGTTCACTCATATCAAGCGTGACGGGAACGAAGGTCCGCTGCACCTTATTCTCGAACTCTGCTGGGAATTTTTCCATGATCGTGCGGACCGCCCAACTGTTGCCATCCGCGAGGCCGCAGATGGTGGTTCCCGGCATAGATCCCATGGATCCAGCGATTTCACGCGCAAGATCGAGGTCTTTGGATTTCGCATCTCCAGACTCGATCCGAGACATGATCTGGTACAACCAACCTGACCCTTCACGGCAAGGCGTGCATTGTCCGCACGATTCGTGCTTGAAGAATCGCGTGATGTTGCGCGCCACCGAGACCATGCATGTGTCCTCGTCGAACACGGTTGGACCTGAAGTTCCCAATCCGAGCACATTGTGCTGACGACCGATGTCGAAGTCCATGCACGCGTCGTATTGATCAGTCCCGAGGATACCCATGGACACGCCGCCGGGGATCGCAGCTTTGTACTTCTTGCCGCCACGGATACCGCCGCAGTAGTCTTCGATGAGTGTGCGGAGCGGGACACCGAGTTCGAGCTCATAGCAACCGGGCTTCTCAACATGTCCGGAGACGCCCATCAGCTTGGTGCCGTAGGAAGGTGGGCCGCCGATACTGGATTCGACACCCAGTTCGCAGAATGCCTTTGCGCCCTCGGTCATGATCCAAGGCAGGTGCGCCAGAGTCTCGACATTGTTGATGATCGTCGGACGACCGAAAAGACCTTTGATTGCGGGGAACGGTGGTTTGATGCGAGGCCATCCTCGTTTGCCTTCGATGCCTTCGAGGAGCGCGGTTTCTTCGCCGCAGATGTACGCGCCTGCGCCGCGGTGGACATAGCAATCCGCGACGAATGGATCTGCAGATCCGTTGCCGCCTTGATTGATGAGTCCTTTTTCACCGAAGATGCCGTTGTCGTACGCTTCTTTGATCGCGTTCTCGAGGACCTTTGCTTGGTGGTGGTATTCGCCACGGATGAAGATGTACGCTTTGGTGAGTCGGCATGCGTACATGCAGATCGCGATGCCTTCGAGCATGCCGTGGGGATCAAAGTCCATCAGGAGACGGTCTTTGAAGGTGCCTGGTTCGGATTCATCCGCGTTGATTGCGAGGTAGCGTTCGCCGCCATCTGGTTCTGGGAGGAAGGTCCATTTGAGTCCGCATGGGAATCCTGCGCCGCCTCGTCCTCGGAGGACGGAGTCTTTGACTTCCGAGGTGACCTCGGAGGGTTTCATGGAGAGCGCTTTGCGGAGTCCCTCGTAGCCGCCGGTTTTGACATACTCGTCGTATCCGACGACATGACGATCGCGGATATGCCCGAACGGGGCGGTCGGGATGCGCTTGAGCAGGATGTGCTCGGAGAGTGTGTTGTCCCATGCTTTCTTCGGCATTGATCGGCTCCAACTGATTTGACGGCAACTGCCCCGATTCTAGCCGATGAACCGCCCAATTGTGCATCAGAAGGGGTCTGGAGCGGTATGCTCAGGCATGAATATCCTCGTACTCGGCGGCACACAGTTCAGCGGCAGGGCGTTTGTCGAACAAGCGACCCAAGCAAACCACCAGATCACGCTCCTGCACCGATCCCCGCAGAACCCTGGACTCCCATCGAGTGTCCGCAGATTGGTCGGGGATCGTGATCCGGAGAAGGGGGCTGGGCTTGGGGAGATCCAGAAACTGATCGATGCGGGAGAACGATTCGACGCGGTTGTGGACATGTGTGGGTATGTGCCTCGCGTGATGCAGGCAAGCTGCGAGATGCTCAAGGACGCATGCGACCTGTATGTGTTCACTTCAACCATCAGCGTCTACGACAAAGACAGCGGCGATGAAACCCCGGACGAGGACTCCAAGAAAATCGATCTTGAAGACAAGAGCGTCGAAGAAGTCAACGGCGAAACCTATGGCGGACTCAAAGTCCTCTGCGAACAAGTCGTCCGTTCGTGGTATCCGGAGAACCACTGCATTGTCCGCCCCACCGTCATCGCGGGTCCGAACGATCCGACGGATCGGGTCACCTGGTGGACGCGGATGATGGGAGAGCTTGATGCGATGATCATTCCGAGTCCGCCGAGCGGGCTTGCGGGATTTATCGACTCGCGCGATCTCGCGGCGTTCTTCCTCCGCTGCGTCGAGCACCAGATTTCAGGGATCTACAACGCGGTCGGTCCTGAGGTGGGCTTGGGTTTGCATGACTTCATCACACGCTCGCACGCGGCGATGGGATCCAAGACCAGACTGATCGAGCTTGATGAATCCAAGATGGAATCGCTGGAACTCAAACCTTGGGTGGACATCCCGACCTACGCGCCGGAAGAGGGTCAGTTCATGTATCGAATTTCCTCACAGCGTGCGATCGACAAGGGCTTAACCCTGCGTCCGCTCGAAGAAACGATGCTTGCGGTCCGTCAATGGGATGTGGAGCGCGGACTTCCTGAGCTCAAAGCGGGGATATCTGTAGATCGAATGAAGGAGTTGGTGGGGTCGCTCTAGATCCTGAAACGACCTCACTGATCGTTGCGGAACTCGACTTCTTCGATGGTGGTTTTGCGGAGGGTGACCTTCTGGCCGTTGATTTCGCCTTGGGATTCTTGGGTGGATTTGGAGACGGTTGTGGTCTCTTTCTTGGTATCAACGGGCTTGGTCGTCGAATGCCAGAGGTGACCAAAGAATCGGCCGACGGCTCGTGAGATCGGGATGTCCTTATCGTTCTTCACGCTCTATTCTAGAACACCATGACCACCAAGATCGACAAGACCCCATCCCGCTGCGCGTGGGCGCGAACCGATTCCGAGATCGTGTACCACGATGAGGAATGGGGTGTTCCCAATCGCGATGAGCACCATTTGTTCGAGATGCTCACGCTCGAAGGGGCGCAGGCGGGGCTGAGCTGGTCCACCATCCTCAACAAGCGCGAGGGGTACCGCAAACTCTTCAAGAAGTTTGACCCCAAGAAAGTCGCAAGATTCACGCAAGACGACATCGAACGGCTCATGCTCGATCCGTCCATCGTCCGCAATCGACTCAAGATCGAATCCACAGTCAACAACGCGCATGCGGTGCTCGAACTCTACAAGCAAGGCACAACCTTCAGCGAACTTATGTGGTCGTATGTGGACGACGCGCCGATCGTGAACAACTTCAAATCACTCAAAGATCTCCCGGCTCAGACCGAGCTGAGCAAGCACATCTCGAAGGACCTCAAGAAACGCGGGTTCCGGTTCGTAGGCCCAACTGTCATCTACGCGATGATGCAAGCGTGCGGCATGGTCAACGACCACGCGACAAACTGCCCGAGGCATCAGGCGTGCGCGAAACTGAAATAAGGATTGGCTTTCCTTAGAGGTCTTCTTTGACCGCGCCGGTGCCTGCGGATTTGTAGGTGCCGTTCTGGACCTGCTCGATGAGCTCGACGGTGCGCTCTGGGGTGAGGTTCTCGTGGAGATCCTCATTGATGAGCGCTGCGGGGGCTGTGCCACACGAACCGATGCATTCGAGCTCGACGAGTGTGAACTTGTTGTCTGGGGTTGTCTGACCGACATCGATCCCGAGCTTGGACTTGATCGCTTCGGTGCAATCGGTCGCGCTGCAGAACTCGCACGCGATGGAGCGGCAGACGGAGATCAGGTTCTCGCCCTTGCTGTGCTCCCAGTATTCTTCGTAGAAGGTGACGGTGTCGAGGACTTCCGATGGCGCGATGTCGAGGACCTCAGCGATTTCTTTCATCGCTTGGTGGGGGACCCATCCATAGTGGTGCTGGATCATGTGGAGCGCTGGGAAGAGCGCGCCCTTGGGTTTCTCGTAGCGCGGGATGTAGACCTCGCGGAGTTCTTTGACCATCTCTGAGGTCAGGTAAGGCTCATCGCGGGTTTCGATGGTTGCGGAACCGGAGTTTTTGGTGATCCAGGGCATTGTCTATCCTCTTTGAACGCTCACGCGATTCGACCGATGATCCTAGGAGCGTCGATCAAGCGGGTCTTTTTCAATCCTTGAGCAGGCTGATCTCGTAGGGCGCCCAGCTCGTCGAACTGCCCCGGCTGATTCTTGCGGTATAGGAACCACGCTTGATGACATATTGCTCAGGAGCGGAAATCGACGCCCCCGCGCCTCCGATGTACAACACGACACGCTCGAGTGGAGGGGATTCGACCGGTCCCAGCGTACGCTCCTCACCAGCTTTGACCACGACTGATTCGAGCATGATCGCGGTGTCGAACTTCCGCTGGTGCTCGATGCGTGCGTTGATGTTGGTTGCCGAGTCGTTGATCACTCGGACGGTGTAGGTTGGGTTGACAGAGCATCCGCCGAGCGTGATGCCCGCGAGGATCAGCCCCACCATCATCGTGAACACAGAACGATTCATCGGTCGAGTTCACCCGCAACAATATTGAGGGAACCGATGACCGCGACGGTGTCGGCGAGCATGTGTCCTTCGAGCATTTTCGCGACGAGCGAATAGTTGATGAAGCTTGGTGGACGCGTCTTGGCACGCCATGAGCATTTGCTGCCATCGCCGACGATGTAGTATCCGAGTTCGCCGTTGGCGGTTTCGTGTGCGCCGTAGACCTCACCGATCGGTGCGTCCCAGCCGCGGTTGGTCATGATGAGTTCGAAGTGCTGAATCAATCCTTCGATGGATCCGTAGACCTCGCCTTTGGGTGGCTTGGTCATTTTCTCGTCCGCGAAGACATCGGTCGGACCCTCTGGGATCTGGTCGATGAGCTGATCGATGATGCGGATGGACTGCTTGATTTCTTCCACGCGGACAAGGAATCGACAGTACGCATCGCCGTCTCTTGCGATGGGGACATCGAATTCGACTGCTTTCGCACCGTTCCCGTCCCAGTTGTCCGCGTAGCAGAGGTATGGCTCGTCCTTGCGGAGGTCGCGGCGGACACCCGAACCACGCGCGACTGGTCCGGTCGCGGAGTACGCGATCGCTTCGTCGTGGGTGATGACCCCGATGCCTTGGGTGCGATCCATGAAGATGCGGTTGCGTTCGACGAGGTTCATCAGGTCGCCGATCGCTTCTTCGAGCACGCCGTGGAGGAATTTTTTGACCATGCGGACGAAGACTTCTTCATCCGGGATTTCTTTGACGATGCCACCGACGCGGGACCAATCCGGGTGGAAGCGTTGTCCGGACGCATAATCCATGATGTCGTAGATGTGTTCGCGTGGGTTGAAGCAGTAGAGGAAGCCGGTGATCGCGCCGACATCAAGTCCCGCGGCTCCGACACACAGCAGGTGGTCCTGGATGCGTCCGAGTTCTGCCATGATCGTGCGGAGGACTTTGCACTTGGTGGAGATTTCGATGCCGAAGAGTTTTTCGACGGTGTGGTGCCAGCAGATGCCGTTGGAGATCGAGGAGAGGTAGTTCATCCGCGAGACGATGGTGACATACTGGTTGTAGTCGAGGTGCTCAGCGAGTTTTTCGAATCCGGAATGGAGGTACCCGATGTGGGGGGTGCAACGCGCGACGCGCTCGCCGTCGAGTTCGAGGACTAAGCGGAGGGTGGTGTGTGTCGCTGGGTGCTGAGGACCGAAGTTGAGGACCCAGCGGTCGCCGGTATCCACATGGTCTTTGATGTAGTCGATGTTCTCGGCGTTGGCGTCGATGCCGGTATCGGGAGTCAGTGTGTATGGCATAATTGGTGTCCTCTAAGGGATTTGGAGGATGCTAGGGGGGTTCAGGACTCGGAATGCCCCTTTGAGGCCGATTAATTCCTTGTGTCCGGGAGTGGAATGCCAGTACAATTTCTCAAAAGGAGACTGCTATGAAGGAACGACTCAATGGACTCTTCGGACTCTTGACGATCTCGCTGTGCTGTGGATTGACCAATGCGGATGTGCTTGCTGATTCTGTAGAAGATTTCAGCGGTGTACAAGGTCAGGACAACTGGTACTACGGCTACTACCGGGTCGATATTGGGGATACACCAACCAACCCCGCATCCTTTCACGAAGCCGAGAACTTCGATATGGACTTTGCCAACCTCTGGAGTCTCCATGGGACCGGAGACTGGCTTGCGATCGGCGCCACGAACCAACACCCACACATTCCCGGCGCTGGACGGAACACTGTTGGAGAATACTGGGCAACTCGGCGCTGGGTCTCCGAAGTGGACGGAGAAATCCAGATCACCGGACTCCTCGACGAAGGGGATCTCGGAGGTGACGGCGTCATCGTCAGAATCCATATCGATGGCATCGAGATCGGCGAATGGGACCTGCTCTCAGTCACCCACAGCATGATCTCGCTGGATATCGATGCAACTGTCACAGTCGGTTCGACCGTCGATCTCTCCGTCGCACCAAAGAACACCATCAACTTTGACGGGACCATCGCGGAACTGCAGATCCTTGGTGACCCAGTATGCCCAGCGGATCTGAACGGAGACGGCGCACTCAACTTCTTGGATATCTCTGCGTATCTCAGCGCGTTTGGGAACATGGATCCAGTCGCGGATTTCACGGACGACGGGAGCTTTAACTTCTTGGATGTTTCCGCATATCTATCCGCGTTTTCAATGGGATGCCCTTGAGATAGCATTATCTACACGCTGATAACCGACATCAAAGCAGGAAAACGACTGATTCACCATTTTCTATGGATCCGGAGTGCTTTCACTCCAGAATCTTCTTGTGCGACAGACCAAATCATTTAGAATATTGAAGACATCATACGATTCGATGTGATGAATATATAACAATCTATGTAATGAAGAGGACATCATGAACAATACGACTCTGTTTGCTTGCTCTGCACTCGCGGTTCTTGCTGGGACCACAGTCGCTGATATGCTCGTGTTTGAGAGCACCGGCATCATTACCGATTTTAGACCAAGCTTTGCCGGCGCTGATCAGTTCCCGTTTGTCGGACTTAGCGAGGGAGATTCGCTTTTCTATCACTTCGAGTACGACAACAGCGTTTCGGCGATCTCGGACGATGGGTTCTCTACAACCTACGAGTTTGATGGGATGGGCTCGTATGCGTTGCTCGGATCAACGCGCATCGATTTTGATCGGATCCGGATCGTGATTTCATCTGATGGAGTACTCGGTGGCGGGATCGGATTCAGTGGATTTCTCGACGAGATCGGAGTCAGCGCGGGATTAAATATGGATGGCGCGGCCCCCCTGTCCAATGAACTGCCTTCCTCGATCGATATAAACCAGTTCACATGGGCACGCAACGCGGGAGCAAACTCAGACCAGAACCAGGTCCTCTTCCCGATTGTGCTGGGAACTGTGGACACTGCGACGATCACCCCCGCTCCAGCGAGCTCCGCGCTGCTTCTGGCTGCGGCTGGGTTCGCTCGTCGGCGTCGGCGTGCATGAGCCAGATTGACGGCGATCAGGGTGGAATGGAATAGATTGCCTACCTCGATTGCTACACTCTGGTATGCACTTCATTGAACAGTTCTTTGCTGAACTCTGGATGATTCTGACTGAATCATCCGTTTGGTTGATCTTCGGCTTTCTCCTCGCAGGGGTGGTCCATGTCCTCGTTCCGCGCGAATGGATGCTCAAGCATCTTGGTGGAAAGGGGATTGTCCCGATCTTGAAAGCGTCGCTGCTGGGGATCCCACTGCCGTTGTGTTCCTGTGCAGTGATCCCGGTCGCGGCTGGACTCCGGAAACAAGGCGCGAGCAAGGGGTCAAGCGCTGCGTTTGCGATCTCGACTCCACAGACAGGGGAAGAATCCATCCCGCTGACCTGGGCGCTCTTTGGTCCTGTCTTTGCACTCGCTCGTCCTGTCATCGCGGTCGTCACGGGACTGATCGCAGGCGTGCTGATTGATCTCACTGATCGAACACGAGCTGTGGGACACCAGGAACAAGAGGACCAAGCCGCGGATCCGGATGCCATTTCGCTCTCCATCACCAACGCAGACGATGCGGGCGCAGTGGTTGAGCAAACCGACAAGAAAGCGACCGGGTCGTGTTGTTCTTCCAAACCAGAGACACCAGCAAGCTCATGCTGCGGATCGGCGCCCAAAGAGGAAGCTGCGGGCGGGTCCTGCTGCTCATCCACGCCGCAGAAATCCGGGCTCGGTTTCGTAGGCGGCGCGAAGGAAACCGTTCGCTATGGATTCGCGGTGATGCTTGTTGATCTCGCGGTGTGGTTGACCATCGGATTGCTCATGGCTGCGCTGATCGGCGCAGCGGTCCCGCACGGATGGATCGAAGAGCATGTCGGCCAAGGCATTTTCCCGATGCTGCTGATGCTTGTCGTCGGGATCCCTCTCTACATCTGCGCTACAAGCTCAACTCCCCTCGCGTTTGGATTGGTGATGGCGGGGCTTTCCCCAGGCGCGGCGTTGGTGCTGCTGCTCTCGGGACCTGCGACCAATGTCGCGACCATGAGCTGGCTGATCAAAGACCTCGGCGTCAAAGCACTGGTGATTTATCTCGGAGTGATCGCGGGAGTCGCGCTCGCATCCGGCATCGCGTTCGATGTGTTCTTCAAATCCATGGTCACCCTCGCGGATCTCAACGCACCCCACGAACATGGGATGGGCGGGATCGGATACAAGGATGTCTTCGCGGTTCTGTTCGTCATTCTGATGGCGTGGGCGCTGGGCATCAAAGCGCGGAAGTGGCTCGACGCGAAAGGCGTTGGCACGAAAGACATGGGCAAGAAAGCAACATCGGGATGCTGCTCCAGCAAGCCCGAATCATCGTGCGGTTGCTCGCACTAAACGGTTCAGACTTTTCTCGCCTACTTTGTTACTCACCGATTTTTCGATGCACAGAAATCAGACTCGCGCCAAAGGGCATCGGGAACCGACCGATCCAGAAACGCTCGGATGCGAACACCCACCTGAGCACGCCATTGATTGGTGATGCTGGGATCGTGAGATCGTCGCTGCCCTTGTCTCCAAAGAGTTTGACCGCGATCCGCTGCAGGATCATGATCGGCATCAGGTGCGACATGTACCACGACACCACGACCGGCTCAAGACCCGCGTCCTCGAAGATCGATTTGTACTGTGCTTTGCTGTAGCGGCGAAAGTGGTGGTGCGCCTCGTCGCGCTTGGTCCAGAGCCACATATGCGCCGGGACGGTGCAGACCATGATCCCGCCTTGCTTGAGTCGAGTCGCTGCGGCGCGGACGGACTCCGCGTCGTGCTCGACATGCTCGAGCACATCGCTCATGACACACACATCAAACGCGTTGATCTCAGCGGGGATGTCGTCGGGGAGCCAGCAGGAGTTCGCTTCAAAGCCGCGCTCGCTGCACGCTTCGCGTGCTGCTTCTGCGGAGTCAAGGCCGGAGACTTCGTACTGATCCGCCATGTCTCGCAGCAAACCGCCGGTCCCGCACCCGATATCGAGGAGCGCGGGCTTTGAACCCTTGTCGCTCGCGGTATGCGATGTTGGAGCGTATCGATCGATCATGCTCTTGATGATCCGCCGCTTTGCGACGAACCACCAGAACTTGTCTTCGATTGTTGCCATCACCTCATAGAGATCATCGCGCATCGATTAGCTCCGCTCGACCGCTTCAGCGAGCAGGCGTGCGCCGAAACCGGTTGGTCCCGGGTTGATGGGGCCTCTCGCTTTGGTGGTCGCGTGGGTTCCCGCGATGTCCACATGCGCCCACTTGACACCCTCGTCAACGAAGTGTTCAAGGAACGCGGCGCCCTGGATCGGGTGTGCCTCGCGGACGGGAGCGCTGTTGACGATGTCAGCGATTGGGGACTTCATCATCGTGGTGTAGTCCGCGTGCAGTGGCATGCGCCAGATCGCTTCTCCGGATGCGTTCCCCGCAGCGTTGAAGGTGTCGAACAGCGAATCATCGTTGGTCCAGAATCCTGCGAATGGTGATCCCAACGCGACGACAACGCCTCCGGTGAGGGTCGCGATATCGACGACGAACTCTGGTTTTTCTTTTTCACACGCCCAGCACAACCCGTCGGCCATGACCAATCGCCCTTCGGCGTCGGTGTTGGTGATCTCGACGGTCACGCCGTTGCGGAACTCGATCACATCGTCAGGGCGGTATGCCTCATCGGAGATCGCGTTCTCTGCGGACATCAGCAGCGCGATGACCGGGCGGTTTGGTTTGATGACATTGGCGATGATGTGCATCGCGCCGATGGCGCCACAGCCGCCGTCCTTGTCGCGCTTCATGCCGACCATGCCGCCGCCTACTTTGATGGAGAGACCACCGGAGTCGTAGGACATGGTTTTGCCGACGATGACGATCGGCGCTTTTGACTTGCCGCTCTTCGGGGTGTATTCCATGCGGATCATGCAAGGCTTGTTTTCGCTTGCTTTACCGACATTGATCAGACCATTGAGGCGCTCGTCTTCGAGCTTCTTCCCAGAGAACACGGTGCACTTCATCCCCGACTTGCGAGCGATCTTCTTGCACTCTCCAGCGATCCACATCGGGGTCGCGATGTTCGGAGGGGTCTGCGAGAGTGTGCGAGCGATGTTTGAGCCTTCTGCCATCCCAAGACCACGGCGGAGGCCGTCGTCGAACTTCGCGTGGGATCCGGTGATTGTGAGTGTTGGTTTCTTGGAGACGGTTGTTGCTGTCCCGCGCAGATCGTCGTAGGTCCAGCAAACGAGTCCGAATCCTTCGCCGAGCATTGCGCCTGCTTGGAATGGGGTGACTTGTGATTTCTTGGGGAGCTTGCCCATCGCGCCGCTGATCGCGAACTCGACCGAGTTGATTCCCGCGGCACTCAGCGCTCGACCGATCGCGCCGCCTGCGTTGCGGAGTGAGCTGACATCAAAGCTGGATTTGTCACCAAGTCCGAGGATGAACACACGCTCGTATCCCTTTGCTGGGAACGCTTGAACGATCGATCCGGCATCTCCGGTCGCTTCGGTCCGCTTGGTTGCTGCGACGATTGAGCCGTCGGTATCGAGAGCTTTGGTGTCTGCATCGAGCGACTGGCCTTTGAACATACCAACGACGAGTGCCTTCGCTTTGGAGCGGGAGCCAACTTTGATGGGGTCGAACATTTCAGAATCTCCTATGTTTCTGAATAAATATATCGGTCACAGGTGCGGGAGTTGCTTCTTTTTTGTGCGAAAAACGCGATTGAAGTCCAGATACACACTCAGGTAATGTAGACAAAGCACCAATCGATGTCTCGAAGAGTCTATAGATGTTGCTCTGATGGGTGTTATGAGGGGTTCTTCTTCTTCGCTTCAAAGAGTGCTTTGACCTCTCCGGCAAGGTAAAAACTTCCCAGAATCAGGAGCACATCATTGGTCACAAGCGACTTCCCAGCGGATTGGATCGCTTCGATCGGGGATCGGTAAGACTCGCAGGACTTGCCTGAGAGTTCGGTGAACCGCTTTCCAAGCTCTTGAGCGTCCGCGGCACGCGCGTTGGTGGACGCTTGGGTGAACACGACTTTGTCGGCGCGCGTGGTCAGTTCTTCGAGCATGCCGTCGATGCGTTTGTCGCTGCTGCATCCAAAGACCACGACGAGCGAATCAAACTGAACCTGCTGCGCGATTCCTTTGAGTGTTTCACGAACACTCTCAGGCGTGTGCGCACCATCTATATAGACACGCGGGCGTTCGTTGATCAGTTCCAATCGTCCCTTGCGCGATGTTCGGTCAAGCCCTGCGATGACCTGGCGCTCTGGGAGATCGAATCCGCATTCGCGGAGTTTGAGAATGATCGCGAGTGCTAATCCGCAGTTTGCGCCTTGGTGTTCTCCCATCAACGGCACAGACATGTGTTCAAAGCATCCCGCGCCCTGACCAACACATACCTTTGAGTGAGGTCCTTTGGAAATCGTGGACTGGAATCGGCACGAATAGAGCAGCTCGTCACCAAGCACGGACAACTCACACCCGATCGACTCCGCTTGCTTCTTGAAGACTTCCAGCACCGCCTCGTCTTGCGGGACGCTCACGGCTGGGACCCCTTGCTTCATGATCCCCGCTTTCTCCGCAGCGATCAGTTCAAGTGTGTCTCCCAGCACCGAGGTGTGCTCGAGCTGGATCTCAGTCAATCCAACCACGATCGGTGACGCGACATTTGTGCAATCGAGCCGACCCCCTAGACCGGTTTCGAGGATGACCATGTCCACCGCTTCTTGCGCGAACACAACAAACGCGAGCGCGGTAAGAAGCTCAAAGTAGGTCGCGTGACCATGCGTGTCTGCGATCACGATTGACGCGTCTTTGCATTTGCTCAGCGCGTCATCGAACTGGTCTTGTCCGACCATTACGCCGTTGATGCAGACGCGTTCACGCTCATCGACAAGGTGCGGGCTGGTGAACAACCCGGTCGTGTATCCGCTCGATCGCAGACAGCTCTCGAGCATTGCGCAAGCGGACCCTTTCCCCTTTGATCCCGCGACATGCACGACTGGGACCGCGAGGTGAGGATCGCCAAGCTCTTTGACCAGCGCGTGCATGCGATCGAGCTTGAAGGATTGGTTGCTGACCTTGTGCGAATGGATCTGCTCGAAGTTCACACGCGAGTTGAGAAAGTCGAGCGCCGCTTCGTGATGCACAAACGGGCCTGGTGTTGGACCTTGGGGTACTCGAGACTTCGAGCGTGTTCCGGTTTGTTTGGTGGTTCCCCTACGCGGCATCGGGACATAGTATCACACAAGCAATGTTTCAACTAGTAAAAAATCGTGAATCAATCCATACGAACACTTTCACCTATTACAACCCGGAGTACTACCTAGACGCGCTGTAGGTCGCACGGCGCATAATCGCGCGCATGTCCGAAACTGCTGTGCGAAGACCAACGAAGATGCTCCGCGCGATGATGGAGTGACCGATGTGCAGTTCGTCGATTCCAGGGAGCGACGCGATGTGGTGAACATTGTGGTAGTTGAGCGCGTGTCCCGCATTGAATCGCATGCCGTGATGGCTGATCTGCTCGCCTGCGAACCGAACATCGTTGATGGCGTTTTCGAGCTGAGCTTTGCGTCGATCGCCTCCCGAATCGATAAACGCGCGTGCGTATGGACCGGTGTGGACTTCGCACACATCGAACCCAACCTCTGCAGCCGCATCGACTTGGCGTTGATCCGGATCGATAAAGGCGCTCACGATGAGCCCGCTGTCCTTGAGTTTGGCAACAACCTCTTTGAGCCGAGTCATCTGCGAGAGAATATCAAGACCGCCTTCGGTGGTGACCTCTTGCCGCCCCTCAGGTACGAGCATCGCTGTGTGCGGCGAGTCTGGCTCGAGCCCGCATGCGATCTCGACCATTTCGTCTGTCGCGCCCATCTCCAGGTTGAGTTTGATATTGACCAACTGGCGTAGCAATCTCAGGTCCCGGTCCATGATGTGCCGACGGTCCTCTCGGAGATGAACCGTGATCGAATCCGCGCCACCCATCTCCGCTTCGTGTGCCGCTCGCACAGGATCAGGCTCTGCGCCGATCTCTAAACCCGACATTGGTTCGGGATGTGATCGGTATCTTGCGTTGCGGACCGTCGCGACATGGTCGATATTGACACCAAGTTGAATCATGCTCAATGCTAGGTTGAGTTAGCCACGCACGCGCTCGAGCGCTTTGTTGAGAGCACGCGCTTGGGATTGGTTTTTGAGCGTCGGACGGAGGGACTCAAGGAATCCGACCGCTTCTGAGATCGAGTCTCGTCGCATCCGCATCGCGAGCTCCTCTGCGTCTTGGATCTCTTGCCCCTCGCGGAGGTGGGTTCGCATCAATACCATCGCGTGCTCATCGCTGAATCGGGTCATCATGTACCTTCCTGCCATCCACATGGTGTCGAGTACCTGCTCATCGGCGCGTGCTTCGATGGACAGCCGTTCGAACGCTTCGAGTACGAGCTCGTGCTCACCTTTGCGGAATGCGGCATGCACGATCATCGAGGCGCACCGATCGTCGATCGCTTCCGGTTTATCCGCAAGCAACGCTTTGCCGAGCCGAACGACCGCGTCGTCTTCCCCTGTCAATACAAAGTCTTCGATCGCGCCGGTGAAGTCGCTCGCTTTGAGCAGTTCTTTCGCTCGAGTGTTGAGCACCGCTCCGTCGCTGGTCTGGATGTACTCCTCGACCATCGGTGGGACTGAATCCAAGCGGACGCCGCACGCGCTGAGCGTCTTGAGCGGATCACCGATCACGGCAATCTTCCACGCTTGACCATCGTCATAATGTATCGCAACAGCGAAGGGCAACTGACCAAGCAACCTTCGAGCAACCGTCGGGGTGGGCACGAATCCTGTCAGGAATGGCTCATCCACGGAGCCGGCATACAAGTACACCCCTCGATCCAGCCAACGCCCCCCCACTGTCTTGGACTGGAACGGCTGACTGAGCGAGAATGAATGCACGATGTGCATCGCTGCAGGTTGATCGAGCATCGGGATGTCGCCTGGCTTACCCATTCCGGTCGGTGCATGAGGCAGATCATAATGGTTCGGCGATCCCTTCGTGTTCATCATGATCAGCGATGCATCCACAGGGCTTGATGCCGCCCGTCCTTTAAACCCTGCAAGCGATGCGCGTGGGTCATCAAACACTTCGGCTTGCATCCCCGCAGCGGTGAGGGTCTCTCCTGTTTCGGTGCCGTCGTATTGCACCCATTGTCCTTCTGTGGGATATCCATCCCAGATAAAGGCGCTGTCGATCGGGAGAAAGAGCGAGCACATCGCTTGGTACACGCTTGTGGAGGTGTTCCCAAAGAGCTGTCCGCTCCATGCCCAACGCATCCCGCCGAGTGATGCGTTGCTCCGTCCGATCTGGTCTGTTGTCGCGAGTCGATCCCGGTCTTGGGGTCCGGTTTTGATTTTGACCCCGATCCGGAACGCGAGCGTGAGTGCGTCGACTTCATCACCGATCTGGTCATACGAGCGGCCAAGCCGACGAAGACCTTGTTCGATGCTCTGGTTCATCCCCTCCGCTTGCGCGGCGGTGAGCTCTTTGTAGTGATTCTGCGGACCCGATAGAAAGATCACAGGCTCGAACCTGCCTGCCGCGAGCGCCAATCCACCTGCCCAGTGCTGATCCATCGGATCGATCACCACCACACCTGGCGAAACGATTCCGGTGTCCTTGAGCACACCAAGCGATCTTTCCCAGTCCGGCTCAGACTCTTGGATCGCAGCTGCGAGCGCTGTGCTGATCGCGTCTTGTCGTTCCTGCGCGCTTCGTCCCCATGATGATGTGCCGCGCTTCGTGACTCGGATGACCTGCTCGGGTTCAAAGGCGCGAACGAAACGCGCGATATGCTCTCGGCTCAGTTCGCTCCCGTCATCAAACAGGATCGGATATCGGAGTGGCCCCTCCCAGCCGCTGATCGCGTCGAGGTACTCGACAGGTGAATCCACAATCACCACGATCGGGACCACCTGCATCGACTGGGACAACAACGACGATCGCAATCCTGCTCTGCGATTCGGTTCTGCACGCTCGACTGATTCGAATACCTCTCCGAACGAAACCGATCGCTGCACCTGTTCTGGTGCCACTTGCGCTGACGAAGGATCGTCAAAGAGCGAGGTATCCTGCGCTGATGCATCCGAGACGCAGAATCCCAAGAGCAGTGTTCCGACGATATGCCATGCTGATGCTTTTTGTGCCATTACTACACTGTACCGCCCAGAACCCCGCTGGGTTCGTCAGCAATGCGGATCAGGACGCATAGACTCAAAGCTATGCCATCGTCCACTTGCCAAGAGTTTGTCAGCACAGTCACCAGCGCCCGCGAGCGGGGTCACGCTGTGGTCGTTGTGCCGATCGGGATCCGCGTGCTTGCTGACCAACTCACGCCGGTGCTCGCGTATCGACGATTGGTGAGCGCCGACGACCGAACCGCGCCATCGTTCTTGCTCGAATCCGTCGAAGGGGGGACCCACCAAGGGCGCCATTCGATCCTCGGCACGCGCCCGATCATCGAGGTCAGCGCACGCGATGGACAGGTCACCATTGATGATCAACGAAGCGGACAATGCACCTCCGAACCCTGCAAAGATCCGCTCGCGAAAGTCCGCGAGCTCTCCAGCAGCTGGCACCTGAGCATCCCCCCCAACGCAACCGATCAAGGACTGATCCCCGATTGTGTGCTCGGCGGATGGTTCGGATACGCGGGATACGACTCGGTCCGCTACGCGGAACCAGTCAAGCTCGATCCGAAGAACGCGCCGCGCGATGATCGCGGACTCCCAGAAATCGCGTTCGGGTTTTATGACACGCTCGTCGTGTTTGATCATGTCGAAAAACTGGTGCACCTCGTGCGCCTTGCGATTGTCGCAGCGGACGACGATCCATCAGCAGTCTATGAGAACTCACTGTGCGATCTCGAAGCGCTCGCAAACCAGATCCAGCACCACGCCAAACCCCTCGGACTCGGACGCGTCGCGCGATCTCCAACAGTCAAGACCGAGGCGATGCCAGCGAACACCACGCGCGATGAGCACGCTTCGATGATCGAGAAAGCACGCGAATACATCAAAGCGGGAGATATCTTCCAAGTTGTGCTGGGTCACCGGTTCGAGCGTCGATCGAGTGCTGATCCGTTCGATGTGTACCGCGCCCTGCGTGCTGTGAACCCTTCGCCGTACATGGTCTACCTGCAAACCAGCGGCTGCATCCTCGTTGCATCTTCCCCAGAAATCCTTTGCAGGGTGCGCCGAAACGAGGACAACCAGTTGATCGTCACCAACCGCCCCCTCGCGGGTACGCGACGGCGTGGACGGACCCCTCAAGAGGATCTTGAACTTGAGCAAGAGCTGCTCGCGGATCCAAAGGAATGCTCCGAACATTCGATGCTCGTGGACCTTGGCCGCAACGATGTAGGACGCGTTGCAGTTCCCGGATCCATCAAGCTCGACGCGATCATGGACATCGAGCGGTATTCGCATGTCATGCACATTTCGTCGACGATCACTGGGATTGTCCGCGATGGTCTTGATTGTTGGGATGCGCTGCGTGCGGCTCTTCCGGTCGGGACAATCTCCGGCGCCCCCAAAGTCCGCGCGATGCAGATCATCGACGAACTCGAACTCGTCCGCCGAGGACCCTACGGAGGCGGGTTGGGATGGGTCGGTCTCGACAACGAGATGGACATCGCACTGGCGCTTCGGACTATTGTTGTCCCGATCGATCGCATTGACGAATCGAATCCAGATGGCGCTTGGGAGTACCATATCCAAGCCGCGGGTGGGATCGTTGCGGATTCGGTTCCCGAGCTCGAGTTCAAAGAAACCGTCAACAAAGCGGCGGCACTCGGTCGAGCGATCGATCTGGCGCAGGACGCGTTCAACAACTGATCCCCAAGCATGTCCAAAAAGAAACCCCGCATGGAGCGGGGCTCTGAGAGAAATCGGTGCAGATCCTATTTCGTCGGCAAGGAGATTGGGTCAGGCCGAGGGATCCGATCGACTGATCATCGGTCAACGCACATCACGGATCGTTGCGAGGAACTCAGGAAGTCTGCATGCCGTTGGTATGCAGTGTTTCTTTGAGCTGCTGCGATGGCTTGAACGAGCAGGTGGTCGATTCTGCAATCTGGATTGGTTGTTTGGTCGCAGGATTCATCCCGGTGCGTGCAGAACGGTGCTTCTTGGTGAAGGTGCCGAATCCGGAGATTGCGACTTTTTGTTCGTCCTGAAGCCCTTTGGAAATCGAAGCGATGACCGCTTCGATCGCTCGGCCTGCATCGGCTTTGCTTGTCTCGAGCTGGGAAGCAACGGAGTCTACGAGGTCTGATTTGTTCATTGGGATGCCTCCAAGGTGATTGGTGCAGCGTGAAATGTGTCCCGCCCGTGTCGTCCATGACCCGGCGTGCGATGCTTCTTTATTCGGACATTTTGAAGACGCTTCTTGAATAACCCCATACCAAGCGGCTAATCCACGCGATCGCTACTGGGGTACAATCAAACTTCTATCCCAATATCCACCACGCAACCTAGATAACTATCTATTGAATTTACAAGTATTTACACCCATGACCAATCCCCTCGTGCTCATCACTGAACCGATTGCTCAAGAGCCCAAAGCCTGGCTCAGCAAGCACTGCACCATCGTCGAGATGGGAACAGACCATCCCGAGTTTCAAAGCACGCTCGCTCGCGCCGAGGGGCTGGTTGTGCGAACCTACACCATCGTGGACCAGCCCATGCTCGATCAATCGCCAAAGCTGAAGGTCATCGCGCGTGCAGGCGTCGGCTTGGACAACATCGACATCGACGCTTGCACATCCAGAGGCATCCGCGTCGTCAACGCGCCGCACGCCAACGCAATGGCGGTCGTTGAGTACATGATCTCGATGCTGCTCACAACGCTCCGCCCGATCAATCGGATCACCAATCCGAGTGACCTCAACAACTGGCACCAACTCCGAGAAGACGCGATCACGCCGCGGTCCATCATCGGCGCCTCGCTGGGGATCATCGGACTTGGTTACATCGGATCGCGCGTCGCGCGAGCCGCGACCGGTTTGGGTATGGAGGTGCACCACAACGACCTCCGCAGAATCCCAGAATCTCATTCACAGGGGTCCACCCCTCAAACCCTTGAAACACTGCTCTCGAAGTGCGAAACGATCAGCATCCATGTCGATGGGCGTGCCCAGAACAAGGACCTCATCAACGACGATGCGTTCGCGTTGATGCGTCCGGATGTTGTCTTCATCAACGCATCGCGAGGGTTTGTCGTCGATCACCATGCCGCGGCTCGGTTCGCGTCTGCCAATCCAGACGCGACGCTCATTCTCGATGTTCATCATCCGGAACCGATCCAGACTGACTCGCCGGTTCTCGGATTGCCCAATGTGATCCTGACGCCCCATATTGCTGCGGCGACCAAACAAGCGAAGACGGAGATGAGTTGGGTGGTCCGAGATGTGGTCGCAGTGCTGAGCGGACAGGACCCCGCTTTCCCAGCAAACTGAGCGAACTCGGAGGCACAATTGATCTTGAATTGGATGCAGTTGATGTGAACGCTGCAACCCCCCCGGTAGAACCCACGAATAGACGATCGGTGCCGATTGTCTGGCATCAAGGCCGTCTTTCTGCCGGCCCTGGCGTGAAGTCAGATCAACAAGAGGGATCAGGTTCTCGGACCTGGATGGTGTGGTCGATCGGGTTGTTCCGTATGGAGCGTCCGATTCGGTTGATCGGTTTGTCTGAATCCTTGATTTTGGCAAGCCAATGGTCGATTTTCCTTGTTTTTTGGGCAAAATCGGCCATTCTGAGTGTGAGCGCCCCGTTCATTTGGGCGCGATCGCCGCGATATTTGTTTGTGGTTTGTATGTGTGTGCAAGCCCATCATGATTGTAAAGAAGAGACGAGGCACGCGAAGACTCCCTGCGCGTGTCCAACAAGGACAAATCCGATGAAACAACAGAACCACTCCCGCGCCTTGAACACCGTGACCACAGCAACAGCCGCGCTCGCGTTTGCGTTGATGTCCAGCGCCGGGATCGCGGGCGAGTCATTCGAGAATCCAGGCATCAAAGCTGTGAACGGCACCATGATCTCAGGGTCCTCTGCCCCGGTCCGTTTGAGCAACACCCAGAAGCGCACCATCAACAACAGCTTCAACTGGGCACAGCGGGATCTCGGACTCTTGGACCAGACCATCACCCCAAGCACTGTGTTCACTGAGGTCATCGGACTCAAAGAACGAACCAACCGCTTGACGGTTCAGGTCAAATCCCACTCACAGATGCTCCAGCAGATCGCAACAGAGATCGCTGTCGAGCGTGCATCGAATCGTCAGATCCGTGGAGTCGCGGCGGACAACCAGAACACACTCAGCTGGGATGAATACAACGGCCAAGCAGAGCAACGCATGATCGAAGCACGCGCACGCATCGCGCCATCGTTGATCGAAGCGTTCGACGACATCGACATGCACACGTTCCACCTCCCAACCGGAGTGACGGCGGAAGCAATGGCAGAAATCCTCATGCAGACCGGTGACTATGAGTTCGTCTCCATCGACTGGCTCTGCTACCCAACCGACACCGTCCCCAACGATCCATTGATCGGAACTCAGTGGTACCACCCCTCCACACGCATCGACACCTACGGCGCGTGGGACTACACCACTGGGAGTGGTGAGATCATCGCGGTTTGCGACTCCGGAGTGGATATTGATCACCCAGATCTCGCGGCAGCGCTTGTCCCGGGATTCAATGCCGTCAGCAACCTCGCTGAAATCGACGGGGGGTTCGTCGATGACAACCTCACAGGACACGGTACACAAGTCGCAGGTGTCTCCGCTGCAATCGGAAACAACGGCACTGGCATCTCCGGCATCGGATGGAACTTCGGGATCATGCCTTGTAAAGTCTCGAACCTTGCAAGCGGAAACGCATTCCTTTCCGACATCCTTCAAGGCGCACGCTGGGGTTCAGACAACGGCGCGTATGTCTCCAACTGCTCCTACGGCGGCGCAGAAGATCCCGCAACATTTTCTACAGGCGCGCAGCTCCGCGCTGAAGGACACCTCCTTGTCTTCTCATCAGGGAACGACGGGATTGGGAACCAAACCAACGACTGGACGAATGTCACCATCGTCGGCGCATCCAACTCCACAGACAACTACGCTTCGTTCTCCAACTATGGCGTTGGTGTCGACTGTATCGCGCCAGGTGTCAATGTCCGCTCAACCACACGCACAGGCGGATACGCAAACACCACAGGAACCAGCTTCGCGGCACCAATCACCGCGGGCGCTCTGATGCTCGTCCACTCTGCGAATCCATCACTCACCGCTGCGGAAGTCGAAGAAACACTCCTCAACGCATGTGATGACAAAGAAACCGCAGGTGAAGACACCTTCACCGGTCACGGACGCATCAATGTCGGCCGAGCAGTCGAAGACGCGATCTTCGGACCATCCATTATCAACCTCCCCTTCATGGATGATCTCAACGACCCAGAACTCACCATGTGGCGCGACGAGTCGGGCGATGTCGAAGCGAACTCGGACGCATCAAACGAACCGAGCGGCGACAGCTCGCTCAACCTCGGCGGGACCGCACAGATCAACACGATCAAAGTCCGCGCCAACGGGTTCCTCTTCGATCCAGGCGAGATCACTTTCTACACCCAGCACTCAGGTACCGAAGCGGGCGAGAACCTGCTCATCGAATACGCGGACCTCTTCGGAGGTTGGTCGGAACTGATCACCATCGAATCCGACGGCAATGACCAGTCCGAGTTCCAGTACCATCGTCTCGAAGCACCGCTCTTGGGTATCCACGACAACATGCAACTCCGCTTCACCACCACAAACGATGAAGCAAACGACAACTGGTATGTCGACGACCTCACCATCCAATATTTCGCTGGAAACTCGGTCCCATGGACCGATGATTTCGAGACTGGAATCTCGCTCAACTTCAACTGGGAATCGAGCACAGCACAAGCAAGCATCGCTGCGGACAACGAACCATCAGGAACCCAGAGCGCGAATCTCGACAGCTCTGATTCCATGACCTCACACACCATCGATGTCACGCAATCGACACCGATCGTGTATGTCCAGTTCTACTCGCAGCACAAGGGTGTCGAGAGCGGCGAATCATTGCTCGTTGAGTACACCGACATCGCGGGAGCTTGGAACACGCTCACCACCATCGTCTCTGACGGCAACGACCAGTCCGAGTTTGAACTGACACAGATCGAGCTCCCGTTCACTGCGTACGGCGGTGCACTCCAGATCCGCTTTACCGCACAAGGCGATGAAGCGAACGACGACTGGTTCATCGACAATGTCGGCGTCACCAAAGACTTCATCGACGAAGCCGACCCTTGCCCGGCCGACTTCACCGGCGAAGGACAGCTTAACTTCCTCGATGTGTCCGCATTCCTCGCTGCATACGGCGATCAGGATTCCAGCGCGGACTTCACAGGTGACGGCCAATTCAACTTCCTCGATGTCTCGGCGTTCCTTGCCGCTTACGGAGACGGATGCCCATAAATCGTTCACTTCACCAACCTGAACCAACATCAGTTTCAAAGTTCTGAAACACCAACACAGCCAAGGGGGCAACACGGTCCCCTTGGCTTTCAATACCGGAGAACTCATCAATGCCGAATTTCACTCGCCTAACACAAGCAACCATGGTCGCCGCGATCGTGTCGATCAGCGGACTCCCATCGAGCGCTCTTGCGGGACCTTCTCAATCCGCACCGACCAATACTCAGCAACAAACGCTTTCATCTGCTCAGAAGCTCAACGCGGTCAAGTCCGCGCTCAACCTGCAGCCCGGCGATGCTCAGATCATGGAGCAAGCAATCCGTAACCCACTGCTCTTTGTAGAGAAAGCAAAGTCCCAAGAGTTCACACGAGAACTGATCGTCCACGCGAAGAAGGGCAAAGCCCCGATCGCACAAGCACGGATCGCGCCTTCGATGGTCAAAGCCAGCCAGTTCATGGACGAGTATGTCGTCGCGGTTCCGACTGGTGTTTCCGAAGGCGAAATGGCCGCGATGCTGATGGCAACCGGCGAATACCTCTTCGTTGAACCAAACTGGAGACTCTTCCCGACCAATACCCCGAACGATTCCCAGTTCGGGAGCAGCTGGCAGCACAACCGCCTCCAATCGACCGCTGCTTGGGACATTCATACTGGAGACAGCGACATCATCGTCGCGATCTGTGATTCCGGTGTCGACACCAATCACAACGACCTCGAAGACGCGCTTGTTCCTGGATACAACGCGGTGAACAACGCCGCTCAAGTAGATGGTGGGCAGGTCGAAGATGTCAACGGGCACGGCACATTCGTGTCGGGTCTTGCAGCAGCGCAAGGAAACAACGGGACCGGCGTCGTCGGTGTCGGCTGGGACTTCCGCGTGATGCCGATCCGTGTGAGCAACAACTCCGCTGGTACAGCCAACGGCTTTGATATCCTCGAAGGCGCCCGCTGGGCCGTCGACAACGGAGCAAAGGCGATCAACGCATCTTTCTCCGGCGGCGCATCATCCGGGAACCAAGCAACCGCAAACTACATCATCGATAACGGTGGCCTCTTCTTCTGGTCGTCAGGGAATGACAACGCGAATGTCAGCTACGACTCACCAGACCTAGTCCTCGTCGGTTCAACCACCTCAAGCGATAACCGCTCAGGGTTCTCGAACTACGGTACAGCCGTCGATCTTGTTGCCCCTGGTTCAAGTGTCCGCTCCACCCGCAACGGCGGAAGCTACGGCAACGGCTCAGGCACAAGCTACGCATCACCAATCGCTGCAGGCGTCGCCGCGATGATCTTCTCCGTCCGAGACGATCTGACAGGCCGCGATGTGCAGGATGTTCTCTACAACAGCGTCGATGATCTCGGAGCAGCAGGCAGAGATGATTTCTACGGACGAGGACGTGTCAACACACTCAAAGCGGTGCAGAACGCGGCGACCTATGTCACCCGCCCCTACCTCCCGATCTCGGAGTCTTTCGACAGCGCCTCGTGGATGGACATCTTCGATGTCACCGCTGGTGCACCAACAACCGTGGTCGATGCAGAATCCACCGGTGCAGGTTCCGTCATCCGTTTGGACTCAAACGACGAGATCACAACCGTCGCCCTCGCTGGGAGCTCGCTACCACTGGTCCCAGGACTGAGTTTCAATCTCAAAGTCTCCGGCGTTGAAGCGGGTGAATCCCTCCAGGTCGAAATGATCGACACCGACGGCGTCTGGCAAACACTCATCGACTACACCGCGACCGGTGTCGATACTGATGGCTATGTCTCCGTTGGTCTGTCGCTCACTCCGGCATTCCGTCACCACAGCGCCAAGGTTCGTTTCACCTCCGACGCGTCTGACTCTTCAGACCAGTGGCTCATCGACGATCTCTTCATCGGCGAGCTCACCTCAACCCCGGTCGTTCCATTCGTGGATTCGTTCGAAGCAGGAGTCGTCTCCAGCACCATCTGGGAAGAGAGCGAAGGAGTCAGCGTTGATGTCCAAGGCACCTCCCATGTCGCTGTCATGTCCGGCGATTCCAGCATGACAACCATCACTGTCCCAATGGAACAGTTCGGCTTTGTCCCAGCGTATGTCCGCTTCGACGCATCCGCAGCAAGCGGCGCCGGCGCAGATGACACGCTCCTTGTTGAAGCGACCGATGTGCTTGGCAACTGGTTGACGCTCGACACGATCGACGCATCGACACTCGGAACCAGCCCCGAAACGATTGAGCTGGAAACCACCTTCACCTCATGGTTCACCGACTTCCTCCAAGTCCGGTTCACCTCAGCAGGGAACGATCCGATCTATCTCGACAATGTCTATGTTGGACCGGATCAAGCGTCCGCGATGTGCTCTGGCGCAGACTTCGCTGAACCGTTTGGCCAACTCAACTTCCTCGATGTTTCCGCGTTCCTCTCCGCGTTCGGAGAGAGCGATCCATCCGCAGACATCGACGGCAGCGGCACCTTCAACTTCCTCGATGTCTCCGCGTTCCTCTCGGAGTACGGCAACGGTTGCCCATAACCACGAGCCCTATCAAGCGAATCTAAAAAACAACCGGTTGCGGGAACTCCCGCAACCGGTTTTTCATTGCATAGATGTGTCACAGTTCGATGTATCGCAGATTGCTCACGGGCATCCCGCGTTGTACGCGCCAAGAAACGCGGAGATGTCCAAGAAGTTGAACGATCCATTCCCATCGAAGTCCGCAACTGAATCTGAAACACCGAACGCACCAAGGAACGCGGAAACATCGAGGAAGTTGAGCGAGCCGTCGTTGTTGAGATCCGCAGGACACGCGCTCGCATCATCGCACACAAATCGTGTGATACTGATGTTGTCGAGCCCGCCTTCGATCACATTCTGTGTGCCGATGTCGTTGATGCTGAAACGGAAGCGCATCGTTGCGGATGCCTCGATGTCCTGGCCAATCACGATCGAGTCGCTCCGCCATGCTTGCAACGCGGTTGTGATCGTCCGAACACGCGTCCAGTTGCTCCCACCATCGATCGACGCGTCCACGGCCCAATCATCGCCGTTCACCTCGCCTGTTGGGATATCCGCGAACCAGTAGTCGTACGAGAACTCGCCGCCATCAGACATGTCATACACAGGGGAGGTCAGGATCGTGGTCCCGTCATCAACATCGGAGTTGCAAGAACTCCCCGAATCATTGTCAGTAACCCAGCAGATCCCCGATCCATCCGAGTCTGCACCAGGCGCGCCGCGCGAAGAACAATCCACAGGCACTCCACGCGTCCATCCGCCGTCCGCCGCGTCTCCGCTGACGGTCCAGCCTTCGTTGGTTTCAAAGTTGTCAGAAAGCACAATCTCGTACGCTCCGATCTCTGTGTGAAGCGGATTGGTTTCCCCATTTGGCGGGCTCGTCATCGGACCAGCGATGGTCCCGCTTGCGGAAATGAAGTATTCAATGAACTCGCCGCAGCTTGCGCCGGGAATTGTCTGTGAGTACGACCCATCGCCGTTGTCGTCCATCGGCATTGATGTGAACGACCCCGGAGCATTCCGGTAGTTCACCCAAACCGATCCAGGCACAACGCTGTCCGACCCCTCGTTCACAAACGCGGTCACCTCGATTGGGGTATTGGGAAGGATCAACTCCGGAGCGCTCTGCGCGAGCGATACGGAAAGCAGACCATCACCAAGGTCCAGCGACGAAGCGAGCGCGAACGACTGTGGGCCGTCGGTCACATCTGTCCCCATCACTTGTACCTGCCACACCCCCGCTTGCGGATTCTCGACGAACACCTGCTCGATGTTGTTGAGGTGATCTTCCTGCGTCCGGACTGCGCCGGCGCTTGGACTCGCGGGATTCAGTGTCCATGGATAGTGACGTACGCCGTTCGGATCAATCACCACCAGATCAAGATCATTCACGAGCGCAGGCGCCACATTCGGCGCACCAGCGGGATCATCCCAAGCGATGGTCACACGGAAGACTTCGTCATCCGGATTCACGGTGATCGTGTAGTTGGACGATCCACCCTGATCGACGCTGTCCTCGTCGAAGTTTCCACCTCGCATGAACTCGATACTGTCCACCGCACGGATGGAACCGTAGCCGCTCTGAAAATCTGGACCGGCATTGAGAATATCTTCTGCGCCCTCGATCAAGATGACCTTCATGAGTTGGTTTGAGGGATCGCCAAGCTCAGGATACTGAGCGCGGAAGTCTTGGAGAATCAACGCACCGATCCCCGCCGCTGTAGGCGCGGCCATCGATGTTCCGCACAGGGTGATGTACTCAGTGTTCGATGCATCTCCTGTCGAGGTGACCCCGCCGTCTGAACCGGTCTGGCATCCCGGCGCGGAGAGCACAGGGCGCAACCGCCCGTCATCCGATGGTCCCCAGCTGGAGAATCCGGTCATGGAATCGTCGTTGGAGTTGAGAGCGCCGATCGAGATCGCGTTCTTGTTGTTCCCAGGAGGCGCGGTCGTGCCGTAGCTTGTCCCGCATCGACCGCTTCCGCGTTCATTGCCCGCCGCCCAAAATACGGTGATGGGATCTCCGAGCGATCCTCGGATCACATTGTCGATCGTCCCGGCGGTGATGCCGTAGTCGCCCTGCCATGCGCAGGGGTACCCGTTCTGCGCCACATTGGATCCGATCGAGTTGTTGCTGATCGATGCGCCAAGCGACAACGCGAGCGAGTAGTCCGATTCCAGATCACCCGGATCGGTGTACAAGAATCCCTCGGACAATCCTCCCGCAACCTCGAACCCCGCCGCGAGGATATTCACCCCCGGCGCCATCCCTCGATTGTTAAGCGTCGTGCTCCCATCGCCGCCGATGGTTCCCGCGACATGCGTCGCGTGGTAGTGCACCCCTGACGAATCAATATTGGTCACGCGTCCGGAGAAATCGTTGTGCGAAGCGCGAACCGTCCCGCCGTCATACACCAGCACCGTCACCCCTGTACCATCCAAGTTGTAGGGAGACGACTGCGCCGTGTTCACCTGCGTGATCGCGCGATTCGAAGCATTCGTCACTTCTAATGGCGGAAGCGGTGGTTCAATCCATTGCACACGATCATCGTCCGCGAGCTTCTTCAGCTGAGAATACGGCATCTCAACCACCAGCGTGTTCATCGACATCACAACCGATTTCACCGCGCCCTGATACGAGCCCAGCAGCTTGTCCATCTCAGGCGACGACGCATCCACATCGCGATGCATCATCACATACGCCGCGACAACCGGGTCCGAGTCCGATGCTTCATTCAAACGAACCGTATCACCACCAACGATCGCCCATGAAGGCATCTCGTCCGATTGGATCATGGGATGCAGTTTGTGATCACGAGAGATCAACCCCGCATCACTCAGTCTCCCCTCGAGCGAAGCGGTATCCGCGCCGGCATGCACGCGAGCAAAGTATGTGTTGTCCCCGATCGGACTCAGCAGTTCGAGCCCGTCATCGAGCATTGAATCGCGTGCCGCTTTATCTGGTGATTCATGGAGCCGAACGAGGATGTACCCGCCGCTCTTGGTCGCTTGGTTCTGGATCGACGCCCCTCGCAGGACACTCGCGGGAGATTGCTTCGCTTGCTTTGTTGCTGAAACGCTGTTGCTGTTCTTCCATTGAACAGGGGCGCCGTGCGCGGTTCCCGCGATTGTGCCGCTTGCCATCGTAATCGCCGCGATCATTGCTGACGGCAACACCAATCCGTTGGTTGACCTTACAAACATATCGGTCTCCAGAATGTCCGCTCCATGCCGCACCCAAACATCACGGGTAACACAAGCACTGAGCTAAAAGAAACAACACGCGAGTCCTTTCGAACTCGCGTGTGAAAGATCAAACGATTATGGACATCCCTGCCCGTAGAGACTCAGGAACATCGAAACATCCAAGAAGTTCCAGTTCGCATCGTTGGTCAGGTCCGCGCTCGGATCCTGATTCCCATATGCCATGAGGAACGCAGACACATCAAGGAAGTTGAGTGCGCCGTCGTTGTTGTAATCTACAGGGCAACCCCCATCGAACTCAATGGTATCAAAGTCCATCTCGACGATCGGGCTCTTCCCATGCAAGACCCACTGCTCGTACGCGATCTCGCCGGTACTTGGAGGCGTCATCGGATCCGTGTCGGTCCCCTCGTTCTCATCACGAAGGAACTCGATGTACTCCTTGGAGACAAGCTGGAAGTACACGCGGACCTCTGCTTTGACCGCGCCTGATGGGATCGCATACGAGGTGTCATCCCAGTATTGGCCATCCATGTATGAGTACGCAACCGGTGCTGCTTGCACGGACTCAAATCCCGCATTGGTAAACCCGCGAGGTGGGATCCGGTTGTCCTTGATCCAAACATTGTTTGCCGCGAAGTGGAAACCTTCCCCTTCTGGGATACCGGTTGCCGCAGCGACCGCTGCATCCACACCGAGCTTCGCTTCATACACCTTTGTGTCGCCGGTGGTGAGTTCCGCCGTCACTGGGTCGTACGCGCCGCGTTCAGCAACAAGCGCATCGCTCGCATCAAGGAAACGGACATTGACCCACATCCGACGCCCCTCTGGATAGCCAGTCGGGAGTTTGTGACCGCTCTGGTTGATCACACGAACCGAAAGAGTCGAGCCATCTTCAGACAACTCCATATCCGATGCGTTCTCGAGCATGTACTCCGCGCGAGCGATCGAGTCGTTCGCGATGTCGTCGGTGATGCCTGTCTCCGAATCGTCGTACAACGAACGCACCGAGTTGATCACCCAGTTGTTGCCGCCATTGAACGCGTGCTGAGGCATATCGGGACGGTGCGTCGGATCAATCCGGCACGCATTCGCGTCCTGGTCAGGCATGTGACAATCCTGACAGCTCGAAACGAACGGGTTATCCCCACCAAAGCGGCCCGTCATATCAATCGGAGCGATCGCAAAGTCACTCTGCGCCCATTCCGAGTAGGTCCGCTCAACAGGGAACATGTCATATTTATCAAACGGCGGATCCATCGGATCAAACGCCTCGTGCGGGGTGTCCAGATCATTCAACGCATAGGTGCCGTCAGGCTGCTTCGTGAAGATCGGGTTCGACACATCGTGACAAGTCGCGCACATCGCCGAGTCTTGATGGAAAGGCGAAAGCTCCCACGCATGGAATGAAAAATCTCCAAGATCAAACGGCCCACGCCGACGATCAAAGAAGTCCACAACATATGAGCCGGTATGCGGATTTGGTGTCGTTTCAGCAACACCCGGATTGGTCCCTTTGACGCCGTTGAAAACCTCAAGGTCTACGACAGGACTCACGCCCGCTTCGTACACTGGATCAACCATCCGGTGACAGAAGTTACACGACACTCCTTGGAAATCGATCCCCATCAGCGCCGAACCATCGGTCGGCTCTGAGCGTCCCGCGAGCCAGCCACCTGGTGTGTGACAGCGGAGACAAAGATCACCCGCGAAGTCCGCGTCTTGATTCGCGATGCTCAGTGCTGCGTGGAAAATAGGATCGCGTGCCGCTTGTCCCATCATCGATCCAACCCATCCCTCGTATGGATCAAAGCCGTGCTCTGGGACTGAGTGACACGCCGCACAGTTGTTGCTGTCTGAAATCGGATGGTTCAGCGTATCAGGCTGTGTACCAGGCAAAAAGAAGTCCTGGATCGTGGTCTCGACCGGAGTCGGCGCCGCAGCAGATTCGCTCGAAAGCCCCACCAAACCGAGGAATCCAACCAGATAACCAGCAGCCAATCCTGCTCGACCTATTCCGACAGCGGTACCGCTGGTAAAACATCTCATCGCACATCCTCCAGAATGTCATAGGCATTCTTCACACGACCCGATCGGGCCTTTTCTCTATACTATTGTCTCCAGACCAGCAACCGGATGCAAGAAAAGACCCCGAAATTCGGGATCTTCTTATTCGTTCGATTAGTCAGGTCTCAGTCGGTTATCAATGACCGATAGCTTTATCCGGTTCTACCGTAATTTCCCCTTACGGACATCCGTTTCCGAACGCCGCGAGGAATGCTGAAACATCCAAGAAATTGTACTGCCCGTCCATCGTGAAGTCCGCGACAGGATCCTGATTCCCGAACGCCGCGAGGAATGCGGAGACATCAAGGAAGTTCAGCGACCCATCACCATTGAGATCCGCAGCACAGCTCGGAATGTCCGCGACCGCGACCATCGTTGCGAGTCCGTTAAAGATCACCTGACCAAGCTCGGATCCATCAACAACCAACGGCTGCGAACCAGTGAACTCGATCGTGTTGGTAATGGTTGCCACACCACCATCAACCGAAAGCGTTCCACCAATCGCGGTATCACCTGGCTTGAGCGTCGACAAATCAACCACCTGCGAACCACTCCCAACAAAGAAGATGTCATAGTTCACCGAGAGCGTACCTGCGAGTTGGACAGGAACCGCTGGAAACTCAAATGCACCAGCCACAACAGCAACAGGACCTTGGATGATTCCGGGAGCCGCATACTCAACGAGCCCACCGGTCAATGTCGCATCCGCAGTAGACAAGAAAGCCGGCACCCAGCTGTACTCTAGATCTGAGTCCATCATCGCTTGAAAGTCATGCAATGACGCTTGAGACGCTGCTTCTACATCATCAAACGACGCATCAATAAAGCCGGACAGCGCCGTCGTGTCCGAGTCCGTGTCACCACCGAGACTACCAAGATCAATCTCGATCGAAAGATCGAGCGACGACTGCGCTGGATCGATCGCAAAGTCCAACTGCTGCCCAGCCGCCGAACCAACCAATCCAATCATGCCCATCGCACACATCACACAAACTGCGTTCATCGTCGCTCTCCCATTCTTGTTGAAACACCTGAAACACTACTCGAACTGTTTATCCACACAAACCGCTGTAGATTTGGAGGAACAGCGACACATCCAAGAAGTTGAATGAGCCGTCCCCGTTGATATCGCCGCGAACATCTCCATCGCCGAAGAACCCAAGGAACGCCGAAACATCCAAGAAGTTCAGTTGCCCGTCACCCGTCAAATCCGCAGCACAAGTCAGCACCACAAACACACGGCTCGGCTCGTAAATCACCTTGTACTCAAGACCCGCTGGGGAAGGCGGGTAGGTCACCGAAGCAAACTCGCCGTTGACCGTCCCGCCATCGACGATGTCCCAAGCATCGAGGAACATCGGGACATACCCATCGTCGAGATTCACCGTCAGGGCGCCATCAAGATTGATCGTGTCTCCGCTGTTGAGCAGCACGCGATCAAACTCACCCGCGAGCAATCCACCCAGATCCGCGACCATCCCCGAAGTACCCGAGAATGTCAGGTCATCAACATTCATCGCACGAGTCGGACCATCCGGATCAAGCACGCCGTTCATGTTGATCGTGTTGACCATGAGTCCATCGCCGATCACTGTTTGCCCTGCACCGATCGTACCAACGAACCCGCTGGTTGCGATGATCTGTGCATCGTTGTTCTGATTGAGCGTGGACATGACAATGGTGCCCGTGCCGTCGATCTCTGTGTCTGCTTCAAAGCGGATATGTGCGTTGAAGTTGTTCATGTTCGAGTTGATGTTGATCGTGCCGTTGTTCGTCAACGGCCCATGCAGCTCAACAATCCCGCCGTCGCCGCGAAGATCCATCGTGCCGATGTTGGTCATGTTGGAAAGCTCAGCAACACCGCTGGTTGTCATCGAAACGCTCCCGCCGGATGCCGTTTCAAAGGTACCACCGTTCATCACCAGACCGCTCGAAAGCCCGAGCACGCCACCAGTCGAGCGGTACACGCCCCCGCCGCTGCCATTGTGGTTTCCGCGAAGACGAAGCTCGTGCACAGGGTCATCGCCATCGATGACGCCGTTGTTGACAATGGTGCCGTCGCTGCGTCCATCAACCTGACCCGCGCCCGCAACGGTCTGCCCGCTGCCGATTGTGCCGTTGAACATCCCCGTCGTGTACATCTGAGCGTCACCGATGTCCCCCAGCGTATGCATGCGGACCGTTCCGGTGCCGTTGATGACCGCTGATGAGTTCTCAAACAGCAGGTGTGCATTGAAAACATTCATATTGGAGTTGATCGTCAGCGTCCCGTCATTGGTCATAGGACCGGTCAACAACAAGAAACTCCCGCCGCCACGGATGCCCATCTCTCCAAGGTTGGTCACATCAGAAACCGTTGCCGACGCGCCATCCACGACCTCAACAACACCGACGCCCGATGAATCGAAGGTGCCGCTGTCGAGCATCAACCCGTTGCCAAGCCCGAGCAGGCCATCATCAGATCGGTACTCACCAAGACCGTTGCCTGTGTGGTTCCCAAGCAAACGGAGCTCGCGAACAGGAATCTTCCCAGCCGCGGCATAGTTCCCGTTGATTACCCCAAGATTCTCGATCACCCCATCAAACTTACCCTCGATCAAACCAGCACCCGCGACCGTCAGGTTCTCGCCGAAGGTCATCATCACTGCGTCATCGGTCAGGATCTGTGCGTCCCCGATATCACCAGCAGTGTTCATCTGGATCGTTCCGTTCCCGCCGATCGCGACATTGGTCGCAGTCCGCAAGAACGAGTTGAACACATTGATGTCTGAGTTCATCGTCAGCGTGCCGTTGTTCACGAGCGTCCCAGACAACTCGATCGAGCTTCCGCTTCCAAGGATATTCATTTGGCCGTTGTTGATGATGTTCCCGATCGTCGAGATCCCGCCCTGATCCTTTGTGATCGATCCGGTTCCCGAAGTCTCGAACGTACCGCCGTCGAGGATCAAGCCGTTGCGGAGCAGGAGAGTACCGTTGTCACTGCGGTAGACCCCGCTTGTACCAACATGATTGCCAGCGAGTCCAAGACCAACCGACGGATCATCGCCGTTGACCGTGCCCATATTCACGATCGATCCACCATTGGTCGCATTGAGCACCCCGCTGCCGTGCACAGTCTGGTTGCTTCCGATGGTCCCGGTGACCGCGGTGTCAATCAGCAACTGCGCATCATTGAGATCCCCGGCAGAGAACATATGAACATCACCATTCCCGCTGAGCGTGGCATCAGCCGTAAACCGGAGGTGTGCGTTAAACACATTGACTCCCGGATTAACAGTGATCGTTCCGTTGTTGAGCACTCCAGCATTGAGGTCGAGGAATCGGCTATTGCCAGGGATATGCAGATCACCCGAGTTTGTGAGATTCCCGATGGTCGCGATGGTCCCCGAAACCTCGATGATCCCGCCATTGACGGTAACAAACTCACCGCCAGTGGTAACTGATCCATTCGCAAGCTGCAAGGTCCCGCCATCAGCGCCCGCGTTCCCGCCAGCGCCCTGGGTTAGTGTCCCTTGAAGCTCAAGTCCTCCGACCACACTGTCCCCGATGATGTCACCATTGTTGATCATCGTCCCCGAAAGCAACCCAGCGCCGCGGATCGTGTGACCGCTCGTGTGCGTGACCGTGAAACCAGAGTTCGAAATAACTTGTGCATCGTTTGAGCTGCCAACCCCGTTAAGCACAATCTCGCCGTTCCCAGCGATCATCGCATCGGTACCGAACGCGATATGGCTGTTAAAGACCACCCCGTCCTTGTTGATCAATACCGTGCCGTTGTTCAGGAGATCCCCGTTGAGCGTATGGAAAATCGACCCAAGCGCCAGCGTTGCATCTGGATTCGAGATCGTCAAAGCCCCGTGCGTGAAGTTGTTGGTGACATCAACCGTGTACGCCCCGCTCAGTCCGAGCACCGCGTCCTCCCCCAAAGCATCAGGCACATTCCCCCCGAGCCAGTTGGCGCTGTCGTTCCAGTTGCCGTTGATGACCGCCGCCCAATCAATCGCGTGTGCATCCATGCTGGTCCCAGCCAAAGCCACCATCGCGCACGCCAACATCATCGAATCCCGTTTCATAGTCTGATCTCTCCCAGAAATAAGGTTGTTCTCTCTGAAGAAAGCGTAGCACATCTACCGGGAATCCCAAAGTCCAAACTGGGTGTATACCCCAGTTTTGAACCAAATACTCGTCATCAAACCCAAACCAAATACGAAAGAACCGACTGAGCAAGCCCAGCCGGTTCTTGTATTTGTTCAGTTCCGATCAATGACGACTCAGCCGAATCGCTTATGGGCAACCTTCGCCGAACGCCGCGAGGAATGCGGACACATCAAGAAAGTTGTAGTTGCCATCTCCGGTAAAATCCGCGATTGGATTCTGCTTCCCGAACGCCGAAAGAAAGGCGGAGACATCCAAGAAGTTCAAGCTCCCATCGTCCGTCAAATCCGCAGGACATCCCGCAGCACACGCATCTGGGATGCCGTCTTCATCTTTGTCAGGAGCGGATGGATTCACGATTTTGTACACCGATGATCCCGAGGTGTAGTACAACTCGCCGTCCTCGTCTTCACCAAACGAAGTCACACCGAACCCAGCAGCAAACTCTGTAGTCCGGCTGTATCCGTTATCCGGATCGAGCGACCAGATGTCACCCGTGCAGTAATCTGCAAAGATGTACAAACCCTGGAAATCTGTGCCGAGCTCACACCCGCGGTAGACATATCCGCCTGTGATCGAGCAGCCCTGGCTGTGGTTGTACACATACTGCGGATCGGTCCACCCTGAAGCACCACAGTTCCCGTTGTACTGCACCAAGCCCTCACGGCACCTCCATCCGTAGAACAAACCACCCACATTGCCCACATTGTGGTTCACTTCTTCCCATGCGTTCTGACCGACATCCGCGAGCCACATGTCGCCGTTGTCGCGGTCGAACGAGCAGCGCCACGCGTTGCGAAGTCCGTAGTGATAAATCTCATCGCGAGTGGTGGAGTCGCCGTCGTTTGCCCACGCGTTGTCCGCTGGGATGCCGTACTCAAGACCTGTGTCCTGCGTATCGACATCGATCCGGAGCATCTTGCCGAGCATGCTGCTCAGGTTCGCCGCACGGTTTCCCGGATCACCAGCCGAACCACCATCGCCGGTCGAGATATAAAGATATCCATCAGGACCAAACCCGATCCACCCACCATTGTGGTTGGAGAACGGCTGATCAATCTGCATCAACACACGCTCGGAGCTTGGGTCAGCAATCGTATCGCTCACCGCGCTGAACTCCGAAACAAAGGTGTCACCCGCACCGACATCGCCGGTGTAGTACACATAAAACTTGTTCTCGCCATCCGCACCCTCGACCGCGTAGTCAGGGTGGAACGCAAGACCAAGAAGGCCACGCTCACCACCCGAACGAACCGGTCCAGTGATGTCAAGGAATGGGGTCGCGAGCAGTGCGCCACCAGCATCGACAATCCGGATGCGACCAGCTTGCTCGATCACAAACAAACGACCGGAGTCGTCGCCCGCGTGGGTTACATACACCGGACCCGAGAGTCCAGATGCCACAGTCACTCTTGTCAACTGCGCTTGAGCAATGGTCGAACCCGCCGCAAGCACACACGCACACAAAACATTCTTCATTTGATTCTCTCTCCTACAGATCCAGTTGGTGTTGACAGAGCTCATTCGAGACTTTATCCGAGACAGAAAAACTCCCGGAGTTACAGCGTACACAGGGACGAATGCCCATACAAGGACTTTCGGCCCAAAAGCCCCACGGTTGCAATGAATTCAGACCAAGACAGCGGATTCCGCCCTCTCCTCAGTCTCCATCACATACGCACAACAGACAGAATCCGGAACTGAACGAAGGTCAGACTCAGGGACACCCAGCCGCAAACACCAAAAGGAACTCGGAAACATCCAAGAAGTTGAACGATCCATCCCCATTGAGATCCGCAGCAGCATTCTGATTCCCGAACGCTCCCAAGAACGCCGAGACATCGAAGAAGTCCGATAAGCCATCCCCGGTGAAGTCCGCCGCGCAAGCGACCGTGCAAGGCACCCACTCGGTACAGAACAGATCGAGCTGCGCCACCGCCGAGCGGATGAACCCATCCCCAGCGCTTGCCGCTGGATCAGACACCATCCATTGCATGTGCAGCCGTTGACCATCGAGCGCAATGTTGTTGTCGATCGGGTACGCGAGTGTTCCGTACCCCCCGCCGTTGCCCATCCCATGAAGCATGATCGGGCCGTACAACTCATCTTCCGCAAGCACCCCATCGACCGGCGGATCCTGCGACACCGCGACCCACGCCTGGGCACCGCCGAGCGCGAAATCCACACCGATCTTGAAATCTTCGTTCCCCAGGTTTGGAGGGATCACCGCAATCATCTGAGGCACATACCCACCAGATCCAACATCACCACTCCCAACGATCGCTGGATTCGCTGATGCACGCTCCGAATGCATCTTCGGACGATCAAACGGGAAAGTCTCGTTCGCGACGCGTGGGTCCGTCAACGCGTTCGCCAGGAAGTCCACCACCGCCCCCTCAACCCCTGCGCTGAACTCGATACCCCCAGCAACAAATCCATTCAGGTTATCAAAGAACGGCTGACGACCATTCCGGTGCGCGTAGTGATCCAACACATCAACGATATCCTCAAAGGTCCCAGTATGCATCAGCTTGTCACGGAGCCCCGCGTTGCGAATCGAAGGCGTACGGAACGCGCCGCGATCTGAGTTGGAACCAGTTACATTCTGACGACCACGATCCTCAAACGGCGGACGCACACCATCCACAAAGAAATCCGAGTTCGCATAAGTCGGTGCTGGATGACAGAATGTACACGCAGACGCTTGATACGCTGTGTATCCAGTGATCTGCTGCGGAGTCATCGCGTCCGCTTGCCCATCGTTCCACAAATCCCAAGGCGATTCATTCGGAACAAGCGTCCGCTGATAGGTCGCCATCGCAAATGCGATCCGCACCGCGGTGATTTCCGGATCTCCAAACGCATCCTCGAACAACTCACCATAACTCGGACGAGCCATGATCGCATCCGCCATATCCGCAGGCACCGAATCCGCAACCGCGAGCGGACGAACCCGCTCGAGTTTTTCTCGCACATCATCCCAAGTCCGACCAACATGCGACATCTCGATCTCGCTCATGATCGGGACCAACGATTGGATCTCGAGTCCTGCAACGCCGGACTGAAAGAGCAGCTGACCCGATTCAGGATCAACAAAGTCGAGCGACGCACGACCATCCCAGAACAAACTCCCGTTGTACATCGACATCAGATTCGAGAACGCCACGCGATCAGTAACCTGCACATCATGCCCGAACAGATCCGCAGGCCGATATTCCCCATTCTCATCAACCCGCAGCACGCCCGGCGATCCAACCACATCATCCGCTGTCAAAAAGCTCTCATCAAACCCCGGATGCTCCCCCACGCGCGGATCGGTCCCGCCCACCGATGGAATATGACAAGTGCCGCAGGAGATCGTGCTGTCGCTCGAGAGTTGCTCGTCCCAGAACAATATCTTCCCAAGCACCCGCTTCGCTTCGCTCGGCGGATTCTGCAACGGAGCGCTGGGTGTCCACAGCGCCGCGTCCGCGTTTGGAATCGCAAGCTCGAACACATCAAGACTGTCAACAAAGTGTTGGTTGCTCCTCGTCGAGTCGCTCGTGGAAGCGACAGATACTTCACTCTGCGCCAACGCCAAGCTGGTTCCAAACCCCGCAACCGAGATCCATGTCAACATACCAACACAAATCTTGGTCTTCGCCTTCATACATCGCTCCAGTCAAAGTTTTTCAGCATGCGATCCAAACGCCGCCGCCCGATCCATCATACAGGATCCGTTTCCATCATGGACACCCTGCACCATACGAAGCAAGGAACGCCGAGACATCCAAGAAGTTGAAGTTCCCGTCCGCTTCAAAGTCCGCTGCAGGATCCTGGTTCCCAAACGCGCTCAAGAACTCGGACACATCAAGGAAGTTGAGTTGCCCATCGCCCGTCAGATCCGCAGGACAATCACTCTCGCAGTTCTCTGAGCCAGGCCCGTACCAGTTGCCGCCGACCAGATCACAGGTCGCTTTGTCAAACTGGGTGCACGCGCCGGTCGCTGGAATCTCGCACGCACCAAAGCACAGCGCGGTCGCACATGTCGATCCGGGACCACTCCACACCCCACCAAGCAGGGCCGCCTCTTCTTCCGTTGCGTTGTCGATGCACGAGCCGTCTTGCATGCACACCGAACCAACCTGACCACCAGCACAATCCACGATCACGCGGATGATCCAGTCGCCTGTCACACCAAGCGACTCCGCCGATCTCCACTGACCGCTCGCAAGACGAACCGAGTTTTTCTGAGGCGTAATCCCCGAATCATCAAACAACACACTCGGATTGCTCAGCGATGAATCGTTGAAGAACTTGAGCGAGACCACAAACTCCTCGCCCGCAGTCACAGGCACATTGATGGGAATCGTCTGGTTCTCATCCATAAACCGGAACTCGTTGAGCCCGCCGTCTTGAAGCGCCGGAGCGAGGAGTTCCTCTTTCACCAACCCGGTATTCGGGAAAGCGCCTGCTTCATAAATCAGAATCGAGTCTTCCAGCGAGACCTGTGCACCACCAAGCAGCGAACGCCACATCACCTGGATCGCAACAATCGAACCATCACAAGGCGAAGTCAGCCAAACAGCCGCCTCTTCACCCGCGACAAAGCAAGGACAAATCGTCGCATTATCCCCACCTGACAAACTGTCGTTCTGCAAAGTCACTTCTTCAGCAACCGCAAATGAGCTCAAACCAGCAGACATCACAACTGGCAAAACAAAACGACGAAGCAAACTCTGAACTCGCATAACAGACTCCCGATCCGGTCAAACAAAACAACCATCGCGCCGCACAGCAGCACGCATCCCCGCAACCAGTCTAACAGAATCCGGACGGAATGCGAGACAATTTCACGCGAATCCACACACCATTTCCACCACAACAAACACCGCCCAAGCCGCCTCCCCAACGCAACCAGCCCTCTTTGACATACACTCCATGCATCAATACATGATCCAAATCCCCATTCCTATCAGACCAGAACGCAACACCCAACCCACACCATGACCGACCAATCCCCTCCCGAAACGATCCCGTTCTTCGTCGTCGAAGACACCCAAGCGATGAAAGCGCTCGCCAATCCCGTCCGATGGGAAATCCTCGACACCATGGGCGCGCTCGGTGAATGCTCCGCCGCGGACATCGCGCAGTACACCGCACGCGCCCGCACCTCCCTTTATCCGCACATCCAAGACCTCGTCAGCTGCGGCCTCATCTACGAGACCGGAACCCGGCTCATGGGCAAACGCTACGAACAACTCTACAGACCCAAAGCCGTCATGATCGGCACACGCTTCAACCAAGACGACCCCGAAAACCTCGACTACCACACCACCTTCGCAAACGCGCTCGCAAGACTCATGGCACGCAAACACGAACGAGCCGCGAACGAACCCGGCGCAAACCCACGCACAGACCAACGCAACCACCACTGCGGCGGACACAGCGTCTGGGTCGACAAAGAACAACTCGCCAAACTCAACGAGATGATCGAAGACATCTGGAAGTTCTGCGAATCCTCACACCCAGGCGAAGACAAACAACTCATGCATGTCGGACTCTTCCTAAGCAGACACATCCCAAAATCAAAAGAGAAATAAACCTGCAATCAACGATCCGATTTACAAGCGGTTCTCAGATGTTCAAGGACACCCCTTGCCAAATGCCGCAAGGAACGCAGAAACATCAAGGAAGTTGAAGTTCCCATCAGCCTCAAAGTCCGCAGCGGGATCTTGGTTCCCAAACGCGCTCAAGAACGCTGATACATCCAAGAAGTTCAGATCCCCCTCGCCCGTCAGGTCCGCAGCACACCCCATCACAGGCGTCGCAACAAACACGCCGATCGTCCCGTTCCGCAAGAACGCGCTAAACGCGACCTGTCCAGCGTCGTTGATATCAACCACGCCGCTCGTCACCTGCTTGCCAGTCAAACCACCAAAGTCAAAGCCCAAAGGCAGCATCCCCAAATCAGTCATAATCTCCTGATCAAACTCGATCAGTTTCACCAGGTTCTCGCCGTCCCCAACCCAGATCGCTGTGGAATCAAACTCCGTATCGCTCGCACGAAACGCGACCCACCCATTGGAGTTGAGCACCGGAGGGAAGTTCGCGAACGATCCATTTTGAATCCCCTCGTCAGTCCCGTCCGCGATCATCGTCACGGATGCACCGTCCCACCGATTCACTTCCCAGATAGATCCCGAAGTCCGTCGCGCCGAGAACGCGACATCCCCGTTCTGCGCGATTGCTGTGGAGTTCACAAACGAGTTCCACATCGCGCCAGTCTCCGCAACCGTCGTAGGCACACCCATCGAATCGAACCGAACAATCCGACGCGATGGTCCCGTTTCGGGAATCACCCCAAGCACCACCTGCCGCGAGTCGTTCATCTCCGGCGCAAACAGGAACGAGTAGTTCCCGTCATAGGTATTGGCAATCGAGTTCTGTGTCCGCACGCCATCTACAAACTGATCGATCATCAGTTTGTCGCCCGTTGCGCCAAAGTCCGCCGTGTAGCAGATCGCGCCGTCGCTCGCGAGCGTAACCCCACCGAACCCCGCTACACCCTCGCTCCCACCGATCGTAAAGGTCTCCAATAGCGTACCTGCTGTATCGTACAACTCCGCGCCATCGCTGAATCCACCCTGCTCGATCGCGATCATCCCATTGCGGAGATCAAGCGTCGTCGACCAGACCGGATCACCAGGAGAAGGCGACGAGAAGGCAATCCCGCCTACCCCGCCCTGTCCATAAAAAATCCCCTCAGACGATCCATAAAACAAACGGATCGCAACATCACCGCTTTCACCAATCGAAACATACTGCGACGACAACGAACTCGGGAACGGCAAGTTGAAAGGCGAAATCGAGTTATCCAAACTCGATCTGCACTGAAGCTCAAAGGTCCACTCCGTAGGAACCTCCGCGCTCGCGCCCCCGCAAGCAAGCCCAACGACCGCAACCAAACCCAACCCACACACACGCTTCGCAATAGACATACTGATCTCTCCTCGCCGCACAACACGCGACAAGCCCGATCCTACCAGATCAGCATGCTATTGCAATATCAAATGTACCAACTGCCACAGATTCGGTGCCCGTTGAATCACGCCTTACCAACAAGCCCCTCGTTGGTCTCAAACCGCGCAAGCGCCGCAAGCAACTGCTCCACCTGCTGGGGTGGAGGCATGTTCATCATCCGACGACGCAGCGCCGTGATTGTTTTCAAAGGCTCAGCACCAATCAGCTTGTCGTCCTTGCGTGTCCCGCTCGCCGCGAGATTAATCGCAGGGAACAACCGCTTCTCCGCGATCTTCCGATCGAGAATCAGCTCCATATTGCCCGTGCCTTTAAACTCTTCGAAGATCACCTGATCACCCTGCGATCCGGTATCCACCAAGCAGGTCGCAACAATCGTCAGCGATCCGCCCTCCTCAGTGTTGCGCGCAGCACCGAAGATCCGCTTGGGAACCTCGAGCGCTTTGGAATCAATCCCCCCCGAGAGCGTGCGACCAGAGTTCGCGTGCTTGCCTGAACGATTGAACGCGCGCCCAAGACGCGTCAACGAATCGAGCACGACAAACACATGCTGCCCGTTCTCGACCATCTGCTTGCACCGATCAATCGCTTGTGTCGAGATCTCGATGTGCCGTTTCACATCATGGTCATTGCTCGACGCGATGATCTCAATCCGATCCTTCGCCCAAGGCTTGTCCCACTCCGCATCCCCTTCGCGCTGCGCCAGGTTCCCCTGAAACGCGCGAGTAAAGTCCGTCACTTCCTCAGGACGCTCATCAATCAGCAGCGCGACCACATGCACATCCGGATGATTGATCAGAATCCCAGTTGTAATGTCTTTGAGCAGCGTCGTCTTCCCCGCCTTTGGTGGAGACACGATCATCCCGCGCTGACCACGACCGATCGGACAGAACATATCAATCAAACGACACGCCGGCGCACACCCTGGATACTCAAGATTCAGGATCGGCTCAGGATCAATCGAGGTGAGATCCTCAAACTTCTTCCGGTTCGCAAACTCCTCCGGAGTCATCCCCTCGATGCTCACAAAGCGTTCAACAACCGGGCGCGGATTGCGAGGACCACTGCTCCCCCTGCTGTTCTTCCCACGACGCCGACGACGAGGCTTCTTCATCTCGACCTCGACCTCTACACGAAGCCCGTCCCGAAGCGGAAGCTCTTCACCGAAATGCACCGGAACGAACGGATCGTCTTTGATCTCGGTTCCCTCAGCCGCACCGTTGATACGAACACGCCCCTCAGTGCGCGATGGCCATTCCAATATGCCTGTGAGCATAGTCATCCAAACCCATTCTTCTAAGTGAACAGTTCTGCAGTAAATACAGGGACCAGCAACCCAAGATCCGGGGGCAACTTCGAGTCGCCTCGCTCAGTTCAAGAATCACAAACGCGTGCGAGCAAACCATGCAAGGCACGCCAACAAGTATAGTCCATCATTCACAACCGCGTGTCAAGCGCCATCCCGCCCAATCAACCGACGAATCCATCCAACATCAACTCCGTGTTTGAACCCACCGATCATTCTTCGTCCGATAGCCATTTTGCAACTCCCCGCCCCCACAATCGCCGCGCTAAGATAGCCCCGAATGCCCAATCCTCCATCCATGAAGCGCATCACAGGCATCCCCGTCTCCAAAGGATTGGTCATCGGGCGCGTCTATCTATTAGAAGAAGATCGCTCCTTCCGCGTCGGACCCCAAGCAATCGACGAGATGGACGCTCCGGCGCAGCTCGAACGCTTCGAACTCGCAAGAAGAGCCGCCATCGCGGACCTCGACGCACTCCATGAGGAATCCACAGGAGAGATGGGCTCCGAAGCCGCCAAAATCTTCCTCTTCCACATCGGCGCCCTCAACGACCCCACCATCCTCAAACCAATCCGTTCCATGATCGAAAAAGATCATGTCACCCCAGAGTACGCGACGAGTTTCACCCTCCGGAAGCTCGCGGCTCGATTCGCCAAACACCCCGACTCCACCTTCCAATCCAAAGTAGACGACCTCCGCGACCTCGCCGCGCGACTCCTGAGCAAACTCAGCGGCAAGTCCGCCGCCACCCTTGCCTCCGTCGGCAAAAACACCATCATCATCGCCCGCGATCTCACCCCCACCCAAACCGCGGGATTCAATCGCGAGCATGTCACCGGATTCGTCACCGACCTCGGAGGACGCACCTCCCACACCGCGATCGTCGCCGGCGCACTCTCGCTCCCAGCAGTCGTGGGCGCGAAAAACATCACCACCCAAGCACACGATGGACAACAGATCATCGTCGATGGGAACAAAGGCACCATCATCCTCGATCCCGACGAGGACACGATCGCCCAGTACCAAGCGCTGATCCAGACCGCCGAAGAAGCCCGGATCTCGCTGCACGAACTCGCCGAGCTCCCCGCGATCACCACCGATGGAGTCGAGATCGAACTCCTCGGAAACATCGAGTTTGCCGACGAAATCCCCCACCTCCTCGATGAAGGCGGACAAGGTGTCGGACTCTACCGAACCGAGTTCCTCTACCTCACAGGAAAGCAATCCCCAACTGAAGAAGACCAGTTCAACGCCTACAAACAGTGCATCGAACACCTCAAAGGCAAACCCTTCACCATCCGAACCTTCGATCTGGGCGCCGATAAATACACCCAGCGCCAAGAAGAAACCCCAGAACGCAACCCTTTCCTCGGACTCCGCTCCATCCGCTACTCCCTCCAGAACCAAAAAATGTTCCGAACCCAGCTCCGCGCCATTCTCCGCGCCAGCGCCCTGGGACCCATCAAGATCATGTTCCCGCTGATCACCAACATCACCGAGTTCCGCTCAGCACGCTATTTCCTCAACGAAGAAATGGAAGAACTCGCCGAAGCCGGTATCAAATATAACCCGAACATCGAGGTCGGGATGATGGTCGAAGTCCCCGCCGCAGCACTCATGGCCTCGACATTTGCGCAGGAAGTGGACTTTTTCTCGGTCGGAACCAACGACCTCGTTCAGTACACCCTCGCCGTCGACCGAACCAATGAGAGGGTCGCGTCGTTGTATACACCAATACACCCCGCAGTCCTCCGTCTTGTCCGTGATGTCACCAGAGCAGGCCGGAAACGGGACATCCCCGTCTCATGCTGCGGCCAGTCCGCTGCAGATCCCGCATTCGCCGCGTTGCTGATCGGGATGGGCGTGCGTACCCTCTCTGTGACCGCTTCAAGCCTCCCGCTCGTCAAAAGAGCAATCCGAGGACTCAGCGTCACCAAATGCGAACGGATCGCCAAACGCGCGATCGGGTTCGATTCCGAAGCCGAAGCATCGAGCTATGTGTTCAATCGGCTAAGAAAGATAGTCCCAGAGGTCTTCGACGGCCGTACCGTCGGCTGATCCTCTCGAACCAAACCACCGCGCCGTGTGCACACCAGCCCCGCCGGACACGCCCTCCGCCGACCCCGCTCTGCAATGCAGAAGCAGGCCCGCGAACAAGACGGCGATCCAGCACCGCAAGACACGCACCGCGCATAACCAGTCTGCGAGCGACGCGTTTGAACAACCGCACGCGCCTGACCAACCCGATCACACCACTCACCCTCACAGGTGACCCGCTATCCAATACGCGATACGCCACGATCGAATGCTCAGCCGCGCTGCCTTCTACAAATTCACTCCGCTTGCAGGCGCCCCAGGAATCCATCCATGAGCGACGAAACGAAAGACGCAACCGCGTCCTCTGAATCCAATCCGGAATCAACAAAGACCACAAAGAAGACCACGAAGAAAACAACAAAGAAAACGACCAAGAAGCCCGCCGCCAAAAAAGCAGCTTCAAAGAAGGTCACCAAAAAGACCACCAAGAAAGCGGTCAAGAAGCGAGCCGCCAAGAAGGCCTCCGCCAAGAGCAAAGCCGCAAGCGAAAGCGACTCCGCTGAAACCGAGGACGCTCCAGCGATCGACACAACTGAGACTGTCGAATCAACCGACACAGACTCCGACGCTCCCGAGCAAGACACACAACCCGAATCCGATTCAGACGACGCAACTGAAGGCGAGTCCGAAAGCGAGCCCAGCGAGAAACCGAAACGCTCACGCCGCCGCTCCAAGAAAGTCGCGTCCACAAAGAAATCGGACGACGACAAAGCCAACACCAACAGCAAGCCCAAGAGCAAGACCGAATCAAAGCCCCGCTCAAAGACCACAAAGAAATCCAAAGCGGACGAGAAACGACCATACACAGAGATGGTCGTCAACTATGTCCCAGGCGACGACTGCCGCATCGCAATCGTCCAAGACGGCCAACTCGAAGATGTCTTCTCCGAAAACACCAACAAAGTCTCACGCGTCAACAACATCTATGTCGGACGCGTCACCAATGTCGAAGCATCCATCCAAGCCGCGTTCATCGATTTCGGTACAGAAGAAAACGGCTTCCTCCACATCACCGACATCCACCCACAGTACTTCGCAAAGGGTGACGACAAAACCGAACGCGTCGGGAAGAAAACCCCGCACCGCGAACGCCCACCGATTCAAGAAGTCCTCAAACGCGGACAAGAAATCACCGTCCAAGTCCTCAAAGAAGGCGTAGGAACCAAAGGCCCATCCCTCACCTCCTACCTCTCGATCCCAGGACGCTTCCTCGTCATGATGCCAGGCATGGACAAGGTCGGCGTGTCCCGCAAAGAAGAAGACGACGACAAACGCAAAGCCGCCAAAGCGATCCTCAACACGCTCGATCTCCCAGATGGATTCGGATTCATCCTGAGAACAGCGGGATTTGATCGCAACAAAACCGAACTCAAGCGCGACCTCGCATACCTCAACCGACTCTGGGCAGACATGGAGAAACGCCGCAAGGGAGGCAACAAGCCCCGCCTGCTCTACTCCGAGTCCGACCTGCTCGTTCGCACCGTCCGCGACCTGCTCTCATCGGACATGGACCGCGTCGTCATCGACTCCGAAGCCGCGCTCAAGCGTGTCGCACGATTCGTCAAGATCGCCGCGCCCCGCAGCCACGCCAAGCTCGCGCATTATGTCGGGACCGCGCCGATCTTCCACGCATTCAATCTCGAAAAGCAGATCGAAGAAATCCATTCCCGCGAAGTCGAGCTCCCCTCAGGAGGCCGACTCGTCATCGACCAAACCGAAGCCCTTGTCGCGATCGATGTGAACTCCGGAAAATCCCGCGGCGCAAAGGACGCAGAAACCAACGCGTACAAAACCAACCTCGAAGCCGTCGACGCGATCTGCCGACAGATCCGCCTCCGCGATCTTGGTGGGCTGGTCGTCAATGACCTGATCGATATGCGCTACGCATCACACCGCAAGGACATCGAGAACCGATTCCGTGAGCGCCTCAAGAACGACCGCGCCAAAACCTCCATCGGCCCAATCTCGGACTTCGGTCTCCTCGAGATGACTCGACAACGCATGCGTGGATCAATGGAGTCTCAACACTTCGCCGATTGTCCAACCTGCCGCGGTCGCGGACTCGTCCAACGACCCGGATCCGTCGCAGACACCGCGCTCCGCGAACTCGCAGCGATCATCGACCATGCGAATGTCAAACGCGCCGAGCTCGTCGTCCACCCACGCGTCGCATCCGAACTCCTTTCTACAAAGCGTTCCTCGCTCATCCGCGTCGAACTCTCCTCCGGAAAGACTGTTGATGTCCGCGTCTCCGACTCGCTCCCGATGGACCGCTTCGCGCTCTACGCCTACGAAGCCAACGGCAACGACATCGACACCGACAAACTCAAAAACATGACCCGGCCGAAACCACAAATCGTCGAGTGGGACAAGATCGACACCGACGACTCCGGTTGGGCTGTAGACCTCTCCGAAGAAAGCGACGAGGCAACCGTCCTCAAACTCGCCGAAGACTTCGCGAAGAAAGCGGAAAAAGCCGAGAAAGCGGACCTCCCCATCGACGACTCCACCCCACTCGTCGATGAGAACGGCGAACCCGTCAAAAAGAAACGCCGTCGTCGCCGCAGAGGCAAAGGCCGATCCGAATCGGACACCGAAAGCGGAACCGACAACAAGGATACAAAGGATCAATCGGACGAAAAATCTGAAAAGAGTTCAGAAAGCAAGCCCGAAACCGAATCCAAGCCCGCGCCAGAACTCGACGAGAACGGCGAGCCCATCAAAAAGAAACGCCGACGCAGAAGAGGTGGACGCAACCGCTCACGCAGTGAAGGCGATTCTGCAGACAACAACCCGAACAACAACTCAGAAAGCAAATCTGAGAAAAAATCAGAATCGAAGCAAGACAAAAAACCAGAACCGATCGCTGAGCCCAAGCCAAGGCGCCGAGGTCTCTATTCAGGCGGACGCCGCAAACTTTCGAGTGCGGAGATCGCCGCGATCGATCGCGATGTCTAACCAGACACACACCACACACCAATCGCCGTGGGAGCGCAACCCCGCTCCCACGGCTCTTCCTGAAATCCGAACAACACACCCAGCACCAACCACTATCATCACACCATGACCGGCGCGCACGAACACATCCCGCAACAAGCACCGCCCGTCCTCCGGATCGCCATCCTCGGATCAACCGGATCCATCGGCACCCAAACCCTTGAAACCGTTGACCACCTCAACATACTCCACGAAAACAACCAGCACCCCACCCGCTACGAAATCGTCGGACTCTGCGCTCGCGCCAACTCCACACTGCTCCAACAACAATCCGACGCGCACCCCAACGCAACCCTCGCCCTGATCTGCCCTGACGCAAAGCTCCAAACCGACTGCACCCTCATCCAGTGCGAAGACGCCGCGACCAAACTCATCGAGCAAACCAAGCCCGATCTCGTCGTTGGCGCCATCGTCGGCATCGCAGGTCTCCAAAGCACCCTTCGCGCCGCGCAGCTCGGCATCGACATCGCGCTTGCCAACAAAGAATCCCTCGTCGCCGGCGGACACCTCGTCACCCAAGCCGCGCGTGAATCAGGCGCACGCATACTCCCCATCGATTCCGAACACGCCGGACTCTGGCAAACCATCCTCGCCATCACCAGCCCAACCTACTCGCCGCCCTCACCAACCCCGCTTAACACCATCCGCCGTGTCACCCTCACCGCCTCAGGTGGTCCGTTCCGCAGCGCCACCCTCGACGAAATCCAGAACGCATCCATCGAGCAAGCCCTCAACCACCCCACATGGTCGATGGGAAATAAAGTCTCCATCGACAGCGCCACCCTCATCAACAAAGCCCTCGAACTCATCGAAGCGCATTGGCTCTTCGGACTCTCCGCAGACCAGCTCGACGCCATCATCCATCCCCAGTCCACCGTCCACGCCTTCCTCGAAACCACCGATGGATCAACCCTCGCCCACCTCGGACCCACCGACATGCGATGCCCCATCCAGCACGCGCTCACCCACCCCCACCGCGCCGCGCTCCAAGCCCAGCCCCTCGATCTCACAACCCTTTCATCGCTCGACTTTGAACCCATCGACCCGACCCGCTTCCCTGCCATCGAGCTCGCCAAACGCGTGATCCGTGCTTCTTCAGTGAACAGTTCTCAGAACAACTCAAGCACCGGCGCCGTCCTCAACGCCGCGAACGAAGCCGCCGTCGAAGCCTTCCTCAATCACAAGCTCAGCTTCGGGAACATCACCACCATCGTCCAGGACACCCTTGATCAGTTCCCCAACCGCGACGCGGACACATTCGAGTCCATCATCGACATCCACCACCAAGCCAAATCCCTCGCGTCCAAACTCATCAGCGCCGCACCATCGCCAACCCGCTAACACCCATGCCACCCTCCAATCCCAAAAAGCCCAACCAAGCCAAACACGCACGCCTGCTTGAGCAGATCAAGGAAACCTACGCCCTCTTCCAGCAAGGCCAATACACCAAAGCCCAAACCCAGATCACCCGCATCCTCTCCAAAGATCCCGCGTCCGCGATCGCCCACACCCTCGCCGCGATGATCGCCATCAGTCTCGATCAGCAAGACCGCGCCCTCTACCACGCGCAGACCGCGATCAAAAACGACCCAAAGAACACCGACGCCCTCACGACCCTCGCCTCACTCCACGCGCTGCGCAAAGAACACCAGCAAGCCTTCGACCTCTACACCAAAGCACTCTCTATCCAGCCCAATCACCCCGGCGCCCTCGCAGGACTCGGCACCGCTCAATCCGAACTCGGACACTACAACGACGCACGCGCCACACTCAAGCAAGTCCAATCCCTCAACCCCAACCAACCCGAACCCCTCGTCAACCGTGCCCTCCTTGAACTCGACACCACCCACGCCCACCGCGCCATTGAGATCCTCGAAGCCGCCCCGCAAGCCATCGCGAACCACCCCGCCGCCCTCGATCTCTACGCCCTCGCCCACTCCTACGACGACACCAAATCCCCAGAACAAATCTTCCACGCCCACAAACGCTACGGCGACATCCTCGAATCACAGATCCCACCAACCAAGCACCCCCGCCCAACCAGTCCCAATAAGACCGACCCCAACAAAAAACTCAACATCGGATACCTCTCCGGAGACCTACATCAACACTCCATCACCTACTTCCTCGAACCCATCCTCGCCAACACCGACAAGTCGAAGTTCGAAACCCACATCTTCACCACCTCCTCACATCGCGACGAAGTCACCGAGCGTCTCAACGCCGCCGCAGACCACTGGCACCTGTGCAACGCGATGACCCTCCCTCAACTCGCAAGCTTCATCAAAGAACAATCCATCGACATCCTCGTCGAACTCACCGGACACTTCGCTGGACACAAACTCCCCGTCTTCGCCGCCCAGCCCGCACCCATCCAGATCACCTTCATCGGATACGGCAACACCACCGGACTCTCCCGAATCAACCACCGATTCGTCGACAACATCACCGACCCAACCGGATCAGAAGCACTCGCAACCGAAAACCTCGTGCGACTCCCCGGCTGCTTCCTCTGCTACCAACCACCAACAAACCCTCCAGCACCCCGCGACCCAGAACCCTCCCGCCCCTTCACCCTCGGCTCATTCAACAACCTCAAAAAACTCTCCCAGTCCACCATCAACACCTGGTCCACCATTCTCAAAGAGCGACCCAACACAAACCTCCTCATCAAATCCTCAAAGCTCGCCAACCCCGAACTCAAAGCAGAACTCATCGAACGCTTCGCAACCCAAGGCATCAACGAGTCCCGCCTCGACCTCCGCGCCTTCTCCCCAACCACCCAAGACCACCTCGATACCTACAACGACCTCGACCTCGCCCTCGACACCTTCCCATACACAGGCACAACAACCACCTGCGAATCCCTCGTCATGGGAGTCCCCACCCTCACACTCCTCGGAGATACCCACGCAGGCCGAGTCAGCGCTTCGCTCCTCACGGCAATCAACCGCGAAGACCTCATCGCAACTTCCCAGTCCGACTACATCACCAAAGCACTCAAACACATCGACGCTGGAACTCTCAACCAATCCCAGCGCCAAACCCTCCGCGACCAAACACTCGCTTCCCCACTCTGCGATCAGCGCCCCTACACCAACAAAGTCCAAGACGCATACCGTACCCTCTGGACGCAATGGTGCAACCCCACATAAACCCAAGGCACGACCCATGAGCACAATCTGGATCGCATCCTACCCAAAGAGCGGCAACACCTGGCTCCGCTTCATGCTCTACGCCGCAATCTACGGCCCACCCAAACACTCCGCAGATGTCTCCGCAAAAATCCAAGACATCCATCGCAAAATGCCAACCGACCTCGATCCAGAGGGTCCAACCTACATCAAAACACACTATGAGCTCACCGACCAGCACCCCAAACTCAACGACACACGCAAAGCAATCCACATCATCCGAAACCCACGCGATGTCCTCCTCTCCACACTCAACTACCGCAAACTCGCCGACGATGGATCCCTCCCCGTCACCACCAAAGTCATGGCAAAGTCATTCATCAAGTTCGGTGGAGACCCCGCCTTCGCTCAAAACGGCTTCGGGACATGGGCTTCAAACGCACGCTCATGGCGCACCACAACCCGCTTCCCCGTCCTCCAACTCCGCTACGAAGAACTCAAAGCCGACCCCAAAGCACAGCTCATCAAACTCCTCGACTTCCTCGAACTCTCCCGCACCGAATCCGAGATCGAGCAAGCACTCAGCGCAAGCTCCTTCGATTCAATGCGCGCGATGGAAATCCGCGAGAAACAAGCCGACCCCAGCAACAACCTCAACAAAAACCTTTTCGTAGGCACAAAGAGCGCCACCCGAAAAGGCGTCTACTTCATGAACAAAGGCAAGTCCAACCAATCCCTCGACACCATCACACCCGGACTCGATGCGCAGTTCACCGCCGCCTTCAAAGCCGACCTCCAAGAGTTCGGATACGAATAACTCGCTCTACACCTCGTACCCGAGCAACGCACACGCCCGCTGGTACCGCTCATCAGCCCGAAACCGCTCGAGCAACCCCTCATCCATCGGTTTGCGCTCAAGCGTACGAATCTCTGTATCGCCCGCGCCCCGCCCGTGCCCTTTGCGAACATCCCCCGTCACCGTCGTGTACGATGCCCACCGCTCGCTGTACTTCGGATCAAACGCAATATCCAGCATCCCGCACAGCTCGCGCAGTTTCGTATCAGGATCCCTTGTCAAATCTTCATAGCGAACAAACCCTTTCCCACCCTGACACCCAACCGCATACTCAGCCATCGCCAGGTTCCCATCAAAGAACAGGTCCATGTCCACCTGCGGAATCTCCGGGAACTTGGAAAACGACATGTATTGATCAATCGGATGCCGAACACTGCACGCCTCGACAATCTCAAAGGAACCCTCGAGCGCGTCGCGTAGGCCCGACCCCATCTTCGGATTCTTCAAAAACGGGTGACCGTAATAATCAATGTGCGACCAATCCCGCAGCACAAGCGTCTCCCCCCGCGACTCCGCCGCCTGCGCGCACACCCACACAAACTGCTCAAACCGAGGTCCCCGAACCATCTTCCATCGGCTCATCTGCTTCTTGCTCACAAGGTCAAACCACTCCACCGCCTGCCACATCGGATTGGTCACATTGAGCACCGCCGGATGAATCTCCGAGATCAACACCACCCCATCCATCGATCCAAGACACTTGCTGATCAGCGTACCGCCCGACCGCGCCAGATGCCGCAGGATCCGAATCGTCGGTTTCTTCGCAGTTGATCTCGTGCTCTTTTTGTTGGCGCCCGCCATCACCCAATCTCCTGCATCCATGCCCACTGTCGCTCGATCCCCTCACGGATCGAAGTCGTCGCGCCATACCCAAGCTCTTTGCTCGACCGATCAAGATCCGCCCATGTCCGATCCACATCCCCCGCCTGCATCGGTTGCTGATCAACAATCGGCTCCCGCCCCACAACCTCGCCGATCATCGCAATCAACTCTCGAAGCACTACAGGATGATCACTCCCCAAGTTCCAGATCCGATACCCGTGCGAATCAATCCGTGCATACGAAGCGAGCACCCCCGCAACGATGTCATCAATAAAGGTAAAGTCTCTGCTCATCGACCCATCACCAAACATCGTGATCGTCTCACCCTTCGAAACCTTATCCAAGAACAAACGGATCGCAAGGTCTGGGCGCTGACCAGGTCCAAACACCGTAAAGAACCGCAGCATCGCGACAGGCATCCCCGTCAAATGATGGTGCGTCTCCCCGATCAACTCGCACGCCCGCTTCGTCGCCGCATACGGAGAGATCGGATGCTCCACAGCATCAAGCTCACTAAACGGCGTCTTCTCATTGTTCCCGTAGACCGACGATGACGACGCCGCGACAACGCGCCCGCATTTCGCCCCGCTCGCCGCGCTCAGCACAGACTGCGTCCCCACCACATTCGCCCTCGCGTACCCAACCGGATCCGCAATCGAAGGACGCACCCCCGCCTTAGCCGCAAGATGAATCACCCCCGTCACACCGTGCGTCTCCATCAGCGCCTGCAGCGCATCGGTATCACACAGGTCCATCTCAGAAAATACAAACCGCTCCTCCCCACACCCCTCAC